>LNFM01004491.1_pt1 | contig 25649 bp, 20 predicted proteins | sample 596031 | NCBI WGS metagenome assembly LNFM01 (sample SAMN04254537, study PRJNA301005) | activated carbon metagenome | isolation source: dual media filters at the Ann Arbor, Michigan drinking water treatment plant | place: USA: Ann Arbor | reverse complement strand
ACGGGCGCGGCATGGCCGCGGCCTTCGCGCTGGGCGCCGAAGCCGTGCAGATGGGCACGCGCTTCGTCAGCAGTGCCGAGAGCCCCGTGCACGCACACTACAAGCAGGCCATCGTCGACGCCGACGCCACCGGCACCTGGGTGCTCAACCGCAAGAGCACGCCCTGCATCCGCGCGCTGAAGACGCAGCGCACGCGGGAGATGCACGAGTCGGGTCTGATGTCGCCCGACGCCTTCAACGGCATCCAGCAGGTCTACTTCGACGGCGACATGGAAGCCGCACCGGCCCTGGCCGGGCAGTCGGCAGGCCTGGTGCACGGCGTGCTGCCGGTGCAGCAGATCATCGAAGAGACGGTGGCGCAGTTCCATGCCATCACCGCACGCCTGGGCGCGCTGGCGGCGGCACGCGACTTCGGCTGATCGATGACCAGGCCGGGCGCTGCCCGGCGGGGTGGCACCCAACGGCCGGGCGCCGCCCGGCGGGGTGCCATCCAACGGCCGGGCGCCGCCCGGCCGCGGGCCATCACCCCTTGGCGCACATGCGGTCGACGTACTGCAGCGCGTCCGGCAGGGCATCGCGGAAGACCATCCATTCGTGGTCGCCGTCGATCACGCGCAGCTCGGCCAGCTTGGGCTGGATCTTCAGCATCTGCCAGTACAGGTTGGTCGACATCACGGCGATGCCCAGCACGTCGTGGTCGCCGGTGACGATCCACATCGGCACCTTCTGCGGCTGCTTGGTATAGGCCTCCAGGTGCGACGGATAGTTCAGCGACTTCCACAGTTCGGGATCGAACTGCCCGTTGCGCTGGAACTGCGCTGCCCGGCGCGCGGCCGACGTGGGTGGGGGCAGCGGGTCGTAGATGGCCGGGCTGATGACGCCGGCGGCACAGAAGCGCTGCGGATGCTTCAGAGACAGGTTGAGCGCGCCGTAGCCGCCCATCGACAAGCCGGCGATGCCGCGGTCGGAGCGCGCCGTGCCGGCCTTGTAGCGCGACTCGACGTAGGGCAGCAGTTCGGTGATGAGCGCCGTCTCCATCTTGTGCGCCGCGCCGTCGGCGAACCAGGACTGCGGGCCGATGCTGGGCATCACCGCGATCGACGGGCGCATCAGCCCGCGCCTGATCAGCCCGTCCAGGGTTTCGACCGCACTGCCCTTGTGCGTCCAGTCGTTCTGGTCGCCACTGGCGCCGTGCAGCAGGTAGACCACCGGATACTTGCCGGTGCTGTCCTTGTAGCCGTCGGGCACGTAGACGTTGAAACGCAGATCCATGCCGAGCACACTGGACTTGACGGCGTCGGCGTAGACCTCGCCAGCCTGCGCCGGACTGGCGGCGGCCAGCGACATCACGGCGGCGGCGCTGCACGCCAGCGTGGCGGCGTGGCGGCGCCAGGCCTGCATCCATGGCTGGTGACGGATAGTGAACATGCTCTCTCCTCGAGTTGTTGTGGAAGATTCGGACCGGACTCCAAGGTCGCAGCCCGTCTGAACCATACACCCGGGAGTCTCCTCCTCCGCCCCGCAAGCACGCCGCGCCACTCTGCAAACGGCGGGCTGACGCAGGCCTGCGGCGGCCGGACGACGGCGGCGACAATGCGGCCTGCCCCCCTCCGCGCCGACCTCCTGCCTCGGCCTTGACCACCATGACCTCGACGACCGCCACCCCCGACCTCGTGCTCGACGAACTCGACCTGCTGGCCGGCCTGCTGCCGCTGGCCGATCTGGACATCCTGGAACTCGGCTGCGGTGCCGCCGCGCTGGCGCGGGCGCTGCTGCAGCGCGAACCGTCCACGCGCCTGACCGGTCTGGAGGTCGACGAGCGGCAGCACGCCAAGAACGTGTCGGCCCCGCAGGACCGCCTGCACTTCGCGCTGGGCGGCGCGCAGGCCATCCCGTTCGCCGATGCGCGCTTCGACCTGGTGCTGATGCTCAAGAGCCTGCACCACGTACCGGTGCCGCTGATGGCCAAGGCCTTGTCCGAGGTGGCACGCGTGCTGAAGCCGGGCGGGCACCTGTACGTGTCGGAGCCGGTCTATGCCGGCCCCTTCAACGAGGTGGTCAGGCTCTTCAACGACGAGGAGGTGGTTCGCCGCTTCGCGCAGTCTGCGGTGGACGAGGCTCTGCGCATCGGGCCATGGACCCAGGTCGACGAGCGCCGCTTCCAGATGCCGCTGCGCTTCGCCAGCTTCGAGGAGTTCGACCAGAAGCTGATGCGTCCCACCTTCGCCGACCACCGCATCGACGAGGCCCTGCAGGCCCGGGTGCGCGAGGCCTTCCTGCCGCACCTGAAGGCCGACGGCGCACACTTCCTGCGCCCCATGCACGTTCGGCTGCTGCGCCGCGGCTGAAGCCGGCTCAGCCGCCGGCGCGTCGCGCGCGGGCGGTCGCCGCATCGCCCGCCGGTCCCGTGCTGCCCCGCACCACCAGCCTCAAGGGCAAGGGCTCCGGCTGCGGCGCCATCTCGCCCTGCAGCTGCGCCAGCAGGTGCTGGCCGGCCAGTTCACCGATGCGGCGGATGGGCACGCGCACGGTGGTCAGCGGGGGGTGCAGGAAGGCCGCGAAGTCGTTGTCGTTGAAGCTGGCGACCGACATCCTTGCCGGCACCGCCACGCCCGCCTGGTCGAGCGCCGACAGCGCACCGGCGGCCAGGTAGTCGTTGCCGCACACCATGGCCGTGGGCGGCAAGGCCTGCGAGGCCCACAGGACCGCCTGCATGGCCTCGAAGCCTTCCCGAAAGCCGTACTCGGTCTCCAGCGTCGCCTCCTGCACCAGCGTGAGGCCGCGCCTTGCCACGGCCTGCAGCAGGCCAGAGAAGCGCCGTCGCGCCCGGTCGTTGTCGGCCGTGCGGCCCCCGATGAAGCCGATGCGCCGGTGGCCCAGGTCGGCCAGGTGGTCGACCACCAGCGCCGCTGCGGCCTGCTCGTCGAAGCCCACGCAGGGGCCGTGCGCGCTCTGCTCGGCCCACAGCAGCACGAAGGGCAGGCGGTGCGCGGCCAGCAGGCTGAACACCGCCGGCGGCTGGTCAGCGCCCAGCAACGCCAGCGCGTCGATGCCACGTTCGAGCAGCGCACGCAGGATGGCCGGCGCCTCGGCCTGGTAGCGCGCGTGGTCGGGCGCCGACAGCAGCAGCGTGTAGCCGCGCAGCGCCAGGGTGGTCTCCAGCGCCTGCACCAGCGTGGGAAAGGACGATCCGCCGAAGCGCGGCACCAGCGCCCCCACGGTGTTCGTCTTGCGCATGGCCAGCGCGCGCGCCGCACCGTTGGCCACGTAGCCCAGCCGCTCGGCGGCGACCAGCACGCGCTGGCGCGTGGCCGCGCTGATCATCTCCGGCTTGCTGAGCGCGCGCGACACCGTGCCCGGCGACACGCCGGCCAGCTGCGCCACGTCGGCCAGCGACACGGTGCGCTGCGGGTCGGGACGGGCTGTGGGCGAATCAGGCGGGCTGTCGGGGCGGGTCATCTGTGAGGCAGTAGCCGTCGGCAGGCAGACGATGAACGCAGCTGCATGCGCTTGCACCAGCCTGCATGATCGCACACGAAGCATGGCCACGGCCTCGGCGGCGCCGTGTCGCGTTGCCCTTAGCGTAAACCCGGTCTTGCGAGGCAACGCGGCCGGTTCTACTCTTGATCCCATCGTGCAAGCGCTTGCACTGCCGGGAAAGTCATCCATCTTGACCACGACCAAGAACGCCGTCGTACGCACCCTCATCGAGTGTGGCGCGACCCACGCCTTCACACTGCCGGGCCTGGGCATCACCTGGATGCTCGACGAATTCCACGAGGCGCGAGACCGCCTGCGCGTGGTGCTCACGCGCAGCGAGCAGGCGGCCTCGGTGATGGCCCAGGTGGTGGGCAAGCTCACCGGCCGGCCCGGCGTCTTCATGGGCCAGGGGCCCTTCGCGAGCACGACGGGCGCCTTCGGCATCCTGGAAGCGCGTTTCGCCGGCTCGCCCATGGTGGTGCTGACCGACACCTCGTGCTACGACGGCTTCGGCATGTACGGCGTCTACCAGACCATGACCGGCGACTACGGCGCCGCCGACGTGCGCACGGTGCTGGGCACCATGACCAAGTACTGCGCCTACGCCACCGAGCCGCACGAGGCCGTCTACGGCCTGCAACTGGCCTTCAAGCACGCGCAGCTGCCCCGCATGGGGCCGGCCGCGGTGGTGATGAAGACGCCCATCATCCGCCGCGAGATGCCCGAGCAGACACCGGCTTCGCGCGTGAAGCTCTACCCCTCGGCCGGCTACCTGCAGCACCACCCGGCGCGGCCCGACGCCGACGCCGTGGCGCAGCTGGCGGCGCTCATCGCGAAGGCGAAGCACCCGGTCTTCATCGCCGGCCAGGGCGTGCAGAACGAACACGCCCGCGCGCTGCTGGCCGAGGTGGCGGGGGCTGCCGGCATCGCCGTGGCCACCAGCTACAACGGCAAGGGCGTGATCGACGAGACGCTGCCGGTGGCCGTGGGCATGCTGGGCACCTGGGGCAGCAAGAGCGCCAACCGCATGCTCGGCCGCGCCGACCTCGTGGTGGCGCTGGGCGCCAGCCTGGGCCCCGACTACCTGCGCTTCCGCGACGAAGGCCTGATCGACCCGGCGCGTCAGACCATCGCCCAGGTGGACGTCGACGCGCGCCACGCCGGCTGGGTCTACCCGGTGGACCTGGCCGTCACCGGCGACGCCGCCGACGTGCTGCAGATGCTGCGCGGCCTGCCGCTGGGCCAGGCGCAGCAGACCGCGCGGCTGGCCGCCATCGCCGCCAACAACGAGCAACACGCCTTCGGCGTGCTGCCGCCCACGGTGGCCGTCGACGGCACGCTGCACTACGCCGACATCGTGCGCGTGCTCGACCGCACGCTCACCGCGAACGACATGCTGGTGCTGGACGCCGGCAACAACCGCATCTGGGTCACGAGCATGCTGCGGCTGCGCACGCCGGGGCAGCTGGTGGTGCCGGGCGGCATCGGCGGCATGGGCTGGGGCCTGCCGGCAGCCGCCGCCACGAAGCTGGTGCACCCCGAGCGCAATGCGATCTGCCTGATCGGCGACGGCGGCATCGCCATGACGCTGGCGACGCTGGCCACCTGCGTGCAGGAGCAGTTGCCCATCACCGTCATCGTGGCCAACAACCAGGGCCTGGGCATGGTGCGCGACAACATGAAGGGCCGCCGCATCGCGGTCGACTTCACGGCGCTGGACTTCGCCGCCATCGGGCGCGGCATGGGCTGCGACGGCATCCGCGTCGACCGCGCCGAGGCCCTGGGCGACGCCATCGCCGCCGGCCGCGAGGCCGCGCGCCAGGGTCGCACGACCGTCATCGACGTGGCGGTGGACCCGGCGGCCAGCCACGTGCCGGCGTCGGACTACTGAAGGAGCACCGGATGACAGCCACCGCGCTCGTGACCGGCGGCTCCAGCAACATCGGCTGGGCCTGCGTGCAGCGCCTGGCGCCCACGCACCGCGTGGTGATTGCCGATCTGAAGCCCCCCGTCGAGGCGCTGCCGCCCGGCGTGCGGTTCGTGGCCTGCGACATCACCGACGCCGCCGCCTGCCGCGCCGCCGTGCAAGACGCCGGCGGTGACGAGGGCCTGGCGGTGCTGGTGCACTCGGCCGCCATCACCGCGCCGGCCGAACCCATCGCAAGCACCGACCCCGCACTGTGGCGTCGCCTCATCGAGGTCAACCTCACCGGCGCCTTCCTGACGGCGCAGGCCGCCATCCCGGCGTTGCGGCGCGCGCGCGGCAGCGCCGTCTTCATCTCGTCGCGCGCCGGGCGCACCGGCTACGCGGCGCTCACGCCTTCAGCCAGCGGCACCAAGGCGCATTACGCGGCCTCGAAGGCCGCCCTGCTGTCGCTGGTGAAGTCCTTGGCCATCGAACTGGCGCCCGACGGCGTGCGCGTCAACTCGGTGGTGCCCGGTTCCATCGAAGGCGCCATGATCCCGCGCCACCGCTGGCCCGAACTGGCCGCGCGCATTCCCATGAACCGCCTGGGCACGCCCGACGAAGTGGCCGATGCCGTGGCCTTCCTCTGCTCCGACCACGCGCGCTACATCACGGGCCATGCCCTGGACGTCAACGGCGGCACCTGGATGTCCTGACCCCCACCCCAGCCCGAACATGGCCCACGACACCGACTCCCTGCACGCCAACGCGCCACCGCCCCAGGTGCGCGAGTCCGACCCCGCACGCGGCTGCAGCCGCCTGCGCGGCCGCGTCGCCCTGCTGACCGCCGCCGCCCGCGGCATCGGCTTCGCCTCGGCCGTGCGCCTGGCCGCCGAAGGCGCCCAGGTATGGATCACCGATCGCGACGGCGCGGCGATCGACCAGGCGGCGCAGGCCGCCGGCCGCGCGGGCCACACGATCCACACCCGCACGATGGACTCGTCGAACGCCGCCGACGTGGCCGCCGTCGTGGCCGACATCGCGGCCGAGGCCGGCCGCATCGACATCCTCGTCAACAACGCCGGCGGCTCGCTGCACACGCCCTACCGCTTCATGGACGAGGACGACGGGCACTGGCAGCGCGTGATGGACCTCAACCTGATGGGCGCCGTGTGGGCCAGCCGCGCCGTGCTGCCCGGCATGGCCGCGCGTGGCTTCGGGCGGGTGGTGAACTTCGGCTCCAAGGCCGGCCGCTTCGGCAGCCTGATCGCCGGCCCCAACTACGCTGCGGCCAAGGGCGCGATCGCCGCGCTGACGCGGCAGATGGCGCAGGAGTTCGGCCCCCAGGGCGTCACCGTCAACTGCATCTGCCCCGGCGTGGTGATGACCGACCGCACGCGCGGCCTGTGGGAGCAGCGCCGCAGCGCCGAAGAGCGCGCCCGCGTGCTGCAGGAGATCCCGCTGCGGCGCCACGCCGAGGTCGAAGACGTGGCCGCTGCCGTGGCCTTCTTCGCCAGCGACGACGCCAGCTTCGTCACCGGCGTCACGCTGGACCTCAACGGCGGCCAGGGCATGGCCTGACCCTCTCAACGGAGACATCCAAGATGAACGCCCCCCGCAAGACCCGGCTGAGCGACGCCGAAGTGGCACGCTTCCACGAAGACGGCCTGGTGATTCCCGACTACCGCCTGCCAGCCGACGTGCTGGCGCGCATGCAGGCCGAGGTCGACTCGCTGATCGCGCGCAACCCCGACGTGCGGCCCGAAGCGCTGTCGGGCGCGCACAACCCCTGGGGCCAGTCGGCCCAGCTGATCGGCAGCCAGGCCTTCCTCGACCTGTGCCGCCACCCCGAGATCCTGGACATGGTGGAGCAGCTCATCGGCCCCGACATCGTGCTGTGGGGCAGCCAGATGTTCTGCAAGCCGGCCGGCACCGGGCTGGCCGTGCCCTGGCACCAGGACGGCCAGTACTGGCCGCTGGACCCGCTGGCCACGGTGACGGTGCGCATCGCCTTCGAGGACTCCACGCCCGAGAACGGCTGCATGCGCTACATCCCCGGTTCGCACAAGTCGCGCCAGCTCGAACACCACGAGATCACCACCGCCAGCAACATGGCACTGAAGCAGCAGATCCCCGACATCGACGAGTCGACTGCGCGCGACGACGTGCTGTACGCCGGCATGATCTCGATCCACGATGTCTACCTGCTGCACGGCTCGGCCGAGAACCGCAGCACGAAGCGCCGCAGCGACTACGCCATCCGCTACATGCCGGCCAGCGTGCGCTACGTGCGCGACCCCGAGTTTCCGGCCAACCAGCTGGCCTCGGCGCACATGAACTACATCCACCGCCCGTTGTGGCTGGTGCGCGGGCAGGACCGCGCGGGCAACGACTACCGCATCGGCCACGGCGCACGCCAGGGCGTCTGAGGCAGGCAGCACGGCATGCAGCAGCTGCGGGTGTACCAGTCGATGTGGGCGATGGAGCGGCGCCGGCCCGACGGTGCCGAATGGTCGATGCAGCAGAAGCTGGACATGATCGTCGGCGCAGGCTTCGACGGCGTCGGCCTGCGTTTCGCCGACCGCGCCTACGTGGCCGAGATCACCGGCCGGCTGCGCGACGAGGGCCTGACCTGGCAGGCCCAGTGTTATCCGCGCACGGTGGACGACCTGCGGCCGGTGCTGGACCTGGTGGCCGAGTTCGGCTGCGACCACCTCAACCTGCAGCCCGACGTGCGGCCGCACACGGTGGACGAGTGCCTGCCCTTGATCGAAGGCTGGCTGGCGCTGGCCCGGCAGGCCGGCGTGCGCCTGTTCGTCGAGACCCACCGCGACCGCATGACCACCGACCTGTTCTTCACGCTGCAACTGCTCGACCGTTGCCCGGACCTGCGTCTGACCGGAGACCTGTCGCACTACCTGGTGGGACGGGAATTCGCCATGCCGGTGAGCGAGGAGAACCACGCCCTGATGCAGCGCGTGATGGACCGCTGCGAGGCCTACCACGGCCGCGTGGCCAGCCGCGAGCAGATCCAGGTGCCGATCTCCTTCGTGCACCTGCGGCACTGGCTGGACCTGTTCATGGGCTGGTGGCGCTACGGCTTCGAGCAGTGGCGCGGCCGGTCCGGCCCCGACGCGGCCCTGACTTTCCTGTGCGAGCTGGGGCCGCCCGAATACGCCATCACCGGTGCCGACGGCTACGAGCTGTCGGACCGCTGGCTGGAGTCGCAGCAGCTCATGCAGGCCGTGCGCGGGCTGTGGAGCCAGCTCGAAGCAACGCCGGCCGCCGCCCATTGATCCCGACCGTCGCCACCCGCCCCACCCGCCACCCCGAGGAGACAAGACCATGAACCGACGTCACAGCCTGATCATCGCCAGCCTGCTGGCCGCCGCCGCACTTCACGGGCCCGCGGCGGCCTTCCCCGACCGCACCGTGAGCCTGCTGGTGCCCTTCGGCCCCGGCGGCAGCACCGACCTCATCGCCCGTGCGCTGGCGCAGGAGATGGCCAAGACGCTGGGCCAGCAGGTGGTGGTGCTGAACAAGGCCGGCGCCGGCGGCGCCATCGGCGCGGCCGAAGTGGCCAACGCCCGGCCCGACGGCCACATGCTCGCGATGATGCCGGTAGGCCCGCTGACGACCCAGCCCGCGCTGCGCAAGCTGAGCTACACGCCGGCCTCGTTCGACATGGTGTGCCGCGTCTATTCCAACCCGCAGGTGCTGCTGGTGCGCCGGGACGGCCCGCACAAGACGCTGGCCGACGTGGTGGCCGATGCCAAGCGCAATCCGGGCAAGCTGAACTACGCGTCCACCGGCACCGGATCGGTGCCGCACCTGGCCCTGGCTTCGCTGAGCACCGCTGCCGGCATGGACGTGGTGCACGTGCCGTACAAGGGAGAGGCCGACATGCTGCAGGGCCTGCTCAGCGGCAGCGTGACGATGTTCCTGGGTCACCCGACGCTGCTGTCGGTGCATTCGCAGACCATGCGCGGCATCGCCGTGCTGGCGCCGCAGCGGCTGAAGGAGTATCCCGAGCTGCCCACCGTCGGTGAACAGGGCGTGCCGCCGCAGCACTTCGAGGTCTGGGGTGGCCTGGTGACACCCAAGGGCACACCGCCGGCCGTCCTGGCCGCGCTGGAATCGGCCTGCCGCAGCGGCACCGCGGCCGAGGCATTCCGCAAGCAGCTGGAAAACCTCAACACGCCGGTGATGTACCAGGACGCGGCCACCTTCGGCGCCTTCGTCAACGCCGAGTTCGAGCGCAACGCGCGCCTGCTGCGCGAAGCCGGCATCAAGCCCGAATGAAGGCAGGCTGCACCTGCCCCTTCATCCATACGAACAGAACGCCCCAGGAGACGCCATGAACCGCACCCTGCCCCTTCGCCGCATCGCCCTGCGCCGCCTGGCCACCACCACCCTGCTGGCCGCGGCCGCGCTGGGCACCGCCGGCACGGCCTGGGCGCAGGCGGTCGTCTGGCCGACGCCGGGCAAGCCCATCCGCATCGTGCTGCCCTTCCCCGCCGGCTCGGGCACCGACGGCAACGTGCGCAACATCGCCCGGCTGCTGCAGGACCAGCTCGGCGGCCACCCGGTGATCGTCGACAACAAGCCCGGCGCCGGCACCTTCATCGGGGCGCAGGACGTGGCGCGCGCCACACCCGACGGTCACACGCTGCTCTACACCATCGTCATCACGCACACGCAGAACCCGCATCTCTACGCCAAGCTGCCCTACGACGCGATGAAGGACTTCACCCCGCTGACGCAGGTGATGAAGTCGGCCACGGTGCTGGTGACGCAGGCCTCGGCGCCCTACAACAACATCGCCGAACTGGTGGCCTATGCGAAAGCGAACCCGGGCAAGCTGAACTACGCGTCGTTCTCGGCCGGCTCCACCTCGCACCTCAACGGCGAGCTGCTGAAGATGCGCACCGGCATCGACATCGTGCACGTGCCCTACAAGGGCACGCCCGACGCCACGCGCGCGCTGCTGGCGGGCGACGTGCAGCTGTACTTCGACGGCACCACCACCGCCATCGCGCAGATGAAGGCCGGCAAGGTCAAGGCGCTGGGAGCCGCCACGCCCACGCGGGTGCCGGTGCTGCCCGAGGTGCCGACCATCGCCGAGCAGGGCGTGCCCGGCCTGGACATCGTCGGCTGGCAGGCCTTGTTCGGCCCCGGCAACATGGCGCCCGAACTGGCCGCGCGCGTGGCCGGCGCCTTGCGCCAGGTGGTCACCGCCCCCGACTTCGTGAAGTTCGTCGAACAGCAGGGTGCGCAGCCCTCGGGCATCAGCGGCGCCGAGTTCGCCGCCATCGTGAAGAGCGACCACGACCGCTGGGGCGAAGTCATCCGCGCCGCGAAGATCAAGCTCGACTGAACCGCACTCCGAAGAAGCCCTCATGCACGACCTGCTGATCAAGAACGCCCGCATCGTCGACGGCACCGGCGCACCCGCCTTCCACGGCGACGTGGCGGTGAAGGACGGCCGCATCGCCGCCGTGGGCGGCAACGGCACCGCCAGCCTCGGCGCGGCACACCGCCACATCGACGCCGGCGGCGCCCTGCTCACGCCGGGCTGGGTCGACGTGCACACGCACTACGACGGCCAGGCCACCTGGGACCCCTATCTCAGCCCCTCGTCCAACCACGGCGTGACCACCGCCGTGATGGGCAACTGCGGCGTGGGCTTCGCGCCCGTCAAGCCCGACCGGCGCGACTGGCTCATCAGCGTGATGGAAGGCGTGGAGGACATTCCCGGCACGGTGCTGTCCGAGGGCATCCAGTGGGAGTGGGAAAGCTTCCCCGAATACCTCGACGCGCTGGAACGCCGGCCGCACGCGGTGGACGTGGGCGCGCAGATCCCGCACTCGGCCCTGCGCACCTACGTGATGGGCGAACGCGGCCTGACCCATGACGAAGCCACGCCGGCCGACATCATGGCCATGGTGGCGCTGGTGCGCGAAGGCCTGAAGGCCGGCGCGATGGGTTTTTCCACCAGCCGCACGCTGATCCACAAGTACCAGGGCCGCAAGTACCCGCCGGGCACCTTCGCCTCGCCCGACGAGATCCTGGGCATCGCCGCGGCGCTGGGCGAGGTGGGCCACGGCGTGTTCCAGATGACGTCCAACCACTACCAGATGGAGACCGAGCTGCCCTGGATGACCGAGGTGGCACGCCGCAACCGCCTGCCGGTGGCCTTCGCCCTGGTGCAGACCGACGCCACGCCCGACACCTGGAAGCGGCTGCTCGCCGCGCTGGACGAGACGCACCGCCAGGGCATCCCGCTCTACGGCGCCGTGAGCGGCCGGCCGGCCAGCATCCTGATGACCTGGAAGGGCTCGGTGCACCCCTTCATCGCGCACCCGCTGTGGCCCTCGCTGGCGGCCCTGCCCTGGGAGCAGCGCCTGGCGAAGCTGCGCGACCCCGCAGTGCGCGCGCAGCTGCTGGCGCCCGAGGCGATGAACGCGGCGGCCACGCACGATTCGCGCATGGCCTACCTCACGCAGAGCTGGCACAAGATGTTCGCGCTGGTGGCGACCGAGGGCGCCGAGCCCGACTACGAACCGCCGCCCGAGCGCAGCGTGGCCGCCATCGCGAAACGCGAAGGCCGCACGCCGCTGGAGGTGGTGTACGAGCTGCTGATGCAGCACGACGGCGAGGCCATCGTCTACTTCCCAAGCTTCAACTACGCCTACGGCGACCTGAGCCAGCTGCACGCGCAGTTCCAGCACCCGCGCACCATGATGAGCCTGGCCGACGGTGGCGCGCACTGCGGCTACATCTGCGACGCCAGCATGCCCACCTTCATGCTGACGCACTGGGTGCGCGGCCGCACGCGCGGCCCGACGATCCCGCTGGAGATGGCGGTGCGGCGACAGACGGCCGACACCGCCGGCGTGTACGGGCTGAACGACCGCGGCCGCATCGCGCCGGGCCTGAAGGCCGACCTCAACCTGATCGACCTGGACCAGCTGCGCCTCTTGCCGCCCACGGTGGCCTTCGACCTGCCCGCTGGCGGACGCCGGCTGACGCAGGCCTCGGTGGGCTACCTGGCGACCTTCGTGGCGGGGCAGGCCATCATGGAGAACGGCGAGCCGACAGGGGCCTTGCCGGGGCGCCTGCTGCGCGGTCCGCAAGGCGGGTGACCGGCGCGCGCTCGCCAACGGGTCGCCCCAGGCCGCGGGGCTGCAGGGCGTAGGCCGCACCGCGGGACTGAACGCCGGTGGACCGCCTGAACCTCGGCTAGTCTCTCGGTCCATGACCGCAATGCTGAAGTCCAGGCTGGCCCTGGCGATCGCCCTCGTCGCCGTGGTGGTCGGCCTCTATGCGCTGATCGGCTTCCAGTTCGCCCCGGACATGGTGCGCGAGCAGGCGCAGAAGGTCGTGCGCGAGAAGTACGGCCGCGAACTCACCGTCGGCGAGATCCGCATCCATCCGTTCAAGCTGCAGGTCGACATCCGAGACCTCGCCCTGCCCGACGCCGATGGCCAGCCGATGCTCGGCTTCGCGCGCCTCTTCGTGGACCTGCAGCTGTCCTCGCTGTGGAACCGCGCCTTCACCTTCGAAGAGGTCTCGCTCGAGGCGCCCAAGGTACGCGCCGTAATCCGCCCCGACGGCCGGGTGAACCTGGCCGACCTGGCCGGCCCGCCGAAGCCGGAGGCCCCGGCGTCGCCGGGCGAGCCGCTGCCCAGCATCTGGATCCACAAGCTCGGGGTCGGCCAGGGCCTGATCACCTTCATCGACCGGACGCGTCGCCAGTCCGCCGAGGGGCAGCTCCGCGACGTGGGTTTCGAGCTGGCGGACTTCCGCACCACGCCGGAAGGCGGCGACTTCAACTTCAGCGCGCGCAGTGCGGACGGCGCGAGTCTCGAATGGAAGGGCCACTTCGCGCTGGCGCCGGTGATCTCGTCCCGGGGCGACTTCAAGCTGAGCACGCTGCGCGTTCCGGCGCTCGCCGAGCTGCTCGGCGATGTCCTGCCCTTCAGCGCGAAGACCGGCACCTTGAACCTCGCCGGCTCATACCGGGTGGCCCTGGCCGAGCAGGTCGAACTCGAGCTCAGCCTGCCCACCGCCGACCTGCGCGACCTGGCCCTGGCCGCGCGCGGCGTCGACGCGCCGTGGATCACCATTCCTTCGGTGGTCGTGTCGGGCACGAAGCTCGCCCTGCCGGCGCGCGCGATCACGGTGGACCGGGTGGCGGTCGGCGACGCGCAGGCCCAGGTCTGGCTGAACGAGGACCGCTCGGTCAACCTGCAGGCGCTGTTCTCGCCGACGGCCGCCACCGGAACCGAGACGGCCCCTTCGGCCGCCCCTTCGCCTGCCGCGGCCCCGACCTCGCCCCCCGGGTCCCCCTGGACGGTCAAGATCGCAGACGTTGTGGTCAAGAACGCGGCCCTGGATGTCGAGGACCGTGCCATCGCGCCGGGGACGCGCTTCAAGGTCGCGCCGCTCGACCTGCAGGTCTCGAACGCCAGCCTCGACCTGACGCAGCCGCTGCCCTTGACCCTCGCCGCCGTCATCAATGACCACGCCAGCGTCGAGGCCCAGGGCAGCGTCACGCCAGGCCCGCTCGCTGCCAGCCTCGACATCCGGCTGGCGAAGGCCCGCGTCGCCACCCTGCAGCCCTACGTGCTGCCGCTGGCTGCGCTCACCATTACTTCGGGCGAGCTGGGAATCACAGGCCGCTTCGATCTGGCACCACCCGGCGGCAAGGCCCCGACGATGAGTTTCGCGGGCGACGTGGCGATGGACGGCTTCGCGTCGGTCGACAACGAACGCAAGCGAGACTTCCTCAACTTCACCAGGCTCCAGCTCGACAAGCTGCGCTACACCGCGGGACCGGACGCGCTCGGCATCGATCGCATCACGGTGACCGAGCCCTACGCCCGGGTGATCATCGGCGCCGACCAGGTGATCAACATCGCTGCCGTGCTCGACCCGCAGGGCACGGCCAAGGCCGTAGCCAAGGCAGCGGAGAAACCGGCCGGGAAAGCGGCCACGAAGACGGAACCACCCCGCGCCGTCGAACCGCCTGCCGGCGCCTTGCCCATCCGCGTCGGCGAGGTCCGCATCGACCGCATGCGAATGAACTTCACCGACAACTTCATCCAACCCAACTTCGCTGCCGACGTGCGGCAGCTCTCCGGCACGGTGACGGGACTGTCGACTGCCCGGGACGCGCGTGCGAAGGTCGACCTGAAAGGCAACCTCGGGGAGTTCTCGCCGGTGTCCATCAACGGCGAATTGCAGGCCTTCGCCTTCGACCGCTACACCGACATGAAGCTGCGCTTCGAGAACATCCCGCTGCCGATCTTCAACCCCTACTCGGGGTCGCTGGCCGGCTACAACATCGACAAGGGGCAGCTCACCACCGACCTGCACTACAGGATCGAAAGCCGCCGGCTCGACGCGCAGCACAAGATCCGCGTCGACCAGCTCGAGTGGGGCGAGGCCACGGCCACCAAGGGCAAGGCCACGCTGCCGGTGAAGTTCGCGACATCGCTGCTGAAGGACAGGAACGGCGTGATCAACCTCGACGTTCCGGTCGGCGGCACGCTGGACGACCCGACTTTCCGCATCGGCCCGATCGTGTGGCAGATCATCGGGAACCTCATCACCAAGGCCGTCACCGCACCCTTCGCATTGCTCGGCTCGCTGGCGAAAGGCGCCGAAGAAGCCCAGTTCGTCGACTTCGTGCCGGGAGACGCCAAGCTCGACCCGGCCTTGGCCGGGCGGCTCGCGGCGCTGGGCAAGAGCCTGGTCGAAAAGCCGTCGCTGAAACTCGACGTGCCGTTCGGCACGTCCAGGGAACTCGACGGGCCGGCCCTCGCCGAACGGGCCTACGAGGCGGCCCTTTCAGAGGGCCTCGCGTCACGCAAGGGTGGCAAGCCAGGTGCGGCGGGGTCGGCCTATGCGACGCTCGAGCCGGCCGGCAAGGTCGAGCTGCTCACCGCGTTGCTGAAGGCCCGAAATGGCACGTTGCCGCCGCTGCCCGAATTGGCGCGGCCGTTGGCGGCGAGTGCATCGGCCGCGGCAGCGAGCGCTTCGGCCACCGCAGCGGCAGCACAGACGGAGGCCGCGGCGGTCGAGGCGCTCGAGCGCGCCCTGCGCTCCACGATCACCGTCGCGGAAACCGAACTCGCGGAACTCGGCAAGGACCGCGCGCTCGCGGTCGAGCGCGCGGTCCTGGCTGGCACGGGGCTCGAGCCTGCGCGTGTCTTCAAGGTTCGCGTGGGGAAGGTCTCCGCACGCGAAGGCAAGGTGCGGCTGGAACTGGGGCTCGAGTAGAGGCCCGGCCGGGCCTGCGCTCGGCAGGTCCGCCGTTACCGAGCCCGGCCTTACTTCGAAGCCTGCTGCAGTTCCTTGTAGGCGTTCGAGAAGCCTTCCTTGGTGGCGTCCCAGGCCTTGCTGCTGGCCTTCTCGAGCTTTTCGAGATGCACCTGGGCCTCCTTCTTCTTGGCCTTCAGCTCCGCCATGTTCTTCTCGTGGCCGGCCTTGACATCGCCGGTGGAGCTCTTGGCCTGCTTGCCCAGTTCGGTGATCTTCTTGTCCGTGGCTGCGATCAGCTTCTTGCCTTCGGCCACGGCCTCCTTCTTCTGCTCGTGGGTGAAGGCCTTGACCTTCTCCCAATGGCTGGGCTCGGCACTCTGTGCGGCCCAGCTGCCCACACTGGTGGCCACCAGCAGCACGACGGCTGCAGCACGTTTGAATCCGGTCATGTCAGTTTCCTCCAGTATGCAGAAGGGCTGTTCTGGGAGCCCTTCCGGCTTCTGGCCCATTGACGGAGGGCCACATCCCGTTCACTCCATGCCGACGCTGGCTTCGATCCTGAAGAACTGCTCGGCCCGCCGGTGGGCCTCCAGGCGGTGTTCCTTGCGGGCATCGTCCGTGGCGTCGAAATCCATCCGCGCCGCCTGGACGGCCCGGCAGGTCATGTAGGCCTTGGCCTTCGGTTCCTGGACGTCGTCCAGATAGTCATTGGTCGCGGCGACAAGCGCCGCCTTGCGACGGAACAGATCGACGTGGGCAGCGTAGTCGGCCGGCTCCTCCGCCATCAGGGCCTTGGCACAGTCGGTGAACGCCCGAATGCCACACCAGGCGGGCAGCGGGGGATCCGGCAGCTGAAGGCCACTGGCCTTGACGGCCGCGTCTGCCTGCAGCAAGGCCTGCAGCATGCCGTCCTGGTAGCTGTTGGCATGGGCGTACAACGGCTCCTCGCAGCTCTTGCAGACAGGAGCCAGCGCCGAGGTCAGCCACTGCAACAGGGTGCCACGGGAAGCGCGCTGCCGGCTGACGACTTCGGCATCGTTCTCGGTGATCCACTCGAGAGGCCAGGCGCTGCTTGCGCAGGCCTCGGCTTCCCACGACGACAGCAGGTCGTCGTAGCTGGCGTTCGGCTTGGGGCCGCGCGGCATCAGGTCGCCCCGCACCAGCAGTCGCTTGGCTTGCGCGTCATAGGCAAAGCTGATGCGGCGGTAGGCGATGGGCCAGTCGGACAGGGAGCTGACGTTCAGTTCCAGCAGCGGCCGACGTGCCAGCGCGCGGTGCATGGCCCAGAAGCCACCGTGCGTATGAGCCGAGATGTAGACCAGCGGATGGTCGAGCTTCGACATGGCCCCGCGCAACATGCTGCGCGACGGCAGGCCCAGCGACTGCCAATTGTGGTGCCCGGCGAAAACGACGATGTCGCCCTTCTTCGCCGCTTCCTCCACCCAACGGGTCACCACTTCGAACTGGTCGGCCCGGATGTGTCCCTGGCTGCCGGGGCTGCGGCCCATGAGCACGTCCCAGGTCCCGACCAGCGCACCGGCCTGGTTGGTGTCGAGTGCGATGATGATGACGTCACGGTCTGCACCCGTCGCTCTCGGCAGCTTCAGGCGCTGGGCCACAAACGAATCGGCGTACCGATAGCCGTCGAGCAGGCTGGCTTCGATGGCAGAGATGAAGGCGCCGGGCAGCGGACTGCGCCAGCTCACCCGGTGGGCGCCGGTCTCCGGGGTCGCCAGCAGCGCAGCGGCTTCGGGCTGCAGCTTCGAATGCTCCTGCAGGTAGAGCTTGATGAAGTCGCGCTTGCTGAAGGCTTCGCGCCGGCTCTTGTGCTTCGTGTCATCGGGCGCAGCACCCCGCCTGCAGGCCAGGTTCCATCTGGAGGCGTCGGTGTCGAGCACGGCCTCCAGCACGTTGAAGCCGTAGATGCCGAACATCAGTCCGTCATGATTGCCGGGCAGGATCGCGCCCGGCCGGCCCGTCGCGCGAAAGATCTTGGTCATGCGTTCAGCTTCGGTGCGGCACGACAGATCCATCACGTCGCCCAGATGGATATAGGGCTCGTTCGGATACCGCTGCAAGACCCATTCCATCGTTCGTCGGCCGAACAGGGGCAGCTCCGGCGGCCGTTGAGTCACCTCGACAAAGGCATCGACGGCGCTGTCGTTGTCATGCAGCGGATAGCCCGTGGACAGGTGCTCCTGGGTGTCGCCGATGGCCACGAAGGGCGTCGTCAATTCGAGGTAGCTGCCGCCCGGTTCGGGCCCAGGGCCGGTCTGCGCAACGAAGCCGGCACAGCCCGCCAGCGCCAGCGCGGCCAGCCCCATGGTGGCGCGCCATGCCAGTCTGCATCGATGACGGAGGATCGCGATCAAGTGGACTGCTCAGTAAAGGCTGGCCGGGGCCAGCTTGAAGACCAGGTTCTGCACGCGCTGCCAGAAACTGCGCGCGGGTTGGCTGCTGCGCTCGCCGGCCGTGCTGGACCAGCGCAAACCGCCACCCGGTCCGCGCGTCACCCGCCAGCTGTTGGTGCCATGCATGTCGCGTTCGATGCGCAGCGCCAGATCGGCACCGAGCTGCGCACTGTCGATGATGACGCCCATCTCGGAATTGAATACCTCGGAGCGGGGGTCGAGGTTCATCGAGCCGATGAAGGTGCGCTCTCGGTCGATGACCATGGCCTTGGTGTGCAGGCCGACGAAGCCGGAGCGCACGGGCGGCGTGTCGACCAGTTCACTCTGGATGGCGGCATCCGAACGCAGTTCGTGCAGGTCTGCACCGCTGTCCAGGATCGGCTTGCGCCAGCGCTCGTAGTGCGAATTGACGGCGGGCACGTCGTGCGACGACAGTGAGTTGGTGAGGATCCGCACCTTCACTCCCTTGCCCACCAGTTCGCGCAGGTCATCGATGAAGGCCTCGTCCGGGATGATGTATGCGTTGCTGATCAGCACCTCCCGCTGCGCCGAACGCATCAGACCGCGGAAGGCCACGGGCATGTGGTTGAGCGATCCGGCCTCGCGCGATGGCGAGTCGGTGTGGACGGCGCTCCTGCCGAACGACATCTCACCCGGCAAGCGATCGATGCTGCGCGCGCGAGCCTCGACGTCGGCCACGAAGGCCTGCATCGCCGGATGCGCCGCTGCCTGCGGCGGCAGCTCGATCATCTGCGGGGTCAGCGCACCGCTGTCCTGACCGGACCCTGGCGGGATGCGCCGCACCCAGTCGCTGTTCCAGTAGCGGTCGAAGACGGCGCTGGCCTGGCGCGCCACCGGGCCGATGCCCATCACGTCGAGGTCATGGAAGTTGAACTCGGGGTCCAGGCCCATGTACTCGTCGCCGATGTTGCGCCCGCCGACGATCGCTGCACGGTTGTCGACGATCATCTGCTTGTTGTGCATGCGTCGGTTCAGGCGCTGAAACTCCGTGACACCCTCGACCGCGCGACCCGCCCAGCCGCGAGCGTGCCAGCCGTTGAAGACGCGCACCTCGATGTTGGGGTGGCGGTCCACCCGGGCCAGCATGGCATCTCGCAGCTCCGGGCTGGACATGCGCCGCAGCATGGTGCTGAGGTCGTCGAACAGGATGCGCACCTTCACGCCGCGGTCGGCGGCGGCGACGGAGCGCGCCAGCAGCAGCTGGCCCGACACGTCTCCGAACCACACGTAGTACTGCAGGTCGATGGAGTGCCGGGCGTTCTCGATCAGCGCCACGCGCCAGATCAGCCCGTCGGCGTTGCGTTCGAGCAGCTGAAAGGCCGATACCTCGTTGCCGTGCAGCGCGGCGACTCGTTGCTCGACCGCGGCAAAGCGCCCTCCGTCGCGCGGCGCCTGCGCGTACCCGGACGGCGGCTTGTCGGCGGGCAGCGTCGTCGCGCAGCCCGACAGCGCGACTGCCAGCGCAAGACACAGGGCGCGACACCAGCGGTGGGGAGAAATGCTCATCGGTAGAAGCGACTCCTGCGCGCTTCATTATGGCCATGCAGCAAGAACAGAATCAACGGGGAGCGCCGCCGTCAACCCGCCATTGGATCTGTTCGAACAGCGGATCGCCATCCGAAAAGCGAACTCGCCAGACCCTTCAACCCGGGCACGCACCCTCTCCGACGTGACGCCCGGCGACCCAGCCCGTCACGCCGCGGTACTCCACCCGGCACCAGCGAGGGTTCTGGCGCTCGCGCTGCTTTCGTTCCGTGGGATTCAGCGTCGTGAATTCCTGCAGGGTCAGCCCTCCCTGGCACCCGCGGTTGCGGATGCAGACGCCATCGGGCGGGATGGCCCCGACCTTGCGGGCCTTCGCATGAGGTGCGGCGCGCATGTTCAGCACGTCACCGGCAGGCACGTCGCGCACAGAGAAATAGTCCGGGCCGTCGGCGGTGGCGAACGCCGCTGTCGCGCAGGCGCCCAGAGCCCAGGCTGTCAGTGTCATCAGTGCGCGATCCTGCTTCAAGGCAGCGCTCCATTCGGTGGTTTTATTCTCGTGCGTGGAGCACGACCTCGATCGACGGCACCCAGGCCGCTTGCAACGGCAGGGAACTCGAGGATGGGACGGCCGGGCCGTACGCGCCGAAGAGCATCTCACAGGTCAAGGCGTCGGCGGACCGCCCCGGCGCGAACGCGCACAGATGGTCGATCACCCTCACTGGATCTTCAGATGCACTAAGCTCATGCCCGGACCGCGGCAAGCCATGCGGCAAGGAGGAGGTTCCGTTGTCGCCCGTGATGCCAGCCCCCCCTCCGAACGCCTTGCGCTTTGTCTCCAACGATCTGGACGAGACGCGCGCCTTCATGCGCAGCTTCTACGACGGCGAGCACTCGCGTGTGGCTCACAGGAACGCGGCGCTGGGCTTCGACACGGCCGCGCTGCGCGGCCAGAGCCTGTGGGTAGGCTGGACGCGCACCGCGGTGGAGAAGACGATCCGCGGCGCGGTCCAGTACCACCTGCTGTACCCGTCGGCCCCACCGGGCAGCCGCTACCGCTTCGGTCGCCATGAACTCGTTTCGGGTGACAGCACGGCCACCTTCGTCGCTGCAGGCTGGGAGTTCTCGCGTCGCACCCCGCCAGGCCACACACTGTCCCTGGCAGTGAACACAGAACGACTGCGCGACGAACTCGCCGCGCGCCAGCCGGCGGGCCGCGGTGAAGCGGTGCTGCAAAGCCACGGTTTCGAACTCGATGAACACGCAAGAGCACGCCTGCTGGGCGGCGTGGCCTCCGTGGCCGACTCCGCCGCTGCCGCCGCCGATGGCAAGCCGACGCCACACGCCGAGGCATGGCTGCTGGGCTTGATGGCCGAACTGCTGAAGGAGAGAACGGCCGTCCATCACGGGACGGCGTTGGCGGCATCGCGCCTGGCGTTGGTCGAGGACTGGATCGGCGCACATCTGGAGGACCCGATCACGATCGGCCGCTTGTGTGAGGTAGCGGGTGTCGGCGAACGTGCGCTGCAGAAGGCCTTCGAGTCGCGGCGCGGCCTCTCGCCGATGCGGTTTGTCGCCGAGCGGCGACTTGCCATGGCGCACCACTTGCTCGAAAGCGCCGGGCCACTCGGCACCGTGACCGACATTGCCGTGCGTCTGGGCTTTCACCTCGGGCGCTTCGCGGGGATGTATCGAGATCTGTTCGGCGAGACCCCCTCGCAGACCTTGCAGCAAACACGCCGTTGAGAGCCGGCCCCTGCCGGCGGGAGGCGGCCAGGCCCTGTCGAATCCGATGTGGGCTCGATTCGGTTTCTGGATGGTGCCCAGGCAGATGCGCAGGCTCAATTCCGGTCCTGAGATGACTACGAGAGACCCGATGACGATGAACGATCAGACGTCTCCGCGCCGCCTTCGGCGGACCTGCATCATGGCGGTCTTGACTGGCTTGGTGCTGTCTGTGCACTGGCCGTCGCAGGCTGCCATCACAGAGCACGCGGTGCAGTTCCCCCGGGGCAAGAGCGGCACCACGATCAAGGGCAGCGTGCGCGGTGACCAGACTGTCGACTACAAGCTGGATGCGGCAGCCGGCCAGCAGATGAAGGTCAAGCTCAAGCCGGGCAACGTGTACTTCAACGTGCTGCCGCCTGGCTCCAACGACGTCGCGGTGTTCGTCGGGTCGCGCGATGGCGACTCCTTCGCCGGCACGCTGTCAACAGCGGGCACGTACCGCATCCGCGTCTACCAGATGGGCAACGCGGCAAGCACGGGCAAGCTCAGGAACTTCACGATCGAGGTGTCGATCACCGGTGCCGCGGCCGCCGCAGCCCCCGGTGCCGCAGGCGGCACGGCGACAGCGAAGCAGGACCACATCGAACGGGCTGGCCAAGGCCGGTTCGACGCCACCGGCAAGGTCCCCTGCGCCTGGGCCACGGGCCAACCGATGAACCAGTGCGACTTCGGCGTGGCTCGTGCCGGCGCAGGCACGGCCACCGTGGTGGTCACGCGCCCCGACGGCCGCAAGCGCACGATCTTCTTCGAGAAGGGCCAGGCCCTCGGGGCCGACCTCAGCCAGGCCGACGGCGACATGACGTTCCGCGCCAGCAAAGAGGCCGATCTCTTCAAGATCCAGGCCGGCCGCGAGCGCTACGAGATGCCCGAGGCGGTGATCTTCGGCGGTTGATGCCCTGGCCACTGGGCCGGCCAGGGCACGACCGACAGCGTGACGCGCAGCCTGGCCTCACCAGCCCTGTTCGCGGCGGTAGGCCGTCATCGCCACTTCGGCACGGCGGAGCTGGTTGCCATGACAGGCGGGCAGGTTCTGGAAAGAGTTCGAATCGCTGCAAAGCTGCCAGGCGCCGCTGCGAACCACCACCGACGACGCGCGGTCGTTGAAGTTCATCGTCGACAGATCGACGATCTGGACATAGGCGCGGAAGTTGCGGCCGCTGAAGTCGTCGTTCTCGTGCAGCACGAGCTCGGCAGAGGCCTGCGAGGCGGCGCCCAGCGCCAATGCGCCGAGCGACAGCCGCAGCGTGCGGCTCCAGGAAGACAGTGGTTCGCGGTTCATCGGATCGACTCCGGGTGGGAAAAGAGAGAACGAGCAGGCGCCGGGAGGAGCCCGCAGGATGGCGTACCGGGCCATCGATGACCCGGCGAACTCAGGGCGCACCCAGCTTCATCAGACGCGCGAGCTGCGTGGCCATGTCGGTGAAGTGCAGGCGGTCGGCCGGGTCGGCGGCCTGGCGCGCGGCGGCATCGAGCCGGCTCCGCAGGCGCGGCAGTTCAGCGCGCAGCCAGGGGATGAAGACGGTGTCGTCGCCGCTCTCCACGAGGGCACGGGCCGCGGCCGGTGGCAGGCGTGGCAGTGCTGCCGCCAACTGCCGTGCCTCCGCACCTTCGGCGGCCTCGGCAGCAGGTCCCTTGGCCCAGGCCTCGAGCAAGTGCTGGGCGGCGTCGACGTAGCCGCGCTGCAGGGCGCGACGTGAAGGCGGCGCGGCCTTCAGGTTCCCCCACACCGCAGCCGTCACGTCCCGGCCGAGGTCCAGGGATGAGTACGCCTTCGGGTCGCGCCGGCGCTGGCTTTCCAGCAAGGCGACGTTCGGGCCGTTCATCACGTCGCCCACGAAGCCGGCCTGCAGCCGGTCGATCGCGCGGTAGCCGCCGTAGACGACGACCCGCTCGACCACGGCCGGTGCTGCGTACGGGTCGAGCGAGGCTGCCCCTTCGCCGAGCAGGTACTGCACCGCCTGGCGCTGTTCGGCGGCCGGCACGATGCGGGGCGTCGTGCCGTCGCCCGCGCCCAGCGGCGGCAAGGCGCCGGCGATCAGCCGGTTGACCGACTTCAACTGCCCGACGTGGCGGCCGAGGATCATGTCGTAGGTCGACGCGAACAACCTGTCGTCACCGCCGGTCGCAGCGTCCAGACGTGCCAGCGAGCGCTGCAGGTTGGCCACGCCCAGCCGGGTGGCCTCCACGCGCTCCGCCCCGGTGTTCTCCAACAGCACGCGCGGGTCGCGCCCGAAGCGACCGACGAAGTCACCGCGCTCCTCGCTGCCCCAGAACAGGCGGCGGTCCTTCGAGAAGGTGTCGGCGAAAGCGGCGAGTTCGCGGGCCTCGCTGGCGGCATCGGTGCCGAACTGCCCGTAGCCGTATTTGATCGCCGCCACGTCGTAAGGGCCCACGACGCCCCACAGCTGCGTGACACCATCGCCGGGCTGGGCAGCCTGGTTGAAGCGCCCGTAGGCCATGATCGAGCTGTTGGGCCCGTACCGGTTGGCAAAGGCGGCATTGCGCATCTGCGACACCGAGTGGGCGGTGGAGGCGATCTGGTTGTGCATCAGCCCCAGCGTATGGCCGACCTCGTGCGCAACGATGTAGCTGAGCAGCGCGCCGGACGTCTCGGTGGACAGCGGCAGCCGCTGGGCGGCCGGGTCGATGCCCCCGCCGAACATGGCGTAGTAGTACTGGCCGAAGCCGTCGATCACCGACGGCCACACCTGGATGTGCGCCGACAGCGCCTCGCCCGAGCGCGGGTCGACGACGCGCGGACCCATCGCATTGACACGTTCCTGCGGCAGCCAGCGGATGACGTTGATGGTCACGTCCTCGGGCGACCAGTCCGGGTCCTGCTGGGGCGTGGGGGCATCGACCACCCGGATCGCATTGGAGAAGCCCGCGGCCTCGAAGGCCGGCAACCACTGCAGCACGCCGGCGGCAACGTAGGGCTTCCAGCGCTCGGGGATGCCCGGGCCGAGCACGTAGGTGATGGGCTTGACCGGATCGCTGACCGGCGCCTTCGGATCCTTCTTCTCGAGCCGGAAGCGCTGGATCAACGTGCGGCTGTCCTGCGCCGTGCCGCGGTCGGTCTCGAACTGGGAATACTCGACCGGGTAGAAGCCCACGCGCGGGTCGGCCGGACGGGCCGCCATCGGCTTGTCGGGCAGGAAGACGATGGAGTGGCCGACCACGATCGACACCGGCTGAGGCCCGACCTGGGGCAAGGCCGGCAACGACGACAGGTAAGTGAGGTGGGTGCGGACGTTCAACACGTCGCCGCGCGCCCGCACACGGTCGATGTAGGACTTCGAAGGGTCCACCTGCAGCGGGATCACCCCGCCCGCGCTGAGAAACTTGCGCGGCGTCACGCTAGGGATGTCGTTGGAAAAGGTCGCCGTCACATCGAGCACCATCGAGCCGTCCGGCTGCAGCGCGATGATCGGGAAGCTGGCGATCACGGCGCCGATCTCGGCCGCGCCGAGTGCCACCTCGATCGGCCTGATCTTCATGTCGCGGGGCGGCGCGCCAGGCACGCCCGCCGGGGCCACCGATGGCGGCGACCCGGCAGCGGGCTGGCCGGCACGTCGGTTGATCACCGTGCCGAGATCGCGCACGTGCACCACGTTGCCGACGCGTTCGAATCGCGCCAGGGTGTTGTTCAGTTCGAGCCCTTCGTTGGCGACCATTCCGGCCGGCGCCGCCACCACTTCGGCGTACCACAGCAAGGGCTTGCCCAGCGCATCGGGCGGCAGCACGACCAGCGAGTGTCCCGCCTTGCGCCAGGCGGAGACGCGACCGCTGCCCATGCGCTCGGCACCTTCCAGGAGTGAGGACGGCGCGGCCCCCGGCGCTGCGGACGCCGGCGCCTGCGCGAGGGCGAGCCCGTTGCAGAGCAGTGTCGACACCGCCGCGATGAACGTGAGGGCGAGACGCAAGCGAGTCGGCTTCATGGCTGGGCCTTGGTGGCGGTCCGGGACAACGACAAGGTGGGCCCGATCGGGACGGCGTCCGTGGCCCGGCGGTCAGCCGAGCACACGCTACCGCCAGATGGGCCCGCGCCAAGCGGCGCACGGTAAGGAGGCCCGGGAGCCGACGCTATCCAGAAACCGAATCCGGTCGGCGCAACACGGTCGGCGACGGGTCGGCCGCAGCGAGCGCTGCGGCCGGACGCACAAAGACAAAGGGGCCCGGCATCGCTGCCGGACCCCTGGTCCTGATCTTGGTGGGCCCTGCGTGACTCGAACACGCGACCTACGGATTAAGAGTCCGCTGCTCTACCAACTGAGCTAAGAGCCCGAGATTTT
>LNFM01004488.1_pt1 | contig 25656 bp, 21 predicted proteins | sample 596031 | NCBI WGS metagenome assembly LNFM01 (sample SAMN04254537, study PRJNA301005) | activated carbon metagenome | isolation source: dual media filters at the Ann Arbor, Michigan drinking water treatment plant | place: USA: Ann Arbor | reverse complement strand
TGTCGCGCATGGCGGTGACGGTGGCACCGAAGAACTTGCGCGGGTCGAACTCGCTCGGGTTCTCGGCCATCAGGCGGCGCATGGCACCGGTGGAGGCCAGACGCAGGTCGGTGTCGATGTTGACCTTGCGCACGCCGTACTTGATGCCTTCGACGATTTCTTCAACCGGCACGCCATAGGTTTCTTTGATGTCGCCGCCGTACTGGTTGATGATCGCCAGCCACTCTTGCGGTACCGACGAGGAACCGTGCATCACCAGATGGGTGTTGGGGATGCGCTTGTGGATTTCCTTGATGCGGTCGATCGCGAGGATGTCACCGGTGGGCGGCTTGGTGAACTTGTACGCGCCGTGGCTGGTGCCGATGGCGATGGCCAGGGCATCGACCTGGGTGCGCTTGACGAAGTCAGCGGCTTCTTCCGGATCGGTGAGCATCTGGCTGTGGTCGAGTACGCCTTCAGCGCCAACGCCGTCTTCTTCGCCGGCCATGCCGGTTTCCAGGCTGCCCAGGCAACCCAGCTCACCTTCTACGGACACGCCGCAGGCGTGAGCGAAGGCCACAGTCTGCTGGGTGACACGGACGTTGTAGTCGTAGTCCGCCGGGGTCTTGCCGTCTTCTTTCAGCGAGCCGTCCATCATCACCGAGCTGAAGCCCAGCTGGATCGAACGCTGGCAGACGTCCGGGCTGGTGCCGTGGTCTTGGTGCATGCACACCGGGATGTGCGGGAATTCTTCGATGGCCGCCAGAATCAGGTGACGCAGGAAGGGGGCGCCGGCGTATTTACGGGCGCCGGCCGAGGCCTGGACGATCACCGGGGAATCGGTCTTATCGGCCGCTTCCATGATCGCGCGCATTTGCTCGAGGTTGTTAACGTTGAATGCCGGCACGCCGTAGCCGAATTCGGCGGCGTGGTCGAGCATCTGGCGCATGCTGATGAGTGCCATGTTTCCTGTCTCCCGCTGTGGAGGTCATTAATCGTGCAAGCCTGCCCCAGGGGCAGGCGCTATTCAAGGGTTGCAGCGCGGGCTGCAGTCCGCGCTTCACCCGGGCCAGACCCGGGGCATTACCAAGTGAGCGCGCCAGGCGCGCTACCGATCAGCGCGCTTTGCAGCCGCGGCCGATCAAATCATCCGTGGCCGTCCAGTACACCAGCCCTTCATCACCGCGCACATGCAGGGACAGCTGACCGTCGCTGTACAGCGCGCCGGAGCCCGCCGGCTCCTGCTGGAGCACGCGAGCCGGCTCGTTGGCCGCCAGGCGCACTTCCACCTGATCCGCCTGCCCTGCCGGGCGCCAGAACACGTCGGCCTGACTGTCGCACACCCAGTGGTTCCAGGGCCCGCCGGCTGCGCCCTGCCCGGCGCAACCCGCCAAACCCAGCACAGCCACGGCACCCAAGGCTTTAAACCGCATGTTCATTCACCTTGCAACTCGCAGCCGCTCAATGCGCTGCGCTCGTATTCAACAATCCTGCTCAGGCGCCAGCGCGGTCGGGTCGCCCGTGCCCTGCCCGTCTACACGGGCATCGTCACGAGTGGTGGGCAGATCGATCTCGGCTGGGCTGAACACATCGCAGACCCGCTCGGATGAACCGCCCGCACAACCAGCCAAAGCGGCACAGCAGACTACAACCAGAGTGATAAGGCGCATATCGGTGACTCCTGTCCAAGGGTAGATGAACAAGAGACCCTCGACCTGCGCCAAAGGTTTAGCCGCGTGCGCGCTGCTCAAGCACCTCGACCGCCGGCAACACCTTGCCTTCGACGAACTCAAGGAAGGCGCCGCCACCCGTGGAGATGTAGCTGATCTGCTCGCCCACACCATATTTGTCGATGGCTGCCAGGGTGTCGCCACCGCCTGCAATCGAGAAGGCTGGGCTTTCAGCGATGGCCTGGGCCAACACTTTGGTGCCGTTGCCAAACTGGTCAAACTCGAACACGCCAACCGGGCCGTTCCACAGAATGGTCTTCGAGGATTTCAACAGCTCGGCGAACTGCGCAGCCGTTTGCGGGCCAATGTCGAGGATCATGTCGTCTTCAGCCACGTCGGCCACCAGCTTGACGGTCGCCTCGGCGTCTTCGGCAAAGGCTTTAGCGACGACCACATCAATCGGCAGCGGCACGCTGACCTTGGCCGCGATGGCTTTGGCGGTGTCGACTAGATCGGCCTCGTACAGCGACTTGCCGACTGGGAAACCGGCGGCAGCCAGGAAGGTATTGGCGATGCCGCCACCGACGATCAGCTGATCGCAGATCTGGCTCAGGCTGTTGAGCACGTCGAGTTTGGTCGACACCTTGGAGCCAGCAACAATCGCCGCCATCGGCTTGGCCGGGTTACCCAGGGCCTTGCCTAGGGCGTCCAGCTCGGCCGCCAGCAGCGGGCCGGCGCAGGCAACCTTGGCGAACTTGGCCACGCCATGGGTCGAGCCCTCGGCGCGGTGGGCGGTGCCGAAGGCGTCCATGACGAACACGTCGCACAGCGCGGCGTATTGCTGGGCCAGCTCATCAGCGTTCTTTTTCTCGCCCTTGTTGAAGCGCACGTTCTCGAACAGCACGATCTCGCCAGCATTCAGCTCCACGCCACCGAGGTAATCCTGTACCAGTGGCACATCGCGACCCAGGGCCTTGCTCAGGTAGGCGGCAACAGGTGCCAGGCTGTTCTCGGCGCTGAACTCGCCTTCGGTCGGGCGCCCTAGGTGCGAGCAGACCATCACTGCCGCGCCCTTTTCCAGCGCCAGCTTGATGGTCGGCAGGGACGCAAGAATGCGCGCATCGCTCTTCACCACACCGTCTTTTACCGGCACGTTGAGGTCTTCGCGGATCAGCACGCGCTTACCGGCGAGGTCAAGATCGGTCATCTTCAGAACGGTCATCACATCAATCCTTCACAGAGGCGGGTGGAACAGCGCGCAGCGCTGTATCGAGAAAATGTTCGGCGACATCGAGCATGCGGTTGGCAAACCCCCACTCGTTGTCGAACCAGGCCAGCAGGTTGACCAGGCGCGGGCCGGAGACACGGGTCTGACTGCCATCGACGATGGCCGAATGCGGGTCGTGGTTGAAATCGCAACTGGCGTGGGGCAACTCGGTGTACGCCAGCAAACCACGCAACGGGCCACGCTCGGCTGCCTGACGCAACACCGCGTTGATCTCGGTCGCCGAGGTATCACGGGCGGTCTGCAGGGTGATATCCAGGCAGGAGACGTTCACCGTCGGTACGCGAATGGCTTTGGCCTGAATTCGCCCGCTGAGTTCCGGCAGCAGACGCTCGATACCCCTCGCCAAACCGGTAGACACCGGAATCACCGACTGAAAGGCCGAGCGCGTACGGCGCAGGTCTTCATGGTGGTAGGCGTCAATCACCGGCTGGTCGTTCATCGCTGAGTGAATGGTGGTGATCGACACGTACTCGATACCCACTGTTTCATTCAGCAGCTTGAGCAGCGGCACGCCGCAGTTGGTGGTGCAGGAGGCGTTGGATACCAGCTGCTCGCGGCCCGTCAGGCAGTCCTGATTGACCCCGTAGACCACGGTGGCGTCGATATCCGCCTCACCGGCCATCGGTTGCGACAGCAATACGCGCGACGCGCCGGCATCGATAAAGCGCTGGGCGTCAGCACGGCTGGTGTACTGGCCGGAGCATTCGAGCAGCAGGTCGATGTCCAGCGCGGCCCAATCAACGCCCTCTGGCGCGGCCTGGCGCAACACCTTTACGCAGTCGCCATTGATATGCAGGCAGTCGCCGTCGACCTTCACCTCGCCGGGAAAACGCCCGTGGGTGGAATCGAAGCGGGTCAGGTATTCAATGCTGGCCTGGTCAGCCAGATCATTCAGCGCAACGATTTCCAAGCGCGCCCCAGCGCCTCGCTCATGCAACGCGCGCAGCACGCAGCGACCAATCCGGCCGTAACCGTTGAGGGCAATTCGATAGGGGCGCTTGGACATGGTGTCTCGCAGGTTTGCAGAACGTAGGGTGGATCACGCTTCACCGATCCACCGGCTGTGTAACGGTGGATCAAAGCAGCGTCGGCGACGCGCCCCGATCCACCCTACGGCGTCGTTCTTACTCAGGCGTCCAGCAGCTCGGCAGCGGTTTCCAGGATGTTGTCCACGGTAAAGCCGAAATGCTCGAACAGCGCCGGCGCGGGTGCCGACTCGCCGAAGCTGGTCATGCCGATGATGCGACCTTCCAGGCCGACGTACTTGTACCAGTAATCGGCATGGGAGGCTTCGATGGCGATGCGCGCGCCCACTTGCAGCGGCAGCACGGCCTGTTTGTAACCGGCGTCTTGCTGGTCGAACACGCTGGTCGACGGCATCGACACCACGCGGACCTGACGGCCCTCGGCGCTCAGCTTGTCGTAAGCGGCAACGGCCAGGCCGATTTCTGAACCGGTCGCGATCAGGATCAGCTCCGGCTCGCCGGCACAGTCCTTGAGCACGTAGCCGCCACGGGCGACGTCAGCCAGCTGCTGGGCATCACGCTCCTGGTGCGGCAGGTTCTGCCGGCTGAAGACCAGTGCGCTCGGGCCATCGTTACGCTCGATCGCGTATTTCCAGGCCACCGCCGATTCCACGGCGTCGCACGGGCGCCAGGTGTCGAGGTTCGGCGTGCCACGCAGACTGGCCAGTTGCTCGATCGGCTGGTGAGTCGGGCCGTCTTCGCCCAGACCGATGGAGTCGTGGGTGAACACGTAAAGCACGCGCTTTTTCATCAGCGCCGACATGCGCACCGCGTTGCGGGCGTATTCCATAAAGATCAGGAAGGTCGCGCCGTACGGCACGAAGCCGCCGTGCAGGGCGATGCCGTTCATGATCGCGCTCATGCCGAACTCGCGCACGCCGTAGAACATGTAGTTGCCGGACGCGTCTTCAGCGGAAACGCCTTGACAGCCTTTCCACAGGGTCAGGTTGGAGCCGGCGAGGTCAGCTGAACCGCCGAGGAATTCCGGCAGCAGCGGGCCGAAGGCGTTCAGGGTGTTCTGGCTGGCCTTACGGCTGGCGATGGTTTCGCCCTTGGCAGCGACTTCCTGGATATAAGCAGCGGTTTTCTCGGCGAAATCTGCCGGCAGGTCACCGGCGACGCGGCGCTTGAACTCGCTGGCCAGCTCCGGGTAGGCAGCGGCGTAGGCAGCAAAGCGCTCGTCCCACTCGGCCTCGGCGGCAGCACCGGCGGCCTTGGCGTCCCATTCGGCGTAGATGTCGGCCGGGATCTCGAACGGACCATGGCTCCAACCCAGAGCAGCGCGGGTCAGGGCGATTTCGTCGTTGCCCAGCGGCGCGCCGTGGCAGTCTTCCTTGCCCTGCTTGTTCGGCGAACCGAAGCCGATGGTGGTCTTGCAGCAGATCAGGGTCGGCTGCTCGCTCTTGCGGGCGGTGTCGATGGCGATCTTGATCTCTTCGGCGTCGTGGCCGTCGACATTGCGGATCACTTGCCAGCCGTAGGCCTCGAAGCGCTTGGGCGTGTCATCGGTGAACCAGCCTTCGACTTCACCGTCGATGGAGATGCCGTTGTCGTCGTAGAAGGCGATCAGTTTGCCCAGGCCGAGGGTGCCGGCCAGGGAGCAGACTTCATGGCTGATGCCTTCCATCATGCAGCCGTCGCCGAGGAAGGCGTAGGTGAAGTGGTCGACAATCTGGTGGCCATCGCGGTTGAACTGCGCGCCCAGTACCTTCTCGGCAATGGCGAAACCCACGGCATTGGCAATGCCCTGACCCAGCGGACCGGTGGTGGTTTCAACGCCTGGGGTATAGCCGTATTCCGGGTGGCCCGGGGTGCGGCTGTGCAGCTGACGGAAGTTTTTCAGGTCTTCGATGCCGAGGTCGTAACCGGTCAGGTGCAGCAGCGAATAGATGAGCATCGAACCGTGGCCGTTGGACAGCACGAAGCGGTCACGGTCGGCGAAGCTCGGGTTGCTCGGGTTGTGCTTGAGGTAATCACGCCACAGCACCTCGGCGATGTCCGCCATGCCCATGGGGGCACCGGGGTGGCCGCTGTTGGCTTTCTGCACGGCATCCATGCTCAGGGCACGAATGGCATTGGCACGCTCACGACGGCTGGGCATCGCTAATCTCCTGCGGGGGGCTATTCACAAAAAGGCGGCCATTTTCGCCCACGGGGGCCTACCGGGGCAATGACAGATGGTCACAGGGGCAATGTTTTCTACAGTCGGGCGCCCAAACCAATATCAAAACTTTTTGATATTGGTGTTGCTGTATGAAAATTGACCGACTAGACTGCCGCCCCATGAACCTGCCCGCCCCGCAACCGCGTTTCGAGCCCGCTGACTCCCTGGCCGTCCTGTGCAAGGCAGCCGGGGATTCGCTGCGCCTGAACGTATTGCGCGCGCTGGCCAATGACTCCTTCGGCGTATTGGAACTGGCGCAGATCTTCGCCATTGGCCAGTCGGGTATCAGCCACCACCTTAAAGTGCTGGCCCAGGCCGGCCTGGTGGCGACCCGCCGCGAGGGCAATGCGATCTTCTACCGCCGCGCCCTGGCGAGTCTCGACCAGCCCGGCGGCGCCCTGCAGGGTGCCCTGCTCGGCGAGATCGACTTGCTGCCGCTGCCCGCCGAGGTGCAGGCGCGCATCGCCGCCGTGCATGCCCAGCGCGCCGCCGCCAGCCAGGAATTTTTCGCCCGCATGGCGGCCAGTTTCCAGGCTCAGCAGGACCTGATCGCCGGGCTCGCGCAATACCGCGACAGCGTCCTGGCCCTGCTCGACAGCCTCAACCTGCCCGCCACGGCCACGGCCCTGGAAGTCGGCCCTGGCGACGGCGGTTTTCTGCCTGACCTGGCCCAGCGCTTCGCCCAGGTGCGCGCGCTGGACAACAGCCCGGCGATGCTCGACTTGGCCCTGGCGCGCTGCCAGCAGGCTGGCTTGACTAATGTCAGCCTGCACCTGGCCGATGCCCTGAGCGATGAGTATCCGGCCGCCGATTGCCTGGTGCTGAACATGGTCCTGCACCATTTCGCCGCCCCGGCCGATGCCTTGCAGCAGCTTGCGCGGCGCCTCAGCCCCGGCGGCAGCCTGCTGATCACCGAGCTGTGCAGCCATAACCAGAGCTGGACGCGGCAGGCCTGCGGCGATCTCTGGCTGGGCTTCGAACAAGACGATTTGACCCGCTGGGCGCTTGCCGCCGGGCTGGTTTCTGGCGAGAGCCTCTATGTAGGCTTGCGCAATGGCTTCCAGATTCAGGTGCGGCACTTTGCCAAACCCGACGAACACCACGGCCTGCGGGCCCTCACCCAGCGGTAAAGGAACCGATCGATGAGCGAATATTCCCTGTTTACCTCCGAGTCCGTGTCCGAAGGCCATCCGGACAAGATCGCCGACCAGATCTCCGATGCGGTGCTCGACGCCATCATCGCCCAGGACAAACACGCCCGCGTGGCTTGCGAAACCCTGGTCAAGACCGGTGTAGCCATCGTTGCCGGTGAAGTCACCACCAGCGCCTGGGTCGACCTCGAAGACCTGGTGCGCAAGGTCATCTGCGACATCGGTTACACCAGCTCCGACGTCGGCTTCGACGGCAACACTTGCGGCATCATCAACATCATTGGCAAGCAGTCCCCGGACATCAACCAGGGCGTCGACCGCGCCAAGCCGGAAGACCAGGGCGCTGGCGATCAGGGCCTGATGTTCGGCTACGCCAGCAACGAAACCGACGTGCTGATGCCGGCACCGATCCGCTTCTCCCACGCCCTGGTCGAGCGCCAGGCCGAAGCGCGCAAGTCCGGCCTGCTGCCATGGCTGCGCCCGGATGCGAAATCCCAGGTCACTTGCCAGTACGAAAACGGCAAGGTGGTGGGCATCGACGCTGTGGTGCTGTCCACCCAGCACAGCCCGGACGTGTCCCTGGCCGACCTGCGTGAAGGCGTGATGGAGCTGATCATCAAGCACGCCCTGCCGGCCGACCTGCTGCACAAAGACACCCAGTTCCACATCAACCCGACCGGCAACTTCGTCATCGGCGGCCCGGTGGGCGACTGCGGCCTGACCGGTCGCAAAATCATCGTCGACAGCTACGGCGGCATGGCCCGTCACGGTGGTGGCGCGTTCTCCGGCAAGGATCCATCCAAGGTTGACCGTTCGGCTGCCTACGCCGGTCGTTACGTGGCCAAGAACATCGTCGCTGCTGGCCTGGCCGAGCGCTGCGAGATCCAGGTGTCCTACGCCATCGGCGTGGCCCTGCCGACCTCGATCTCGATCAACACCTTCGGCACCCACAAGATCGCCGAAGACACGATCATCAAGCTGGTGCGCGAGGTATTCGACCTGCGTCCGTACGCCATCACCAAGATGCTCGACCTGCTGCACCCGATGTACCAGGAAACCGCAGCCTACGGCCACTTCGGTCGCACGCCCGAGCAGAAGACCGTCGGCAACGATACCTTCACCACCTTCACCTGGGAAAAGACCGACAAGGTCGCCGACCTGCGCGCCGCTGCCGGCCTGTAATCGCGCCCATAAAAAAGCCCTGCACGTAGCAGGGCTTTTTTGTGCCTGCGATTCGGCTTATTTGCCGAACATCGAGCCCAACCCTTTGAGGGCATCCTTGGCGGCGGTGACGCTTTCCACGGCCTGGGTGACCTGGGTCGGCTCAGCCGCCTGAGCCTGAGCGTTGGCATCGGCGGCCTGGGCATTGAGGCGGGCACAGCCGCCGTCTACAGCGGCCAGTTTGTCGGTGGCGTTCTGGTTACCGGCGAGCTGGGCGACCAGCTTGGCTTTGGCCAGCCCCTCCTGATTGGCTGCCAGTTGCGCTTGGCACTTGGCCTCGGCGCTGCTGATCTCGGCAGCGTGGACAGACAGGCTGCTGGCGGCCAGAACGGCGAAGCAAACGGCAGAAACGATACGCATGGTGAAGACCTCTTGAGTGCTGAGGCCCGGCTGTCCATAGCCCCCGCCGGGCAAATCCATTTGTGGGGGGTGGTAAAAAGGCGCGGCAATCTACCACCGGCACCCGAGCGCAACAAGCCATGCAGCCCACCATGGGCTAGGCTTGAGACGACCGTCACGAGCAAGGATGCTCCGCCATGCAATCGACCCTGCTGTCGCTACCCGCCCTGCTGCTCGCCCTCCCTGTGCTGGCAGCGCCCTGCCCCGCCTGGACACCTGAGGAGGCGTTGCGCGAAATCCAGCCCCTCGCCGCGCAAATCGCCACGTGGGATGACGCCTACCACAACCACGGCCAGTCGCCGATCAGTGATGAACTCTACGACCAGGCGCGCGCCCGCCTGGCCCACTGGCAGCAGTGTTGGCCCGATGCCAGCGCCGCACTGTCCGATGCCCCGAGCGCCTCAGCTGGGAGCGTTGCGCATCCGGTCACCCAGACCGGCCTGCGCAAATTTGCCGATGAGATCGCAGTGGCCGAATGGATGGCCACACGCCAGGACCTGTGGGTGCAGCCCAAAGTCGATGGGGTGGCCGTGACCCTGGTGTACCGCGATGGCCGCTTGCACCAGGCCATCAGTCGCGGCGATGGCCGCCAGGGGCAGGACTGGACCGCTCAGGTGCAGCACCTACCGGCCGTGCCGCGCCAGCTGCCCCAGCGTGTGAATGCGGTTTTGCAGGGCGAGCTGTACTGGCGCCTGGAGGCCCATGTGCAGGCGCGCGATGGCGGCCGAGGGGCGCGCGGTACCGTGGCCGGCTTGCTGGCGCGACAACAGCTGACCCGCGCGGAGGCGGCCGGCGTCGGCCTGTTCGTCTGGGACTGGCCGGACGGCCCGGCAGGCATGCACGAGCGCCTGCAGGGCCTGGCCGAGCTGGGCTTTACCGACACTCAGCGCTACAGCCAGGCGCTGGACTCCATCGCCGCCGCGGGTAAATGGCGCCAGCACTGGTACCGCAGTGCGTTGCCATTCGCCAGTGACGGGGTGGTCGTGCGCCAAGGCCAGCGACCGCCCGGCGAGCGCTGGCAGGCCACGCCGCCGCACTGGGCTGGCGCCTGGAAATACCCGGTCAGCCAGGCTTTGGCGGTGGTCCGTGCGGTGGAGTTCAGCATCGGTCGCAGTGGCCGCATCACCCCGGTGCTGCGTCTGCAGCCGGTGCAACTGGATGACCGCCGCATCAGCCGCGTCAGCGTTGGCTCACTGTCACGCTGGCAGGAACTGGACATTCGCCCTGGTGACCAAGTCTCGATTCAGCTGGCCGGGCTGACGCTGCCCCGGCTGGAGGAGGTGGTCTGGCGCACCCAACAGCGGGCCGAGCTACAGGTGCCAGACGCCACGGCCTACCACGCCCTGAGCTGCTGGCAACCCGAACCGGCGTGCCAGCAGCAGTTTCTCGCTCGCCTCACTTGGCTCGGCGGGCCTAAAGGCCTGGCGCTACCGGGCATCGGCTCAGGCACCTGGGCGCGTCTGGTGGACGCGGGGCGGCTGCACGGCCTGCTTGACTGGCTGCAGTTCGATGACACCCAACTGACCGACGTGCCGGGCATTGGCCCGCGCAGCCGCGAGCAGTTGCTGGCGCGCTTTGCCGAAGCACGCCAGCGCGACTTCAAACAATGGCTGAGCGCCCTGGGCGCACCGCCCCTAGGCGCGGCTGACCAGGCCAGCACCTGGGCCTTGTTGAGTACGCGCAGCCAGGCCGACTGGCAGCGCCAAGCTGGTGTCGGAGCGGCCGGTGCCGAACAGCGCTGGGCGTTTTTCAATGACCCACAGGTGCAGGCCCTGGCCGCGCAATTACGCGAGGCTCAGGTCGAAGGGTTCTGAAACCGGGGGATCAGTAGGCGCGAAACTCTTCGTGGCAGGCCTTGCAGCTGTCTTCAACCCGCTGCATGGGCGCCGCCAGGTTGGCGCTGTTGAGCGGCGTCGCGGTAGTGGCGACCACCAGGGCGGCGGTGGCGCTCTCCAGGTCACGGGCCATGCGCTGGAAGGTTTCCTGGCGCGCCCAGACATCATCGCGGGCGCGGCTGTCACCCTCGTCACGGGCCTGCGGGAAGTGCTGCCAGGGCGTACGACTCAGCTGATCGAGCTGGGTCGCGCCGCTGATAAACCGTGCTTCGTCGAACTTGACTCGGCCACGCAGCATGCCGCCCAGGTCTTCGCTGGTCTTGAGCATGTCCTTGAAGATCGCCTGGCGCTTGCCCATCGGCGAGTTCGGATCGACACCACCACAGGCAGTAAGAGTCAGGCAGGCAAGGGCGATCAACAGCGGGGTTTTCAGGTTCATGGTCACAGGCTTCGGCTTAAGGCGACGGCCAGTATCACCACTCAACGGAGCCAGGCCAAGCGTGGTGTTTTGCCACAGATGTCATTCGCGGTTTAGGCCGCCACCACAAAGAGCGCAACGATCAGCCCGACGCCGACGAACCACACCAGCGAGCGCAACATCGCCCAGTCGGCCAGGTAGCACAGCGTGTAGAGCACACGGCTGACAACAAACGCGATGGCCAGTTGGTCGAGCACACCCTGGGCAGCACCGCCGGCCAGGTGGGCGATGATCACGGCGGCAGCGAATGCCGGGGTGATCTCGAAACCGTTGAGCTGGGCATTGTTAGCGCGCCGGCCCAAGCCCTGCAGGTTATCCAACAGCGCACGCGGATCATGGTTGTGCCGGGGCGTGAAACCACCGCTGACGGCTTTGGCCGTAATGGTGGACAGGTACGGCAAGGCGATGGCGATCAGTACGCACCAGTAGGCAAGGGTCATGGCAGCTCCGCAGCTCGGTAAGGGGCTGCGCAGCATCGCCTGTCCACCTCCAGCCGTCCATGGCCGCCACCGCCCAAGGCCATGGCGTTTATGCCAATCAGGCCGCCAGTTTGCCTTCGGACAGCGCCACCGAAGCGGCGAGCATGGCGCGCAGCAGCACCGCGCAGCCCGCGGCCAGATCCGCCGGGGCGGCGTTCTCGATTTCGTTGTGGCTGATGCCGCCCTCGCAGGGCACGAAAATCATCCCAGCCGGCCCCAGCTCGGCGAGAAAGATCGCGTCGTGCCCGGCGCCGCTGACGATGTCCATATGCGACAACCCCAAGTCGGCCGCTGCGCCGCGTACGGCGTCAACGCAGCCTTGCTCGAAGTACAGCGGCGGGAAGTCTGCAGTCGGCGTCAGTTCGAAACTCAGCCCATGCTTGGCGCAGGTCGCCTCGATTACCTCGCGTACCTCGGCAATCATCGAATCAAGACGCGCCGGCTCCAGGTGACGGAAGTCCAGGGTCATGCGCACCTCGCCGGGAATCACATTGCGCGAACCGGGGTAAGCCTGCAGGCAACCGACTGTGCCGCACGCATGGGGCTGGTGCTCCAGCGCCACCCGATTAACCGCTGCGACCACCGCCGCGGCGCCGACCAGCGCGTCCTTGCGCAGGTGCATCGGCGTAGGCCCGGCGTGGGCCTCGACACCTTTAAGAGTCAGGTCGAACCACTTTTGCCCGAGCGCGCCGAGCACCACACCGATGGTCTTTTTCTGGTCTTCGAGAATCGGCCCTTGCTCGATATGCGCCTCGAAATAGGCGCCCACCGCATGGCCGCTCACCGCGCGGCTGCCGGCGTAGCCGATGGCGTTCAGCGCCTCGCCGACCGTAATGCCTTCGGCGTCACGCTTGGCCAGGGTTTCTGCCAGGGTGAATTTCTCGGCGAACACCCCCGAACCCATCATGCACGGGGCGAAGCGCGAGCCTTCCTCGTTGGTCCAGACCACCACTTCCAGCGGCGCTTCGGTCTGTACGCCCAGGTCATTCAGGGTGCGCAGCACCTCGACGCCGGCCAACACGCCGAAGCAGCCATCGAACTTGCCGCCGGTAGGCTGGGTGTCGATGTGGCTGCCGGTCATCACCGGGGGCAGTGCCGCGTTACGCCCGGGACGACGGGCGAAAATGTTGCCGACGCCATCGACCGTGACCGTACAGCCGGCCTCCTCGCACCAGCGCACGAACAGGTCACGCGCTTGGCGGTCGAGGTCGGTCAGGGCCAGGCGGCAGACCCCGCCCTTGACGGTGGCGCCCAGCTGCGCCAACTCCATCAGCGATTGCCAGAGGCGCGCGCTGTTGACGTGCGGCTGGCTGGATTGCAGTACCTCAGTGGCAGTGTTCATGGTGTTCTCCTCAGACTTTCTGGTTATCTGCGGCGCGCCCGTTGCACCCAAGCGCGCCTGCTGCTTCACACGTGCGCCTTGACCACCACGGCTTGGCTGCCGCGCAGGCTGCACAGCCCGAAATAGATCAACCCACCTAGCAAGGAGCCGGTGAACCAGCCGTAGTCGTAGAACCAACTGAACGCGCTGCTGCCGAGCGACAACAGGGTCAGGGCGACCGGCACACCGAAGGCGATAAAACCGAACAGGTTCCATGCCGGGTAGACGTCATCGCGGTACAGGCCGGCGAGGTCCAGCTGCTGCTTTTTGATCAGGAAGTAGTCGACCACCATGATCCCGGCAATCGGCCCGAGCAGGCTGGAGTAGCCCAGCAACCAGTTGGAGTAGACGCTTTCCAGGCTCAGGTCAGAGACCAGCAGGCCGAGTTTCTTCAGCAGCTCATGGGCCATCAGTGCCAGGCCGATCAAGCCGGTGAGGATCACCGCCTTGGTGCGGTTGATCAGCTTGGGCGCGAGGTTCTGGAAGTCATTGGTCGGCGAGACGATATTCGCTGCGGTGTTGGTCGACAGCGTGGCGACGATGATCAACGCCATGGCCAGGGCGACCCAGCCGGGGCTTTGGATATGGCCGATCAGGGTGACCGGATCAGACACGGTCTCGCCCACCAGCGACGCCGAGGCGGCCGTCATCACCACGCCCAGGGCGGCGAACAGGAACATGGTCAGCGGCAGGCCAATCACCTGGCCAATGATCTGGTCTTTCTGGCTTTTCGCGTAACGGCTGAAGTCAGGGATGTTCAGCGACAGGGTGGCCCAGAAGCCGACCATGGCGGTCAGGCCAGCGAGAAAGTAACCGGTCACACTGGCGCCTTCCGGCCGGCTGGGCGGCTGCGCCAGCAATTCGCTCATCGACACATTGGGCAGCGCCCACACCAGCAGACCGGCGCCGACCAGCACCAGCAGCGGTGCGGAGAGGGTTTCCAGCCATTTGATCGACTCGGCGCCGCGCAGCACGATCCACAGGTTGAGCACCCAGAAAATCATAAAGCCGATCACTTCGCCGGTGCCGCCGAGGGCCTTCCAGCCCTCGAAGATCGAACCCAATAGTAGGTGAATGGCCAGGCCGCCGAACATGGTCTGGATGCCGAACCAGCCGCAGGCCACCACGGCGCGGATCAGGCAGGGCACGTTGGAGCCAAGAATGCCGAAGGAGGAGCGCAGCAGCACCGGGAAGGGAATGCCGTACTTGGTGCCCGGGAAGGCATTGAGCGTCAGCGGGATCAGCACGACGATATTCGCCAGCAAGATTGCCAGCAACGCCTCACCCACCGACAGGCCGAAGTAGGCGGTGAGTACGCCGCCCAGGGTGTAGGTCGGCACGCAGATCGACATGCCGACCCAGAGCGCGGTGATGTGCCATTTGTTCCAGGTGCGCTCATGCACCTGGGTCGGGGCGATGTCGTGGTTGTAGCGCGGGCTGTCGAGTACGTCGCTGCCGGCAGCCAGCTCGTACAAGCCGTTCTGCTCGGTCACGTGGGATCGGGTCTGCTGCATGGGCCTCTCCAGGTATTTTTCTAGTTTTCTGCGCATCGGGCTGCACGCAAGCGCACAGCCGGGTCGATGGCCGGAGTCCGTGACTACAGAGCCGACCGACACGGCAGCGGCGGCACTCAATAAGCGTGCCGGGTTGCCTGCTGGCCGCCCACGAACGGCGGTAATAACCTGCTAAATCACTGATAAAAAACCGTTTTATTAAATTTAAACGCGAGCGTCTGGCGGCTCGAGAGACTCGATGTTCGCCATGCAGAGCGATTTGTCTGCCCAGTCAGGTTTCAAACTGGTGCAGAAAAATAAATGCGTGCCGGCGTGCATAGCCAGCACCGCCGCCCAAACAGCTGATTTTGCATGAGAAATCTTGACCATTTGGCGTTCTTGTCAAGTGCGTCAAAATGGGGAGAGGGCTCACCATTTTGGTGATTTTGTATTTTTATTGTTTTAAATCAGTAATTTACAAGACAGCAAATAGCTCAAAAAATAATCTTGCCCAATTACAAAACAGCAACTAGATTCCATTCCTGTCAGGCATGGCAGGATTAAAAGTGCAGGCCTGATGAGCCAAAAATCAAGAACCGGCACGCACCGGTCAGCCTGAGAGGAATGTGCTATGTCGCTGTTGATCCGTGGTGCCACCCTGGTCACCCATGAGCAAAGCTACCGTGCTGACGTGCTCTGCGCCGACGGTCTGATCCAGGCCATTGGTGACAACCTCGACGCCCCCGCGGGCTGCCAGGTGCTCGACGGCAGCGGCCAATACCTGATGCCGGGCGGCATCGACCCGCACACCCATATGCAATTGCCGTTTATGGGCACGGTGGCCAGCGAGGACTTCTTCAGCGGCACCGCTGCCGGCCTGGCGGGCGGTACCACCTCGATCATCGATTTTGTGATTCCTAACCCACAGCAATCACTGCTCGAAGCCTTCCACACCTGGCGCGGCTGGGCGGAAAAGTCCGCGTCCGATTACGGTTTCCATGTCGCGATCACCTGGTGGAGCGAGCAGGTCGCTGCCGAAATGGGCGAGCTGGTGGCGAAGTTCGGGGTCAACAGCTTCAAGCATTTCATGGCCTACAAGAACGCCATCATGGCCGCCGACGACACGTTGGTGGCGAGCTTCGAGCGCTGCCTTGAGCTGGGTGCAGTGCCCACGGTGCACGCGGAAAACGGCGAGCTGGTCTATCACCTGCAGCAGAAACTCCTCGCGCAAGGCCTCACCGGACCAGAAGCGCACCCGCTGTCGAGGCCCTCGCAGGTTGAAGGCGAAGCCGCCAGCCGCGCGATCCGCATCGCCGAAACCCTGGGTACGCCGCTGTACCTGGTGCATGTCTCGACCCAGGAAGCCCTGGATGAAATCACCTACGCCCGCGCCAAGGGTCAGCCGGTGTACGGCGAGGTGCTGGCCGGTCATCTGCTGCTGGACGACAGCGTGTACCGCCACCCGGACTGGCAAACCGCCGCCGGGTACGTGATGAGCCCGCCGTTCCGCCCACGCGGGCATCAGGAGGCGCTGTGGCGCGGCCTGCAATCGGGCAACCTGCACACCACCGCCACCGACCACTGCTGCTTCTGCGCCGAGCAAAAAGCCGCCGGGCGCGATGACTTCAGCAAGATCCCCAATGGCACCGCTGGCATTGAAGACCGCATGGCGGTGCTCTGGGATGAAGGGGTCAACAGCGGCAAGTTGTCGATGACCGACTTTGTCGCGCTGACCAGCACCAACACCGCGAAAATCTTCAACCTCTACCCACGCAAAGGTGCGCTGCAGGTCGGCGCCGATGCCGACCTGGTGCTCTGGGACCCGCAAGGCACGCGCACCATCTCGGCCAAGACGCATCACCAGCAGGTCGACTTCAATATCTTCGAAGGCAAGACCGTGCGCGGCGTGCCCAGCCACACCATCAGCGCCGGCAAGCTGGTTTGGGTCGATGGCGACCTGCGCGCCGAACGCGGCGCCGGCCGTTATGTCGAGCGACCGGCCTACCCGGCGGTGTTCGACCTGCTGAGTAAGCGCGCCGAACAGAACCGCCCGACTGCCGTCGAGCGCTAAGTCAGGGACACAGAAGAACCTGTGGGAGGGGCTTCAGTCGCGAAAGTTTGGATAGCTCAGTAGCTGTCGCGGCTAACGCGTAACGCCACCCGGCCCGTCCCACAAAAAACAACTGCAACCCATTCCGCCACACCGGCCCACAGAGGCCGGGCGGCCGCTTATCCGCTGTTAACTGCCGAATAAAAGCCATAAAACCGTGAGGCAATTACCGTGATAGACACCCTCAGCCATTTGCCGCGACCGGATGCCGGCGCCGCCGAACTGGCCGATCGTTTCAGCGATCTGGCCCCGCCGCTCACCGCTCGCCAGGCCGCCCTGGAAAGCGCCCGTTGCCTGTATTGCTACGACGCACCCTGCGTCAACGCCTGCCCCAGCGAGATCGACATTCCCTCGTTCATTCGCAATATCAGCCATGAAAACGTGCAGGGCGCAGCGGAGAAAATTCTCTCGGCGAATATCCTCGGCGGCAGCTGCGCCCGTGTCTGCCCCACCGAAATTCTCTGCCAGCAAGCCTGCGTGCGCAATAACGCCCAGGAATGCGCGCCGGTGCTAATCGGCCTACTGCAGCGCTACGCCATCGATAACGCGCAGTTCACTGAGCATCCGTTCCAGCGCGCCCCGGCCAGTGGCAAGCGCATTGCTGTGGTCGGCGCGGGGCCGGCGGGATTGTCCTGCGCCCATCGCCTGGCCATGCACGGCCACGAGGTGGTGATCTTCGAGGCCCGCGAACAAGCCGGCGGCCTCAACGAATACGGCATTGCCGCTTACAAGCTGGTCGACGATTTCGCCCAGCGCGAAGTGGACTTTCTCCTGCAGATCGGCGGCATCGAGATCCGCCACGGCCATAAGCTGGGCGACGACCTCAGCCTGAGCGCGCTGCACCAGCAGTTCGACGCGGTGTTCCTCGGCATCGGCTTAGCGGCCAGCAAACGCCTCGGCCTGCCGGGCGAAGAGGCGCCGGGCCTGCTCGCCGCCACCGACTACATCCGCGAGCTACGGCAGAGCGACGACCTAACCCAGCTGCCGGTGGCCGAGCGCTGCATCGTCCTCGGCGCCGGCAATACCGCCATCGACATGGCGGTGCAGATGAGCAAGCTCGGTGCCCGCGACGTCAACCTGGTTTATCGCCGCGGCTTTGAGGAAATGGGCGCCACCGAGCATGAGCAGGACATCGCCAAAGCTAACCAGGTACGCCTGCTGACCTGGGCGCAACCGGATGCCGTGCTGCTCAACGACCAAGGCCAGGTGCGCGGCATGCGCTTCGCCCGCACCCGCGTGGAGAATGGTCGTTTGCAGAGCACCGGGCAGACCTTCGAGCTGGCCGCCGATGCCATTTTTACCGCCATCGGCCAGGCGTTTGACGGCCAAGCCCTGAACGACCCGCTGGCCCACGAGCTAAAGCGTGAGGGCGAACGCATCTGGGTCGATGCCCAACTGCAAACCAGCGTGCCCGGCGTGTACGCCGGCGGCGACTGCACCGCCCTCGGCCAGGACCTCACCGTACAAGCCGTGCAGCACGGCAAGCTGGCCGCCGAGGCCATCCACTCTCACCTGATGCTTAATGTGGAGGCCGCATAAATGGCCGATCTATCCATCGAATTCGCCGGTATCAAAGCCCCCAACCCCTTCTGGCTGGCCAGCGCGCCGCCCACCGATAAGGCCTATAACGTGGTCCGTGCCTTCGAAGCAGGCTGGGGCGGCGTAGTCTGGAAGACCCTTGGCGAAGACCCGGCGGCGGTCAACGTGTCGTCGCGCTACTCGGCGCACTTTGGTCCGAACCGGCAGGTGCAGGGCATCAACAATATTGAGCTGATCACCGACCGCTCCCTGGAGATCAACCTGCGTGAAATCACCCAGGTGAAGAAGGACTGGCCGGATCGCGCGATGATCGTGTCCTTGATGGTGCCCTGCATCGAAGAGTCCTGGAAGGCCATCCTGCCAAGGGTGGAAGCCACCGGCTGCGATGGCATCGAGCTGAACTTCGGCTGCCCCCACGGCATGCCTGAACGCGGCATGGGCGCGGCGGTCGGCCAGGTGCCGGAATACGTGGAAATGGTCACGCGCTGGTGCAAGACCTACAGCTCCCTGCCGGTGATCGTCAAACTGACGCCAAACATCACCGACGTACGCCTGTCTGCCCGCGCGGCCTATCGCGGTGGCGCCGATGCGGTGTCGCTGATCAACACCATTAACTCGATCACCAGCGTCGACCTTGAACGGATGGTTGCCCACCCCATCGTCGGCCATCAAAGCACCCACGGCGGCTACTGCGGCTCGGCGGTCAAACCCATCGCGCTGAACATGGTTGCCGAGATCGCCCGCGACCCGGAAACCCGTGGCCTGCCGATCTGCGGCATCGGCGGCATCGGCAGCTGGCGCGATGCAGCGGAATTCGTGGCGCTGGGCTGCGGTGCGGTGCAGGTGTGCACGGCGGCCATGCTGCATGGCTTTCGTATTGTCGAGGAAATGAAGGACGGCCTGTCGCGTTGGATGGACAGTCAGGGCTACGCCAGCCTGCAAGACTTCTCCGGGCGCGCGGTGGGCAACACCACCGACTGGAAGTACCTGGACATCAACTACCAGGTGATCGCCAAGATCGATCAGGACGCCTGCATCGGTTGCGGGCGCTGCCATATCGCCTGCGAAGACACCTCGCACCAGGCCATCGCCAGCCTGACTCAGGCCGACGGCACCCATAAGTACGAGGTGATTGACGAAGAATGCGTGGGCTGCAACCTGTGCCAGATCACCTGCCCGGTGGAGAACTGCATCGAGATGGTGACCCAGGACACCGGCAAGCCCTTCCTCGACTGGAACCACGACCCGCGCAATCCGTATCGTGTGGCCAGTTGAACATAGCTCTCGGCTAAAACAGTTCGCGGCTAAAGCGGAACGCCGCCCGGCCCCTCCCACAGACCGAGTGCAACTCGTGTGAGGGGCCAGGCGGCGCTTCGCGTTAACCGATGGGGTGAGCTAAGACAAAGGCCGTGGGAGGGGCTTTAGCCGCGACACGAGCGATTAAGGCTCCAAGCCGATCCCACGCAGGATCACCGCCGTGACCGTCTGAACCGCGCGTTCGAACTGCACATCCGATAACGGCTGATGGTCATTGAGGACGCCGACCTGATGGCTGAAGTCGGCATAGTGCTGGGTCGACGCCCAGATCATGTACAGCAATGCGGAGGGCTCGACCGCCAGGATGCGCTTGTCTTCGACCCACTGGCGGATCTTCGCTTCCTTCATCTTGGCCCAGGCATAGAGGCTGTCGTCCAGGGTCGCGCCCAGCATCGGCGCACCATGGATGATCTCGTTGGCCCAGACCTTGGAGCCGTGCGGACGGGTGCGCGAATGGTTCATCTTGGCGCGGATGTAACTGCTCAGCACCACGCGGGGGTCGTCGAACAGCTCGAAACACTGGGCGTCCTGCTTCCACACCTCCAGCAGATCAAGCAGCACGGCGCGGTACAGCTCATCCTTGGTGCTGAAGTAGTAGTGCAGATTGGAGCGCGGCAGCTCGGCATATTCAGCGATATCGCCCATGGCAGTGCCGCCATAGCCTTTGTCGGCGAAGACCTTCTCGGCCGCCAGGAGAATTTTCTCGACGTTGCGCCGACGAATCTCGATCTTGTGATTGCCCATAAGGGCTCCATGGCAACGAAACAGGCCAAGGCTACCACCGGCGCCAGCGTACGGCGACGGAAAGCCTTGGGCAGTTGGCCATGTGCAGCTATAATCGCCCAGCTACTTTCGACCGGCTCCGCTCCGGTCGCTCCCGCCACCTGTCCGAGGGGCGCTGCAGCAAATCCGCCCCATGCGGATTTTGTCAGGCTCGGATGGGGCGTTAACCATACGCACCAACGGCGCCCATTCGCAGACAACGAATGGAGAACTCATTTATGAGCGCTGTACTGACGCCTGCCGGTTTTAACGACTTCAAAGTCGCCGACATGTCCCTGGCTGCCTGGGGCCGTCGCGAAACCATCATCGCCGAATCCGAAATGCCTGCCCTGATGGGCATGCGCCGCAAATATGCCGCTTCGCAGCCGCTCAAAGGCGCGAAGATCATCGGCTGCATCCACATGACCATCCAGACTGCTGTACTAATCGAAACCCTGACTGCACTGGGCGCCGAAGTACGCTGGTCGTCGTGCAACATCTTCTCGACTCAGGATCAGGCTGCTGCTGCCATCGCCGCTGCCGGCATCCCGGTGTTCGCCTGGAAGGGCGAGACAGAAGAAGAATATGAGTGGTGCATCGAGCAAACCATCCTCAAGGACGGTAAGCCGTGGGACGCCAACATGATCCTCGACGATGGCGGCGACCTGACCGAGATTCTGCACAAGAAATACCCGCAGATGCTTGAGCGCATCCACGGCGTCACCGAAGAAACCACCACCGGCGTGCACCGCCTGCTGGACATGCTGGCCAAGGGCGAGCTGAAGATCCCGGCGATCAACGTCAATGACTCGGTGACCAAGAGCAAGAACGACAACAAATACGGCTGCCGTCACAGCCTGAGCGACGCCATCAAGCGTGGCACCGACCACCTGCTGTCCGGTAAGCAAGCGCTGGTCATTGGCTACGGCGACGTGGGCAAGGGCTCGGCACAATCGCTGCGCCAGGAAGGCATGATCGTACGCGTGACCGAAGTCGACCCGATCTGCGCCATGCAGGCGTGCATGGACGGCTACGAAGTGGTTTCGCCGTTCATCGACGGCATCAACGATGGCACTGCTGCCAGCGTCGACACCGCCCTGCTGAGCAAGATCGACCTGCTGGTGACCACCACCGGCAACGTCAATGTCTGCGACGCGAACATGCTCAAAGCCCTGAAAAAGCGCGCTGTGGTCTGCAACATCGGCCACTTTGACAATGAAATCGACACCGCTTTCATGCGCAAGAACTGGGCGTGGGAAGAAGTGAAGCCGCAGGTGCACAAGATCCACCGCACCGGCGCTGGCAGCTTCGACGCGCACAACGACGACTACCTGATCCTGCTGGCCGAAGGCCGTCTGGTGAACCTGGGCAACGCCACCGGCCACCCGAGCCGGATCATGGACGGTTCCTTCGCCAACCAGGTGCTGGCGCAGATCTTCCTGTTCGAGCAGAAGTTCGCTGAACTGTCCGCCGACAAGAAGGCTGAGCGTCTGACCGTGGAAGTGCTGCCCAAGAAGCTCGACGAAGAAGTGGCCCTAGAAATGGTCAAAGGCTTCGGTGGCGTGGTCACTCAGCTGACCAAGACCCAGGCCGACTACATCGGCGTCACCGTCGAAGGCCCGTTCAAGCCGGACGCCTATCGGTACTAAAATAGCCGCACGCCATCACCTGCACGCTGCAAGTCGAGCCCGTTTCGCTTGCGGCGTGCAGCTGGCTGGTTGCCGCTGAAGGAAGCCTTCTCCATGTCTCAAGAACGCCGTTACAGCTTCGAGTTCTTTCCGACCAAGACCGAAGCCGGGCACGAAAAACTGATGAATGTGGCGCGCCAACTGGCGACCTACAACCCCGATTTCTTCTCCTGCACCTACGGTGCCGGTGGCTCCACCCGCGACCGCACGCTCAACACCGTGCTGCAACTCGACGGCGAAATCAAAGTGCCGGCCGCGCCGCACCTGTCCTGCGTGGGTGACAGCAAAGCCGAGCTGCGCGAGTTGCTGAACCTGTACAAAAATGCTGGCATCAAGCGCATCGTCGCGCTGCGCGGCGACCTGCCCTCGGGCATGGGCATGGCCAGTGGCGAACTGCGTTATGCCAACGAGCTGGTCAGCTTTATCCGCGAAGAAACGGGTGATCACTTCCATATCGAAGTCGCCGCCTACCCGGAAATGCACCCGCAGGCACGCAACTTCGAAGACGACATCGCCAACTTCGTGCGCAAGGCCAAGGCCGGCGCCGACAGCGCGATCACCCAGTACTTCTTCAACGCCGACTGCTACTTCTACTTCGTCGAGCGCGTGCAGAAAATGGGCGTGGATATTCCGGTGGTGCCCGGCATCATGCCGATCACCAACTACAGCAAGCTGGCGCGCTTCTCCGACGCCTGCGGCGCGGAAATCCCGCGCTGGGTGCGCAAACAACTGGAAGCCTACGGTGATGACACCGACAGCATCCAGGCGTTCGGCGAGCAGGTGATCACTGAAATGTGCGAGCGCTTGCTGCAAGGTGGCGCACCCGGTTTGCACTTCTACAGCATGAACCAGGCCGAACCCAGCCTGGCGATCTGGAACAACCTCAAGCTGCCTCGCTGATCCCCGCTTCGGGGCCGCATCACGCGGCCCCGCTGGCGTCCGGATAGCGCTCCGGACCGCCCTCCTGGCCAGCCAGCCCCCCGTCTGACGTATCATGGCGTCACACCCGCATCAGGCAGCACGCTGCGCGACCCTGATATTGCCCAGCAACAGCCTGAGCCGCGCAGCCATCACGGAGCGATTCCATGCCCAAACGCCACACCATCAATGCCTCGCTGACGCCCAAAGGCAGCCTGGAAACCCTGTCCCAGCGCGAAGTGCAGCAACTGCGCGAAACCGGCTCCGGCAGCGTCTACGCGCTGTTCCGCCAATGCGCCCTGGCGATCCTCAATACCGGGTCGCACAGCGACAACGCCAAGACCATTTTGGAAGCCTACCCGGACTTCGAAATCCGCATCCTGCAGCAGGACCGCGGCATCCGCCTGGAGCTGCTTAATGCCCCGGCGGACGCCTTCGTTGACGGCGAAATGATCGCCAGCACCCGCGAGATGCTGTTCAGCGCCCTGCGCGACATCGTCTACACGCAGAGCGAGCTGGAGAGCAAACGCGTCGACTTCGGCAGCTCCCAAGGCATCACCGATTACGTTTTCCACCTGCTGCGCAACGCCCACACCCTGCGCGCCGGCCTGGAGCCGAAGATCGTGGTGTGCTGGGGCGGCCACTCGATCAGCACCGTGGAATACAAGTACACCAAGACCGTCGGCCACGAGCTCGGCCTGCGCGGCCTGGACATCTGCACCGGCTGCGGCCCAGGCGTGATGAAAGGCCCGATGAAGGGCGCAACCATTTCCCACGCCAAACAGCGCAACACCCGTGGCCGCTACCTGGGCCTGACCGAACCGGGGATCATCGCGGCCGAAGCGCCGAACCCGATCGTCAACGAGCTGGTGATCCTGCCGGACATCGAGAAGCGCCTGGAAGCCTTCGTGCGCGTGGGCCACGGCATCATCATCTTCCCCGGCGGCGCCGGTACGGCCGAAGAGCTGCTGTACCTGCTGGGCATCCTCATGCACCCGGACAACCAGGCCGTGCCTTTCCCGCTGATCCTGACCGGGCCGAAAAGCGCCGAAGCCTACATGCAGCAACTCGACGCCTTCATCGGCGCGACCCTGGGCGACAGCGCGCGCCAGCATTACCGCATCATCATGGACGACCCGTCCGAGGTCGCGCGCGAAATGGCCAACGGCATCAAGGCGGTCAAGCAGTTCCGCCGTGAGCAGAACGATGCGTTCCACTTCAACTGGCTGCTGAAAATCGATGAGAGCTTCCAGCACCCATTCGAACCAACTCACGCCAACATGGCCAGCCTGCAACTGGACCGTAACCAACCGCTGCACGAGCTGGCAGCCCAGTTGCGCCGGGCGTTTTCCGGCATCGTGGCCGGCAACGTCAAGGACAAAGGTATCCGCCTGATCGAGCAATACGGCCCGTATGAAATCAGTGGCGACCCGGAAATCATGCGCCACCTCGACCTGCTCCTGCAGTCGTTCGTCGAGCAGCACCGCATGAAGTTGCCCGGCGGCGCAGCCTACGAGCCATGCTACCGCCTGGTGCATTGAGCCGCCACGCGGCTTGAACGGCGCCGCCCAGGCCGTCAGTTGTCCGCTCCGGCAGCTGACGGCAAACGGTGGCACACCACCTGTTCAGACGCGTTGCCGCGGGGTATTCTGGCAACATGCCAGTATTACAGCGCCAAATAATAGGCGCCCTTCTTCTTGCCTTCGCCTGCATGTCACTTCAGGCTGAACCGTTACGCATCGTCAGCGAAGCGTGGCCGCCGTACGTGTACGAAGTCGACGGCGAACTGCGCGGCCTGGATTACGAAGTGGCGCAGGAGGTATTTCGCCGCCTGGGCCTGGCCACCACGTGGCAGCTGATGCCGTGGAAGCGCTGCCTGCTGGATTTGCAGCAAGGCCGCGCCGATGCAATCCTCGATGTGTTCCACAGCCGCGAACGCGATGCGTGGATGACCGTGGCGGATGAACCCCTGTCCCACATCGAGTTCGTGCTGTTCTATAACCGCGAGCGCCCCCACACCTTCACCCAGCTCGACGACCTTGCCGGCCTGACAATCGGTGTCTCGGCCGGTTACCTGTACGGCAATGAGGCGTTCAGCCAGTCACCGTTGTTCACCCGTGAGGCTGCCGTCAGCCATGAGGCCAACTTTGGCAAGCTGCAGCGTCAACGCGTCGACCTGGTGGTCAACGACCGTCGTTCGGGTGTTTACCTGCTCAAGCAACTGGGCCTGCACTCACTGATCGGGCATCACCCCCAGGTCATCAGCCAGGCGCCGCTCTACCTCGGCCTGAGCCAAACCCCAACGCATCAGGAACTGGCGCGGCGCTTTGCCCGTGTACTGCGCGCATTCAAGCAGGAGCCGGCTTACGCCGCCCTGCGAGCGCGTTACGAACAGCCCTTAACTGCCGCCGCCACAGGCGCCGCGCACCGTTAGGCAGGCAAAGGCTGCGCAAGCCCTCAGCTCTGTTATACTCGGGCATTCCCGCCAGGCTTGCGCCCGGATGCTAACCCCCAGCGGTCAGCAGTACCGGACGGGATTACGCCCCCCAAGCGTGATTCAAGCCAGGCAATACACCCCATAGGGCAGCGCCCTCACTAGACAGGATTACACATGTCCTTTGCCTCCCTCGGTCTCTCCGAGGCTTTAGTCCGTGCGGTCGAATCCGCCGGCTACACCCAACCCACTCCGGTGCAACAGCGGGCCATCCCCGCCGCGTTGCAAGGTCGCGACCTGATGGTGGCGGCCCAGACGGGTACAG
>LNFM01009234.1_pt1 | contig 25661 bp, 23 predicted proteins | sample 596031 | NCBI WGS metagenome assembly LNFM01 (sample SAMN04254537, study PRJNA301005) | activated carbon metagenome | isolation source: dual media filters at the Ann Arbor, Michigan drinking water treatment plant | place: USA: Ann Arbor | reverse complement strand
ATTGTCGGCCTTGTAGGAGATGCCGTAGCGGCTGGAGGTGCCGCCGATCATGTAGGCCCACAGGACTTTCCCCGAGGTATCCGTGAAGGTGAGCTCGATCTCGACCTCGCCGTTGTATTTCCGGGCCTCGTCGGCGAAATACTTCGTCAGCACGCTCTTCACGATCACCGTTCCACCACTGTCGACCAGGTTCACGCCCACGCCGGTCAGCAGGTTCTTGAAGTGGAAATTGACGAACCGGGCGACGTTTTCCTGGGTGGCAACCCGGCGGGACGGGATCTTGTCCCGGTTCAAGCCGATCAGCGCAGGGTCTTCGCGGCGGTCGACCATGGGTTCGAACTGGAGCCTGGCATTCTCGATCCCGGTCAGATTCATCGCGCCGCGCGTGGGCGGGGCGATCGTCGGCTTCCATGTGAGCGGGACATTCGCGAGTTTGTCGGCGGCGGACGCGGGAAGGACAAATCCTGTCCCGATCAGGCCTGCCACCAGTGACAAGGCAACAACAAGCCGGTTAACCATTTGATCTCCTTCAGGGTAGACGGACCCGTCAGCCTCAAGGTCGTAGCACTTGGTCCGGTTGCTGCGGCAAATGGTTCCCCGACCCACTTTCCCCAAGACCCATGATTCACACGAACCGTAATGGTTGCGCCGCTCAGGACTGCATCTGCAACACACGGTCGCCAACCGTGATCCGGTGCAGCAGGCGCTGGTGGCCTTCGTAGCCGCCGGTGGCGGCATGGATCACGCAGCGGTTATCCCATAGCGTCAGCATGCCTTCGGACCACGTGTGCCGGTACACGTATTCCGGCCGGGACTGATGGGCAAAGAGTTCCTTGAGCAGTACGGTGGCTTCGTCTTCCGGCATGCCGTCGATGCCGATGGTGTAGCCGGGACTCACGAACAGTGCCAGCCGCCCGGTTTCAGTATGCGGACGCGCGATCGGATGCAGTTGCGTTTTCATGGCCGAATCGCCAAAACGAATTGCCATGCTGCGGCCCTTGTCGCGCTCGCCGTACATGCCCTCGCGCGAGTAGCCGCGGCGCGCGGAGTGCACGCCCATCCTGCCCTCGAGCCGCCTTTTCATCGCTGCCGGCAGGCCGTCCCAGGCGGCGTATTGGTCGGCGAACAAGGTATCGCCGCCGACCGGCGGAATGATATTGCCGTAGAGCACCGTGCCGGCCGGCGGTGTTTTCAGGAAACTCCAGTCGGAGTGCCAGGTCTCGGCGAAGATCGGCGTTTTCTCGTCGGCCTCGCGCCTGACCTGCACCACGCGCGGATGGCCGGCGATGGCTTCGATATAGGGGTCTTCGCCCTCGGGCCCGACGTAGCCGGCGAAACGCTCGATGTCTTCGATCTCCAGCCGCTGCTCCGGGAAGGCGATGACCTGGTGCCTGAGCCAGATCGCGCGAATCTCGCGCACCTGCGCGGCGTCGAGCGGGCGCGACAGGTCAACGCCCTTTATCAGCGCACCGCAAGCGGCTTTCTGTTCAACAACTGTTATGTCCATTTCGTAACCCTGCGTTCCAATCGTGTGATCCCGCTTTGCCGGCCGGGTATATCCTGCGCTCACCTGCCGGCTCCGGGCGCGTGGCTCGCGCACATTCGCGCCAGGTGCGGCGCGCCGAGCAAAACCAGCACCGCCAGTACCGCGCCCGCCAGAATATCGACGGCATAGTGCACGTGAATGTACACCGTCGCGAAGATAACGACCGTGGCGCACATCCAGACCAGCGCCGCGCCCACGCGCCCGAACACCCGGCAACCATACACTGCGGCAACGATCGGCACCGCAGTATGACCACTCGGAAAAGCGTCGAGCGTCGTCGCCTCGGCACCATGCAGGAAAGTGCGAACTATGCCGCTGAAATGTCCGCCGCCAAGTACGCGCGCCTCGTCTTCCAGAGACAACCTGGGGCCGGACGCCGGGAACAGCAGGTAACCGATGTAGGAAAGATAGAAGACGAGCAACAGGCCAAACACAACCTGTTCGAATCCATCGGGCCCCAGCCGCCGGTGCGCCATCGCGGCCACCATCACAGGAAGCAGGTAATGGAGCAGGTAACCCCCGTAGACGAAATCGGTGAAAAGATCCGGACGTCCGAACGCACCACGCCACGCCTCGGCCAGCCCGGGCAGGTACCGCGTGTCGAATGCGGCCAGCGCGGCGTCGAGCCGCCACGGGGTCGCCGCCTCGATGATCGGTTGCAGCAACATGAAGACCGCCGCCACCACCGCGATTCCCCACCAATCGCGCAAGAAGCCGGCAAGCGTGGATCTGTTCCCGGCGCGCGCCAGAACCACAACTGCCACCGCCAGGGAAAGAAATATACAGAGCCGCAGCACGCCGCCGGCTGGCCGCGACATCGCGGTGACACCGGCAAGCAGCAGCAGCATGGCGATGGACAGCCGCTCGGAGGACCTCATGCGTCCGGCGGCGTGGCCGTGGTGCGCTCCCCGCCGACAGGCGTTGCGATCGGCACGCTCTCCGGCGAGACGAACACCGGCCTGCCCTCCGGCGCGCCGAGGTGCCTGGCCGGATCCTCGATCACCCCTTGGGCCAGCGCGAGGGAGCGGCCGCCGTAATAGGCGTCATGGACGCGCTCATCGAAAGTCCAGCGGATCGCCAGCATGTCCTTCACTTTCACCGCGTCGCCTTGCACCGACGGCATGCGCCGCGGCGCCGAGATCGCGCCGAAAATTGAAACCGTACCGTACTCATAAAGATGGTGGTAGGCATCGCGCACGCCAACCGATCCGAAATTGGCCAGGAACAGGCTGGCGAACATCGGGTCGTTCGCCGTCATGAAACGCGGATACAGGTTGCAGGCGTCGAGTGCGCGCGCGAGCGCCACCAGAGCCCGCAACGCAAATCCGGGAATCCGCGTCACCAGCGCCACTTCCCGGTCCACCGCCCGATCACCATTGCGCGCCGCTTCGATGGCGCCGTCCATCAGCGCTACGAAGTCGGCAAATGGAAGAGCCGGGGGCACTTCGATCTTCACCGCCACGTCCACGCCGCCGTCGCTCATCTCCCGCTTGACCATGAACGCGATCTGCACGCCCCGTCGCTGGTAAAGACGGCCGCCGGAGACGAAACGATTGAGTTCCGGACGCGCATGCAGCACCTGCGAACAGGTGTAAGCCAGGAGGTGGAACAGCGTGGCGCGAACGGCGTGCGCGCGCCGGTAGGCTTTCAGCCACGCGCGCGTCCTGGCGATGTCGAAGGCCGACTCCTGGTAGACCAGGCTCTCCGCCCGCGTGCGCAAGAGGTAGGGCATGATGCGCCGCATGGCCGGCAGGCCTCGAACCAGATCACCGTCATGACGCCTGAACAGGGGCATGAAATCAGCGTCGGTCAGAACAGTCGCGAAGCCAAGAAACCGTTTCACTGCGCAGGTTCGCGGCACACCCCCAGGTGCGCGCCGCACGCAACGTCAGCGCGGCCGATCCAAGCCGCCGCCGCAATGCGATCTTCCGGTGCTTCGGGTGGACCGCGAGGTTTGCGTTCATCTCATGCCGCCAGGAAGCCGCCGTCCACCACCAGCTCGGTGCCGGTGATGTAGGAGGCTTCGTCGGAGGCGAGGAACAGGATCGCGCAGGCCGCCTCCTCCGGCCGGCCGGCGCGTTTCATCGGCACCGTGGCCAGCAGCTTTTCGCGCAGCGCCGGATCGGAGATGGTGACCGAGGTGCGCATCGGCGGCATGAAGCCGGGATGCACCGAGTTCACCCGGATGCCGTCCTTCGCGTACTGCACCGCGGCGGATTTGGTCAGCAGCCGGATCGCGCCTTTCGCGGCGTTATAGCCCATGTGAATGAACTCCTGGCCGACGAATCCGGAAATCGACGACAGGTTGACGATCGCGCCGCCGCCGGCCTTCTGCATTTCCGGAACAGCGGTTTTGATGCCGAGGAAAGTGCCGCGGGTATTGACCGCCATCAGCTTGTCGAAATAGTCGGTGCTGGTGCGGTCCGGCACCGAGCCGCTGATGCCGGCGTTGTTGACCAGGATATCGAGGCGCCGGTAACGCGCCACCGTCTCGCGTACTACTGCATCCCACTGGCCTTCGTCGGCGACATCGTGGCGGATAAAAAAAGCTGCGCCGCCGGCCGCGCTGATGGCATCGGCCACCGCCTCGCCTTCGCGCTCGAGGATGTCGGTGATGACGACCTTTGCGCCTTCGCGCGCAAATATCTGTGCGGTGCTCGCCCCCATACCGCTCGCGCCGCCGGTGACGATCGCCACCTTGTCCTTCAGCCTCATGCGCCCCTCCGCTGTGTCGTTATTTATTTCAAGCCTTCATGTCATTCCGCTTCGCCGGATTTCTTCATTCAAGGTCGATGGTTTCAAGGTCGATGGCGATACCCGCGTTGCCCCTGCCCCGGTCCGGATTTTCCGGATCATGCCTGATTCTGGTCTCGCCGTCGGCAAGGTCCGACGAATAGCGATCGGCGCCCTGCGCATCGAGCAGCAGTCCGAGGCTCAATACCGGGTCATCGATCCGGAAATGATAGAAGTTGTCGCCGGCCGCGCCCTGCGCCGATTGCAGCGACGACCAGTACACATCGTTGCCCTGCGCGTCGTACAGCCAGGCCCGCGACTGCATCGCCGCGGCGCCCTGCGCCAGCGATTGCCCGCGATAGCTGTCGTCACCGCCGGCATCGAACAGCATTGCCACCGACTGGTCCCAGGCCGCGCCCTGCGCCGCCGCGGTCGTGGCCCAGTAGACATCGTCGCCGGCCAGGTCTGACAGCAGGCCTGCGGCCTGATGGGCGGCAAAACCCTGGGCGTAACGGTTGCCGTAATACAGATCGTTGCCGGCGGCGTCGTGCAGCAGGCCGACACCCCAGAAATAGCCCCCGCCCTGGCTGAACTCGCCGCCCTCGTAGCGATCGTCACCGCCGTAATCGATCAGCGCGCCGAAGCCGCCGTGATCGTAAGGCCGGATGCCGAAACCCACGCCCTGGCTGAAGCTCATGTATGCCGCCGGCGTGCCGTAGGCCGAGGGCACCGGGCCGTTGGCGCGGTACAGGTCGGCGCCGCCGCCGTCGATCAGCAAGCCGACGCCGCCGGGACCGCCGACACCCTGACTGAGCACCTGCGATACATACGCATCCGCACCGCTGCCGGCATCGATCAGCACGCCGCCGCCGTAGATGCCGGCACCGGCAGACCAGGCATCGCAGTCATAGCGGTCCGCGCCGGCGGCATCGAACAACAGGCCGAAACCGTGGGCCCCGGCGCCGCAGCCGCCGAGCGCGCTGGCATAGTGATCGTCGCCGGCCATGTCGATCAGCACCGCGGCGCCCAGCCAGCCGGCGCCGGGGCCGGCACGGCCGGCTTCGTAACTGTCGTTGCCGGCGAGATCGACGATGGTCTGGGTCTCGGGTTGCAGGCCTTCGCCCCACACGTAGCGATCGTCGCCGCCGACATCGATCACTGCGTAGAGACGATCCATCCGGTAGACGTTCGCACCCGGTCCGCCGATCACGACGTAACCCTCGTCGACTTTGGCAAAGTCCAGGATTTCGCCCTCGACCATTGCGGCAAGTGCCGCGGGCACGGGTGCTCTGTTACCCGGAGGCGCTTCGGGCAGGCGGGCCGCGTTTGCGACCAGGCGGCTGAAGGCGCCGAGCAGGAGAGTGGCATCGACGCGCAGGCTCGACTGCATGGCGCGAATGCCGCGCAGCGACTCCGGCTGGTACAGCAGGGTGCGGCTGGCGGCGATCTGTTCCAGCAGATAGCCCATGTCGGCGGACAATTGCTCGCGGCCGCCGGCGGCCGCGAACGCGGACCGCACCGTTTGGTTGGCATCGGCGATGACGGCGGCGAACTGCGCGAGTGTGGGCGACTCATCGGCCGGCTCCCGGCGCAGGCCTTTGCAATTCAGCGCCAGCACTTCGCACAGCACCGGCGCCAGGTTGACCGGAACCGCACTCTCCGGACTCGCAATGTCTGAAGTCGCAGTGACTGGAAGCGTGCGCTCGGGGTCCGGCGGCGGACGCATGCGCGCGACCAGCCGGCGCTCGAATTCGACCAGCGCTCCCGGATCGGCGAGCGCCAGGCGCGTGAGCGGCAGCTTGTTGTAACCGGCGTCGCTGCGCGCCAGTTCGCCGAGCATCAGATCCAGCCTCGCGGCAAGCGGGTTCAACTCGGGCGCAGCATCGGCAGCGCGACGATTGAGATCGTCCACCCAGACCGGCACTTCGCGCACCGGGGGCGCGGCGTAATTGATTCTCGGCGCTTGCGACGACGGCGCAGCCCAGTGTTCCAGGGCGCCGACCGTGAGCACGAGATCAATGCTGCGCTCGCCGCGGATCACCTGCAGCGGCAGGCTTGTCCCCGGCGCGGCCGACTGGATCATCGCCAGCAGTCGGGCCGCCCCGGCGGGCTCGCCGGCAACGGTGACGATCCGGTCGCCGCTGCGCAAACCCGACAGCGCCGCCGGGCCGGCGATCAAACTGAGGACGATCGCCCCGCCCCCGGTCGCATCGTTCAGCGCAAAGCCGGCATAACCCGGGCCGGTGGCCTGTGGCGCTGCCGGCACGGCGGGCCGGAGTGCGCAGCCGGAGAGCAGTACCGCACTCGCCAACAGCAGCGCCGGGGCGAATGCGACTGCACAGCCGCGGCGCGGCGCCGACCCGCCCGGTTTCGCTCCGCCCAGATGCGCTGCGCTCAGATCGCCTCCGCTCAGATTCCCTCGACCAGGATGATATTGGCGTCGGAAGTCTTCTTGCGAATACTCATCGGAATCCGGTATTCCTCGGATTCGTACCACTCGCGGGCGCGCTCCATGCTCTCGAAGACACAGATCACCACGCGTTTAGGGTTCCACTCGCCTTCAAGCACATCGATCCTGCCGCCGCGGGCAAGGAAGCGTCCACCATAGCGATCGAGCGATGCGCCGACCAGCTTGCGGTACTCCTCGTAGCCGATGGCGTCGTGGACTTCGATTTCCGAAATCAGATATGCGGGCATTGACTCCTCCACTTGATGGAACGTCTTCGATTGAGCTGCGGCCGGTTCGCGTGCGCACGCCAGCGTCACCCTCGGGCCCGACCGATCACCGGCGCTACTTTAGCAGCGATATTCGCGACTCCGGAAGAATCCGTCCGGCTCGCCCAGGCGCCAAGCCGCGGTCGCGGCCTGCGTGTAGAATCCGCTTCAATTTTCCGACGTTCGGATGCTCGTGAACAAACCCGATTCCCTCCCGACACTCGCCAGTGTGATTTTCGCCAGAATCACAGAGTTCGCCCGTCGTCCGGTGGCGGAGCAGGCGCGGTTGCGGGCACAGCTCGAATCCGCGCTGGCGGTATCGTTGGCCGCGATGCCGGTCGAGAACCGGATCGTCCTCGATGCCCCGGACGGTATCGCAGTGACGGTGTTGCGCGATCCGGCAGGCGCGCTGGATGTCGCCGAACGCTGGTTGAACGCGAGCGGGGCCGGCGTGCCGGTTGCGATCGCGATCAATCACGGCGCGATCCGCCTGGCGCGGGACCAGGGTGAACACCAGGGCCTGATAGGCGACGCCATCGGCACCGCGGCCGCGATCGCCCATTTCGCCGGCGCAGCGCGCCTGTTCGTGTCGCGCGCATTTCGCGACGCGCTCGCCGAAATCGATCCGGCGCGCGCGGCCTGTCTCAAGCCGGCCGGCGTGTTCACCGACGCCAATGTGCGCACCCACGAACTGCTGTCGCCGGTGCCGGGCGCGCGCAGCCGGCGTCGCAGGGTTCTGGCCGCGGTAGCGGTCACGCTGGTGTTCGGAATCGGTGCAGCGCTGGTAGCGTTCCAGTCGGACCTGCGCCGGGAGTTCCATCGCGGCAAGCCGGCGCAGCTCGGCTTCGAGATCCGTCCGCACGGAGACGTTATCGTGGACAACGTGTTCCGTGGGCCGAGTCCGCCCCTGAACGCACTGCGCCTGGAGCCCGGAACGCACGAGGTCGAGATTCGGCGCAAGAACTATCCACCGTTCAAGACCCGTGTCGAACTCGAGGCCGGGCGCTCGGCAACCATCGTTCATTCCTTCGAACCGGCAGATGAACCCGGACCGCTGGAACGCTTGCGCAGGACGCTGCGTTTGTGATGCCGCAGCCGTATTGAACCCGTAACCGGCGCATCGACCTCAATGCCAGCAAAGCAGAAACAGGAACTGGGCCGCTACAAGATCCTCGGTGAACTCGGCCGCGGCGCGATGGGTGTGGTCTACAAGGCGGAAGACCCGGTGCTCGACCGGCAGGTGGCGATCAAGACCATCTACATCCAGGCCGACGACAAGGAGCGCAAGGAGTACGAGGCGCGCTTCTTCCAGGAGGCGCGCGCCGCCGGGAAACTCAGTCACCCGGGCATCGTCACCATCTATGACGTCGGCCGCGAGGGCGAGCTGGTGTACATGACCATGGAGCTGCTCGAAGGCACCGACCTGAATACCCGGGCGCTTTCGCAACGCTTCAGCGTGAAGGAAGCGCTCAACATTGTGGTGCAGGTAGCCGACGCGCTGGCTTTCGCCCACGACCGCGGCGTGGTCCACCGCGACATCAAGCCGCCGAACATCATGCTGGTCGGCAGGAACCGCGCCAAGATCATGGATTTCGGCATCGCGCGGATGCGTTCCTCCGAGCTGAAAACCCAGACCGGCATGATGATGGGCACGCCGCGCTACATGTCGCCGGAACAGGTGGCGGGCCGGCCGGTAGACAACCGCTCGGACATTTTCTCGCTGGGCACGGTGCTCTACGAGCTGCTGACCGGCACCAAGCTGTTCGCCGGTGGCGACGCGACCGAGATCATGTACAACGTCTCGCAGTTGCGGCCGGTGCCACCGAGCCGGATCAATCGCCAGGTGTCCTCAATGCTGGACCTGATGGTGGCCAAGGCGCTGGAGAAGGATGCCGACGAGCGCTACCAGGACGCGCACCAGTTCGCCGACGACTTGCGCGCCTGTCTCGCCGAACTTGGCGGGCAGCGGCCGGATGCCGATGCGACGGCGCGGCTGGAAAGCACGATTCCTGATGGCGGCGGCAGCGTCACTGGCGATTCCGCGACCCGGACCCTGCGCATCGGCACGGAAGACGTCGACGTGGCGGACGCGGGAACCAGGACCCGCGGCGCCAAGACCCAGGTCATCATCGTCGACTCCAATACCCGGCTCGGATTATCCCGGGTATTCGATTCCGCAGCCGCGATCAAGCGCCTCGCCGAACCGGAGCGGAAGGATCATTCCCGCCTGATCCGCTCGCCGCGGCCGTTGAACGCGCTGGCGCGCCTTGCGCGCGATACCGACCTGGCGTGGCTGCTGCTGTTCATCCTTGCCGCGATCGCCGTCGGCGGCTTCCTGGTCCTGCGCTGAGCGACCGATCGCATCCAACCATGGCCAATCCGGTGCGCATCGCGGTGCTCGACGACTGGCAGGGTCTGGCCCCGGCCAGCGCGGACTGGTCGGCGCTCGCCAACCGCGCCAACCTGGTGTTCTTCGAGCGGCCGTTCGACGGGCCGGAGCAGGCCGCCGCGGCACTCGCGGATTTCGACATCCTGGTGGCGATGCGCGAACGCACCCGCTTCTCCCGCGACCTGATCGAACGCCTGCCGCGGCTGCGCATGATCGCGCTGACCGGCGGCCGCACCTGGACCATGGATTTCGCTGCGCTCGATGCGCGCGGTATCGTGGTCAGCCACACCGGCGGCACCCATTCCACCGCCGCCACCGCCGAGCTGGCGCTGGGCCTGTTGCTGGCCGCCGCGCGCCACATCCCGGCAGCGGATGCAGGAATGCGCGCCGGCCGCTTCCAGGCCGGCATTGCCGCGGGTGCGGTACTGGAAGGCAAGACCCTGGGCGTCATCGGCCTGGGCAAGATCGGCTCGAAGATGGCGCGTTACGGCCAGGCGCTCGGCATGCGGGTGCTGGCCTGGAGCGAGAACCTGACCGCCGACCAGGCCGCCGCAGCGGGCGCCGAGCGGGTTGGCAAGGCGCAGCTGCTGGAGGAATCGGATGCGGTATCGCTGCACCTGGTGCTGTCGGAGCGCAGCCGGGGCGTGATCGGGGCCGCCGAACTGGCACGCATGAAGCCGGGCGCGATCCTCGTCAACACCTCGCGCGGTGCGCTAATCGACGAAGTGGCGCTGGTGACCCGGCTGCGCACCGGCAACCTGGTTGCGGCACTGGACGTTTATGGTGAGGAGCCGCTGCCGCCGGACCACCGGCTGCGCAGCCTGCCGAACACGGTGCTGACGCCGCACCTGGGCTACTGCAGCAGCGAGGTATACGCCCAGTTCTACCGCGAATCGATCGAGAACGTGCTGGCGTTCCTGGACGGCAAACCGCTGCGGGTGCTGAACTCGCAGGCCCTGCGGCAGGGCTGACCGCGCCCGCAGGCGAGAAGCAAGATCCATCGAGGACTCCCGGTGTCAAAAGTCGATCGAACTTACCTGCAGAAGGACGGCGTGCGCAATGCGGTGCGCGAGTCCGGACACGGGCATCTGCTGATGCCGGAGGAGGAAGTGGCACACTCGCTGGCTTCGACCATGGCGACCCATCCGCAAGGCCAACCGGTGTGGGTGTTCGGTTACGGCTCGCTGGTCTGGAATCCGCTGATGGACTATGCCGAACGGCTGCGGGCGCGGGTGCGCGGCTTTCACCGCGGCTTCTACATCTGGTCGAAGGTCAATCGCGGCTCCCCGGAAGTGCCGGGGCTGGTGCTCGCACTGGATAGCGGCGGTTCCTGCCAGGGCGTGGCCTACCGCCTGCGCGGGGAATCCCTGACCGACGACCTGATGCTGCTGTGGCGGCGGGAGATGGTCGCCGGCACCTACATGCCGCGCTGGGTCAATGCGGAAACCAACACTGGCCGGGTCCGCGCCATCGCGTTCGTGGTGAACCGCACGAAGCCAGGCTATACCGGCAGGCTCAGCGACGAGCAGATCGTCGCCATCGCCGCGCGCGCGGTCGGGCATTACGGCTCCTGCGCCGACTACCTGCTGCAGACCGCCGCCAGCCTGAACGCGCAGGGCATCGCCGATCCGCGGCTGAACCGGCTTGCGCGGTTGCTGGCGCGCGCGCGAGTGCCGGCATGAGTCTCAAGGAAAGATCGTCCGAGGTCCGCGCGGCGCTGGAGGCGCTGGCCCGCAAGGAACGTTCCGAAGCCATCCTCGCCGCGGAAGGCGTGCCGATCAATGCCGCGCTGCCCCTGATCGAGGCCGAACCGGGCGTCCCGGAACGCAACAGCGAGGACGTGGCGCACCGGGCAATGGCGCTCATCGTAGTGGCCATGCGGGCGGAACGCATGGCGCAGCAGTTGGCGGCGCGCATCATCGCGGAGTACGGCCTCGAGCCTTATCTCACCCCGCTGGAACAGGCTTTCCTGCGCCGGCCGCAGCCTTCCGAAAAGGACATGCAACGCTTCTCCTGGCGCTACGAATCGGCGTGGATGCTGCTATGGGCACTCGGGTTCGAGGAAACCGCCGGCAGGCCGGACCGAACCTGCGACGTCGCCCGCGTGGTCGCGAGCATGCGCGACCGCCGGGCCGATCAGTTTATCGACGCCGCAAAGATGCGGCCGATGACGCAAATTCTGGAAGAGGCGGACCTGGTCTACCGCTATCACTGGGCCGTGGTGGACGCGCGCATGAAACAGCAGCCCCCGCCGGCCGGTCTGCATCCCGGCGTGCTCTACGAGCGTCACTATGCGCTCAACTGGCTGATCGGCTACTGCGACCAGGAGTGGGACGAGGTCACCACCGATACCTGAGTACCGGCCCGCTGCCGCATGCGGCGAGCAGGCTTCAATCCGGCGCCCAGGTGGCGACGCGTTTCTCCAGCAACTCGAAGACGACCTGGCGCAGTTCGGTTTCAGAAGGCACCGTCCCCCACGACGAACCGGTCTTGATCGAGGCCCAGTAGGCGCGGCCGCTGCCTTCTTCCACCACCCGGCGCTGCAACTGCATTTCCACCAGGTAGGAATACGAGCTGGGTTCCAGGTACTTCGTGGTGACCAGCACCCGCAACCGATGCCGCCCGCCCTGGTCGATGTCCGCGATTCCGGCCACGGCGCCGGTGACTTTCTGCTTCACGAACTGGCGCAGGCTGTCCGGCTTGAGCAAGGGGCCGTCGACTGCGGCTTCGACAGTAAGTGCCAAAGCGGAACCGGTGTTGAGCAGCAGGCCGAGCGTGAAAGCGTGAATGATTCTGGTCATGGTTGCTCCGGATCAGAAACGTTGCGGAGGAAATTTCCGGCATGGGCTGTGATCGGCATAGTGCACCAGTAGTCCTGGTTCGTGTTTTTACTTCTTGTCGCCGCTTCGAATTGTTGCTGCTTCGAACTGGCCCAGTATCGAATTGTCCCTGCTTCGAACCGGAATTGCCTGTGAAGTTCGGCGGCAGGTTGTCGCCGAATCCCGACAGCCTCACGCGGTCCGGGATTCGAGCAGGCGCTTGAGATTTTCGAGATCGCGCCGGACCTGCGCGGCATCCGCGGCGAACGTCGCGTCGGACATGTCCGGCAGGCGCAACAGCGTGAACAGGATCTCGCTGTCCGCGCCATTCGCAAGTACCCGCATCGGCACGTACACGACGGTACCCGATTCCAGCGTTACCCAGTGATCCAGCACGCCGAAGTCGTTGTGGGGCGCAAAGCGCAGGCCGACCGATCCATTTGCGGAATCCACGATCCAGCCGTTGGCGGACTTTCGCACCGTGGCGCCAAGCCCCTGGGCCCAGCGCGGCAGGTTCCGCGGATCGGCAACGAAGTGGTAGACCGCTTCGGCCGGGCGGGCGATCGAAACGCTCAGGGTCCTCGAAGCCGGCAGCGACGCCAAGCCGGTCCGCCTCAGGCCACCTTGATGCAGCCCGCCGGCTTGTAGATGCGCTCTGTGGAGGCTGGATTGTTGATCAGCTTGCTTTCGGGCCGGCGCGGGCGCCTGAGCAGCTCGCCGCCGCAGTTCGGGCAGATGCCCTGAAGCACGCCCTCGGCGCAGGCTGCGCAGAAGGTGCATTCAAAAGTGCAGATCCGCGCCTCGGTGGATTGCGGCGGCAGATCCTTGTTGCAGCATTCGCAGTTGGGGCGAAGTTCGAGCATGGCTTTCTCCTGCAATTAAATGGGGCCCGGCCACCATGCGTTCGCGGCTGGCGCGAGCCGTCACCACGGTGGGACATTCAGCTTCTCGCCAGGAACTGCCGGGCGCGCTGCAGTTCCGGACGCTCGCTATCGCGCTCCGCGCACAGTTCCTCCAGTTTCGCGTAATGCTTCCGCGCCGCGGCGACATCGCCTGCCGCTTCCGCCGCAACCGCCGCGCCATAGACGCCGCGGAACCGGTTGGGGTCGCGCAACAACGAGCGCTCGAACTCGGCCTGCGCCTGGGCCGGTTCGCCGAGCGTCATCAGCATCTCGCCGAGCAACTGGCGCGACGGCACGATGTTTCCCGGCGTAACGGGATGCTTGTCGCTGGCCTCCTCGGCTTCGGCGGCGGCACGCATCAGGCGCAATGCCTCTTCGCGTCGACCTTCGGTCAGCGCGATCCAGGCGTTCAGGGCCTCCATCTGAAATGCCGTCTGCGCCGCCCAGTAGCCGATCTTGGCTGCAGCCATTGCGTCCTTCAGTTCCTGCAATCGTCCGACGTCCCGGCGTGCCGCAGCAACATCACCGCTGCGCGCTGCGCCGAGGCCGCGGGCGAATACCAGGATCGCCTCCGCCTGCGGGAACTTGTTCCAGGCCATATTCGGCGGCGACAGTTTCAGTCGCGCGGCGCTCTGCCAGTCCCCGTGCTCGAGCGCGATGCGGGAAGGGATCGAGGCGAACGCATACGCGGCCACGAAGTTTTCCACGTTCACCTTGCGGGTCGCCGCGACCTCGTCGGCGATTACCTGCGCCGCCCGGTCCTGCGCCTGCTGCAACTGGCCGAAAATCATGTAATCCATCGCATGCAGCGCATCGTAGGCGCCGACGCCCAGGGTATCGCCCGACAGTTCCGCCATCGCCGATTTATAGGAAATCCGGTTGCCTTCGACCATCTCCTTCCACAGCCCGACCCGGGAAAAGATATGCGAAGGCATGTGCAGGGCATGCGGCACCGAAGGCGCAATGCCGGCGTAAACCCGGGCGGCGGGAAGCCCCCGCAGCGCAAGATCGGCATAGTCGTAACTGTGGATCAGATAGTGCGGCACGCCCGGATGGTCCGGATATTCCTTGAACAACGGCTCGAGGATGCCGGCGGACTTGAGCTGGTTTGCATAGGTCTTGTCGGTCGGCAGTGCGGTCGCGGCCAGCACCAGCGCGTAGAGCACCTGCGCTTCGATGTCGTCCGGATAGCGCTGCGCGACACCCGCCATGGCCTTTTCCAGCGCCACGGCGCGCGCGCGGTGCTCGGTGTTTTCCCAATCCCGGAAGAACACCGCCTGGGCTGCGATGAAGTCGCGCTCGCGCTCGCTCTTGCCGCCGATACTGGGTTGGCCGGCCATGCGAAGGGATTGCCCATGGACATGAAGGCGAGCCCCCAGTGCGCCATCGCACACTTCGAATCGAGCTCCAGGACCTTGCCGAAGGACTGCTTCGCCGGGTCGAACCAGAACGAATGGAACAGCGCCATCCCGCGGTTGAATTCCTTCTGCGCAGCCGCGTTGCAGGAAACCGGGAAGTTCACTTCGCCGAGTTTCTCAGGCGGGGCGCCTTGCGGCGCGCCGTCGTCCTCGTGGGCGAACACGGCGGTGGTGAAAAAAAGCAGGACTGAAAGGAGTAAACGGGATTTCCTGGCGTTCATGGCTTGCCTCCTCCGAGGAGACCGCCCGGGAGCGGACGGCCCGGGTTATGGCTGCGCCGGAACCAAGCTCATCCGTGGCGGCCAATATGGGAAGATGATACTGCTCCCGTTACGGACGGCGAGTCAAATTTCCGTCCTGCGCGTCCGCTGCCGTGGACGCCGAAGGGGAACACCCCCTGTTGCCTGCTCAGCGCACCGATGGGACGGATACGAACAGGTCGCGCGAGCGCGCCTGCGGCCGCACTTCGGCTTCGTGCGCCAGCAGCATGCGCTTGCGCTCCAGTCCGCCGGCATAGCCGGTGAGCGAGTTGTCGGCGCCGATCACCCGGTGGCAGGGCACGATGATCGAAATCGGATTGCGTGAATTGGCCATGCCGACCGCGCGCGAGGCCTTCTGATTGCCGACGCGGCGGGCCAGCTCGGCGTAGGAAATGGTTTCTCCGAACGGGATCTCGCACAGGCGCTTCCACACCTGCAACTGGAACGCTGTTCCCTGCGGCGCGAGCGGCAGGTCGAACGCGGTAAGGCGCCCGTCGAAATAGGCGTCGAGCTGCGCCCGCACCTGCGCGAACGGCGCGGCCGCGGCGTCGCGCACCCAGTCCGCAGCAATCGGCGGACGGTGCTTGTCGTTGTCCGTGTGCAGGCCGGTAAGCGCACGCCCGTCCGACATCAGCAGCAACGGCCCGACCGGGCTGGAATACGTGGTGTGGAATGTCGTCATGTCAGGGTCCTCCATAAATGCATTGCGGCATAGCCGCGCCACGGCCGCCAGGCTTCGGCGCGGGCAATGATTTCGCGCTCGTCATCGAGGCCGAGCGCCTTGCGGATGCCAAGATCGGTTGCCGGAAACGCGTCCGGCCACGCGAAGGCGCGCATCGCCAGGTACTGCGCAGTCCACTCGCCGATGCCGGGCAGCTGCTTGAGTCGCGCCATTGCCGCCTCGACATCGGCACCGGGTTCGAGCAGCTGCGGATCCTTTGCCATCGCCCGCGACACCGCCAGCAGCGTGCGCGCCCGGGCTGAAGTGACGCCGATCTTCGCCATCGCCGCCGGCGTCGTCTTTGCCACATCACTGGCAGTCGGCATCATCAGGCGCAGTTCCGCAAAGGGCATCTCGACCGGCTCGCCGAAAGCGGCGGCAAAACGCCCGGCGATGGTGGTCGCGGCCTTGACGCTGATCTGCTGGCCAAGCACCGCGCGAATCGCCACTTCGTAACCGTCGAAGGCGCCCGGCAGCCGCAGGCCCGGACGCTGCGCCGCCAGCTTGCCCAACCGCGCAGCGATGCGCTGCGGCTCCGCGCCGAGGTCGAACAGGCGCCGCACCCGGGTCAGCACCGAAGGAATGGCGCGTCCGAGTTCCGGCGCCAGCTCCACTGCCAGCGCATCGCGCCCTGCCGCTGGCGCCACCCGAATCCAGCCGCGCCGGCCTTCGATACTGACGGTACGCAAATAGCATCCGTCGCGAATCGCCTCGACGCCGTCGTACAGGCGTTTGGACAGAAATTCCAGCAGGCCGTCCCAGTCGAGCGGCGGCCGGTAGGCGAGTTCGAAAACGAAAGCGCGCGCCCTGCGGCCTTCAGCGGCGCCGGGCGTCGCGGCACCGTGCCGAAACCGGGACGGGCTCAGGCGGTAATTCGCGAGGAAGGCATCATTGAAGCGCCGCAGGCTGGAAAAACCGCTGGCGTAGGCGATCTCGGTGACCGGCAGCGTGGTATCGGTGAGCAGGAGTTTGGCGGTGAGCAGGCGCTGGGTTTCCAGCAGCTTGTTCGGCGAAACGCCGAACTCGTCCTGGATCACCCGGCGCAGGTGCCGGTCGCTGATTTCCATCTGCGCCGCCAGTTCCGGCACATTGAGGTCGTTGAGCGCGCCTTCCTCGATCCGGCGCGCCAGCGCGACCGCAAGCCGATTATGCGAATCGACCCGGGCATTACCGGGTGCGAGTTCCGGGCGGCAACGCAGGCAGGGCCGGAAGCCGGCCTGCTCGGCGGCGGCGGCATGCGGATAGAAGCTGCAGTTGCGGCGCAGCGGCCGCCGCGAGTTGCACACCAGCCGGCAGTAGATGCCGGTGGAAGCGACACCGACGAACATCAGCCCGTCGAAACGCGGATCGCGGCTCACCAGCGCCTGATAACAGCTGTCGGGATCGAGTTGCATGCGTGCATCTTGCCTGCCCGGACAAGCGCGCGCTAGCCATTTTCGGACATGCAGTTGCAGCCTGCGCCAGCCCCCTACCGCTCGCTGTCGTCGGGCTCGATCCGGTTGTCGTGCACGTGGACGCGGTCGCCGACCTTGAGCCGGGACACGTCCGGCAGTTCCAGCCGGCCCCAGCGGTTGTCGTCGTACCGGATCACGACCTCGTAGTATTTTTCGACAGCCTGTTCGCGCATCGAACGGCTGCCGAAGATATCCACGTGCGGCCTGTTGTCGGCCTTGTCACCCAGCGAGAACCGCAGCGTCGGCCCCACCGGCAGCGGCCGGTCGGTGCGCGGCAGCGGCCGCTCGCGGCGAATCTCCAGGATCTCGTAGACAATGCCGCATTCCGGACAGGGCTGGTTCACCGAGGGATCGGAGCGCCGGCCGGCTTCCTGGGCAGCGGCCACAGGGATCATGGCCGCCAGCAGGATTGGGACAAGCACTTTGAGGATTGCACGCATGATGCCGTCACCAGATATGAAGCCGATTTGCGAGCGAACTTTCGATCACCGGACCAAGCATAGAAGAGTTGCTGGCCGATATCCAGCGCCGGCAGGCAGGTGGCGGCTGCGGAACCGGCATTGCGGTCAAGTATCGGACCACTCCCGCCAGCCCGACAGCAAAGGAAAGTACAAGCCGCAGCGGCTGGCGCCGAGCGCCGCCGCATAGGCATCCAGTTGCGCCGCGTAGCGCTGGCGTTCGCGATCCAGGAAGGCATCGAGATCCGCACCCTCGTGGCGGCTGGTCTTGTAATCGACCACCCACAATATGCCGTCGCCGTCGCGTACCAGCCGGTCGACCACGTAGCTGCGGCTGCGGGTGCGAATCCGGTACTCGCTTCGGGACTCGGGATGCGGACCGAGCAGCCAGCGGCCGCGCACGTCGGTCACCGCGTTGCCTAGAGCGGCGAGCACGCTGTCTGCGGCGGCATCGAGCTCTGGCGCGCTTACGCCCCGGGACGCAAGCTGGCCCAGCACCGCCGGGCGCAGACGCTGCACGCGCGGCGCATCCCAGCCCTGGCAGGCGTCCTCGGCGATTCTCTGCAACCAGCGATGCACCACGGTACCGACATGCCGCGCGGTCTCGCCGGCCCAGGAGAACTCGATGCGGACTTGCGCCCGCGCCTCCGCGGGTGCGAACCATGACGCCGCATCGGGCGCCGCGGGCAGGATGAAATCGGCGGCCAGCCTGCGCAATCCCGTTTCCGGCAGCGAGGCTCCGCCTGCCTGTTGCGCGGGTACCGTCTGCGCGGGCAGTTTCACCCGGTCTGCCAATGCCGGCCACGCGATTCCCAGCATGCTCCTGCGCGAAGGCATTTTCACCACACCGTCCTCGTCCATTTTCAGGCAGGCCAGCAGGTGCAGCCGTGATGACGCCCGTGTCGCCGCGACATACAGCAGGCGCCCGGCTTCGATGTCTTCGGCTTCGGCTTCGAGCTGCCGGACATACTTGTACAGCGGCTCGCGGTCGCCGCCGGTCTCGTCGATCGGCGCCAGCAGCAGCTTGCCGCCGGCGAGGCTGCGCCAGGCGAACAGCGGTTTCGCCCCGGACCGTGGCGCACGATCGAGGCCGGGGACGATGACAGTCCCGAACTCCAGGCCCTTGGCCTTGTGGATGGTCATGATCTCGACTGCCGCCGGCCCGGCATTGACGTCGGGCAACGCAAACAGCTTGCCCAGGCTGTTGCCAAGCGCGGAGAAATCCTCGAGCTCGCCCGCTTCCTCGAGGCGTTCGAGTTCGTCGAAGAAAATCTCGGCGTCCTCGAGGTCGGTGACATCGTCGACGCAGGCCGGACCGCCCAGCGCCAGCCACACGCCTTCGACCCGGTCGCGCAGGGTGCCGCGCATGCGCCCGGCAAGCGCGGTGGCGAGAATTTCGCACATGCGCGCCAGTCGCGGCTGGTCCTGCATCAGTTCCCAGATCGTTGCGTCGGTCCTGCCCTCGAAGAATGCGGAGAGCTGGTCCAGGGTGAGGCCGCACCAGGGCGCACGCAATATCGCCAGCCAGGCGACGCGGTCGGCAAGATGGGTCAATGCGCGGGTGAGCGCGTAGAGGTCCTGCACCACTTGTTTTTCGCCGAGCTGCTCGATCTCCACCGCGCGGAAGCGGATGCCGGCTTTTTTCAATGCCGGCACCACCGCATCGAGATGGCTGCGGTTGCGCACCAGGATCGCGATGCTGCCCCGGCCCCGCGCCTGCATCACCAGCTTGACCAGGCGCTGCGCCTCGGCTTCGCGATCGGCAAAAGTCTCGACGGTCGGCTCGCTGTCGGCGGCGCCGTGAAACGCCGCCGACAGCGAGTAAGGCACCGCCCCGGAGGCTTCGTCCTCCGCCGCCGGCAGAACATCCGGAAACACCTGATTTACCCACTCAACGATGCCGGCCTGCGAGCGGAAATTGGTGGATAGCCGCAGGGGCTCCAGTTTCACGCCGGGCAATCCCGCCCGGCGTGCATGCAGGAACAGGCCGACCTGGGCATCGCGGAACCGGTAGATCGACTGCATCGGGTCGCCGACGACGAACAGCGTGCGGCCGTCGTCCAGTTGCCAGCCGGCGGTGAGACGCTCGAGCAGTTCCCACTGCGAATTGGAGGTGTCCTGAAACTCGTCCACCAGAAGGTGGCGCACCCGCACGTCCAGGGACAACAGCAGGTCGGTGGGTTCGTCTGCGGTTCCCAGCGCCTGCAGGGCGCCGTGCGCAATCTGGGTGAAATCGACCTCGCCGCGCTCGCCGAACAGCGCCATCAGCTGCGCTACGGCGGGCTTGAGCAGCACCAGGATCGCATCGAGTGCCTGCCACTGGACATCGGTATAGGCCGCCGGCGGCATCAGGCGCAGCGCCGCGAGCGCATCCTGCAAACCCGGGATGGCGGCCAGTTCCGGCGGGGCCGCCGGGCGCTTTCTCCATTCGCCCTTCTGCGTCAGCACCGCGTCCGCGAGCTCCGGCGTGGCGTCGGGATAAAGCGCCCGGGCACGGCCAAGCAACCGGTTGCGCTCCGCCGCCAGCGCCGCTTCCAGTTCCGCGCGCGACGGCGCATCGCCGGTCTGGCGAAGCCACTGGTCGCGCCGCTCCAGCATGCCGGCCAGCAAAGTGACCGCCTGCGCCACGTTGTTGTCAAGGTGCGCGAGCAGCCGCGCCACCGGCGGCGTGATGCCCGCCAGCGTGCGTGCCGCCGCCTCGCGATAAAGCTCCGCCGGATCTTCGGCGATGCCGGGCTGGGCGCCGAAGCGCGCCAACACCGGCATCTGCGCGGTGAGCGAGGCGCACAGCGCATCGATGGTCTGGATCCGCAGCCGTGCCGCCAGCTCCGGCTCGATCCTGTCGATCACGCGCCTGCGCATTTCCGCCGCCGCCTTCTTCGTGAAAGTGATGGCGACAATCTCTTCCGGTTGCTCCACCGTCTGCAGCAGACGCAGGTAGCGTTGCACCAGCAGCGCGGTTTTGCCCGACCCGGCCGGCGCCTGCACGATGAATGAGCGGCGCACGTCGAGCGCGGCTTCGCGCTCAGTTTGATCGGCCGGAACCCGTTCAGTCATCGGCGGCGTCCTCGTCTGCCGCCAGGGTATTCACGCGCTCGTACACCCGGCAGAGGGTTTGCAGATCGCAATAGCGGCAGGTTGCGAGAGCCTTCTTGGGATCAACGCGGGCGTCACCGGCGGCGAAGCTGGCGCCAAGAAATTCGATCTCCTGCTTCCAGCCTGCCAGCAGCGCGCTCCAGTCTTTCGCCTGCTTCAATCCGGGCAGCGATTCCTTGTCCCGCGAAAAACCCATGAAGCGCATCTCGCCAGTCCGCAGCTTCGCGAACGCGACCGCGGCCACGTCTTCGCTCGCGTTCAGCGCGTAGAGCGGCAATTGCGGATCGTCCGGGCGTTCGCCGAGCCACTCGTTCGGCGTTGGCCGGCCAGTCTTGTAATCGATCAGTGCATGACCGCCGGATTCGAGCTTGTCCATCCGGTCGATGCGGCCGTTGATTTCGAGACCGGCCACGACCAGCTTGCGCTTGTCTTCCGTCGCAATCACGGCGAAGGGCGAACGTCCGCGCTCGACCTCCAGCCACTCGCGCGCGAGTTTCGCCAGACGCGTACGTTCGAGCCCCGCGAACGGCTCCTCCAGTCCGGCTGCGGTCACCGCAATTGCGGCCGCCCTGTTGATCGCCGCGGTGCATTCGTGCTGCAGCGCCTCGCTGGTCTTGAGTTCGCTCCACAGTTCTTTCATCAGCGCATGCAGGAGCAATCCGCGGGTACGGGCGTCCGGCCCCTCGACCGGTTCCTCCAGCGACTCGGCGGCAAGGCGATGGCGCGCAAATGCTCGGAACGGGCAGGCGGCCTGGTCGGAAAGGATCCTGGTGCCGCCGCGCGGTGTGCTGGTCGCCAGCGGCGGCGCCTGTCCGTCGGCCATGGTCTCGGCCTTCCTCGCGGCATGGATCCGGTCGCGGTAGCGCGGGTACTCTGCACCTGGCAGCGCCTGCACAGAGCCGGCGGGGATGGCGGTTATCAAGGGCGAGGTAATCAGGGCGCGGTCCCCGTCCATTTCGGGATGGGACACGATCACCTCCCCGGCCGCGACCAGCCAGCCTTCGGTGATGCGTCTGGCCCGCGCCAGTGTCGCTTCCGGCGAGGCTTCCGGAATACCGGCTTTGCGCTGCAGCGCCGGCGGCAGGAACGGGTTGGGCCGGGCGCGCAAGGGCCAGACATCGTCGGTGAGCCCGCTCACCCAGAGCGCGTCGAATTCAAGTCCGGCGGATTCGAGTACACCCAGCACCTGCACCGGCGCATCGGGCGTCTCGGGCTGGAACAGGGTGTCGGCACACAGGCGCCGCAAACGTGCGAGTGCGTACGTGAACGACATTCTCGGGACGACGTGCTCAAGTTTCGCTAACTCGGCAAGCGTCTCGTTGAATTTGGCCCGGGTCTGGAACTCGATCGAATCGAGCCCGCGCTCGCCGGGAAAGCCGGCCGCGGCCAGCAAGTCGGAGAAATGCCGGCCCCAGTCCTGCGGTGAGCGCTCGCCGGACGGACCAGCCTTCGCCCTGGTAAACAGCGCGTCCAGCAGGCGGCGCAGGTCCGGATCGGATTCGACCAGGCCCACCAGCTTGCCGAGGGTCAGGCGCGCGGGCGCGACCCTGCGCATTGCTGCCTCGAGCCGTGCGCGTCGGGCCATGCCGGACTCCGCGCCAGCGAGAAAGGGCGAACGGATGAGTTTTGCCGCCTGCTCGAAACCGACCTCGCTGCCGGCGAGTTCGATGATCGAGAGCGCAGCGTGCACCAACGGATACTCCGAGAGCGGCACACCGATCGAAATATTGAAGGGTAAGGCTGTGGATTCCGCGCCTGGCAGATTGTGGCCAGGACGCATGATGCGCGCGAAGACCCGGGCGACTTCTTTCCGTCTCGGGCCAAGTTCCGGCACCACGACGCCGATACGACCAACACCGAGCCGACCAACACCGCTGCGCCCATCACCGGGGCGCCCGGCTCCGCCCTCGAGCCGGGCGCGCGCCCATCGTGCGGCAGCATCCAGCTCTTCGCGGGCGGAAGCAAACGCAAGTCGCTGCACTTCGCCCAGACGCGGTCGCGGCCCGCAGGCGCACACATCGATGCCCTGCCGCGCGCAGACATCGAGGAAATCCCGCAGTTGCGGCGGCACTACATCGAAGGCGTAAACCACCAATAGCGCAGGCCGATGCACCGCCTCGCTACCGAGCAAGGTCGCGACCACATCCGGCAATCGGGCGCCATCGGTGTTGCCGTCGCGATGGCAGCGCCGCGCATAGTCATTCGACCATTCAGCGAAGGCGCGGGCATCATCATTGCCCGGGAAATTCCCCAACACACCGGCAATGCCCCATTCGTGCGCCAGCGTCCAGGCCCGCCGGCAGTCGGTCGCCGCCTGGGATACCGTCAGCAGCAACTCGCCCCAGCGGCTCGACCGGATTGCCGCCTGCCATAGTTCCTGCTCCTGGGTGCCGGTGAGAAGTCGCGGAAGTCCGGGAGAGACATCGGAGTAGCGCGCGTCGTCGTAGAGCCGCTCGATGAATGCGCCGACCGGCAGGATGTCCGCGGCCTCCCAGACGTCGAGACCTGCGGCGCCTTGCGCGGAGTCGAACTCGCGGGCGAGTTCCTGCGCGAGCCTGCGGTTGGGGGTGACCGCGGTTACGTTCGCCGCATGGCCTGCGGCGAAGCGCGCAAACAGTTCCGGCTTGGTTAGCGTGGGAAATTCGGCGCCGATGGTCATGGCGCCCAATTTAAAGGAATCCGGGTGCGGCCGTTACGTCTCAGCCGCGCTCCAGCAATTGCGCCTTGGCTTTGACTTCTTTCCACTCGTCGGCGTCGGCGGGCGCGTCCTTCTTTTCGGTGATAGCGCTCCATTCCTTTGCCAGCTCGGCATTCAGCGCGGTGAACTGCTGCTGGTCGGCAGGTACATCATCCTCGGCAAAAATCGCCTCGACCGGACACTCGGCAACGCAGAGGGTGCAATCGATGCACTCGTCCGGATCGATGACCAGCATGTTGGGGCCTTCGCGAAAACAGTCAACCGGGCAGACGTCAACGCAATCGGTGTACTTGCACTTGATACAGCTTTCGGTCACTACATAGGTCATTCGATGATCCTCTACGCGGGAAGTGAAACCCTTGAATCCTGGCGCCAGGCGCTGCACCGGGCATGCCGCACATATATGTGGAGCGAACCGGTCGGGCACGCCGCACGCGTTGCAAGGTCGGCATTCTAGCAAAAAGCGCGGCCGCCGCATCCATCGGAGGACTCAGAATTCGAGGTGTATGTGCAGGAAACCAAAAGGGTTTTAGGTACTTTCTGCGCCTCTTCCCGCTGCTGCCGGCGCTTCCCTTTCAAAATCATTTTCGCTAGCATACCTCCCACCTTCCGTTTGACGGTCCGCCCGGACCGCGGCTTTGGCTCCAGCTTTCCCCACATCATTCTTTGAGGCAAACCATTTTATGAGCGAGCACATACATCACGTCACCGACCAGACCTTCGAGCCTGAAGTACTCCAGTCGCAGGTGCCAGTGCTGGTGGACTACTGGGCCGAATGGTGCGGCCCGTGCAAGATGATCGCGCCGATACTGGACGAGGTCGCGAAGGAATACTCGGGACGCCTGAAGATCGCCAAGCTCAACATCGACGAGAATCAGGGCACACCACCCAAATACGGCATCCGCGGCATCCCCACCCTGATGATCTTCAAGAACGGCAATATCGAGGCAACCAAGGTCGGCGCGGTGTCCAAATCCCAGTTAACCGCGTTTATTGACAGTAATATCTAAAGTCGCTAGGCTTCGCCCCGTACTGGTCGTCAGGCCCGGACATCACAGGCACTAGCGGCCAGCGCGGGTAAGGTCCCTTCCCGCCCCATCTCTTCCAGTACTTCCTTTCGCATCTACCTTGTAGGCCCCTCCTTATGCATTTGTCCGACCTGAAGAACCTCCACGTCACCGAACTCGTGGAGATGGCAATCGCCAATGAGCTCGATAACGCCAACCGGATGCGCAAGCAGGATCTGATCTTCGCGCTGCTGAAGAATCAGGCCAAGAAGGGCGAAAGCATATTCGGTGAGGGCACCCTGGAAGTCCTGCCCGACGGTTTCGGATTCCTGCGCAGCCCGGATACGTCCTATCTGGCGGGGCCGGACGACATCTACGTAAGCCCCTCGCAGATCCGCAGATTCAACCTGCATACCGGCGATTCGATCGAAGGCGAGATCAGGACGCCGAAGGAAGGCGAGCGCTACTTCGCGCTGGTAAAGGTCGACAAGGTCAACGGCGAGCCGCCGGAGAATTCCAAGCACAAGATCCTGTTCGAGAACCTCACGCCGCTGTTCCCCACCGAGCAGTTTGTGATGGAGCGGGACATCAAATCCGAGGAAAACCTCACCGGCCGCATCGTCGACATCATCGCGCCGATCGGCAAGGGCCAGCGCGGCCTGCTGGTAGCCAGCCCGAAGAGCGGCAAGACCGTGATGCTGCAGCACATCGCCCATTCGATCGCGGCCAACTACCCGGACGTCTCCCTGATCGTGCTCTTGATCGACGAGCGTCCTGAGGAAGTGACCGAAATGCAACGCTCGGTCAAGGGTGAAGTCGTATCGTCGACCTTTGACGAACCCGCCACCCGCCATGTGCAAGTGGCCGAGATGGTGCTGGAAAAAGCCAAGCGTCTGGTGGAGCACAAGAAGCACGTCGTCATCCTGCTGGATTCGATCACGCGCCTGGCGCGCGCCTACAACACCGTGGTCCCGGCCTCCGGCAAGGTGCTCACCGGCGGCGTCGATGCCAACGCGCTGCAGCGGCCGAAGCGCTTCTTCGGCGCCGCGCGCAACATCGAGGAAGGCGGCAGCCTGACCATCATCGCCACCGCGCTGATCGACACCGGCTCACGCATGGACGACGTGATCTACGAGGAATTCAAAGGCACCGGCAACATGGAGATCCACTTGGATCGCCGCATGGCCGAGAAGCGGATCTATCCGTCGATCAACGTCAACCGTTCCGGCACCCGCCGCGAGGAGTTGCTGATCGAGAAGGAAATCCTGCAGAAGATCTGGGTGCTGAGGAAGTTGCTGTACCCGATGGATGAATTGGAAGCCACGGAATTTCTCGTCGACAAGTTACGCAGTACGAAGAACAACGCCGATTTCTTTGACAGCATGAGGCGCGGATAAGTCGGGTGTGGGGTAAAGGCGCGCCCTTCCCGCAAGCGGGCGCCTGCG
>LNFM01004487.1_pt1 | contig 25663 bp, 17 predicted proteins | sample 596031 | NCBI WGS metagenome assembly LNFM01 (sample SAMN04254537, study PRJNA301005) | activated carbon metagenome | isolation source: dual media filters at the Ann Arbor, Michigan drinking water treatment plant | place: USA: Ann Arbor | reverse complement strand
AGCGACTCTGCCAAGATTATCGCCGGCGGGCAGTCGCTGGGGCCGATGCTCAATCTGCGGCTGGTGGAGCCGCAACTGATCGTCGACATCACCGGCCTTGCCGAACTCAAGCAGGCCGAGCGTCGAGGCGACGAACTCGTGCTCGGGGCCTGCGTCACCCACGCCGATATCGAGGATGGACGCACGGCTGATGTCACGCGCGGCGCAATGCAGCGCGTTGCCGCCAACATCGCCTATCGCGCCGTGCGCAATCGCGGCACGGTGGGCGGATCGCTCAGCCACGCGGATCCCGCGGCAGACTGGGTCTCCGCGCTCGCGGCGCTGGGCGCGAAGTTGACGCTGCGGAGCAGCGCCGGCGCGCGCGCGGTCGCGATGGAGGATTTTGTCGTCGGTGCGCTCGAATGCGCGTTACGCGCCGGCGAGATTATCGAAACGGTTCATGTTCCGGCGAGGCCGGCATCGGCGCATTGGGGGTACGCCAAGAGTTGCCGCAAGACCGGCGAGTTTGCGCATGCGATCGGTGCGGTCCTGATCGACCCGAGTGCTCGCACAGCCCGCATCGTGATCGGCGCGATAGATGCTGCGCCCATCGTCATCACCGACGCCATGGAACTGTTCGGCGGTCGCATCGGCGGTGACTACAAGGACCGCTTCGATACACGCGTAGCCGACGCCATTCTCGCCAAGGCAGGTGTCTCGAACGCCGCCCAGCGTCATATCCATGCAAGCGTGCTCAAGCGTGCCGTCTGCGAGGCTGCCGCATGAGCATGATTGAACTCAGCGTGAACCAGCGTGCGGTGCGGATATCGGCGGAGCCGCGCACCAATCTCGCCGATTTCATCCGCGATAAACTCGATCTGACCGGTACGCATCTCGGTTGCGAACACGGCGTCTGCGGCGCCTGCACGGTGCTGCTCGACGGCGTGCCGGCGCGCTCGTGCATCACCTATGCGGTGGCCTGCGAAGGCGCCGAGGTTACCACGATCGAAGGCCTCGACGAGGACAGCGTCACGGCGGAGCTTCGCGCGGCCTTTACCCGCGAGCATGCGCTGCAATGCGGTTACTGCACCCCGGGGATGCTGGTCTCGGCGCGTGATCTCGTGCTGCGTCTGCCGCAGGCCGATGAGCGCCTCATCCGGGTCGGATTGAGCGGGAATTTATGTCGGTGCACCGGCTATGTCGGTATCGTGCGGGCGGTCCAGTCCGTAATCGAAGCGCGGCGCGCCCGCGATATTGCGCCGATGCCGGACGGAGGCCGGAAGATACTGGGGCCGGTCGGCTCGGGTCGAAGCGTGCATCGCGGTGCGGACCGTGTCGAACAGGCGCGCGGACAGAGCGCGCCTGAAGCGGCCGGTTCGGTCGGCTCGATTCCGGACTTCATCCCGGCGACCGTTCTGACCCAGCATTTCACCGTCGCGCATCCGCCCGAACAGGTGTTTGCGATGTTCGGCGACATCGCCGCCGTCGCGGCCTGTCTTCCCGGCGCGTCGTTGACGGCGCCACTGAGGCCGGAGCGCGTCGAAGGGGCCATCCGTGTGAAGATCGGTCCGATTGCCGCGACCTTCCTCGGAGCCGCGCGTGTCGAACGCAATCCGGCCGATATGTCCGGCCGCATCGTCGGCATCGGCAACGACCGGCGCAGCCGATCTTCGACGCAAGGCGAAATCCGCTACCGGCTGGTGCAGGTCGGGCAGGGGACGCGCGTCGACCTTTCGATCGGATACACGCTCACGGGGATGCTGGCGCAGGTCGGACGAGCGGGACTGGTGCGCGATCTCGCAGCGCGATTGATCGCGGAGTTTGCCGGCAATCTCGACCGCCGCCTGTCGGGCACATCTGACGCCGGCGCGACGGCGGCCGAACTGAACGGACTGGCGCTGGTGTTCGGCTCTTTGCGCGCGCAGGTCGCGCGATGGCTTGGGCGGTTTTCGTCCAGGCAAGACGGAGCGCCGTGATGGATCGAAGTTTCCGCGCGAGGCGGAACGACGAGGTTTGGACTGCGGATAGATCAACAGCGTGACAGTGGAGAAGAAAATGAAACGGACTTTCAGAATTGTTCCAGCGATCGCGCTGGCGGTTGCCGTCATGGGCGGGGTCGCCGAGGCCCAGACCATCAAGATTGGCGTCAACGAGCCCCTGACGGGCGCGTTCGCCGCTTCCGGCACCTATGTCGTCAACGGCGCCAAGATCGCTGCTGACGAGATCAACGCCAAGGGCGGCATCCTCGGCAAGAAACTCGAACTCGTCATCGAAGACAACAAGAGCAATCCGACGGAAGCCGCGGCCGTCGCGGAGAAATTGATCACCAGCGACAAGGTGCCCGTCCTGATGGGTGCATGGGGCTCGAGCCTGACGCTGGCCGTGATGCCCAAATTGATGGAGTATGAAGTGCCGATGGTGGTCGAGACCTCCTCGTCCGGCAAGATCACCACGACCGGCAATCCCTTCATCTTCCGCATCTCGCCGCCATCGGCGATCGAGGCCGCGGCGTTCAAGGGGATCGTCGACAAGCTCGAACTGAAGAAGGTCGATTTCCTCGTCATCAACAACGACTGGGGCCGCGGCACCGCCGAGGACTTCAGCAAGATGATGAAGGAGAAGGGGATCACGGTCGGGTCCATCGAGACCATGGATCAGGGCGCCCAGGACATGAGCGCGCAGCTTTCCAAGCTGAAGGGCACCGATTCCGAGACCATCATCGTGACCACGGCCGTCGACCAGCTAACGCTGATCTTCAAGCAGGCCGCAGCCCTCGGCCTCAAGAAGCGCATCATCACGACAGGCGGGTCGCAAAACCCTGACCAGATCATCGCGCAGGCAGGTGCCGCCGCCAACGGCACCATGCACCTGACGACGTTCCTGCCCTGGTTCCCCGACAAGACCCCGAACCCGGAGGCGACCAACTACTTCATCGCCGAATGGAAGAAGCGCGGCTACGACTTCGCCGGCTGCACCGAGAGTTTTCGCGGCTATGACGGCATTCGCACGGCCGCGGCGGCGATCGAGAAGGCCGGCAAGGCGGAGCCTGCCGCGATCAAGGCGGCGTTGTGGGACATCAACATCAAGGGCCTGAACGGTGACATCGTGTTCAAGAAGTCCGGTCCCGCAGGCAAGGAGAGCGGCCAGAGCCAGCCCAACGTCTACCTGATCGAAATCGTCGACGGCAAGATCGGGATGAAGACGCTCTGACGTTACGTGACTGAACGCCGGGGGGCCGCAGTGGACGGCGGCCCTCGGCAGCATATTCGGGAGCCACCTTGAGCCAGTTTCTGCAACATCTGATCAACATGCTGGTGCTCGGCGGCACCTATGCGCTGCTGGGCATCGGGCTGACATTGATCTTCGGCATCATGAACGTCGTGAACTTCACGCACGGCGTGCTGTACACGTTCGGCGCCTACATCATGTTCATCGTGGTGCATCAGCTCGGCGTCAACTTCTTCCTGGCGCTGCCGCTCGCCGTCGTGGCCGGCTGGCTTCTGGGGGCTGCGATCGAGCTGACGTTGCTGCGGCCGTTGCGCGGTTCCGACATCGACACGACAATGCTGGTCATGATCGGCGCCTGGATCGCGATGCAGTCCGGCGCGCTGTGGATCTGGGGCGGCGTGGCGAAATCGGTGACGACGCCGTTTCCCGAGGCGCCGCTGGTGCTGGGACCGGTCTCGGTGTCATGGCTGCGGCTGTTCGTGCTCGCCGCGGCCGCGATGCTGATCGTCGTCACCTATCTGCTGATCAACAAGACGAAACTCGGCGGCGCGATGCGGGCGACGTTCCAGGATCGGGACACCGCCTCGCTGATGGGCGTCAACGTCGACCTCATCTACACCTCGACGTTTGCGATCGGGTCGAGCCTTGCCGCCGCGGCCGGTGCGCTGCTGGGGCCGGTCTACGTGATCTTTCCGCAGATGGGCGATCTCGCCGCCGTCAAGGCGTTCGCGATCGTGATCCTCGGCGGGCTCGGCAACATCACCGGCGCCGTCATCGGCGGCTTCATCCTGGCGCTGGCTGAAGAACTGGGTGCTGGCTACGTTTCGTCGGGATACCGCGATGCCATGGGCTTCCTGATCATCATCGCGGTCCTCATTTTCAAGCCGACCGGACTTTTCGCGCGCTCGGAGCGCGTCGGATGAAGTCGTCCGTCGCCATTGTCTCGGTGCTCGCGCTGGCCTCAGTCCCGCTGTGGCTGCGCGACCCGTACCTCATGAACGCGCTGATCACGACCGGGATATTCATCATCGGCGCGATGAGCCTCAATTTGCTGCTCGGGTTTACCGGCCAGCTCAGCCTCGGCCACATTGCGTTCTTCGGCATCGGCGCCTATGTCAGCGCGTTGACGTCGCTTGGCTTCGATGCCGGCCTGCCGTTCGATCTCCGTATGGTTCACGAACCCTGGCCGCCTATCATCGGCTTTGTGCTGGCCATCGTCGTCGCGAGCTTTTGCGGCTATCTCGTGGGGCTGTTGTCGTTTCGCGTTCGCGGTGCGTATTTTGTGATCGTGACCATTTCGTTTGCCGAAGTGGTCCGGCTGGTGGCGCTCAATTGGGTCGAGCTGACGCAGGGCCCTCTGGCGCTGACCAATATTCCGTCGATCACGATCGGATTGCCGGGGCTGGGGGATCTGACCCTTCGCACCAAGCTGCAGAACTATTATCTCGTGCTTGCCGTGGCGGTTATCGCCTATGTGCTGATCGCGCGCCTCGTCCACTCCCATTTCGGCCGCGCCATGCGCGGGCTGATGGAAAACGAGACGCTGGCGGTCTCGGTCGGCATCGACGTCACGAAAACGCTGACGCTGGCGGCGGTGATCTCGGCCGGCATCGCCGGCGCCGCCGGCAGTCTCTACGCGCACTACATCCGGATCATCGATCCCGAGGTGTTTGCCTTCATCAACACCGTGACGATGGTGATCATGGTCATCACCGGGGGCAAGGGCTCGCTCGCCGGTCCTGTCGTCGGCGGCCTGATCTTCGGGCTGCTGCCGGTCGCGCTGCGCCCGATCATGGCGCCGGAGGCGCAATGGATCGCTTATGGCGGCGTGCTGATCGTGATCCTGTTCGTGCTGCCGCGCGGCATCGTGCCGTCGCTGGCGCAGCGGTTTGCGAGACGGCCGAAACGGATCGAGAAGGTCGTCCCGGTCGCGTTTTCCGAGCGCGACGCCAAGGAGCATGCGTGATGGCAGCTCCGGCGACGGCATTGCGCGTGGAAAAGGTGGCCGTGCACTTCGGCGGGCTTGTCGCGCTCTCGGACATGAATTTCACGGTCGGTGAGGGCGAGATCGTCAGCCTGATCGGGCCCAACGGCGCCGGCAAGACCACGGCCTTCAACGTCGTCACCGGCTTTCTGGACCCGACCCATGGCGCTGTGAGCTATCGGGGCACGGCGCTCAACGGATTGAAGCCGCACCAGATCGCCGACCTCGGACTGATCCGGACGTTTCAGCGCACCAGTGTCTTTCCGAACGATACCGTCCACGACAACCTGCTGATCGGGCTGCATCGCCAGGGCCGGGTGGGCCTGCTCGAATCCATTCTTGGCCTGCCGCGTGCGCGGTCGTCGCAGCGGCGATTGCGGGAACGCGCGATCGAACTGGTCGAGTGGGTCGGCCTCGAACGCCGCGCGCACGATTTGGCGGGCTCGCTGTCCTACGGCGAGCAGCGCCTCGTCGGCGTGGCGCTGGCGCTGGCCGCGGAGCCGTCGATGCTGCTGCTCGACGAGCCGGTGTCGGGCATGAATGCCTCGGAAACCCACAGCTTCGTGCAACTGATCCGCAACATCCGGGATCGCGGCGTCACCATCCTGCTGGTGGAGCACGACATGCCGATGGTGATGAGCGTCTCTGACCGGATCGTGGTGCTCAACTACGGCCGCATCATCGCCGAAGGTACGCCGGAGGTGATCCGGAACGATCCGGCCGTCATCGAGGCCTATCTCGGGCAGGGAGCGTCACGTGCTTGAGATCCGCGACATGGTGTGCGGCTACGGCGGCGTCACGGCGTTGCGCGGCATCTCGCTGCAGGTCAACGCCGGGCAGCTCGTCGCGCTGATCGGCGCCAACGGCGCCGGCAAGAGCACCACGTTGCGCGCGATCTCGGGGCTCGTGGTGCCGCGCTCGGGATCGATGCGCTTCGAGGGCGAGGAGATCGCCGGCGTCAGTCCGCCGCGCGTAGTGGCCGCGGGCATCGCGCATTGTCCGGAAGGACGAAAAGTGTTTCCGCACATGACGGTCGAGGAAAATCTCGACATGGGCGCCTATCTGCGCACCAAATCCAGTGAGATCGCGGCGGACCGCGACCGGATCTATGGCGAGTTTCCACGTCTCGCCGAACGGCGAAAGCAGGCGGCGGGCACCTTGTCGGGCGGCGAGCAACAGATGCTGGCGATCGGCCGGGCGCTAATGTCGCGGCCGCGCCTGATCATGTTCGACGAGCCGTCGCTTGGGCTTGCACCCAACATCGTCGAGCGGACGTTTGCGATCATCCGCGGTATCCGCGATGCCGGAACGACGGTGTTGCTGGTGGAGCAGAACGCGTTTGCGGCGCTCGAAATGTGCGATCACGCCTATCTGCTGGAGGGCGGCCGCATCGTTCTCTCCGGGCCCGGCGCCGAGATGATCGAGAACGAGCACGTGCGAAAGGCCTATCTTGGCGGATGAGCGGACCCAGACGGTCGCGGAGGCAGGCGACAGGAAATGGATGCCGGTCTGCGGGCTCAGCCGGCTGATCTCGCAGACCATCGTCTGCGCCCGCGTCACCGGCGTCGATCTGATGCTGGTCTGGAGCGAGGGAAGCGCGGTGGCCTGCGAACGGATCTGTCCGCACGAACAGGCTGACCTCAGTGCGGGGCACCTGTCGGGAGGACGCCTGTTCTGTCCCCGTCACGCCGCTTCGTTCGATCTTCGCAACGGCCAGATGTCCTACGGCTGGCCGGGCCGGCCGCTGCGGCTGTATCCGGTCCGGGTCAGGGGCGATCAGGTCTGGATCGACGCGGCTGCGATCGCAATGCCATAGTTTCTGCAGGAGTAACGCGCGTGACCGATATCCCGGCGACGAAAGACAGGCCTCTCGATCCAAGGCTGAACTGGGGGGCACTCTCCCAGGCCGAACGTGACGCCGCCTACGATAACAACGCAGCGGTAAAGAACAGCGCGGCACTGATCGCAGAAAGGAACCAGGCGTCCGAAGCGCTACGCGCCAGCCGCAAATCGTTCCTTGACGTTCCCTATGGCGACCGCGAAAGGACGAAGATCGATCTCTATCCGGCCGACGATGCGATGGCACCCTGCCTGGTCTTTCTGCACGGCGGTTACTGGCAGCGCAATTCGCGTGAATTGTTTGCCATGCTGGTCGAAGGCGTCGCGGCCCATGGCTGGTCCGTGGCCATTCCCGGATATTCGCTGGCGCCCGAAGCCTCGTTGACCGAAATCGTCACAGAGATATCCCGGTCGCTCGATTGGCTGGCCGAAAATGGAGGCTCGTACGGGATCGCCGGACCGGTGGTGCTCGCCGGCTGGTCGGCCGGCGCCCAGCTGGTGGCGATGTCGCTCGGCCATGCCAGCGTGGCCGCAGGACTGGCGATCTCCGGCGTCTACGACCTCGCACCGATCCGCGACACCGCGCTCAACCACGCGCTGAAGCTGACCGACCGTGAAGTCGCAAGCCTTTCGCCGCTTCGCCAGCCCGCCATCCACAAGCGGCTCGACATCGCCTATGGCACCGCCGAACTGCCGGCGCTGGTGCTCGATTCAATCCAGCTCCATGAATCGCGCATCGCCGTGAACGCGCCCGGCAGGCTGTTCCCGATCGAAGGGGCCGACCATTTCAGCATCCTCGGCGAACTGCGGCGTCCGCACGGCGCGCTTGTCGCTATCGCCCGACAGCTCGTCGGTTAGGTCGGCCGGCGGCTTGTTCTCATTGATGCGTGGCGAATTGACGCGGGCGGTCCGGCGGCGACTTGTTCAGCGGTAGGACGGCGAGAATACGTTCTTCAACTGAACGAGGAATGTCACGATCCACGCGAACGCAAACATGCCGGCAAGGCCAAGCGCCGTTCTGCGATCGATCAGGGACAGGCTGGTCCACCACCACACCCGGTAAAGCCATAATCCCGTCGTCGCCATGCCGAGCAGGCAGACGATCATCTTGAGAAAGGACGAGTTCGCGACGCCCAGGGCTCCGAACAGGAGCGTTGCGGGAACGAGGAACATGGTGCAGGCGGAGACTAAAGTGTCGTTCATGGCCCCTCACGACGTTGCCGGATCGCGCTTGCATCGCGCGATGACGTACTTCGATGACGTTCGCTGGCTCGCAAGCGATGCGATGACCCGGAATTCCATATTGGACAACGGACAATGGTTAATAAACCGTCACCTCGATGTAATTAACGCCAGTTTATATTCCGGCCGCTGAGGTCAGGTACGACATCAAACGATTCCCGCCTTGAACGCTGCGCGAGCCCTTCGTGCCGCTGCGGCTTGCTTTTGCCTTTTTTCGTAACGGAGAATTTAAATGGCTCTTGGTCCCGGTTCGATTGCTTTCGTCGGTTTCAATGCTGACGGAAATGACGGATTCGCCTTCATTGTCATCGATCCGATCGCGGCGGGATCGGTTATTCGCTTCAGCGACAACGAATGGAACGGACTGGAAATCGGATCGGGCGGCGCCTTCAACACCGGTGAAGGTGGCCTGACATGGACCAACGGCGGAAGCGAACTGGCCGCGGGGACGATCGTCGAATTCCTCAATACCTCGTCTACCACCACGCGCAGCGTCAACATCGGCGCCGTTTCCGGTGGTACGATCGCGCTCGGTAACTCGGACGAGGCGATCTATGCCTTTGTCGGGACTTCCGAAACTGCGCCGACCGCATTCCTGACCGCGGTCACCAATACAAATGGCGGCTTCACCACTGCTACCGGCAGCGGGCTGCTTGGCGGTACCGGGCTCACGGCGGGCGCAACGGCGCTGGTGCTGCCCCTGACTGACGGCGCCGATGTCGCCGTATTCGACCCGATCCTCGGCGGAAGTTCGTTCGCGTCCCGCACCGCCGCGCTCATCGCGCTCAATACGACTGCCAATTTTGTCGCGCAGAGCGGCAGCGGCAGTCAGGAGGCCGATGCAATTACGCCGGACGCACCGTTTCTCGCCGATCCGCAGTCACCCATCGCGGGAGTGACTTTCACCATTCAGTCCGGCACGCCCGCGCAGACGGTCACCTTCGCGGCCGGCTCAGTCTCCGTCGCCCACGCGGAAGGCAACGCAGGCACCACGGCCTTCACCTTTATTGTTGAGCGTACCGGCGGCACCGCCGGGGACGTCAGCTTCGCCGGCCAACTGACCTCGGTTGCAGCCAACGCGGCGGATTTCAATGGCGCGGCCGCTCTGCCGTTCGCATTCAACGGGACGATACCGGCGGGCCAGGCTTCGGCAACCGTGACGATCCTGATTAATGGCGACGCCGCCGTCGAGCCGGACGAGAATTTCACGCTCACCTTGCAGACGGTATCGAACAACGACGGCACGGTTCCGACGTCGCTCGGTACACAAGTAGCGGCAACCGGCACCATTCAGAACGACGATGCAGCCCCCGGCAACGTGATCGAAGGCATCACCATCCTCGACCAGGCGCCGTCGCTGCAGGGCGATGTCGTGACGCCTGTCGCCACCAATGCCGTCCAGCTCGTGCGGTTGGGCAATTACGCGCCTGCCGCGGGTACCAACGCCGAAGTGGTTTCGTTCGATCCTTCGACCGGCCGCGCCTACGTCCTCAACACCATCGGCAACAAGATCGACGTCGTTGCAATCGATGCGACCGGCGCCGTCAGCCTGGTGTCGTCGATCGACCTGACCGCGCTTGACGGTTATGGCGGGGCCAACTCGGTCGCGATCAAGAACGGAATTCTGGCGGTGGCCTATGCCAGCGATCTGCCCGGCACCGACGGTTCCGTCGCCTTGTTCGATGCCAGCGGCACGCTCATCAAGACCGTCACGGTGGGGACTGGTCCCGACCAGGCGGTGTTTACCGCCGATGGCTCGAAGCTGCTGGTCGCAAACGAAGGCGAGCCGGTTTCGATCACATTGCCCGGCGGCGGCTCGCAACTGATCAATCCCGAGGGCAGCGTATCCATCATCGATCTTTCCGGCGGCGCGGCCAACGCTGCGGTTTCCACGACGATCGCGTTCGATCTGCTCGACGGCTACGAGGCGGTGCTGAAGCAGGCCGGCGTTGCGCTGCTGACCGGCCAGACCGCATCGGCCGATATCGAGCCGGAATACATCTCGGTGTCGCCGGACGGCACGCGCGCTTACGTCACGCTGCAGGAAGTCAACGCGGTCGCCGTGATCGATCTGACCGATCCGGCCGCGACCAAGCCGCTCGCAATCCTGCCGCTCGGCGGCGTCGATCGCAGCCTGGCCGGCAACGCGTTCGATGCAAGCGACCGGGATGGTCCGTCGAACGGTCAGGCCATCGATATTCGCAGCGCTGACGTCATCAGCCTGCTGCAGCCGGATGCCATCGCCACCTTCAATGTCGGGAGCGACACCTACTTCGTTACCGCCAACGAGGGCGATGCCCGCGTGGAACTCGATGACGAGGCCACGCTGGCGGAACAGAGCGGCGGCGTTTTCACGACTGACCTCGACGACACAGCCTATCCCGATGAAGCCGCGATGCGGGCAAACGCCGAGCTCGGCCGCCTGCGAATCCGGAAAGACCTCGGCGACACCGATGGCGATGGCGACATCGACCAGATCTATGCCTATGGCGGCCGCAGCCTGTCGATCTTCAAGCAGAATGCCGACGGCACCATCACCAAGGTGCGCGACACCGGCGGCGAGTTCGAAGCGATCATCGCGCGGGATTTTGCGACGCGGTTCAACATCGACACCTCCGAAGGCGGAGGCTTCGATACCCGGTCCGACAACAAGGGGCCCGAGCCGGAGGGCGTCGATATCGGCGTCATCGACGGACGGACCTATGCATTCGTCAGCCTGGAGCGCGCCGGCGGCGTGATGATCTACGACATCACCGATCCCGCCAACGCCTCGTTTGTGGGGTACAATCCGCCGCTGGCGGGCGAGGGCAACGCGCCCGAGCTCACCAAATTCATCAGCGCGGCGGATTCCCCGACCGGAACAGCCCTCGTGCTGACCGCCAATGAGGGTAATTCGGCTGCCGGCTTTGCCGGCTCGGGTCTGACCGTCTATGCGGCCTTGCCGCAGGGTTACACCCAGGAGGTCCGTGTCGCGTCGTCGTCCACCAGCGTCACGCACGCGGAAGGCGACGCCGGCACCACCGCGTTCACGTTCACGATCGAGCGCACCAACGGCACCATCGGTTCGGTCGATGTGACGCTGCAACTGGCGGCGGGCGCCAGCAATGGTGCCAATGCGCAGGATTTCGCGGGCATCCCGAGCCTGCCGAGCAGCGTTACGGTCACCATTCCGGCCGGCCAGACGTCGGCGACCGTGACCATCAACGTCGCCGGCGATGCGACGTTTGAAGCCAACGAGAATTTCACGGCCACCATCACCAGTGCCACGACCACGCAGCAGGGCGTCACGGCCGCGGTGAGCGACACCCAGGCGGTTGCGACCGGCACGATCCAGAACGACGACATGATGCATATCTACGACGTTCAGGGCGCCGGACATCGCTCGGAGTACGTCGGCCAGGTGGTGACCGTGCGCGGCATCGTCACTGCGATCGACGCTTCCGGCACCGAGAACGGCGGCAACAACCCGGTCGGTTACTACATTCAGGACGCGGTCGGCGACGGCGACTACCGCACGTCGGATGGTGTCTTTGTATTCCTGGGCACTGGTGCCGGCGCCACGATCCCCGCCGGCATCGTCGTCGGCGCGGAAGTTCAGCTCACCGCAACCGTCAACGAGTTTGCCAGCACCAACCAGCTTTCGACCACCCAGCTCAATCCGGTCGCGGGCACCACCAGCATCGTATCCACCGGCAATGCCCTGCCGACCGCGGTGCGTATCGGCGACGTCGACGACCTCTCGACCGGCCTGCAGCGCAAGCCCGCGCTGGTGTCGATCGGCGACGACGACGTCGATACGGCGCCGCCGGCCGGCATCTACGATCCGGTGAATCAGGGATCGGATTTCTGGGAATCGCTGGAAGGCATGCGTGTCACGCTCGAGGACGTGCGCGTCACCAGTCCCTTCCATTCGAACTTCGACGAGCAGTTCGTCACCCCGAACGTCGGCGCCAATCCATCGACCAATCCGCGCGGCGGCCTGACCATCAGCGACACGACGCCGGGAACGACGCAACCGGCCGACAAGGTGTTCGACTTCAATCCCGAGCGCATCCAGCTGGACGACGAGGCGGGCGTGGCGCTGCCGACCGGCCTGCAGACCGGCGACCGCCTCGGCGATGTGACCGGCGTCGTCAACTACGCGAACGGCCAGTACGAGGTGAACACGACCGAGGCCTATGGTCCGGTGACGGCTGCGAACCTCGAGAAGGAAACCACCACCATCGTGGAGAACCTGGACCGGATTCGCGTTGCCACCTTCAACGTCGAGAACCTGGCGCCGGTCGGCCAGCCCGTGGATGGCGTGCCGACACCGGCCAGCAAGTTCGCCGGCCTCGCGGCGGCCATCGTCAACAACCTCAAGACGCCCGAGATCATCGCGCTGCAGGAAGTGCTGGATAATGACGGTGCCACCGCTTCGGGCACCACGAGCGCTTCGGAGACCCTGTCGCAGCTGATCGACGCCATCGTCGCGGCCGGTGGACCGCGCTATGTGGCGATCGATTCGCCGCCGATCGACAACATTGGCGGTATCCCGAACGGCAATCAGCGTGTCGCCTATCTGTACGATCCGCTGGCGGTTTCGCCGACCTCGCGCAACGGCCTGACCAACATCGTCTCCGATGCGAACGGCGTGAAAGTTCAGGAGTTCGCAAGCGCCAACCAGATCGGGCAGGGCAATACCGACTTCACCGCCACGCGCAAATCGCTGCCGATGGAATGGTCGCCCGTTGGCTACACCGACGACCAGGGCGGCACGTTCTGGACCGTCAACAACCATCTGTCCTCGAAGGGCGGCTCGGCGCCGCTTTACACCACGCTGCTGGATCTGCCGCTGTATGCCGACCCGATCAACGGGTCCGCGCAACAGACCGGCACGTCGAGCGAACGTGAAGGGCAGGCCGAAACGCTCAATGCATTTGTCGACGGCCTGCTGACCAACGGGTCGGCGACCGATGACCGCATCGTCGTGCTGGGCGATCTTAACGACTTTCAGTTCTTCCCGGTCGTCGACCTCATCACCGGCCAGCTCGTTCGTACCACGGCCAGCCCTGACGGCACCCCGAGCGTCTTCGCGCCCGGTACCGCCGTGCTTTCGGAACTGATCAGCAAGTTCCCCGAGAATGAGCGCTATTCCTACAATTTCGACGGCAATGCGCAGGCGCTGGATCATATTCTGGTCTCGAACAACATGTTCGACAGCGCCCAATTCGATATCGTACACATCAATTCGGAGTTCATCGATCAGGTCTCCGATCATGATCCCTCGGTGTCGTCACTTGTGATGTCCCGTTCGGCCGCAATCGCGACCGGCGGCAACGACGTGTTCGACCAGGCCGCGTACACGGCCAGGTTTGGCACGCGTGGCAGCCTCGCCGGCGACGACACGATCAACGGCCTTGGCGGTGACGATCGCATCGCCGCAGGAAGCGGCAATGATATCATCGATGGCGGCACCAACGGTGCGACTGGCGACGTCGCCGTGTTCACCGGCGCCCGTAGCAGCTACACGGTCACCGTGCAGGGCGGTTCGTTCGTCTTCACCGACAACCGCACCGGTGCTTCGGACGGCATCGATATCGTGTCGAACGTCGAGAGGTTCGAATTCGCGGACCGGACGGTCACGGCCGCCGAACTTACCGATACGACAGGGCCGACGCTCACCGCGGCGACGCCTGCTGACAACGCGGCCGAGGTCGCCGCCGGCAACAACATCGTGCTGACCTTCAACGAAGCCGTGGCCGCGGGTACCGGAAACATCGTCATCAGCAACGGGGCTGGAGACACCCGCACCATTGCAATCGGCGATACTTCGCAGGTCGCGATCTCCGGCAACACCGTCACCATCAATCCGACCGCCGATCTGGCTGCCGGATCCACCTATGACGTTACGCTGGCCTCGGGCGTGATCACCGACGCCGCCGGCAACGCGTTCGGCGGTATCGCGCAGAACGATCTCGACTTCACCGTCGCGGCGGGCCAGCAGAACTATCGGCTGCAGCTTCTGCACTTCTCTGACGGCGAAGCCAGCCTGCTGGCGACCAAGACCGCCAAGAACCTCGCGGCTCTGGTGGATGCCTTCGAGGACCAGTACGCCAACACCCTGGTTCTCTCGGGTGGCGACAACTTCCTTGCCGGCCCGTTCCTCGCGGCTGGCACCGACCCTTCGGTCCGGGCTGCGATCAACGCCGCGTCCGGTTCGACGATTGCCGCTGGCGTCAATGTGCCGATTGCGGCCGCCGACATCTCCATCCTGAATGCGATCGGCGTGGAGGCCTCGACCATCGGCAACCACGAGTTCGATCTGGGCTCACGCGTTCTCCGTGACTCGTTCACGCCGGGCAGCGTTGCCGGCTATTCCGGCGCCAACTTCGTCTACCTCACCTCGAACCTCGACTTCTCGGGTGACGCCGACCTCAACCCGCGCTTCACGAACACGGTGGGCAATGGGGCGGGGACGCTGACCCAGGAAGCCAATACGCTGAAGGGCCGGATCGCCCCGGCCGTGGTGATCACGGAGGGCAGCGAGAAAATCGGCCTGGTCGGCGCGACCACGCAGTTGCTCGAGTCGATCTCCTCGCCGACGGGGACCGAAGTGAAGGGCTTCCCGACCGGCCCGGGTGCCAACGGCGAAATCAACGACATGGTGCTGCTCGCAGCCCAGTTGCAGCCGATCATCGATGAGCTCATCGCCGAGGGCGTCAACAAGATCATTGTTCAGTCGCATCTGCAGCAGATCCAGAACGAGAAGCTGCTGGCGACGCTGCTGAGGGGTGTGGACATCATCCTGTCGGCCGGCTCGGATACCCGGCTTGCCGACGCCGACGACGAGCTGGTTGCGTTCCCGGGTCACAGCCCGACCGCCGATGATACGTACCCGTTGGTTACCACGGGCGCCGATGGCGGAACCACGCTGATCGTCAACACCGACAACGAGTACACCTATCTCGGCCGCTTGGTCGTCGATTTCGACAGCCAGGGCCGGATCGTGCTCCCGAGCCTTGCGGAGAACCAGTCGATCAACGGTGCCTACGCTTCGACGGCCGAGAACGTGGCGGAAGCGTTCAACACCACGGTCGACAATCTGGAAAGTACGGCGTTCGCGGACGGTACCCGCGGCGACAAGGTCCGCGACGTCACCGACGCCGTTCAGGGTGTCATCAACGTCAAGGACGGCAACCTGTTCGGCTTCTCCAACGTCTACCTCGAGGGTGAGCGCGCAATCATCCGCAATGAGGAAACCAATCTCGGAGACGTCACTGCGGATGCGAACGCGGCTGCATTGCGCGACGCGATCGGCGACATTCCGTTCGTGATCTCGCTCAAGAACGGCGGCGGCATTCGCTCGTCGATCGGCACGGTGTCGGACCCCGATCCGGTCACCGGCGCGATCAGCAAGCTGCCCACTGCAGCCAATCCGGAGGCCAACAAGCCGGCGGGAGCGATCTCGCAGCTCGACATCGAGAACTCGCTGCGCTTTGACAACAAGCTGATGGCGTTCGACACTAACGTGCAGGGCCTGCTCAACATTCTAAACTGGGGTGCCGGTCTCGGTCCCAACAACGGCGGCTTCCCACAGATCGGTGGTGTGGCGTACTCCTACGATCTGACGCTGCCGGGCAATGTCGGCACGACGCCGGGCTCCCGCATCCGCGATCTTGCGCTGATCGACGAGGATGGCAACGTCATCGTCAAGCTGGTCGACAATGGCGTCATCCTACAGGACGTTCCCTCACGCATCACGGTGGTGGCGCTTAACTTCACTGCCAATGGCGGCGATGGCTATCCGACCAAGGCCAACGGCGAGAACTTCCGCTATCTGCTCGCGGATGGAACGCTGTCGGCTCCCGTGGACGAGGCGCTCGACTTCACCTCCGCGGCCGGCTTTACCGGAGGAGGCACCATCGCGGCCAATGTGCTCGGCGAACAGAAGGCGTTCGCGGACTACATTTCCGAGAACTTCAGCACCCCGGCGACGGCCTACGACACCGCCGACACCCCGCAATCGGGTGACCTTCGGATCCAGAACCAGGCGGTTCGTACCGACACCGTGCTCGACGCCGTGGCCGTGAACCTGAACGGCGGCAGCGATGACGATCGCCTGACCGGTTCGGCGCTCGACGACGTGCTGACCGGCAACGGCGGCAACGACACGCTGTTCGGTTATGGCGGCAACGACCTGCTGCGCGGCGGTGGCGGCAACGACAAGCTCTATGGCGGCCCGGGCCGCGATATCCTGCTCGGCGGGGCGGGCGACGATCTGCTCGACGGTGGCGAGCAGAACGACCAGCTCGAAGGCGGTCGCGGCACCGACGCCCTCGCGGGCGGTGCGGGTTCCGACCAATACTCCTACGAGTTCGGCGATGGCTCCGACACCATCACCGAGAACGCCGCAACACCTGCCGACACCGACGAACTGGTGTTCCAGGATCTGGTCGCCTCTGATGTCACGTTCCAGAAGAACGGCAACGACACCCAAATACGGCTCTCCGACGGCAGCGTGATCACGCTGAAGGATCAACAGGCCGGCGGCGGCGTGGAAAAGGTGGTGTTTGCCGACGGCCAGGAACTCGACCGCGCCGGTATCGGCGGGGCACAGGTCAACCGGGGCCCGCTGGCTGTGGACGATACGGCGGCAGCGATCGTCGAAGACGCTGCGGCCTTCGTGATCCCGTTCGCCGACATTCTCGGCAACGATACCGATGCCGATCTCGACACGCTGTCGATCAGCGCCGTCTCGAACGCGCTCGGGGGCACTGTGGAGCTCGTCGCCAACGGCGTGAAGTTCACGCCTGCGGCCAACTTCAGCGGTGCGGCGTCGTTCGACTACACGGTCAGCGATGGCCGCGGCGGTTTGGATACCGGCAAAGTCAGCTTCACCGTTACGGCGGTGAACGATGCGCCGACGGTGATGTCGCCGGTGGCGGCCAGCACCGATGAGGACACCGCGCTGGTTGGCCAGATCGCCGCGAGCGATGCGGATGGCAACGTGCTGACCTACCAGGCCGGTACCGCCCAGCATGGAACGGTGAGCGTCAACGCGCAGGGCCAGTACACCTACACGCCGACCCTGAACTACAGCGGTAGCGACAGCTTCATCATCACCGTCAGCGACGGCATCGCGCCGCCGGTCGATGTGATGGTGAACGTGACGGTCGCGGCAGTGAACGACGCGCCGACGGTGACGACGCCGGTGGCAGCCAACACCAACGAGGATACCGTCCTGGTTGGCCAGATCGCCGCAAGCGACGTGGACGGCAACGTGCTGTCCTACCAGGCCGGCGCCGCCCAGCACGGTACGGTGAGCGTCAATGCGCAGGGCCAGTACACTTACACGCCCGACCTGAACTACAACGGCAGCGACAGCTTCGTCATCAAGGTCAGCGACGGCATCGCGCCGCCGGTGGACGCCGTGGTGAACGTCACTATCGCTTCGTTGAACGATGCCCCGGTCACCGTGAGCGACGTCGGGACCGCCGGCGAAAACCAGTCGAAGGCGTTCTCGCTGACGGCCAACGATACCGATGTCGAGGACGGCGTGCCGCCGACCTTGACTGGCTTCGAGGTGACGGGTGTGTCCGGCATCAATCTGAGCACCGCGAGCGCCCAGTCGGCGTTCTCGATCAATCAGAGCGGCCAGCTGCAGTTCAATCCGGGCAATCTGTTCGACGGCTTGAACGATGGCGAAAACGCCACCGTCACGATCCGTTACACGGCGGAGGATTTCGCGCATGCTTCGTCGACCGGAGCCTTCACGCTCACCGTCGCCGGTGAGACGGATGCGAACGTGATCAATGGCACCAACGGTTCCAACCTGCTGTTCGGCACCGGAGGCGTCGATCTCATCAATGCGCTCGGCTCGGCCGACTTCGTGTTCGCCGAGGGCGGCGACGACATCGTCAATGCCGGGGCCGGCAATGACTTCGTCTTCGGCGGTGCCGGCGAGGATCTCCTGCGCGGTGAGGCCGGCAGGGATTTTCTGTACGGTGACAACGGCAACGACACGCTGGCCGGCGGCCAGGGCAACGATCAGCTCTTCGGCGGTCAGGGCAACGACACCTTCGTGTTCCAGCGGGGTGACGGGCGCGACACCGTGTTCGATTTCCAGTCTGGTGCCGGCTCGGATGACGTCATCCAACTCGATGCCGCCGCCTTTGCCGACTTCAACGCGTTGATGCAGTCGGGCGCGGTGTCGAATAACCAGATCGGTACCGAGATCGAGTACGCCGACGGGTCCAGCATCACGCTGGTCGGGGTCAACAAGAATACGCTCACGGTGGACGACTTCCGCTTCGCCTGATTGTCCATGCTGGTATGATCCTGTGAATGGGGGCGCATGCGCCCCCATTTCGCATTGTCAGATATCTGTAACAATTCTCGGCTACGGCCAAGGCCGGACGAGTGAGCACACCCATTGACAGCCAGCCGGCAACAATCCGGAAATGCCCGCAGCGAGCTCAGCGCTGCGCTCGGGCGTTGCCGGTCGGCATTCCTTGCCATCGCCGGCTTCAGCGCGATCCTCAACATCCTGGCGCTGACCGGCTCCATCTTCATGATGGAGGTCTACGACCGGGTGCTGCCAAGCCGGAGCGTGCCGACGCTGGTGGGCCTGCTCGCGCTGGCGCTGATTCTCTATGTCTTTCAGGGGCTGATGGACGCCCTGCGCGGCAGACTGCTGGTTCGGATCGGTATCCGCCTCGACCAGGAACTGTCGGATCGCGTCTATGCAACGGTGATGCGCTTGCCGATCCAGGCGCCGAAGCGCGGTGAATCGATCCAGCCGCTGCGCGATCTCGATACCGTCCGCAGCTATCTGTCGGGCCCCGGACCGACCGCCTTCTTCGATCTGCCCTGGGTGCCGCTCTATCTGGCGATCTGCTTTGCCTTCCATTTCTGGATCGGTGTCACGGTGCTGGCAGGCGCATTGGTGCTGGTTTCGCTAACGCTGCTGTCGGAACTGTTTGCCAGGAAGTCGGCGCTCGACGCCAACCGCATCGGCAACCAGCGCGCGCGGCTGGCGGAGACGAGCCGTCGAAATGCCGAGGCCCTGACGGCACTCGGCATGACCAGGTGGATTTCCGGCCGCTGGCAGTCCTTGAACCGCCAATTCCTGTCCGGGCATGCGCAATCAAGCGATCTCGCCGCGGGCCTTGGCGCGATGGGACGGTCGTTCCGGATGGTGCTGCAGTCCGGCGTGCTTGCCGTAGGCGCCTACCTCGTGATCAACCAGCAAGCCACGGCCGGCGTCATCATTGCGTCGTCGATACTGTCGGCGCGGGCGCTCGCACCGGTCGATCTTGCGATCTCCCACTGGCGCAGCTTCGTCGGCGCCAGGCAGGCGCGCGAGCGCTTGAACAAGCTGCTCGCACTGCTGCCGGAATTGCGAAGCCCGACGTCGTTGCCAAAGCCGCAGCACGGTCTCACGGTCGAAAACATCAGTGCCGCGCCGCCGGACGTCCAGCGGGCAGTCGTGCACGAAGTCTCCTTCGCCCTGAAGGCCGGCAACGGGCTCGGTGTGATCGGTCCCAGCGCGTCGGGAAAATCGTCGCTGGCGCGGGTTCTGGTCGGGCTGTGGACACCGGCGCGCGGCACCGTCCGGCTTGATGGCGCGACGCTGGATCAATGGGTTCCCGACGAACTCGGCCGCCACGTCGGCTACCTGCCGCAGGACGTCGAACTGATCGAGGGGACGGTCGCAGAAAACATTTCGCGGTTCGATCCCGACGCCACGGCGGAGTCGATCATCGCGGCGGCGAAAGCCGCTGGTGTCAACGAACTCGTGCTCTCGCTGCCGCAAGGCTACGATACCGAGATCGGCGAGCAGGGGTCGGCCCTGTCGGCCGGGCAGCAGCAGCGCGTCGCGCTCGCCCGCGCCCTTTACGGCGATCCATTTCTGGTCGTGCTGGATGAACCGAACTCCAACCTTGACGTCGAGGGCGACGAGGCGCTGACGCAGGCTATTCTCGGCGCACGGGCACGGGGAGCCATCGTGGTGGTGGTCGCGCACCGGCCGAGCGCGCTGTCCGGGGTCGACCATGTGCTGGCGTTGAACGGTGGCCGTCAACAGGCCTTCGGTCCCAAGGACGAGGTGCTGGCCAAGGTGCTGCGGCGCGACCCCGTGGTCAGCGCGCCAAGGGTTGTTCAAGCGGTCCAGGGATAGAACATGCCGGATACGGATTTGTTCGACGCGCGTCCGTCCATTCGACGGCATATTGTGTTCGGGCTGGCAGCCGTCATGCTCGTCGCCGGAGGCATCGGCGGTTGGGCGGCAACGACCGAGATTTCCGGCGCCCTGATCGCGCCAGGAAGCGTTGTGGTTGAATCGAACGCGAGGAAAGTTCAGCACCCGACCGGCGGCGTCGTCGGCCAGATTGCGGCGACCAGCGGAATGAACGTGACGGCTGGCGACGTCCTGGTCCGTCTGGACGAAACCATGACACGGGCAAACCTGAAGATCGTGTCGAAGACACTCGACGAGATGACGACGCGGCGCGCGCGGCTTCGCGCCGAACGTGACGGCGCATCGGAAATGTCATGGCCGTCAGCGTTCAATGACCGCCGTCAGGATGAAGGCATCATCGAGCTGATGGCCGATGAGCAGCGTCTGTTCGAACTGCGCAGCACCACGAGGCTGGGCCAGAAACGCCAGTTGCGCGAGCGGATCGCCCAGCTCAGGGAAGAAGCCAACGGGATCGTTGCCCAGCAGGCGGCAAAATCCCAGGAACTGGTTCTGGTCAACAATGAACTGGAAGGCGTCCGCGAACTCTGGTCGAAGCAGCTCATTCAGATGAACCGGCTGACGGCGCTGGAGCGCGAAGCGGCGCGGCTCGACGGCGAACGCGCGCAGTTGATCGCGGCGGCGGCGCAGGGGCGGGGCAAGATATCCGAGATCGAACTCCAGATTACCCAGATCGATCGCGAACTGGCGAGCGAAGTCGGCCGCGAATTGCGCGAGATCGACGGCAAAGCTGGCGAATACGCGGAGCGCAAGGTGGCGGCCGAAGACCAATTGCGGCGGATCGACATCCGGGCCCCGATCTCGGGCACCGTCCACGAATTGAACGTCCACACGGTGGGCGGCGTCATCAGCGCCGGCGAGCAATTGATGCTTATCGTCCCGGCTTCCGAACGGTTGTCGGTGGAGGCGAGGGTTTCGCCACAAGACATCGATCAGGTGCGGGTCGGCCAGACCGCCGCGCTGCGGTTTTCCGCCTTCAGCCAGAGCACGACGCCGGAGATCAACGGAACCGTCAGCCGGGTATCGGCCGACGTGACGACGGAGCAGCGCACCGGCGTCACCTACTATACCGCGCGTATCGCCATCGGGTCCGATGAACTCGCTCGCCTCGGCGCTGTCAGGCTGGTGCCCGGCATGCCCGTCGAAGCCTTCATCAAGACGGCCGACCGGACGGTCGGCTCGTATCTCACCAAGCCGCTGTTGGATCAGGTGGCCCGGGCATTTCGCGAGAGATAGGGCGCATCCGCAGGCGTCACATTCAACTCGTCGGAAACGGCCCGCTTACAGATGCGCAGAAGCGGGCGCTGACGGAGGAGGAGAAACGCAACGCCTCTCCAGAGTAAAGCGTGAAGGCAACAATATCGGCCAGTGCGGCGAAAGTTGGAGCCGCGGTCACGCCGTCGCCCGCGGTGCGCTTTCGGCGTTTTTCTTGGCAGCGTCGACGGCGACCATCTCCGCCATGATGGTCCAGAACATGAGATGTGCTTTGCGCCGACGCGCTCGGGCAAGGCGTGGGATGAAGGTGTTCGCGACGTACTCGCGTTTCCTCCTGACCTGAACGCGCCAGCTCCCCGACTTCAGCTTCGTAAAGGTCGGCATTGCGTGTGCACTCCATCCCGATTTCGTGTGCGCTACGTGTGCACCGGGAGATCAAATGCGGTACAAACGTGTGAAATTCTGGCTGGTTTGGAGTGCACATGTGTGCACTTGTTCCTGCTCTAGTCCGTTGATGGGATAGGATAAGTATTTGGAATATCAAGATTATCGCTTTTCCGTCGCTCCCATGATGGATTGGGTAGAGAGTTCTTTGAAATCAAATAGTTAGATGGTGGTCGTGTGCAAATCCTGTGCACGAAGGTTCTACTATTCTTTCCTTTTCGTTCTCACGAAATTGCACGTGACAGTCGTCGAATGACGCCGATTACCGGTGTGGCGCTTTGCCGTTGATAGAAAGAGCGAACCAGTGAGCGATGAAGGTCAGGAAGGAAAATTTGGACCGACCGGCATTGCGGTGGTGGAGTCCGCGGTAACGTTTGGCGGCGCGCTTTATGGCGAGGCGACCGTCGTTGATTTCAACTCCGCTTTTGATCATATCGTTGCGCTGCTCGACGATGCGGCGGTGCTGTTCGAGCGTTCGTCTTTCAACACGTCAGCTTTTCTCGCAATCACCGCTATAGAAGAGACCGCGAAGGCCCACGTCGGGCTATTCCGCAAGGGTGGGGACGTGGCAAAACGCAAGGGCCGCGATCCACTGCGCGACCACAAGAAGAAGCACCAAATGGGCGTATTGCCGACGGTGTTCATGGGCGACCGACTGACGACTGTACTCGGCAAAGATGCTTGCGTTCGGCTGGAGAATGAGGCCCAGACCGACGGTTTCACGACGACACGGGAGGCGTCGCTCTATTGTGCACGTTTGAACGGGCGCTTTGTAACGCCCCGTGGGGCGGTAACAAGGGCGCGCGCCCGGGAGCTGTTGTTGCTCGCGATTGAGACGCTGGATGATAGCCTCGTCGGCTATTCAAGCCACACGATGGCGGAACGTGGCCGGATCGACATGCTCTTTGATCGGATCGCTAGCATGTCGGAGGATAGATAAAACGTGGCCTCGCCAAGTATAGCGGCAACACTGATCATGATCGAACTGCATGAGATTGGTGCTGGCGAAAATTGTCAGAATGCTCAGGTTCGTGCTCGCGTGTTGGAGAGTCCCAAAGCGCGCTACACGAAGCAGTTCGCCGTTAGGGAAAGTGGATCAGAAGTGGCGTTCCTCGCGCTCGATCTGATTCCGGAAACCGACTATCTCGTTCTGTATGAGATTTTTGTACCAAGTGAACTTCGGCGGCGGGGGATTGGCTCGCGATTGCTCGGGGAGGTGGAGAGCCTTGCCAAGAGCCTTGGATACGAAAGCGTCGCGCTGTTCCCATCGCCACTGGATTCTGAGTATCCGGAGAGCAAACTGATTGCGTGGTATAGGAGCCACGGCTACGTTCCGCGACCTGATTGTCCAACCGAGTTGGAGAAGCTTGTTGTGTGAGAGTGTCTAACCTATTGGTCGAAGACGACACGGCACAGGATTTCAAGAGATCAGCGGCCGCAGGCTGAATAGTGCGTCAGGCGCTAGGCGAGGCCCAGGCGGGAAGAGCCGTCAGATAGATTAGTTCCTCTCTGACCAGCGGGTCGAATACTTCGGGAACGAGAAGGCGCATGATCTCCCATTCCGGGTCATCGGATAGAGAAAGATTGCCTTCCATCTGAGCCTTTGCCCGCTCGATGTGTTGTCCGACCGTGCCAGCGAGCAAATCGCGCAGGACCGTGTGCTGTAGAAGCGTCTCAATGAGAAGCGCGTACCGTTGAAGCCCCGACGGAATATGAAGTAGCGTGTTCAGCATAGCCCGAACGTTGGGATGCCTCGTCGCATAATTCCTCTCATGACCGTTGGCCGTCGATAGAATAGAGAATACGGAAGCCACAAGACGAAGAACGGTGAAATCTTGATCTCGTTTGTCACTCTCCCAATGCGACAGAATGGGGAACGTCTGCCTCAAGCTATCAAGTGCCTCCATAACGTGCGGCATCTCTAGGACCCGCCAATCCCAACCTTCGCGGAGCGGGTCGAGAACCTTGAACCACGGCTTTCGCACGTCATTGATTTGATCGCGAAGCGGCCCGATGATTCTGTCTTCAAGGTAGGGAAGGCCGCGGTCCGGGAATGTAAGCTTATCAACCCGCGTCAGGACTGGGGCGTCGAATGAGCCATCCTTGTTCTTAAGATAGCATTTCAAGACCACCGTTTTTTCCGTCTTTGACGCGTCGATTGCTTGCTTGTCGAGAATGAAAGCATTGCCGCGATGCCGGCGGATGACGTCGCGAAAGCTCTGCGGCACGTCCAAGCCCGCCGGATCTACGCCGTACAAGACCCACACGAGCGGGATACCTTCACGCTGATAGTGGATGCACCGCGCTGACACCTCGGTCTGGAACGTGTTCGACAGTTGAACTTCAACCGCGAAGGGCGAGAAATTGCTCCATTCAACATATACGTCCGGATATCGGCCAAACGAATTTTCGGTCGGGGGAAGATATGTTGCGACGCTGCTGTGTTGGTAGCGTGGGTCGCCGCGTGCAAGCTGGTCAATCTGTTCACAGAGAAGTCTGTGCGCTGCGGATTCTTGTCGTCCCTGGTACTGCGCGGCGCGCGCATCGTCCGGCTTCATCGTTGCCCCATGATGCCACGGACAACTGGGATCTCCGCCCTTGAAATGTGCGAAGTAAGGAAGCCGGTTGCCGCGAAGCATGCGGCTTTGAATGAATACACGACTTTCACACATCAGACATCGTGCGAGCAAGCCAGCGTCTTTTTCTCGGGCATAATCTGTCAGGCGATCACGAAGAATGCCCCAGCCATCCTCCGGCATAGCCAGCAGCTCCGTGGCCGTGACGGGGCCGATCTGCCTGTCAAAGATTGCCGCTTCAATAATGCGGCGTGGTTTCTGAGATCGTTTGAGCAAATGCGCCAATTCTCCAGGCTCCTCTTCGACTTGGCTGATGCGCGTTCATTTGCCAATCCGCCATTTAGTAAGGGCAATCCACCCCCGGTCTTAGAACCCCCTCAATCATCACACGGCCCTTGGCGACCTCCTCACCTTTTGCGAGAAGATTGACAACGACAAGATCATCGACCTTCAAGGTTCGGATCAATCCAAGCTTTTCGATGCGTTCGAGACAATCTTGCACTTCCTGTCGCGAACAGGTGAGGCCGATCTTCTCAAACAGGAGATTTATGATGCATTCATTCGATACATTTCCAGGCTGTCGATCGAGAAGGCGCAATAACGCCAAAGCACGATGGTCGGACTTGTGTTGCTCCATCGTGTCAACCTGATTAGGTCCGTAACAGTGCATTCTCGCATCGCCGCTTTCAGAGGGCCGCGTTCGGGAAACGCACCGCATGTGTGTGAATGAACGAAGCGCTAGGCCACGTTCTCTGGACTCTCTAGCTCACGCAGTTCGGGAAGAATTGCCTCAAGACGCGCTACCAATTCATTGGCGATCCCCGGGGAATTGATATGAACGCCGATATCCCCCCAAGGGAAATCAGGGTCGGTGGCTGCTGAAGCCCAGTTGAGGCTAGTGATGACGACGTCATCGCT
>LNFM01004485.1_pt1 | contig 25665 bp, 23 predicted proteins | sample 596031 | NCBI WGS metagenome assembly LNFM01 (sample SAMN04254537, study PRJNA301005) | activated carbon metagenome | isolation source: dual media filters at the Ann Arbor, Michigan drinking water treatment plant | place: USA: Ann Arbor | reverse complement strand
CGCCTGCTGCATCGACGACAGCGGCGAGGGCGGCTGCGACGGCGGCCCGATCGAGGCCTGCGTCTGCGGCTTCGACCCGTTCTGCTGCGACACCGAGTGGGACGCGAACTGCGTCGCCGAGGCCGAGGGCATCTGCAACGCGACGTGCGAGGTGGTCGTGCCGGCGTGCGAGGCCATCGACATCACCTCGGACCTCGACGGCGCCGAGCCGACGTACAACCGCGTGCTGGTCGACTCGGTCGAGGGGAACTGCCTGCTGTCCGGCTCCGGCAGCGCGGTGTTCTTCGACGTGTACGACTACACGCTCGCCGGCGGTGGCCCCCACGACGTGACCGCCGACATGTGCGCGGCGACGGACTTCGACTCGTTCGTCAGCATCTATCAGGCGGCCGATGGCAGCGCGAACCCGTTCAACCCCGCGGACCCCTGCGCCAACATCGTCGCGACCAGCGACGACGACTGCGGCGCCGCGTCCCTGGCCTCGATCGACACCCTCGTCGACGGCGCCGTGCAGATCGTGGTGACGTCGTTCAGCAACGGCACGACCGGCAACTACTCGCTCAACGTGGACAGCACCACGTGCCAGTAGTCCGCTGACCCCGGCCACCCGCGCCGGATCCCCCACGAGCGCGCCCCGGCCTGGCCTGGGCGCGCTTCTTCGTGGCGCCGACGCTGCGCGCGCCGGCGTCCCCGGCTCCCGATAGACTCCCGCTCCGCGTGCTCGCCTCGGCTGCCTCGGCCTCGCTCGCGCGGGCTGCCCTCGCATGGGCCTGGCTCGCATCGGTCGAGCCCGCGCCCGCGGACCTGCAGCCGCCGGTCCGCACCCACGCGGTCGAGATCACCTACCCCGCAGCGCTCGCGGACCAGCCCGAGCCGCCCGCGGGCACCGTCGTCGTGCGGTTCGTCGTCGGCGTCGACGGCGTGCCGCACTCGCTGTCGATCGACGCGAAGGTCGCCCCCGAGCTCGACGCCGCGGCGCTCGACGCCGTCGCGCGCCTGCGCTTCGAACCCGCGACGTACCGCGGCGAGCGTGTCGAGGTCGAGCTCACAGAGTCGGTGACGTTCGCCCCGCCGCCGCGACGCCGCGCGCCGCTGCTGCTCGACGAACCACCGAACGCGCCGCCCCCCGCGACAGCGCCTGTGCCCACGCCGACGCCGGCGGGCCCCGTCCCCGCGCAGGGCCGCGTCCTCGAGGCCGGCACGCGCACGCCGATCGCCGCCGCAACGCTGTGGATCGTCCCCGCGCCCCCCGACGCGACCCCGGGCGTGGTCCGCCGCCGCGAGTACACCGACGACGCCACCCCCCCGTGGCAGCTCGAGCTGCGCACCGATCCCGAGGGCGCCTGGACGCTGGCGACGACGCGCCGCGGCATGGTCCGCGTCATCGCGACGGCGCCCGGCTACGAGCGCTACGAGACCATCGTCCTGCTCGCCGACGACACCGTCACCGCCGATCTCTACCTCGTGCGCGCCGACGACAACCCCTACCGCACCGTCGTCCGCAGCGAACGCTCGGCCCGCGAGGAGGTCACGCGCCGCTCCATCACACCGCAGGAGATCGTCAACCTGCCCGGCACCCAGGGCGACGCGCTCAAGTCGATCCAGAACTTCCCCGGCGTCGCGCGGGCGCCCTTCGGCGTCGGGCTGCTCGTGATCCGCGGCGCCGATCCCAGCGACTCGGCGGTCTACGTCGGCGACCACGAGATCCCGCAGCTCTTCCACTTCGGCGGGCTCACGAGCGTGCTGCCGGCCGAGGTGATCACCAACATCGACTTCCTGCCCGGCAACTTCGACGCCCGCTTCGGCGACGCCACCGGCGGCATCATCGACGTGTCGACCCGCGGGGGCCGGCGCGACGGTTTCCACGGCCACGTCGACGCCGATCTCTTCGACGCCGGCGCGCTCGTCGAGGGCCCGGTCGGCAAGGGCTCGTACATCGTGGCAGCCCGTCGCAGCTACATCGACGCGGTGCTGCCCGCCGTGCTCCCCGACGACGCGGGCGTGCAGCTCACCGTGGCCCCGCGCTACTGGGACTACCAGGCGATGTTCGAGTACCCGGTCTCCCGTGGGCGCCTCACCGCGCGGGCCTTCGGCTCCGACGATCGCACCAAGCTCGTCGCCGCCGATCCCAACGAGGTGTCGACCGACGCGCGCGATCGCTTCGAGACCACGCTCCTGTTCCACCGCGCCGACCTGGCCTACGAGCACCACCGCGACGGCTGGGACTTCCTCGTGACGCCCTCGTACCGCTACGACCTCATCAAGGCGGGCGCCGGCGACGTGTTCCGCTTCACCCTGGGCGTGCACACGTTCTCGGGCCGCGCCGAGCTCGGCCGCCAGCTCGGACGCATCGGGCGGCTCGAGGTCGGCACCCAGGTGTCGGTCGGCCGCTACAGCATCGACGCCGAGTCCGTCGCGATCCCGCAGGCCGGCACGGGCGATCAGTCCACGCGCTTCACGGTCGACTCGCGCGACCGCTTCGCCTCCCCGGCGCTCTACGCCACCGTGTACCTCGACGTCGCGCCGTGGCTGACGCTCATCCCCAGCGCGCGGTTCACCTTCTACGGCGTGCAGTTCCAGCGCGGCACCACCGATCCGCGGCTACGGTTCGTCGCCCGCGTCGGCGACCACATGTCGATCCGCGGCGGCGTCGGCATCTACAGCCAGACGCCGGACCTGCCCCAGTGGAACCCCCGCTTCGGCAACTCCCGGCTCGGCCCGGAGCACGCGGTGCACACGAGCCTCGCGGTCCGCCGCGAGTTCGGCCAGGGCTGGAGCGCCGAAGTCGCCGGCTTCTACAAGCACAGCTGGGATCTGGCCGCGCCGAGCACCTCGGTCGTGCGCCGCGAGACCGGCGAGATCGGCCCCGAGGTCTTCAGCAACGGCGGCCTCGGTCGCATCGTCGGCGGCGAGGTCTTCGTGCGCAAGGAGCTGACGCGCAAGCTCTTCGGCTGGGTCAGCTACACGGTGTCCCGCAGCGAGCGCCGCTTCGATCCCCAGCAGGGCTACGTGCCCTTCGACTTCGATCAGACCCACATCCTCACGCTCATCGGCGTGTACCGCTTCCCCCGGCGGTGGCAGCTCGGCGCCCGCTTCCGCGTGGTCTCGGGCAACCCGTACACGCCCCACGAGGGCGCGGCGTTCGACGCGACCAGCGGCGCGTACATCCCGATCGACGGCCGCACCAATTCGGCGCGGGTCGGCGCGTTCCACCAGCTCGACCTGCGGCTCGACAAGCGCTTCGTGTGGCCGAGGATCGAGCTGAACGTCTACGTCGACGTGCAGAACGTCTACAACCGCGCGAACCCGGAATTCCTGCAGGACAGCTACGACTACACGAAGGTCGCGCCCGTCGCGTCGCTGCCGATCCTGCCTTCGCTGGGCCTGCGCCTGTCGTGGTGAGGCGGCGGTGGCGATCGGCCGTCGATTGACACCGGGCGCGGCCGCGGGCTAGCGTCCGCCCCGATGATCCGCGTCCGCGGGATGCGAAAGGCCTATCGGACCGGCAAGGTGGTCAACGAGGTCCTGCGCGGCGTCGACTTCGACGTCGAGGCCGGGGAGTTCGTGTCGATCATCGGCCCCTCGGGCTCGGGCAAGAGCACCCTACTGCACGCGATCGGCGGCCTCGACCGCGACTACACCGGCACCATCGAGGTCGACGGCCGGGATCTGCACAGCCTGTCGGACACCGCGCTGTCGGACTACCGCAACCGCAGCGTCGGCTTCGTGTTCCAGTCGTTCTACCTGCTGCCGCACCTCAGCATCCTCGAGAACGTCGCGCTGCCGGCGGTGTTCGCCCGCAGCGGCGAGCGCCTCGATCACGCGGCCGCGTCGGCGCGCGCCCGCGACGTCCTCGAGCAGGTCGAGCTCGGCGCGCGGACCGACAGCACGCCGACGATGCTCTCGGGTGGCCAGCGCCAGCGCGTCGCAATCGCACGCGCGCTGTTCCACCGCCCGGCCCTGCTGCTGTGCGACGAGCCGACCGGCAACCTCGACAGCAAGATGGGCGCGCAGATCATCGAGCTGTTCCGCCGCCTCAACGCCGACGCGAAGATCACCGTGATGATCGTGACCCACGACCCGCGCATCTCCGCTGCGACCACCCGCACCCTGCGGGTCGAGGATGGCAACCTCTTCGACGAAGGCACGCACCGGCCCACGGCCATGCCCGAGCCCGCCACGCCGGAGGCGCCCCAGTGACCGGCGCGGGCCTGCGGCGCGTGGTCGCGGCGAACATCCGCCGCAGCCGCAACCACTTCCTGCTGGCGTCGATCGGCATCGTCGTCGGCATCGCGACGTTCACGTTCTTCATCGCCCTCGCCCAAGGCGTGCGCGCGGTGGTGCTGGGCCGGATCTTCCCCCTCGACCAGCTCGAGGTCGTGCCCAAGAGCCTCGACATCGCCATCGGCCCGCTGGCGCTCGGCACGAGCACGCTGGGCGCCGACATCATCGACGACGCCCGCGTCCGCGAGATCGAGGCCATCCCCGGGGTCCAGACCGTCTACCCGAAGATGCGGCTCACCGTGCCGTCGATCGCGATGGGCGGCGAGGCGCTGATCGGCGCGGACCTCCGCTCGGAGATCGTCGCCGACGGCCTCGATCCCGCGCTGGTCCCCGACGACGTCGCCCCCGGCTACGAGTTCCGCGATTTCGACGCCGAGCCGGGCCCGGCGACCGCGTGCACCGAGGACGCCGAGTGCGGCAAGAACATGTACTGCGGCGTGCCGGCGGGCACCCGACTGTCGCGGAAGAACCGCGACGACGACTACGGCAAGCCGCCCAAGGGCACGCCCACGGTGTGCCGCCACTACGTGCCGGTGCTCGCCTCCGACCACGTCGTCGAGCTGTACAACGGCGCGCTGCGCCGCGCCCACGGCTTCCCCAAGCTCGTGCCCGAGTCCGTGGTCGGCTTCACCTTCGAGCTCGTCATCGGCTCGTCCATGGTCGGCGCCTCCAACAAGGATCACCTCGTCCGCGAGCGCGCCATGCTGGTCGGGTTCTCCCGCAAGGCGATCGCGCTCGGCCTGACGATCCCGGTCGGCTACGTGCGCCGGCTCAACGTCGACTTCGGCCAGCCCGAGGACGCCCAGCGCTACCACTCGGTGATCGTGATGGTCCCCGAGAAGGACGACGTCGCCGCGGTCGCCAAGGGCGTCGCCGACCTCAACCTCGAGGTGGCCGACACCGGCGCCGAGCAGGCCGCGCTCCTCATCGCGATCTTCACGCTGATCTTCGCGCTCGTCAGCGCGGTGATCGTCGGCATCGCGGCGGTCAACATCATGCACGTGTTCTTCATGCTGGTGTACGAGCGCCAGCACGAGATCGGGATCATGCGGGCCATCGGGGCCACGCGCGGCGACATCACCCGCATCATCATGGGCGAGGCGGCCACGCTCGGCATGTTCGGCGGGCTGCTCGGCGTCGGCCTGGCGTTCGCGGCCAGCTTCGGGTTCGACTGGGTCTCGGCGACCTACGTCCCCGACTTCCCGTACAAGCCGACGACGTACTTCATCTTCCCGTGGTGGCTCGTCGCCGCCGCGCTGGGGTTCGCCGTCAGCTTCTGCATCTTCGGCGCGTTCCTGCCGGCCCGCCGCGCGGCCCGGATGGAGCCGGCAGCGGTGCTGTCGGGGCACTGAAGTCGTCTGGCGTGGCCCCTTCGCGGGGCCCACGTCACTGCGGCGGCAGGCTCTGGTTCTGGTTGGTCTCGACGCAGCGCACGCAGGACTCCTGGGCCTCGCGGCACTCGTTGCGCGCCTCTCGACACAGGCCCTGGTAGGCGTCGTCGTCGGGGTGGTCGTCGGCGAGCTCGCAGAGCTTCTCCTGCACGCTGCAGATGCTCGTCGCCAGCTCGCAGAGCTCCTCGCACTTGCCCGCGTCGGAGGTCGCGGATGGCCGCAGCCCGCGCTCGCGATCGACGAGATCGCCGAGACGCTTGCGGAGCTCGCCCATGCCCTCGCCCTCGGTCACGCCCTGGGGATCGGGATCCGAGCCGCCGGAGCCGCTCGTGCCCGGGGTCACCGTGCCGCCGCCCGTCTGTGGCCCGCACCCCGCTGTGAGCAGCGCGCAGACGAGCGCGCGCGCGAGCCTCGTGCCCGTCGTTGGTCGCGTCGTGCTCATCGCTCGAGCTCCTTGCGCAGAGAAGACATCACTCGGATCGCGCGGGAGTAGCTGCCCACCGCGAGCGCATCGTCGCCGGCCTCGACCGCGAGGTCGCCGAGCGTCACGAGCGCCCGGGCGCTCGCGCGGTCCAACGGGAGCGAGCGCTCGGGATCCAACATCGGTTCGAGGAGATCGAGGGCCACGGCGACGCCTTCGGGGCGCGAGGCGAGAGTCTCGCCCAAGCGGGTCGCCAACTCCAGCCGCAACACCTCGGCCTCGGCGAGGCCCGCGGGGACCGGCAGCGCGAGGCCGCGTCGCAGCGCGGCGCCCTGCGCATCGACGTCCGTCGTGCCGTCGGCCTCGGCGTGCACGCGCGCGACCGCCTCGATGTACGCCAGGCCCTCGCGCGTCGGCGCACCGGGCTGGACCGCGTGGATCGAGATCCGTGCGTCGGGCGACGCGCCGAGCTCGCGGTCGCCCTCGGGATCGCAGGCGCCGAGCGAAGCGAGCATCGCCGCCATGACGGTGCCCAGGACGAAGTTGCGCGGGCTCCTCATCGCGGGGCCTCCGAGCCCGACGACGAGAGTCGAGCCGAGTACTGCGCGGCGAGCTCGGCCGCACGGCCGCCGTCCTGCTCGCCCGGCACGCCCTCGAGCGCGGCGCGGGCCTGGCTGCCCAGCGCCTCGGCCGCGGCGCGGCCGGCCGGCGTCGCCGCCCGATCGGGCGTCGAGAGCACCGGCACCAGGGCGAGGCCGGCCGCCGTCGCCACGGCGACCCACGTCGCGCGCCACGACGGCGCGCGCGGGCCATGGTGCTGCGCCGCTCCGCCGCTGCGGCGAGCGACGATCTTGCGCCACACGCGGGCCCGATCGAGCTCGGTCAGCGGCGCGACGTCCAAGAGGCCGCCTGCTCCGGCAGGGTCGGCCGCCCCCGCAGGGAGGGCCGAATCGGTGGGCCCGAAGGCCAGCGCGAACGCGGTCGGCACCGCGAGCTCGCGCACGAGGGAGGCCACGGGCGTGGCCTCGAGTTCCGCGTCGAACTCCGGCTCGCCGAGCGCACGCAGCTCCGCGGCGATGCGCGCGAGTTCGGCGTCCGACGGGCGTGGAGTCCCGGTGTGTTCAGTCGTCATGGATCTCCGAATTCGAGGCGAGGGCTCTCGCCATAGCGATCGGTGTAGAGCTTGCGAAACGCCTTGCAGGCGCGGAAGAGCAGCACGTCGAGCGTGCCGACCGAGACGTCCATCTCGTGGGCGGCGACATCGCGGGACACGCCCTCGACCAACCGGAGGCGCAAGACCTTCCCGTAGCGGGGGTTGATCTCTTCGAGGCACGCGTCGATGCGCGTGCGCAGCAGCGAGGTGACCTGGCGCTGAGCCGTCGCGCTCTCGCCGGTCGTGCCGTCGTCGTCGGCGATGAACTGCTCGAAGCCATCGGGCCACCCGGTGAACCGCCCCGATTTTCGCAGATGATCGAGGGCGAGGTTCTTGGCGATGCGGATGAGCCAGGGCAACACGCCCTTGCCCTGCCAGCGGAACCGGCCGATGTGCTCCATCGCGCGCACGAACGTGTCGGCGAGGAGGTCCTCGGCCAAGGTGCGGTCGTGCACGAGCGGGACGATCGCGAAGCGGTGGACTGCCGTGGCGTAACGCTCGTACAGCTCCCGCATCGCGGCGGCATCGCCGGCCTGGGCGCGATCGACCAGGGCTCGTTCGATGGACTCATCGGCATCGGGTTGGATGTTCACCTGCGTCGCGTGGGCCGTCGGGTCCGTGCCGCTGCTCTGGCGCCGGGTGCACCCCGTGGAGGCGCCGGGGGACGGGTGTCCCGGGTCGGCGGTCCTAGAGATGGCCGGCACCTGGGCCGACGGCGTCGCGGCTTGCACCGCAGGGGGGTCTCCTCGCGCGGCAAAACGCGGGCCCGGGTGCGACCTTACATCGAACGCGGGCCCTCCGGCCGCCCGGCCGCACCGCCGTCGCGGCCGCCGTGCACGAAACCTCCAGGCCGCAAACACCGTCTAGGAGTGCGCCCCGGCTTGACCCGTCGGCGCCTAGAGCGGTACTCGCCTTCCAGGCGGTCCGCACCACGCCGCACCCCCAGGCTTCCCGTGCTGCTTCTCACGACCCTCGCGATCGCGCTCGCCCCCGAACCCGAACCCGCCCCGGCCCCGGCCCCGGTCCCGCCGGAGACGACGGTCGCCCCCGCGGACGTCGGCGCGGGCATCGACGCGCGCCTGCCTGCGGACTACGTCCCGCCCTTCCCGAGCGACACCCTCGAGCTGTCGCAGGTCCTCGAGTTCGCGGTGCGGGACAACATCGATCTGCGGAGCAACGCGATCGACACCGACATCAGCGAGGCGAACGTCCTCGCGGCGCAGGGCGCCTACGATCTCCTGCTCACCGCCGGCATCACGGGCAGCGCGTCGAAGACACCGCAACGCGGCTCGCAGTTCACCATCGCCACCGGCGCGCGATCGCTCGGCGCATGGGCCGGGTTCTCGCGGCGGCTCGAGACCGGCGGCAACATCTCGCTGCGCCTCGACATCTCCCGCGGCCAGCAGGACCAGGCGGCGAACTTCCTCAACGCGAACGCGGGCTCGACCACGCTGTCGACCTACCGCATCTCGCCGACCTTGACCCTCACCCACCCGTTGCTCAAAGGCGCCGGACTGAAGGTCGGTCGGGCCGAGATCAACAAGGCCAAGATCGCGGTGAGCCAGGCCGAGGCCACGCGGGTCGTCACCGCGCAGAACCTCATCCGCGACCTCGTGTCGGCCTACTGGGACGTCCTGGCCGCCCACCGGGATCTGCAGAACAAGCGCAACAGCGTCGGCCTGGCCGGCAAGCAGCTCGAGCGCACCAAGGCCCTCGTCGCGGCGGGGCGCTCGTCGCCGGTCGACGCCAAGGCGGTCGAGCAGGCGCTCGCGGCCCGCGAGAGCGACGTCATCAACGCCGAGAACACCCTGCTCGACCGGAGCGTCACCCTGCGCACGCTGATGGGCGAGCACTTCGACGGCAAGGACACCCTCGGCGTGGTGCCGGCGACCGATCCGATCGTGCGCCCGCGGGCGATCAACGTCTCGGACGAGCTCGACCGCGCCCTCGCCCAGAACCCGCAGGTGCGCCAGCTCGAGCTGTCCATCGCCAGTGGCCGCATCGACGAACTCGTCGCGGCGAACGCCCGGCTGCCGCAGCTCGACTTCAGCGGCACGTTCCAGCCCACCGGCCGCAGCACCGACACGACGTCGGACGGCAGCACCGGCGATCCCGGGGCCGAGGGCAACTGGGGTCAGGCGTTCAAGAACTTCTTCAACACCGACGTCGCCAGCAACGGCCTGCTCGCCGACTGGAGCGTGACCGGCTCGCTGTCGCTGACGTGGGACGTCCGCAACCGCACCGCGCGCGGCCGCCACGAGGCGAGCAAGCTGGCGATCCGAAAGACCGAGACCCAGCTCGAGAAGACCAAGCAGACCGTCGCCGCCGGCGTCATCCGCTCGGCCAACGGCCTGCGCACCGCCGGCAAGGTGATGGACGTCTCGGAGATCTCGGTCGAGCTCGCCAAGGAGAACCTCGCCGCCGAGCAGGCCCGCTTCGACGTGGGCCGCTCGACGAACTACGACGTGCTCCTGCGCCTCGACGAGCTCGACAAGGCCCAGTCGCAAGCGCTCGCGGCGCAAATCAGCTACCTGAAGGCCCTCGCCCAGCTGCAGGCCCTGACCGGCGAGATCCTCCCGGCCTACGGCATCGACACGCCCTGAAAGAGAGCCCGCGCGAGGGGGCGGTTCCCGCCGCCTGGCGCGCCCCCGCGTCGCCCGGGCCCGGCTTGTGGCCCCAGCGACGGCCGTGCTAGCTTGGGAACCTCGCCGGCCTTGCCGCTGTCCCCACCGCCGCGTCCGCGCGAACCAGGAGAATCCCGATGTCCACCGCAGAGATCGCCGACAACAAGTGGGAAGTCCAGGCCTCCAAGCCCCCCGTCGCCACCATCGGCGGGCTGATGCAGCTCCTGATGATCTCGGGGTTCGCGGGCCTGTTCGGCTACCTGACCGTCATGTCGATCATCGGCGCGATCACGCCGAAGCCCGAGGCGAACCACATCGAGAAGGGCTTCGGCCAGGGCGGCGCCGCCCCGGCGAAGTAGCACGACGGTGGGGCGCCTATTCGGCGCCGAAGCCCACGAGCGCGAGCATCTGACCGATGCCCGCGCCGTCGCGGCGAAACGAGAAGAACCGATCCGGCTGCGCGTGCGTGCATCCGCCGACCCGCCCGATGGCGTCGGCGTCGAGGCCCGCGGCGAGCAGCTGGTGGCGTACGGCGGCGACGAGGTCGACGTGCGGCCGCGGGTCCTGCTCGCGCACGAACGCCGGGTCGAACGCCGCCGCGACCTCCGGTCCGACCTCGAACGCGTCGAGCTCGATGCAGGGCCCGATCGACGCCACGAGCTCGCGCGCCTCGACGCCCGCGCGTCGCAGGGCCGCGACCGTCTGCCCGACGATGTCGGCCGCCGTGCCGCGCCAGCCGCTGTGGATCGCCGCTGCCACGCGCCCGCCTCGATCGGCGAGCAACACCGGCACGCAGTCCGCCGTCAGCACCCCGACCACGACGCCATCCTCGCGGCGGCACCACAGCGCGTCCGCGGTGGTGTCGGGCTCGAGCGCGTCGACGTGGACGACGTCCACGCCGTGGACCTGCCTCGCGGTGCGCAGCGCGGAGGGATCGTAGCCCGCGGCCGCGGCGACGCGCCGGCGGTTCTCGGCCACCGCCTCGAGGTCGTCGCCCCACTTGCTCGCCATGTTGAGCGTCGCGTAGCGGCCAACGCTCACGCCCCCGTCGCGATCGGTGAACCCGTGCACGAGCCCCTCGATCGCGGACAGCTTCGGATCCCGCAGCAGCATCGCGCGCCAGTGTAGCGGAGCGGCGGCGGGCTCACGGGGCGAGGGCATCGACGATCGCGGCGAGCTCGTCGGGCAGCGGGCTGGTCCACGCCAGGCGCCGCCCGTCGGGGTGCACGAAGCCGAGCAGCGCGGCGTGCAGGGCGTGCCGGGGCAGGTCCGCCACGGCGGCGCGGACCCGCGGATCGGCGGGCACGTGGCCATACAGGGTGTCGCCGAGGATCGGGTGCCCGAGCCGACGCGCGTGCATGCGGATCTGGTGGGTGCGCCCGGTGTGCAGCGTGAAGCGGACCACCGCCGCGCCGTACAGCCGCGTCTGCACCGCCGCGTCGGTGATCGCCCGGCGCCCGCCCACGTCGCCCGAGAAGCGCCGACGATCGGCCGGATCGCGGCCGTGCCCGGTCTCGACGTGCATCGCCTCCCAGCTCGGCACGCCGTGGACGATGCCGAGGTACGCCCGCTCGATCGTGTGGGTGCGGAACTGGGCCGCGAGGTGCTCCTGCGCGGCGGCGTGCTTGGCCACGACCAAGAGTCCGCTCGTGTCCTTGTCGAGCCGGTGCACGATGCCGGGCCGCGTCGCGTCGTTCCCCGCGAGCACCGGCAGCGCGTCCGCGCCGACGCCGAGGTGACCGAGTACCGCATTCACGAGGGTGCCGCGATCGTGCCCGGGACCCGCGTGCACCGGCATGCCCGCGGGCTTGTCGATGACGATGAGGTCCGCGTCCTCGTGCACGATCACCAGCGCGATGTGCTCGGGCTCGGCGCGCAGCGGGGCCACGGGCACCAGCGCGACCTCGACGACCAGCGGCCGCTGCACCAGCGCCGCGGGCCGCAGCGGCACGCCTCCGGTGCGCACCTGCCCGGCGGCGAAGGCCTTCGCGAGGGCAGACCGTGTGACCGCCACTCCGACGCGCTGCAGCGCCGCCAGCACCGCAAGATCGGCCCGGCCCCCGTCGGGGTCGAGCACCACGGACCAGGCCCCGTCGGGCGACGCGGCCACTACCAGATCGGCGACTTGAGCGCGGCCATCGGCTTGACCACGCGGTCGACGATCGCCCGATCGTAGAAGTTCCGCTTGAACAGCTCGGGGGTCACCGCGGCGCGGAACAGGTCGCGCCCCTCGGTGATCAGATCCGACAGCTCGGGGTCGTCGAAGAAGGTGTCCGCGAGGAGGGCCTCTTCGATGCGCTGCTTGTTGTACAGGTAGATGTCCGACGCAATCGCACGCGCCTTCTGCTGCGCGCGCTTCTCGTTGTCGATGAGTTGCTGCCCGGCCATTGCGGCGACAGCATGCCACAGTCCCGCCGGCGGGCGCCAGCGGCGGCCCCAACGGGGGGCGACGGCCAGGCCTCGGGCCCCACGGCGCCCCGCGGCGAGCCCCGCGGGCGGCGCGGCGCTACACTGCCCGCCGTGCCGACGACGTCGTTGAGCGAGAGCCTGAGCTCGCTGCTTGCGGCGACGGTGGCGTTCGCGATCGGCACGTCGGTCCTGCTGCGCGACCGCAAGCGCGACAACTTCGTGCTCTTCACGGTCTTCTGCTTCAACCTGGGCCTCTTCCACCTCGGCCGGTTCTTCTACGGGTTCTCGGGGCTCTCGCAGTTCGGATGGTTCGCCCAGACCATCAGCCTGCTGCTGCCGTGGACCGCCGAGCGCAGCCTGTCGAGCTTCGTGCCCGCGGTGGGCGTCAACCGCTACGGCGGCTGGCAGCGGCGCCTCGGCACGGTGCTGGTCGCCGCGCAGACGGTCGTGCTGTTCCTGCCGAGCTTGAGCGAGCTGCCGCAGTGGAGCGTCGTGCAGGCGCTGCTCGGCGCGTACGTGATCGTCGGCCTGCTGCTCGCGACCACCCGCGTGTGGCGGGCCGCGCGGGCGGCCGAGGGCACGTCGGCGGCGCCGCGGCTGCGCTACCTGTTCTACGCCAGCCTCGCGACCCTGGTGCTCAGCTCGCCGTGGGTCCCGGCGGTCGGCCCGATCGTCACCGCCGTCTACCTGTACTTCGTCGCCCAGACCCTGGTCCGCGAGCGCCTGCTCGATCTGCCGGAGGTCGCGCTGCGGATCATCAGCCTCAGCGTGCTCGTCATCGTCGTCACCAGCCTCTACGCGCTGCTGCTGCTGTGGATCCCCGCGCGCGACGCCGGCAACCGCTCGCTGTTCGTGTTCAACGCCGCGGTCGCCTCGTTCGCCGTGCTCGTGCTGCTCGAGCCGGTGCGCACCGAGATCGAGTCGCGCCTCGAGGGGTGGTTGTTCCGCGATCGCAGCGTGCTGCGCAGCATCCTCGTGCAGCTGCGGCTCAAGCTGCTCAATGTCATCGACCCCGACGAGATGGCCAAGCTGGTGATCGAGGAGCTGCAGGCGTCGGGGCGCGTGACGCAGGCGAGCCTCTACCTCATCGATCGGCAGGGCGCGGCGCTGGCCCTGGCGCGACACCTGGGGCCGATCCCGCTGGCCCGGCTCGATCTGGCGACCCGACGCCCGCTGCTCGATCGGATGCTCCGTCACGGCACGCAGCTGCGCGACGTGCTGCAGCGCGAGCGCCAGCGGGCCCGACCCGAGGCCGAGGTCGAGCTCGACGAGATGCTCGAGACCTTGGGCGCGCTGAAGGCCAGCCTCGCGCTGCCCATCGTCGGCCGCCTCGGCCGCGACGAGGATCGCGGCGACCCCGAGCTGCTCGGCGCGCTGTTCGTCGACGACGAGCGCCTGCTCGAGCCGTTCTCCCGCGAGGAGATCGAGCTGTTCGACGGCGTCGTCGCCCAGGCCGCGACCACCATCGCCAACTCCGCGGTGTACGAGTTCCGCAAGGAGCGCGACCGCCTCGCCGCCCTGGGCGAGATGGCCGCGGGCCTCGCCCACGAGATCCGCAACCCGCTCGGCGCCATCAAGGGCGCGGTGCAGGTGATGGAGTCGATGGACGACAAGCCGGGGCCGCAGGCCCGCGAGTTCCTCGACGTGATCGTCGAGGAGGTCGACCGGCTCAACCGCGTGGTCAGCCAGTTCCTCACCTACTCGCGGCCGTTCAAGGGCGAGCACGCGGTGGTCGATCCGCGCGACGTGGTCGCGGCCACGGTGCGGCTGGTCCCCGAGGCGGTGCGCGAGCGCGTCACCGTCCGCGAGCGCGGGGTCGTGCCGCGGATCCGCGGCGACGAGGACGCCCTGCGCCAGGTGCTGCACAACCTCGTGCTCAACGCCCTCGACGCCACCGCCGGCATGACCGATCCCCTCCCCAGCGTGGAGATCGTGCTGTCGGTCCGGCGCCGCGGCCTGCTCCGGGCCGACGCCGTCGCGATCGACGTCCGCGACAACGGCCCCGGTCTGTCGGCGCGCACGATGACCAATCTCTTCGTGCCTTTCCACACCACCAAGAGCGGTGGCACGGGCCTCGGACTGCCGATCAGCCAGCGCATCGTCGAGAACCACCAGGGCGTGATCGAGGTGGCCAACAACGCCGACGGCGGGGCGCGTTTCACCGTATTGTTGCCGGTGCAGTCGCCCGTGGCGGGCGACGCCCCCGCGGCCCTGCCCGATGGCGCCGCGGTCTCCGGTGAAACCCCCGCGGCCCCGGCCGCCCTGCCCGCACCCGAGGCTCGCCCCACGTGACCGCGCACCGTGCCCGCATCCTCCTCGTCGACGACGAACCGAACCTCCGCAAGGTGCTCGGCGCCCTGCTGCAACAGGAGGGCTTCGAGGTCCACGCCGAGGCCGACGGCGCCGCTGCGCTCGCGCGCGTGCGGGCGTCACCGTCGGGCACGTTCGACGCGGTGATCTCCGATCTGCGGATGCCGGAGCTCGACGGCATCGGCCTGCTGCGCGCCTTGGTGCGGGAGGATCCCGAGCTGCCCGTCGTGCTGCTCACCGCCCACGGCACGGTGGATTCCGCCGTCGAGGCGGTGAAGCTCGGCGCGTTCGACTACCTCGAGAAGCCGTTCGACCGCGACCAGATCCGCACCGTGCTGCTGCGCGCGGTCGCGACGCGGGCCCGCGCCGGCTCGTCGGTGGGCCCCGGCACCGCCGAGCGCCGCGACGACGAGCGCCGCGTCGAGGTCGAGCCCGCGACCGGCGGCATGGTCGGCGACTCGGCCGCGCTGCACACCGTGCAGGAGATCATCCGCACCGCGGCCGCGAGTCCGTCGACGGTCCTCATCACCGGCGAGAGCGGCACCGGCAAGGAGCTGGTCGCCCGCGCGCTGCACCTCGGATCACCGCGGCGCGCCGGCCCGTTCATCCGGGTCAACTGCGCGGCGATCCCCGCGGGCCTCACCGAGAGCGAGCTGTTCGGCCACGAGCGCGGGGCGTTCACCGGCGCCGTCAGTGGTCGCGCGGGGCGCTTCGAGCTCGCCGACGGCGGCACGCTGTTCCTCGACGAGGTCACCGAGATCCCGCAGGAGATCCAGGTCAAGCTGCTGCGCGCGATCCAGGAGTCGGAGTTCGAGCGCGTGGGCGGGATCAAGACCCTGCACGTCGACGTCCGCATCATCGCGGCGTCGAACCGCGACATCGAGTCCGAGGTCAAGGCCCGGACGTTCCGCGAGGATCTGTTCTATCGGCTGAACGTCGTGCCGATCCATTTGCCGCCGCTGCGCGATCGGCTCGACGACCTGCCCGCGCTCATCACCCACTTCGTCCGCCGCTGCAACGAGCGGCTGGGCAAGCAGGTGAAGGGCTTCTCCGACGACGCGCTGGCGGCCCTCGCCCGCTACCCCTGGCCGGGCAACATCCGCGAGCTCGAGAACCTCGTCGAGCGCATGGTCCTGTTCGCCTCGGGGCCGATCATCGAGAGCGAGGCGCTGCCGGACAGCTTCCACGATCACGGCCCCGACACCGCCGACGCGGTGGGCCAGGCCGTTGCGCACACCGACGCGGCGACCCACGCCGAGGCGACCGCGGCGGGCGATGACAAGCTGCTGCGCCTGCCGCTGGCGAGCCTCGGCTTCGACCTCAAGGAGGCCGTGCGCGCGGGCTCGCGGATGGTCGAAGAGGCGCTCATCCGCGAGGCGCTGCAGCAGACGCAGTACAACGTCACCCGCTCCGCCCGATTGCTCGGAATCAGCCGCCGCAGCCTGCAATCGAAGATGAAGGAGCTCGGCTTGCGCATGGTGGCCGACGACGGCCCGACCCGTTGAGGCCCCAAGGGGCCCGCGGACCGTGCCGCGCCGATTTGACGCTTCGCCACCGGCGCGGGTATCGTGCCCTCCAGACCCATGCGCGCACTCGGTCGTCTACTCGTTCTCGTGGGTGCTCCCGTCGCTGCGGTCAGCGGCGCCACCCCGGCCTCGGCCGCCGAGGTGACCCGCGTCGCGAGCTCCTTCGAGGAGGAGAACCGCTTCGACATCCACCTCGGGCTGGCCTACTCGTTCAACTACAAGAGCGCGGCCATCCTGCGCGAGTGGAACAGCGGCGCGGTCGGCGACGACGAGAACCGCCTGGTCAAGGACCTCATCTACCGGCAGAAGCGGCACCTGCTGACGCCGTCGATCGAGATCGGGCTGTGGCACGACCTGTCGGTGTACATGGCGCTGCCGGTGATCCTCTCGGACCAGCGCAGCTACGAGTTCGACCAGCGCGCCGACGACTGCGTCTACGGCGACCAGGTGCCGCCCGAGCCCGAGGCGACCTGCGTCAACAAGAACAACAGCACGGCGGTCCGCGACGGCATCATCCCGCGCGACGGCTTCGACGCGTCGACCAACGGCGCGCCGTTCGACCAGTTCACCGGCCCCGGCACCGAGCTCATCTTCCAGGGGCCCACGCGCCGCGGCATCGACCAGTTCTGGGTCGGCCTCAAGTACGGGATCCTGAACCAGAACAAGCGGGCGCACATGCCCAACTGGATCATCGGGGCCGAGGGCCGCTTCGGCGTCGGCCGACCGATGACGTTCACGCGGGACATCCAAGAGAACGATCCGGCGGGCAACCACCGCGTCGGTCGCCGCATCCACGAGGTCGGCCTGTGGACCGCGCTGAGCCGCCGCCACCGCTTCCTCGACCCGTACTTCACCGCGTTCTGGCGGCAGTCGATCCGCGGCGGCAACAGCCAGTTCCAGGACTTCTCCCGCTTCGGCGCGCAGAGCGAGAAGCAGCCGCAGTCGACCGCGGGCATGACCTTCGGCACCGAGGTCGTGCCGTGGGAGCGCAAGGCCAAGCAGCTGAAGGTCGCGATCCTCCTCGAGGGCAGCGCGGTGCTGCACTACGGCGGCCGCGGCTACAGCGAGATCTGGGAGCTGCTCGCCGACAGCCCGGCGATGGTCGGCGCGAACGACCCGACCCAGGCCAGCCAGTGCAACGCGGCGGCCGCGATCGCCGAGTCGCGCACCAACCCGGGTGACCCGAGCTACGTGCAGGCGGGCGGCACGTCGTGCGCGGCGTTCAACGGCATCACCGATCTGCAGGACTACGGCACGTTCGGTTTCAACGGCGGCCTCAACCTGACGCTCGGGCCCTACGCCCGGCTCGCGTTGGGCGTGAACGTCCAGACCGACACCCGGCACTTCCTGACCTTCACCAACCGTGGCAGCGCCAAGGGCGGCGCCGACGACGATCGCGTCGAGGCCGGCACGTCCGAGGTCAACCCGTTGCGCCGCGACGTCGTCGACAACGTCGGCCGCCGTTTCGTCATCGACGACGTGGTCGACCTCTACGGCTACGCGCGCTTCATGCTGACCTTCTGACGCCGTGGCCCGGGGCACGCCGCGGCCGGTCACGGCCGAGACCTTCGACTGCCAGCGCTGCGGCGCCTGCTGCCGCAACCCCGACGAGAACCGGGCCGAGGGCGTGTTCGACTGGGTCGAGGTCGCCGACGGCGAGCCGCTGCTGAAGAAGAAGCAGCACGCCGTGCTGCTGAAGGTGGGGGCCGACGGCGCGGTACACCTGCGGCTGGTGGACGACGGGCGGTGCATCGCCCTGCACGGCGCGCTGGGCCGCAGCGTGCGGTGCTCGATCTACGCGCTGCGGCCGGCGGGATGCCGACGCGTGACGGCGGGGGACAACCGCTGCCGGCAGTACCGCGCGGAGCTGGGGTTGTGACGGGCTAGCCCGCTGCCGGCGGATCGACGTGCACCTCGACCGTGAGGTGGTCGATCGCCCCGGTCGCGAGGATCGCCGATCGCAGCGCCGCCGAGGATGCCGGCGCCGCGCTGCGGACGGTGACGACGCAGGTGCGGTGGCGCGGGCCCGTGCGCCACGTGTGCAAGTCGACGATCTCGTGCTCGCCGACGGCCTTGATCGCCGCGCGAACGCGTTCGTCGAGTTCCGGCTCCGCCGACGCGTCCAAGAGCTCCTCCGCCGCCGTGCGACCGAGGCCGACCGACCAGCGGAGGATGAGCGCACCGCCGACAATCGCCATGATCGGATCCAGGGCGACCCAACCGAACCTCTGGCCACAGACGATCGCCGCGATGGCGAGGACCGACGTGAGCGCGTCCGCGAGGACGTGGAGGTAGACCGCCCGCAGGTTGTGATCCGCCCCATGCGGCGTCGCAGCGGGCGCGTGGTCGTGGACGTGGACGTGGTCGTGGTCGTGGTCGTGGTCGTGAACGTGCCCGTGCCCGTGCCCGTGCCCCCCATGCGAGTGCTCCCCCCGGTGCAGCACCCCAACGCTCACGATGTTCACCACCAACCCGAGCACCGCCACCGGCAACGCCTCCCCGAAATCCACCGGCACCGGCGACAACAACCGGCTCACCGCCTCGACCGCCATCCACAGCGCCGCGACCCCGAGCAGGATCGCGCTGGCGAACCCCGCGAGCGCGAAGATCTTCCCCGTCCCGAACACGAACCCCGCGTGCTTCGCCCGGGTCCGCGCGAACCAGTACGCCGCCGCCGACATCCCCAGGGCGCCCGCATGCGTCGCCATGTGCCACCCATCGGCGGTGAGCGCCAACGACCCGCTGAGCCGCCCGACGATGATCTCCGCGAACATCACGACGACCGTGATCGCGATGACAACCTGCGTGCGCCGCTCGTTGCCCTCGACGCCGACATGACTGTCGTGATCGAAGCCGCGACGCGCGGTGGGTCCGACGGACATGACAGGGGGACCATACCGCGGGCCGCGAGGGTGTGCAGGTCCTAGCCGCAGGGAACCCGCAGGCGGCCCCCGCCTCTACGGAACGTTGTCGGTGAACGTGTCGATCCGCCGCGCGAGCTCCCGGCAGAGCTTGTCGAACGACGGGCTCGTGGCGCGGCACGCGACCAGGTCCATCGTCGCGGTCAGCTTCGGCTGGTCCACCGTCGGGCTGTACGCCCCTCGGAAGTGCCGCTGGATCCACGCCTTCTTCAGCTGCTGCGCCTCTGGATCGGTCGGCAGCGCGCCCTCGAGCTCGAGGTACTCGGTGAGCGAGGCTGCCGCGGCGACGAACCAAGTCTCGAACTCCTGGTTGGGTAGGACGCAGCCGACGTCGAGATCGGGCCTCGCCACGCTCGCGAGAAGGCGCGGCGCGAGCACACACGGCAAGTCATCGTCCGCGTCGAACAGGAGCAGCGTCATGCCGCGATCATCGCCGTCGAGGCGGCGGCGAGCTTGAGGCGGGTGAGCGCGACGGCTCGTTGCAACGCGCTGGTCCGCTCGACCTGGTTCCGGGGCAACCGCACCGGGGCGAGCACGACCAAGTGGTGGAAGGCGAGCAGCTCCGCGGCGACGCGCGTCAGCAGCGTGCGCACCGCGAGGGCATCACCGTGCCCCTCCACGATCGGCGCTACGATCAACCGCCCGCTCAATGCGCCGCCTCGGCCCCGAACAGGTCCCCTTGCTGCTGGCGGGCGACGTCCGCCAGATCCGGCGTCAGCTGGTCCATGCGCAACAACTCGCCGGCGGAGTACAGGTGGCTCGAGATCGCATCCCGACTGACCTTGTCGAACTGCGCGAGCAAGGTGCGGCCTGCCTCGGATTGCACCGCGATGAGGGTATCCGTCGCGGGATCGAGGGCATCGAGCAGCTCGGGGCTGTGCGCCGTCACGATCACCTGCGTGGTGCGGGTCGCCTCTCGCAACGCGTCGACCAACGCGGCCGCCGCTGCAGGATGAAGCGCGGTCTCGGGCTCCTCGATCCCCACGAGTGGCACGCGGACCTTGCGGTCCGCCAGCTGCATGACTGCGACCAGGATCCCGAGCGCGCGGAGCGTACCGTCGGACATGCTCATCGCGTAGAAGCGCCAGGGGTGCTTGGCACCGGCCACGGGCTGTCGGAACTCGAGCGTCTCCTGGGGCCCGAGCGCAACCCGCTCGAATCCATGGATCTCGGGCACGATGAGGCGCAAGTACTCGCCCAAGCGCATGAGCGTCGCTGGCGACTCCTCGGCGAGACGGCCGATCACGCTGGCCACGTTGGATCCGTCGCGGTGGAGCAACTCCCCCGCGTCGGGGTTCTGCAGCCGCTTCATCACCTCTGGGCTCAGGTTGTAGAAGCCCATCGAACCCAGCGCATCGTAGAGCGGGCGGAAGACCGGGATGCCGGAGACGGAGACGAGATAGAGGCGATCCGCCGTCGCGACAGGCCAGTGCTCGCCGTCTGCCTCGGAGGTCACGGTCCCTTCGACGACGCGGTAGTGGGCGACCCGCCGACCATCCGTCGTGATCGTCGCTTCCTCTTGCTTGACCACGAAGCCGCCCGCGGATCGCGTCGCGATCTCGAAGCCGAAGGTGCCGCGCGTGGTGCCACCGAGGTCGACCTCGAGCAGGATCTCGAAGTTACGCGGGTGGCCGGTGCTGAACCGCCGCACCGCCTGGAGGCCCCCGCGCTCGCGGAAGGCATGATCGAGCGTAGTCGTGAGCCCGTCGACGACGAAGCGTAGTGCGTCGAGGAAGTTGCTCTTCCCGGATCCGTTGCGCCCGACCAGCGCGACGAGCGACCCCAGCCGCAGGTCGCACTCCGCGATGCTGCGGTAGTTCCGGATGCGCACGCGGCGGATGAACGGAGGGCGGCGCCTCGGTGTCTCGGAGTCGAGCACGGACCCAGCATAGCGCGGCGCCGAGGCAGGCGGGCGACGGGAGCCGGTCCCAGCGGGCGCTCCGCGCAACCGGGCCGACAGAGGTCTACCCTGGAGAGGTGCATCGGACCGTCCCGACGCCCCTCGCCCTGGCCGCCGTGCTCGCGGCCCTCGTCCTGGGCTGCGGCGCGGAGTCCAGCGAGGAGGACCTGGACAAGGAGATGCTCGAGCGACACGGCACGGTGGTGGTTCGGATCGATCGCGCCGAGGACCAGGCGTTCAACCCCTTCGCCAGGGCGACCGAGGTCGCGATCGAGCTGCTCTACGGCGAGTGCCTGCGATCGTTCTACGCGACGCATCCGGAGCTCACGCAAGTCGGTGAGCACGGGGCGGAGATCTTCGGCCGGCCCGACGGCTGGTACGACGACTGCGAGATCGGGCTGGACTCTCAGTGCCGCGTCACCAGCATCGCGCAGGATCTCCGCGGAGGCATCGACGCCGCGCCGTTCGGACGCCTGACGGTGACATTCGCGGTCAGCGGCGCCGACGAGCCGGTGCGACTCGGCGTCGGGCCGCTGCCGGTCGGACTCGCCCTGGACACCTGCCCCGATGCGATCGTCGCCGCGGGGAGCGGAATCCACGGCGCCAACGCTCAGGGCGAGCGGCTCTGGGAGATCGAGTGTCGGGTTGCCGGACGCGCGACCGCATCGCGTTCGCGGGCTCACCTTCGTGCATCGAAGCAGGGACGTCTCAGGCAACGGGACGGAATTCGTCCATACGAGGGCAAGGCGCAGAGCGTTGCGGACACGACTCGCGCGGCCAGAATCGCGTTCAGAGAGCGCGACGTATGTGGATAGGCCGTCGCGCTCGGCTGGGGTGGTCACGATACGGCGCGTGTGCCCTCGCCCTCGTCGCCCCTGCTTGCGAAGAATCAGGCAATCCGCCCCCCTGCCTCTACGACGGCCCCTGGACACCAGTGAACGCCGGCGAACGCTGCGACGCCCCCGAGGGCGTCTACGTCAACGCCTTGGATGCATGCGGCTACTACGAATGCAAGGGCTCCCATTGGTTCCAGCCCGACGATGGAGTCTGTGAGTCGATCATCCCATCCCCGCTCGACGCGACCGAATCCTGCTCGACTCAGTGCCTCACCGATCTCGTCCCCGAGACGATCGCCCTCGACCCTGGGTGCTCCTACGTCTCGGAGTCGATGGACGGCGCCGTGGCGTTCCTCGTCGCCCGGTGCGACCTCGTCGACGACGCGTGGGTGATCCCGGCGGGCGAGCCAGCCTGCATCGGCATCACGGTCCTCGGCGGGGCCGGCGTCCGCGCGCTCCCGGATGCGTGCTCGCAGGTCGGCGTCAATGCGGGCTTCGTGATCGTCGGCGACCTCGAGGCTGCGCGTCCACCCGGTCACATCATCCGTACGACGTGTGCGTTCCAGCCCTATCCCCTCGACCCCTGCCCGCCGAATGCGTTTCTCCCCGAGGATCCGGAGACCGCCGCGTGCGCGAACGAGTGAGGCCCCCGCTCACGCCCCCGGGGAACACCCGCGCAGCCCGAGCTCCGCCTGCACCCCCGCGTACGCCCCCTGCCCCTCCGCGAAGAACGGATCCTCCGACTGCATCGGCGCCCCGTACCCGTCCACGAACACGCCCGCCAGATCCGTCGCGCTCTGGGCGTTCCAATCCGTGCACCACACCGCGTCCGCCTGCTCCAACGACCGCGTGAACGCGCTGTCCGCATCGAGATCATACAGCGCGCTCTTCCCTGCCGCGTCCATGCCGAGCTGCTCCGCCACGCCCGTCGCGAACGACGACTCGTCGCCGCGCCGCGTCACGTACACGATCTCCTCGCAGCCGAGATTCCCCAGCACGAGCGTCGGATGCAGATCCGACCAACCGCCCGCCGACACGTGCGTCGCGTCGATCTCCAACGCGCGCGCCAGCCCCGGCTCCGCCGGCGAGAACGACAGCGCCTCGCCCCACGTCGCCGTGCCCAGCGACAGGAATTTCCCCGTCTTCGCGTCGTCGAAGCCGAGCGGATTCCCAGCGACCCGCTCGAGGTCATACGCCGCGCCCCAGTACCCGAACTGCACGTCCGTGAACGCGACGTCCATCGTGTACGGCTCGGCCGCGCCGTAGTCGGCCCGCGCCTGTGCGAACGCATCGACCGCGGCGCCCGTCAGCACCGACGTCGACACCAGCGCGGCGAGCTGGCCACCGATCGGCTGGTCCAGCCGGGCCGCACGCGCGCCGCCGGCGACGACCGCCGCGCGGTAGTCCTCGAGCATCGCGGTGTACTCGGCCCCGCACGTCGAGTCGCCCAGGGGCGCCGCGGCGATCTGCGGCCACGCGGCGCCCATCGCCACCGGCGCGCACCCGTCGAGCCACGCCTGCCAGCGCGTCGCGTCCTGCGGCCCGAGCCCGGCGTAGAAGTCCCCGATGCGCCCGATCTTCTCGATCAACGACGGGAAGTCGAGCAGCCCCGGACGGATGAAGATCGCCTTGGGGTTGCAGCCCGCCGCCGCCTGCTCCGGCGTGCAGCCGACGTCGAACGAGCCCAGGCTCGCCAGCGCCGTCGCGATGTCGCGGACGTGGAACGCGGGATCCGGCGAGCTCGTGATCGTCTCGACCAGCTCGGGGTTCACCAGATCGGCGAGGTCCTCGGACTGCAGCAGATCGAGCAGCGCGGCCTGGGCCGCCGCGGGATCGGTGTCCGCCAGCGCCGCGACCCCCGACTCCGCGAAGCGCTTCGCCAGCGGCGCGAGCTGTCCGATCGCGGCGGCCTCGGGCGTCTCGCCGAGCACCGCGGCGTAGCCCGTCATCGACTTGAGCAAGAGCCCGAGCCGCACGCCCTGCTCCTGCCGCGTGCACTCGGCCGCGCCGCACGTCGCGAGCGACGGGTTCATCTGCATGCTCTCGAGCACGAACATCGTGATGCTGCCCGAGCTGCCACCGGCCGCGCCCCACACCGGACCGTAGTGCTCGACGATGCGGGCGAGCGACGCGAAGTGGGCGAAGATCAGCTGACCGTTGCCGCGGACGCCCACGCACATGCGGGCCTCACCGTCCTGGCCGTCGTCGAGGTCGTCACACTTCGCGCCCTGGCAGTCGGCGTCGGCGTCGTCCGAGCCCTCGGTTCCACAGGCGAGCGAGCACAGCGAAGTCAGCAGGATCAGGCGGCGCATCGGGCAATCTCCTCGGGTAGCTCGAGGTAGGATATCGACGCACGCCCCCCTGTGGAAGGCCGAATTCGGCGCGCAAATGCCCGAACTCGGGGTCTGGCTCCACGGCTGGCCCCAGCTCGAGGCCTAGTCCTCGCCGTCGTCGGCCGCAGCCCCGAGCCGCGCGTAGATCTCCCGCGCCGGCTCGCCCGTCAGCACGCCGAGTCGACGCGCGCGCTCTCGCGGCTTGAGGCTCGCGTCGAGCATCACCTCGAGCACCGCCCGCGCGGCCGCACGCTCGACGTCCTGACCCCGCGTCGCGCTCGGTCCGAGCACGATCGTCACCTCGCCGAGCAGCGACGTCGGCAGATCCGCGGCCAGCTCGGCGACCGTGCCGCGCAGCACCTCTTGATGGAGCTTCGTCATCTCGCGGGCGATCGCGATGCGCCGCGTGCCCGCATCCTCGAGCGCCCCCGCGAGATCGACGACGAGCTCGCGCGTGCGATTGCCCGCCTCGTAGCACACCACCGTCGCCGACTCGTGGCGCAGCGACGCGAGCAGCTCGTGCCGCGGCTTGCCCCCGCGCGGCGGGAATCCGACGAATCGCACCTCGCTGCTCGGCAAGCCGCTCAGCGCCACCGCCGTCGCGACCGCCGTCGGCCCGGGCACCACGTCGACCGCGTACCCGGCCTCCAGCGCCGCGTGGACCAGCCGCTCGCCCGGGTCGCTCCAGCACGGCATGCCCGCGTCGCTGACGTAGGCCACGCGCTTGCCCTCGGCGAGCGCGGCGAGCAGCTCGTCGACGCGGACGTGCTCGTTGCCGACGAAGCACGAGCGGCGCGGCGGCAGCCCGGTCGCGTCGCCGAACAGCCGGATCGGCGAGCGCGTGTCCTCGCACAGCAACAGATCGGCCGACAGGATCGCCGCCCTCGCCCGCGGCGACAGATCCTCGCGGTTGCCCAGCGGGGTCCCGACGATGACCAGCACGCCGGCCATGTCAGTCGTGCCCGAGGGCGATCTGCACCGCGTCGCCGAGCTCGGACTGCAGGTACTCGCGCAGGCGCGTCAGCAGCCGCTTCTCGATCTGCCGGGCCCGCTCGCGGCTCACGCCCCAGCGATCGCCCAGGTCCTGCAGCGTGATCGGATCCTCGGCCATCACCCGCTCGTCGAAGATCTCGAGCTCGCGACCGGTGAGGTCGACCCCGAACTTCCGCAGCTTCTCCTGCAGCAGGTCCTTGAACTCGGCCGCGTCGACCCGGTTCTCGGGATCGGCGTGGTGGTCCTCGATGAGGTCGAGGCGCGTGCGGCCGTCGCTGCCATCTTCGGTGCCGAGCGGCGCATCGAGCGAGACATCGGGCGCCGCCATCCGCCGCTCCATCTCCATCACCTCGCGCGGCGAGACGTCGAGCTCCTTTGCGATGCGCTCCGGGGTCGGATCGACGCCCGCGGCCAGCAGCGCCTCGCGCTGCTTGCGGAGGTTGAAGAACAACTTGCGCTGGTTCTGGGTCGTGCCGATCTTCACCAGCCGCCAGTTGTTGAGGATGTACTTGAGGATGTACGCGCGGATCCACCAGCCCGAGTACGTCGACAGCTTCACGCCGC
>LNFM01005496.1_pt1 | contig 25666 bp, 23 predicted proteins | sample 596031 | NCBI WGS metagenome assembly LNFM01 (sample SAMN04254537, study PRJNA301005) | activated carbon metagenome | isolation source: dual media filters at the Ann Arbor, Michigan drinking water treatment plant | place: USA: Ann Arbor | reverse complement strand
ACCAGGTCAAGGTCAAGGTCCTCGACGTCGACATGGACAAGGAGCGCATCTCGCTCGGCATCAAGCAGCTCGCCAACGATCCGTTCGAGAAGGTCGGTGCGGTCGCCAAGAAGGGCGACGTGGTCACCGTCATCGTGGCCGGCATCCAGGACAACGGCATCGACGTTACGGTGCAGGACGGCATCCCCGGCTTCATCCGCAAGACGGAGCTCAGCCGCGACCGCTCCGAGCAGCGTCCCGACCGCTACGCGATCGGCGACAAGCTCGACGCCAAGATCACCAACATCGACAAGGCCTCGCGCCGGGTCGTGCTGTCGGTCAAGGCCCGCGAACTCGACGAGGAGAAGAAGGCGATGGCCGACTTCGGTTCGTCCGACTCGGGCGCCAGCCTGGGCGACATCTTGGGCGCTGCTCTCAAGAAGAGGGCCGAGGCCGACGAGGACGACAAGTAGGTCGTTTTCATCAAGGTTTACGGCAAGGCCGACCCGCAAGGGTCGGCCTTTTCTTTTGGTTTCAAGGGCTTAGGCTTGACGACACCGTTATCCAGTTTAATATCAAGGACTTAACAACTGCTCTGGGCCCGAAACGCCCGCCATGGAAACGCGATGACCAAGTCCGAGCTGATTGCGCGCCTGGCGGCCCGGAATCCGCATCTCTACCAGAGGGATGTCGAGCGGATCGTCGCGACCGTGTTCGATGAGATTTCCAAGGCCCTGGCATCCGGACATCGCGTCGAGCTGCGGGGGTTCGGTGCGTTTTCCGTGAAGAAGCGCGATCCGCGCACCGGCCGCAATCCGCGCACCGGCGAGCAGGTATCCGTCGCCTCCAAGCGCGTCCCCTATTTCAAGACCGGCAAGGACCTGCGCGACCGGCTGAACAGGGAGGCCGCGCGCGCAGCCGGCCTGCTGCCGCCAGAATCCACGGACGACGAAAAGAAGTAGCGCGCCGGACCGATCGTCCGCCTCGCGCCGCGGGGGCGTGGTGTGGCATGCTCCGCCCCGCATGAAGATTATCTCCCGCGTCCTTTTCCTGCTCTTCATCCTGATCGGCGTCCTGGTCGCGGTCAGCAATACGCAGCCGGTGCAGCTCGCGCTGTGGCCGTTGCCGCATATCATCGTCATGCCGGTCTATCTTCTGGTCATCGCCATGCTGATGCTGGGCGTCCTGGCGGGGCTCAGCATGGGCTGGTGGGCCGCCCGTCATCATCGGCGTCGCGCCCGGGAGGCCGGCGGCGAGGCCGCCCGGCTGGACCGCGAAGTCGCCCGCCTCAGGGCCGCACACGTGGCGGCACAGCCGTCGGCGCCCGCCGGCCCGGCTCCGCGCGACCAGCGGGCCCTCGAGCGGCAGAGCGCCCTCGTGGCACCCGAACTCGGCACGCGTGCCACGCGGGGCCCGTTTTCATGAAGGTCCTGTCGGCGGCCGAGATCGACGCCGCCCTGGACGACCTCGCGCTGATCGACCGGCTCGACGGGCTGTTCCGGGCGGGCTGCGAGATGCCCGTCAGGCATCATCATCCGATCCGGGAACCGCTCGGTCCCGGTTCGGTCGATGCCATGCTGCTGCTGATGCCAGCCTGGACCACAGGGGCCTCGGGCCGGGTCGGCGTCAAAGTCGTGACGGTGTTCCCCGACAACGGCAGGCGTTCGCTGCCCTCGATCTACGGCCAGTACCTGCTGCTCGACGGCAGCACGGGCGCGACCCTGGCGCTGCTCGACGGCACGATGCTGACCAAAAGGCGCACCGCCTGCGCCTCGGGCCTCGCCTCGCGTTACCTGTCGCGCCCCGACGCCGCGCGGCTGCTGATGATCGGCACCGGTGCGCTGGCGCCCGAACTGATCCGCGTGCATGCCAAGGTGCGGCCCATCGACGACGTGGCGATCTGGGGCCGCACGGCGGCCCAGGCCGAAGCGCTTGCCGCCAGACTTTCGGTGTCCCTGCCGGCGGCGATCGGCCGTCCCGTGACCGTCCGCACCGTCGGCGACCGCGAGGCTGCCGTTCGGGACGCCGATATCATCTCCTGCGCCACGCTCTCCACGACGCCCCTGGTCGAGGGCGGCTGGTTGCGCGACGGGCAGCATGTCGATCTGGTGGGCGCCTACACGCCGCAGATGCGCGAGAGCGACGATCGGGCCGTGCAGCGGGCCCACCTCTATGTCGATACCCGTGCCGGCGCACTGAAGGAGGGTGGCGACATCGTCCAGGCGATCGCCAGCGGGGCCATCGGGTCCGCCGACGTGATCGCCGACCTGTTCGAACTGGCGCGCGGCCTGCAGACCGGCCGAGCGGCCGGTGACGCCACCTCGATCACGCTGTTCAAGTCGGTCGGCGCGGCGCTCGAGGATCTCGCCGCTGCCGAGTTGGCCGTGGAGATGGCCGTCGAGGCTACGGCTCGATAAGCGCGCCCGACGTCTTCAGGGCTTCGATGTCGTCGGCGCTGACGCCGGCCTCGGCCAGCACGGCGCGCGAGTCCTGTCCCTGCAGGGGCGCCATGGACCGGATGGACGGCGGGGTCCTGCTCATGGTCATCGGCGGCTCGACCATCATGATCTCGCCCTCCGACGGGTGCGGATACTTCCTGAAGAGCTTGCGCCAGACGAGGTGCGGATCCTCGAAGAGGTCCGCGGGCTTCGATACCGGGGCGTTCGGGATTTGCGCCTGGTCGAGCAGCCGGACCCATTCGGCCGTGGTCTTCGACGGCGCGAGCGCCTCGACCATGGCGTACATGTCGCCGATGTGCATCGAGCGGGCGTTCATGGTCGAATAGCGTGGGTCCTGCAGCACCTCCGCCCGGCCGATCAGCTCGAAGAAGTTGCGCCAGTGCTTGTCGTTGTAGGGCAGGATCGCCATCCAGCCGTCGAGCGTGCGGTAGGGCTTGCGCGTGCGGGCGAGCAGTCGCGTGTAGCCGACCTCGCCTTCGTCGCTGAAGGTCCGCTCCCACAGATGCTCGACCATCAGCCAGGCCGACATGGTCTCGAACATCGGTACCTCGACGAACTGGCCCTCGCCGGTCCGCTGTCGATGCATCAGGGCCGAAAGGGTCGAAAAGGCGAAGGTGAGACCCACCGTCTTGTCGGCGATGATGGTCGGCGGATAGCGCGGAACGTCGTCGCCGGCTGCGCGGCCCATCAGGTCGGCAATGCCGAAGCGGGCCTGGATGGCATCGTCGTACGCCGGCAGCTTTCCGTAAGGACCCTCTGCCGAATAACCGTAGGCGCCGACATAGACGATGTCGGGCTTCACCTTGCGGATCTCCTCATAGCCCAGACCCAGCGCCTCGATGGCCTGTGGGCGCAGGGCATGAACGAAGGCATCGGCCGTCGCCACGACCTTGAGCAGGGCGGCGCGCGCGTCCTTGTTCTTGAGATCGAGGCAGAGCGAGCGCTTGTTGCGGTTCACGTACAGATAGGTTGGTCCCATGCCCGGGGTCTTGCCGGGTTTGCCGATGTGACGCACCGCATCGCCTTCCGGTGCCTCCACCTTGATGACGTCGGCCCCCTGGTCGGCCAGCAGCATCGTGCCGTAGGGGCCGAGGATGATGTTGGTGAGGTCGACGATCCTGATGCCTTCGAGCGCGCCGGGCATTGCCTTGTCCTGTGTCATGGCTGTGTCCGATCACACTGCCATCGCCGTGCCTGCGCGTCATCGTCCTTGCCATTGCGTCGCAGAACTCAGGCGGAAATCCTTGAATGCGCGAGGATAATGCCCGGCAGCCGCGAGGGGCTCTCCGATCCTCGAAGCAACAGGTTGCAACAGCCCGGGCAGTTCGCGCTTTCCTGTTCCTAGTCGGTGAGTCAACGACTCGCGCATTCACCTTCGACAAAGAGTGTTATGTGACCGTTGTGCGACGCGCTTGGCCGGTGTAGCGAAGGGGCAGCAAGCCGGGGGGGCGATGCGAAGCAACGTTGCAAAGAAGCAGCTTGAGTCGAAGACTGCGTCGAGTGCGGCATCCAGGCCCTATCGCATCGAAGACCAGATCGGCTACCTGCTGCGACGCGCCCATCAGCGCGCGAGTGCCATCTTCCAGACCGGCATCGGCGATCCCAACATCACGCCGACCCAGTATTCGAGCCTGGCAAAGCTCGATGAATATACCGAGCTGTCGCAGAACCTGCTGGGCCGTCTCGTCGGCATGGACAAGGCCACGATGCAGGGCGTTGTGCGCCGGCTCAAGGAACGCGGCCTCGTCGATTCGCGGCCCGATCCAGGCGACGCGCGCCGTACACTGCTCAGCCTGACGACCGAGGGGCAGCGGCTGATCAACAGGCTGCTGGTGAATGGTCCGGCGGTTTCGCGCGAGACCCTTAAGCCTCTCAATGCCCAGGAACAGAAGCAACTCCTCGATCTTCTGTCGCGGATCATCTGAATCCGACTCATTCGTTTGACTCGCACGTGGCGTGTGTCATCGTACGTACACGAACGATATGGGCGACTATCTCCGACCCCGAGGCCTTGAAGAGGCGCTCCAGGCACTGACCCGGCCTTTCACGGTGCTGGCCGGTGGCACCGACTTCTATCCGGCGCGGGTCGGCCGCGCCGTTGTCGAAGACGTGCTCGACATTGCGGGAATCCCAGCTCTGCGCGGCATTTCCGAGACGTCCGCCGGCTGGCGGCTGGGCGCCACGACGACGTGGAGCGAACTGGTCGAAGCAGACCTGCCGCCGATGTTCGATGGGCTGAAGCAGGCGGCGCGCGAGGTGGGCGGCCGTCAGATCCAGAATGCCGGGACGATCGCGGGGAATATCTGCAACGCCTCGCCGGCGGCCGACGGCGTGCCGGCCCTGCTGGCACTCGACGCGGAGGTGGAGCTTGCGTGCTGCGACGGCTCACGGCGCCTGCCGCTCGCGTCCTTCATCACCGGCGTACGCACGACGGCGCGGCAGCCCGGCGAGCTCGTCGTGGCGCTCCATGTGCCGCGCTCGCGGGCCGAAGCGAGGAGCGCCTTCCTGAAGCTCGGCGCGCGGCGCTACCTCGTGATCTCGATCGCCATGGCTTCGACCTTGGTCGAAGTGGAGGACGGGAAGGTCAAGACGGCGCGCGTCGCCGTGGGGGCCTGCTCTCCGGTTGCGCAACGCTTGCCGGCCCTGGAGCAGGCGCTGGTCGGGGCGACGGTCGACGCGCATCTCGGCGAACGGGTCGCGCCGTCCCATCTGGCGCCGCTGTCGCCGATCGACGATGTGCGCGGCAGTGCCGGCTATCGCAGCGAGGTGGCCTTGGTCCTGCTGCGCCGGCTGCTGTCGAAGGTCGCCACATGAAGCTCGAGTTCACTCTCAACGGACGCGCAGCACGCTGGCAGGGCGAGCCGGTCACGCGACTGGCGTCGGCCCTGCGCGACGACCTCGGCGTGACCGGCACCAAGATTGGCTGCGATGCGGGCGACTGCGGTGCCTGTACGGTGCTGCTCGATGGCCGCCAGGTCTGCTCCTGTCTCGTCGCCATGGGCCAGATCGAGGGAAGAACCGTCGAGACGGTCGAAGGTCTTGAAACCGGACCGGACGCGATGGCCGCGCTCCAGCAATCGTTTCTCGATCATGGCGCGGCCCAGTGCGGCATCTGTACGCCCGGCATGCTGATGGCCGCGCAGGAGCTCGTGCGACGGAACAGCAAGCCGAGCCGGGCCGAGGTCGAGGATTTCCTGGGCGGCGTGCTCTGCCGCTGTACCGGCTACGGCAAGATCGTCGATGCGGTGATGGATGTCGTCGCGCCGGCGCCCGCGACCGCACCGGCGGCCGGTGAAGCCGTCGGGTCGCGAATCGTGCGGGTCGACGGTCCGGCCAAGGTCACGGGCCGCGACCTGTTCGGTGCCGATGCCATTCCCCGGGACGCACTCTGGATCCGCGTCATCCGCTCACCTCATGCACGGGCACGCTTCGAACTGGGCGATCTCGAACCGCTGCGCCGGCGTCTCGCGGCGGTGCTGACGGCGGCGGACGTGCCATTCAACGGCTACGGCATCTATCCCGACATCAAGGATCAGCCGGTCCTCGCGGACGGGCAGGTCCGCTATCGCGGCGAGTCCGTCGTGGCGCTGGTCGGCGAACGGGCCGAAGTGCTGGCGATCCGCGACGACGAGGTGCCGATCACCTGGAGGCCCGAGCCGCCCCTGTTCGGCGTCGATGCCGCGACGGCAGAGGATGCGCCGCTGGTGCAGGCCGACAGACCGGGCAACCTGCTGCTGAAGGGCGGGGTGAAGAGGGGCGATGCGGCGGCAGCTTTCGACGCCTGCGCGGCTGTGGCCGAAGGCACCTTCGAGACCGCGTTCGTCGAGCATGCCTACATCGAACCCGAGGCCGGCTGGGCGTGGCGGGTCGGCGACCGGATCGAGATCCACGCCACCACGCAGACGCCCTACATGGACCGCGACGAGATCGCCAACCTGATGCGGCTGAAGCCGGAGGCCGTGCGCATCGTGCCGACCGCCTGCGGTGGCGGCTTCGGCGGCAAGCTCGACCTCTCGGTCCAGCCGCTGCTTGCCATCGCGGCCTGGACGCTGGGACGTCCCGTGGCGCTGGTCTACACGCGGCCCGAAAGCATGGCGGCCAGCACCAAGCGTCATCCGGCACGCGTGAGCGCGCGTTTCGGCTGCGATGCCGAGGGCAAGCTGATGGCCTGCGACGTGACCGCCCTGTTCGACACCGGCGCCTACGCGTCCTGGGGACCGACCGTCGCCAATCGCGTGCCGGTGCATGCGATGGGTCCGTATGCCATTCCAAACGTGCGGACCTGGGGCGAAGCCTACTTCACCAACGGCCCGCCGGCCGGCGCCTTCCGTGGGTTCGGCGTGCCGCAGGCCGCCATCGCTCATGAAGCTATGATGGACGAGCTGGCCGACCGGCTCGGCATCGACCGGCTGGAGTTCCGTCATCGCAACGCCTTGCGCGCCGGCGACACGACGGCGACCGGCCAGACGCTCGCCCATTCCGCGGGCCTCGCGCAGTGCCTCGAGGCGCTGCGGCCGCATTGGCGGAGGGCGCACGAGGAAATTGCGGCGTTCAACGCGACGGGCGGTGCGCGTCGCCGCGGCATCGGCATCGGCTGCATGTGGTACGGCATCGGCAACACCTCGATGTCGAACCCCTCACGCATGCGCGTGGGGCTGTCGCCGGCCGGCACGCTGACGCTCTACAGCGGCGCGCTCGACATCGGGCAGGGCAGCAACACCATCATGGTGCAGATCGCCGCCGATGCGGTCGGCCTGCCGGTGGAGCAATTCAAGCTGGTGACGGGCGACACCGATCTCACGGCCGATGCCGGCAAGACCTCGGCCTCGCGCCAGACCTTCGTGTCGGGCAAGGCGGCGGAGAAGGCGGGACAGGATTTGCGCCAGCAGATCCTGCGGCTGGCCAATGCCGGTCCCGACGCGGTCCTGTCGCTCGAAGGTGCGACGCTTTCCGTGCGCGACGGCGCCGAGGTGCGAACCATCGATCTCGCCACATCAGGGCCGCTGATGGGCGAAGGCGCCTTCGATCCGCCGACCACGCCGCTCGATGCCGACGGGCAGGGCGTGCCCTATGCGACCTACGCCTTTGCCGCGCAACTGGCCGAGGTCGAGGTCGATGTCGAGCTGGGCACGGTGAAGGTCCTGCGCATCGTGGCCGCGCACGATGTCGGGCGGGCGATCAATCCAACCCTGGTCGAGGGCCAGATCCAGGGCGGCGTGGCGCAGGGGCTGGGCCTCGCGCTGATGGAGGAATACCTGCCAGGCCGCACCGAGAACCTGCACGACTATCTCATCCCGACCGTGGGCGACGTGCCCGAGATCGAATGCCTCCTGATCGAGGATCGCGAGCCGCTGGGTCCCTCGGGCGCCAAGGGGATCGGCGAGCCGGCCCTTGTGCCGACGGCGCCCGCCATCCTGGGCGCGGTCCATCACGCGACAGGTGTGAGGGTCCATCGCGTCCCGCTGCTGCCGCACCGCCTGCGCGAGGCGATCGTCGCGCTCGAAAGGAATCGGACATGAGCGACGACATCTCGCTCTCGGAGGCCGAGCGCAGCGCCGGCATCGTGCGCTGCGACGCCTGTCCCGTCCTGTGCCGCATCCGGCCCGGCCGCGCCGGCGCCTGCGACCGCTATGCCAACGAGAACGGCGCGCTGATACGGGTCGATCCCCTTGTGCTGCTGGCCAAGCCCGATCTCGCCCGCGTCGCCTTCGTCGAGGGCAGCGAAGCCTGGCGCGGCGAACTCGGAAAAGGCGAGGGCGCCTTCGTCACCGGCATCGGCGCCACCACCACCTATCCCGACTACAAGCCCGCCCCCTTCATCGTCTCGTCGAAGCATGATGGCGTCGACATGGTGACGGTCGTGACCGAGGGGATCTTCAGCTACTGCGGCGTCAAGGTGAAGATCGACACCGACCGCTATCTCGGCCCCGAGCAGGCGACGGTGCGCGTCAAGGGAGAGGCGGTGGGCCATGTCACCACGGCCGAATACGGCTCGCAGATGCTGTCGCTGGGCGGCGTCCACCATCTCACCGGCGGCAGCAAGAAAGAGGGCGTCGTCACTTGCGACACGCTGCTGGCGCTGTGCAATCGCGAGGCCGTCGAACTCACCATCGACGGCGGCTCGACGGTGGTGGTGCAGGCCGACAAGCCGCCGGTGGTGAACGGCACGCTCGAGGAGCGCATGCGGGTCGGCTGCGGTTCGGCCGCCATCGGCATGTTCGCGCCACAATGGAAGGACCATGTCGACGAGGTGATCGTGGTCGACGACCACATCACCGGCGTGCTGAGCGAGCACCAGGGCGGCGCCTTCCTCGACATGAAACCCGCCGGCATCCGTGTGCGCGGCCGCCGCTCGACGCCGGGGCGCTACTTCCAGGTGGCGGAGCCGGGGCTGGGCTGGGGCGGCACGAACGTCAGCGATCCGCTGGAGATCATCGAGAGGATCGATCCGAAGCAGGCCTGGCCCGGGCTCAAGCTGCTGATGGTCTCGACGACCGGCGAGCATTCGGCATGGTTCACGCTCGACGATGACTTGAAACCGCAGCCCGCCGAGATGCCCGCGCCGGTGCGTCACGTCGTGGAACGCATCGCCGAGAATTGCGAGCCCGCTCTGTGCACCGTTCTGTTCATGGCCGGTGCCGGCGGGTCGCTGCGGGCCGGCGTCACCGAGAACCCGGTGCGGCTCACGCGCTCGGTGCGTGACACGCTGACCAAGGTCACCCTGGGCGGCGCGCCGGCCTTCATCTGGCCGGGCGGCGGCATCACCCTGATGGTCGACGTGGCGCGCATGCCGGAGAACTCCTTCGGCTACGTGCCGACGCCGGCGCTGGTCGCGCCCATCGAGTTCACCCTGCGCGCCGACGACTACGCAGCGCTGGGCGGCTACGCTTCGCGCGCGGTCACCCTCGAAGAAGTTTTGGCCCATCACAAGGTGCGGGTCGAATGAGCGCCGTGGCCGCCCGCCTCGGCGACGGACGTCTGCACCTGCAGCATGGTCCGATCGATCTCATCGTCGAGGCGTTCGGCGCAAGCGACGAGGTCGAGCGCGCCTATGGGCAGGCGGTCGAGCGCTTCGGCGACATCCTGCCGACATTGGTCGGCGAGCTTCGCGTGTTGCGCCGGCCGGTCGGCGCGGCCCATCCGCTGCTGCAGGGTCCGGTGGCGCGGCGCATGGCCGAAGCCGTGTGGCCGCATCGCGCCCGCTATATCACGCCGATGGCCGCCGTCGCCGGCGCCGTCGCCGACGAGATGCTGGAGGCGCTGGTCCGTGGCCGCAGGCTCGACAAGGCCTATGTAAACGATGGCGGTGACATCGCGATCCATCTGACGCTCGGGCAATCGCTGCGGGCCGGCATCTTCGCGCAAGCCCTCGATGGTCTGGCCTTGCTCACGCACGACCGGCCGGTGCGTGGCATCGCGACCTCTGGGCGTGGCGGGCGGTCCTTCTCGCTGGGTATCGCGGACTCTGTGACCGTGCTCGCTGCCACGGCGGCCGCCGCCGATGCCGCGGCAACGATGATCGCGAACGAAGTGAATGCCGACCATTCTTCAATTGCACGCCGGCCCGCCCGTGATCTCGATCCGGACAGCGATCTCGGCGAGCTGCCCGTCACGGTGGCGGTCGGTGAGTTGCCAGCGGAGATCGTGGCGGTGGCCCTCGATCGCGGACTCGCGGAAGCCCGGCGGCTCAGGCTCTGCGGCCTGATCGACAGCGCAGCTCTGTCGTTTCGGGGACAATGGCGAATTGAAGCGGGCGGCACGCCGCTTGCTCTATCGGAGGCGGGATGAGCGATCTGGTGAAAGTGCGGAAATACGTGGCGACGGTCGAGGAGACGCTCCACGACTTCGGCCCGGTCCTGGCGCGTCCGGTGACCAAGGCCGTGGTCGGCGGAGTCATCGCCAATCCCTATGCCGGCCGCCACGAGGCCGACATCCAGCCGATGATGAAGGCGCTGGAACCGCTCGCGGTCGATCTCACGGAACGCGTGATGAAGATGCTGGGCGCCAAGGGCTCCGAGCTGGAGGCCTACGGGAAGGGCGCCATCGTCGGGCTGAACGGCGAGCTGGAACATGCCGCGCTGTGGCATCAGCCCAGCGGCTTCGGCATCCGTCACGCCATGGGCGGCGCCAAGTCGATCGTGCCCTCGACCGTGAAGGTCGCGACGGCCGGTGCGCGAATCGATATTCCGCTGCATCACGTGACGGCGGCCTATGTACGTAGCCATTTCGACGCCATCGAATTCTGCGTGCCCGACGGGCCACGCCCGGACGAGATCGTCTTCATCGTCGCCGCCTCGATCGGGGGGCGGCCCCATGCGAGAGTCGGCGGACTGATGCCGGCCGAGATCAAGCTGGGAGACGGGCAACGATGAACGACGATGCGCTGGCCGCGGCCCTGAAGGCGATGGATGACTATATTGGCGGCCTCAACCGCGGCGACGAGCCGGCCGTCAACGACGCCTGCAATTTCCCGCATGTGCGGCTGGCCGGCGGCAAGGTCGTCGTCTGGCCGAACCGTGGCGACTACAAGCTCGGCGATTTCGTCGCCCGGGCCGGCGACGGCTGGCACCACAGCACCTGGGACGAGCGCACGCCGATTCATGTCGGCCGTGACAAGGTCCATCTCAAGGTGAAGTTCAGCCGCTGGCGCGAGGACGGTTCGCTGCTCGGCGTCTTCGAGACGATCTACATCGTGACCCTGCAGGACGGTCACTGGGGAATACAGGCACGGTCGAGCTTCGCCGACTGAGCGCTTGTGGGAGAGGGGCCGGCCTCGCTAGGGTCGGTTCACAGGGAATGTTTCACTTATTGAGAAGGGGGATGTCATGCTGACCCGCAATCGCCTGCTCGCCGGCACCGCCGCGCTCGTGGCGCTGTCGCTCGTCGGACCGGCTGCCGCGCAGGCACCGATCAAGATCGGCGAACTCAACAGCTACAAGGTCTTTCCGGCCTTCCTCGAACCCTACAAGAAGGGCATCGAGCTGGCGGTCGAGGAGGTCAATGCCGCGGGCGGCGTGCTCGGGCGCAAGATCGAGGTCGTGAGCCGCGACGACAACGGCAATCCCGGCGATGCCGTGCGCGTCGCCGAGGAGCTGCTGAGCCGCGAGGGTGCCGCGTTCCTGATCGGCACCTTCCCGTCGCATGTCGGCCTCGCCGTCGCCGACTTCGCCAAGCAGCGCAAGGTTCTGTTCATCGCCGCCGAGCCGCTGTCCGACAAGATCGTCTGGGACCAGGGCAATGCCTACACGTTCCGCCTGCGCACCTCGACCTACATGCAGACGGCGATGCTCATTCCCGATGCCGTCAAGCTCAAGAAGAAGCGCTGGGCGATCGTCTATCCGAACTATGAGTACGGCCAGTCGGCGACGGCTGCCTTCAAGAAGCTGCTGAAGGAGAAGCAGCCCGACGTCGAGTTCGTCGCCGAGCAGGCGACGCCGCTGGGCAAGATCGATGCGGGCGCCGTGGCGCAGGCCCTGGCCGACGCCAAGCCCGACGCGATCTTCTCCTCGCTGTTCGGTCCCGACCTCGCCAAGTTCGTGCGCGAGGGCCAGACCCGCGGCCTGTTCAAGGGCGTCGAGGTCTTCAACCTGCTGGCAGGGGAGCCGGAATATCTCGATCCGCTCAAGGAGGAGTCGCCCGAGGGCTGGTACGTCACCGGCTATCCGTGGAGCGAGCTCAAGACGCCCGAGCACACCAAGTTCCTCAACGCCTACCAAGCCAAGTTCAAGGATTATCCGCGGCTGGGCTCGGTGGTCGGCTATGCGACGGTGATGTCGGCGGCCGAGGCGATCAAGAAGGCGGGCTCGCTCGACCAGGAGAAGCTGGTCGCGGCGATGAAGGGTCTCACGCTGATCACGCCCTTCGGCATGATCGAGTACCGGCCGATCGACCATCAGTCGACCATGGGCGCCTATGTTGGCCAGATCGGCGTGAAGGACGGCAAGGGCTACATGAAGAACTGGCGCTTCGTCGACGGCAAGGACGCCCTGCCGAGCGACGCCGACGTCCAGAAGATGCGGCCGAAGAACTGACGGCAAGCTGTCATCCCGAACGAAGTGAGGGACCTTTGGGCTACCCTGAAAGGTCCCTCGCCGTGCTCGGGATGACATTCTCGCCTTCCTCGGCCATCGCGTGACCCTCGCTTCCATCCTCATCCAGCTGCTGAATGGGCTGGCGGCCGCCGCGTCGCTGTTCCTGGTGTCGGCCGGCCTGTCGCTGATCTTCGGCGTCACGCGGATCGTGAATTTCGCGCACGGCTCGCTCTACATGCTGGGCCTCTACGGCGCCTACTCGCTGATCGAGTTCTTCGGACGCACGCCGCTGGGATTCTGGGGCGCCGTCGTGTTGGCCGCTCTTGCCGTCGGGCTGGTCGGTGTCCTGATCGAGGTACTGGTGCTGCGGCGCATCTATCGCGCGCCGGAGCTGTTCCAGTTGCTGGCGACCTTCGCGGTCGTGCTGGTGATCAAGGACATCGCGCTCTTCACCTGGGGCGCCGAGGATCTGGTCGGCCCGCGTGCGCCCGGCCTGTCGATGGCGGTCGAGATCATGGGGCGGCGAATCCCGGCCTATGACCTGCTGCTGATCGCCATCGGTCCCGTCGTGCTGGCACTTCTCTGGCTGCTGCTGACGCGCACGCGCTGGGGGGCGCTGGTGCGCGCCGCGACCCAGGACCGCGAGATGGTCGGAGCGCTGGGCGTCGACCAGGCCAAGCTCTTCACCTCGGTGTTCTTCGTGGGCTCGGTCCTCGCAGGGCTGGGCGGCGCGCTGCAGATCCCGCGCGAGCCGGCCAATCTCGAACTCGACCTCGCCATCATCGCCGATGCCTTCGTGGTCACGGTGGTGGGCGGGCTGGGCAGCATCGGCGGCGCCTTCCTGGCCGCCATCATCATCGGCGTCGCCAAGGCCTTCTGCATCGGCATCGGCACCGTGACCTGGTTCGGCTTCGAGATTTCCTTCTCCAAGCTCACGCTGGTGGTCGAGTTCCTGATCATGGCGCTGGTGCTGGTCGTGCGGCCCTACGGGCTGCTGGGCAAGCCGCAGGCCGCGCAGCGGGCGGCCGAACCGGCGCCGCGATTGCAGGTGCCGTCCTGGACCTTCGCGCTGGTCTGGCTGGCGCTGCTCGCCCTCGTGCCGCTGGTTGCCGATCGCTACACCACGATCCTGCTGACCGACATCGTCTGCTTTGCACTCTTCTCGGTCTCGCTCCATTTCATCATGGGCCCGGCCGGCATGGTCTCGTTCGGCCACGCAGCCTATTTCGGCATCGGCGCCTATGCGGCGGGCCTGCTGATGAAGCGTTTCGGCCTGCCGATGGAAGCCGCGCTGCTGCTGGCGCCGCTGGTCGCCGGCGCCTTCGCCATCGTCTACGGCTGGTTCTGCGTGCGGCTCTCGGGCGTCTACCTCGCCATGCTGACGCTCGCCTTCGCGCAGATCAGCTGGTCGATCGTCTTCCAGTGGGATTCGATGACGGGCGGCAGCAACGGTGTCTTCGGCGTCTGGCCGTCGGCCTGGCTCGCCGACAAGACCACCTACTACTATCTCGCACTCGTCCTGTGCGGCGCCGGCATCGTCTTCCTGTGGCGCGTGCTGTTCTCGCCGTTCGGCTATGCCCTGCGGGCCGGCCGCGACTCGCCGCTGCGAGCCGAGGCGATCGGCATCGACCTGCGCGGCTTCCAGTGGGCGGCCTTCGTGCTGGTGGGCGCGCTGGCCGGTCTCGCGGGCGCGGTCTACGCCTTCTCCAAGGGCAGCATCTCGCCCTCCAGCATCTCGATCGCGCAATCGACCGACGGGCTCATCATGGTCCTGCTGGGCGGCGTCGAAACCCTGACGGGCCCGGTGGTCGGCGCGGCGATCTTCACCTGGCTGCGCGACGTCGTGGCCCGCAACACCGAATTCTGGCGCGCCGTGATGGGCGGCGTGATCCTGCTGATCGTGCTCCTGTTCCCGCAAGGACTCGTCGGCGGCCTGAAGGCGCTGGTCGCGCGCTGGCGGGAGCAGCGGGCATGAGTCCCGCGATCCTGCAGGTCGAGGGGCTGCACAAGGCGTTCGGCGGCGTCCAGGCGGTGGCCGACGTCTCCTTCGCCGTGTCGGCCGGCGAGATGCTGGCGCTGATCGGGCCCAACGGGGCGGGCAAGAGCACCTGCTTCAACATGCTGAACGGCCAGCTCACGCCCGACTCCGGCATCGTCCGCCTCGAAGGCCGCGACATCGTGGGCCTCCGTCCGCGCGCCATCTGGCGGCTGGGCGTCGGTCGCACCTTCCAGATCACCGCCACCTTCGCCTCGCTCAGCGTCCGCGAGAACGTGCAGATGGCGCTCTATTCCCATGCCGGCCGGCTGCGCTCGCTGCTGTCGCGCTTTGGCGCGGCGTTCGGTGGGGAAGCCGATGCGCTGCTCGACCAGGTCGGCATGCTCGACCAGGCGGAGCGGACCTGCGGCGTGCTGGCCTATGGCGACCTGAAGCGGGTCGAGCTCGCCATCGCGCTCGCCAACGAGCCGCGCCTGCTGCTTATGGACGAGCCGACCGCCGGCATGGCGCCCAAGGAGCGCGTCGCGCTGATGGAGCTGACGGCGCGGCTGGCGCGGGCGCGCAACATCGCGGTCCTGTTCACCGAGCACGACATGGACGTGGTGTTCAGCCAGGCCGACCGCATCATCGTGCTCGACCGGGGCGTGCTGATCGCCGGCGGCACGCCGCCGGAAGTCCGGGCCAATCCCAATGTGCGCGCGGTCTATCTCGGGAGCGCGCATTGACGGCCCCGCCGATGCTCGAGGTCAAGGACCTGCATGCCTTCTATGGCCGCGCCCATATCCTGCACGGCATCTCGCTCGAGGTGCGCGCGGGCGAGGTCGTGGCGCTGCTCGGCCGCAACGGCGCCGGCAAGTCGACGGCGATGAAGGCCATCATGGGGCTGGTGCCGCCGGCCCGCGGCGAGGTGAGCTTCGCCGGCCAGCGCATCGAGCGCCTGCCGCCCTATCGCATCGCGCGCCTCGGCCTGGGTTACGTGCCCGAAGAGCGACGCATCTTCACCGAACTGTCGGTGATGGAGAATCTCGAAGTCGGGCGTCAGGCCGCGCGGGCCGGCGTGCCGCTCTGGACGGAAGACAAGCTCTTCGCGCTCTTTCCGAACCTGGCCCGCATGCGCGAACGGCCGGGCGGGCGCATGTCAGGCGGCGAGCAGCAGATGCTCACCATTGCCCGTACCCTGATGGGCAATCCGAGCTGCGTGCTGCTCGACGAGCCGTCGGAGGGGCTGGCGCCCATCATCGTCGAGGAGATGGCCAATTCCATCCGGGCGCTGAAGGGCGAGGGTGTGTCGGTGATCCTGTGCGAACAGAACCTGCATTTCGCGCTGGGCGTCGCCGACCGCGCCTACATCATCGAAAAGGGCCAGATCCGCTTCGGTGGTTCCATGGCCGAGCTGGCGGCCAACGAGTCCCTCCGCGAACAATATCTTTCGGTTTGAACCCATGTCCGCCAAGAGCTCATTTACCGTCGGCATCGATGTCGGCGGCACCTTCACCGACCTGCTGGCGATCGATCCGGCCACCAACGAGGTGAGGCTCGCCAAGGTGCCGACCACCGTCGACAATCAAGCGATCGGCTTCATGGAGGCGCTGGCGGCGGCGGGACTGGATCCGGCGCTGCTCCAGGCGGTCGTGCATGGCACGACGACGACCACGAACGCGCTGCTCGAACGCAAGATCGCCAAGGTCGGGCTCATCACGACGAAGGGCTTCCGCGACGTGCTGGAGCTGGGCCGCCGCACGCGGCCTCAGGCTTACGGCCTGCGCGGCACCTTCACGCCGCTGATCGACCGCGAGGTGCGGCTCGAAGTCCCCGAGCGCATGGATGCCGACGGCAAGGTCCTGACGGCGCTCGACGAGGCCGCCGTCGCCGACGCCGCCAAGAAGCTGTTGGTGGCGGGTTGCGAGGCCGTCGTCATCCATTTCCTGCACAGCTACATCAACCCGGCGCATGAGCGGCGCGCCGCCGAGATCGTGCGCGGGCTTTGGCCGAATGCCTATGTCACGGCGGGCCATGCCATCCTGTCGGAGTACCGCGAGTACGAGCGCGGCGTGACCGCGGCTGTGAATGCTTCCGTGCAACCGGTACTCGACCGTTACCTGTCGCGCCTGCGCACGGAGCTGAAAGCCAAGGGCTACGACCGCGATCTGCTGGTGATGCAGGGCAATGGCGGCACGATCTCTTCGCAGCTCATCGCCGAGGCGGCGGTGAACACGGTGATGTCCGGCCCGGCCTCGGGCGTGATGGCGGCGGCCTATACCGGTCGCGCCTCGGGCCATCCCAACCTGATCACCTACGACATGGGCGGCACCTCGACCGATGTCGGCCTGATCGAGAATGCCGTGCCGCAGGTGTCGGGCGAGCTCGAACTCGAATATGCGATGCCGATCCACGTGCCGATGGTCGACGTCCACACGATCGGCGCCGGCGGCGGTTCCATCGCCTCGGTCGATGCGGCCGGCATGCTGCGGGTCGGGCCGGAGAGCGCGGGCGCCCGGCCCGGTCCGATCTGCTACGGCCGCGGCGGCTCGGAGCCCACCATCACCGACGCCAACCTGGTGCTGGGCCGGCTCAATCCCGACAAGCTCTTGGGCGTCGACCATCCGGTGACGCTCGATCATGTGCGCGCGCTGGTGCTGGAGAAGGTCGGCCAGCGGCTCGGCCTCGATGCCGAGGCGGCGGCTGCCGCCATCCTGCGCATCGCCAACGACCGCATGGCCGGCGCCGTGCGTCTCGTGTCGCTGTCGCGCGGCCACGATCCGCGCGACTTCGCACTCTTCGCCTTCGGCGGCGCGGGCCCGCTGCATGCGACCGCGCTGGCGCGCGAACTCGGCATCCCGACCGTGCTGGTGCCGGCGCGGCCCGGCATCACCAATGCGCTGGGCTGCGTCGTGGCCGACCTGCGCCACGACTATGTGCGCACCGTGAACAAGCCTTTGTCCGCGGTCGACGACGCCACGGTGGCGCGCATCTATGCCGAGCAGGCGGCCGAAGGAGAGGCCACGATCGCGCGCGAGGGCGTGCCGGTGCGCGAGCTGCGCCGCGTCCTGTCGGCCGACATGCAGTTCCAGGGGCAGAGCCACATCCTGTCGGTCGGCGTCGACAGCGCCGGCATCGGTGTTGCCGGCCTGCACAAGGCCTTCGCCGCCGCCTACTGGCGCCGCTTCGGCATCGAGCTGCCGGAGATCCCGCCGGTGCTCGTCAACCTGCACACCGCCGTGATCGGCGTGCGCCCGGAAATCTCGCTGGCCGCGCTGGCCGCCACCGAGCGCGCGCCGACGCTCGACGCGGCAAAACTGGGCGCGCGCCGCGTCTGGTTCAACGACGGCTGGCACGAGACGCCGGTCTATGCCCGCGAGAAGCTGCCGCTCGATGCGGCCTTCGAGGGGCCGGCGATCCTCGAACAGCTCGACTGCACCACCGTCGTCGAACCGGGCGACAACGTCCGGCAGGACAGGCTCGGCAATTTGCTGATATCAGTCGGCTAACGAATAAATCCGGAGGAAACGAAGATGAAGGTGACGGACGTCGTCTGCCATATCCTGAGCTGCAAGGTCGACAAGCCGTTCGTCTCGGCGCGCGGCTGGGTCTACGGGACGCGCTCGACCTGCCTGGTCGAGATCTCGACCGACGAGGGCATCACCGGGTGGGGCGAATGCTACGGTCCGGCCGCCGTCGCCAAGACCTTCGTCGAGACGCAGTACAAGGCGAGGGTGATCGGCCGCGATCCGTTCGACGTCGAAGCGATCTGGGAAGACCTCTACAACAGGATCAAGGACTACGGCACGACCGGCATGGCGATCTCGGCCATTTCCGGCATCGACATTGCGCTGTGGGACATCATGGGCCGCGCCGTGAACAAGCCGGTGCACAAGCTGATCGGCGGCGCCTATCGCACCGAGGTGATTCCCTACGCGACCGGTCTCTACTTCATCGACATGAATCGCCTGATCGACGAGGCGGTGGAGGAGGCGCTGGAGTTCAAGCACGCCGGCTTCCAGGCGATCAAGATGAAGATCGGGCTGGGCGACCTGAAGCTCGATGCGAAGCGGGTCACCGCGGTGCGCGAGGCGATCGGTCCGGATGTGAAGCTGGCGGTCGACGCCAACCACTGTTTCTCGGTGCCCAATGCCATCAAGCTCGGCCGCATGCTGGAGGAGCAGGACATCCTCTGGTTCGAGGAGCCGATCAGCCCCGAGGATCATGACGGCTATGTCGAGGTGACGCGCGCGCTCGACATGGCGGTGGCAGGCGGCGAGAACGATTTCACGCGCTGGGGCTTCCGCGACGTCATCGCGCGCAAGGCGATGGACATCGTGCAGCCCGATCTCTGCGCGGCCGGCGGCTTCTCGGAATGCCGCAAGATCGCGACGCTGGCCTCAGCCTTCGGCGTCGAATGCGTGCCGCACGCCTGGGGCTCGGCGATCGGCCTTGCCGCGACGGTGCAGTTCCTGGCGGCCCTGCCCGACCAGCCGCCGGCCTTCCGCCCGATGCCGCCGATGCTCGAGTTCGAGCAGACGCCCAATCCCTTGCGCGATCACCTGGCGCAGGAGCCGATCGAGCAGAAGAAGGGTATCGTGAAGGTTCCGACGGGACCCGGCCTCGGTATCGAGATCGATCGCGAGGTTCTGAAGAAATACAAGGTGGCGTGATCTAAGTCGTCCTGAGCGCAGCGAAGGACCTTGCGCCAACCGCACAGGACTTGCCTGATCATTCGGTGAGATCCTTCGCTGCGCTCAGGATGACAATGGAGCCGATATGAAAATCGTCGACGTAAAGGCCTATCCGACCAGCTATCGTGTGCCCAAGGAACTGCAGGTGTCGCTAGGCATCGGCACCATGACCAAGCGCGACTGCGTGATGGTCAAGGTGACGACCGAGGACGGGATCGTGGGCTGGGGCGAAAGCCACCATGCGCGCTCGCCCGGCAGCATCGGCCACCTGATCAACACGACCTTGAAGGGCTTCGTGGTCGGCATGGACGCCACCGACACGGTCGGCATCTGGGCCAGGATCTACAAGTTCCAGCTCGGCAGCCACGGCATGGGCGCCGCCACCGCCATGGCGATGAGCGGCCTCGACCAGGCGCTGTGGGACATCAAGGGCAAGGCCGTGGGCTGGCCGCTCTACAAGCTTTTAGGCGGCTCGAACAAGCCGGTGCCGGCCTATGCCGGCGGCATCTCGCTGGGCTATCAGGCGCCGGAGTCGCTGGCGGACGAAGCCGGACCCATGGTCGCGGCGGGCTACAAGGCGCTGAAGCTCAGGGTCGGCGACAGCGTGAAGAACGACATCGCGCGCATGACGGCGGTGCGCAGGCGCTTCGGCGACGACATGGTGCTGCTGACCGACGCCAACACCGGCTACACGGTCGAGGACGTGCGCCGCGTGATGCCGGCGATGGACGAGCTGAATATTTCCTGGCTGGAGGAGCCGTTCCCGGCGCACGACCACCGCTCCTACGCGATGGCCAAGGGCTGGGGCGTGACGCCGCTGGCGGCCGGCGAGAACCACTACACGCGCTTCGAGTTCCATCGGATCATCGAGGACGGCAACATCACCATCCTGCAGCCGGATCTTTCCAAGAGCGGCGGCATCACCGAGGTGCAGCGCATCGCGGCCGCCGCCTCGATGTGGAAGCTGCCGATCCATCCGCACAGTTCGATGACCGGCCTCAATCACGCCGTGTCGATCCACTTCCTGGCGTCGATCGACAATGGCGGCTACTTCGAGGCCGACCTCTCGGTCGCCAACAAATTCCGCGACGAGCTGGGCAGCGCGCCCTGGGAGATCGGCAAGGACGGAAACGTCCGCCCGCTCGACAAGCCCGGCATCGGCGTCGAGATCGACGAGAAGTTCCTGATCGCGCACCCGGTCATCGAGGGGCCGGGCTACGTTTGAGCTGGAGAGTCTTTGTCAGCGCGAGTCCAACCCACACCCTCATCCTGAGGAGCCGCACGCAGTGCGGCGTCTCGAAGGATGGGTAACAAACGCGGTGCTCGCGCCCCCCTTCGAGACGCGGTCCTGCGGACCGCTCCTCAGGGTGAGGTGGTGTGGTCAGGAGTGGAAGACTCTACGTCGCCGGGATCAGATCGCTCGCCTTCTCGGCGATGGCGTTGGTCGCGGCGTAGGTGTTGCCCGATACCATGGTCGGCATGCAGGAGGCGTCGGCGATCCTCAACCCCTCGAGGCCGATCACGCGCATGCTCAGCGGATCGACCACGGCCATCGGATCGGTGCCGAGTTTCGCCGTACCCACCGGGTGATAGGTCGTCGAGCCGGTGGCGCGGGCATGGGCCATCCACTGCTCGTCGGTCTGCACGGCGGGGCCGGGCAGGTTCTCCTCGACGACATGCTCCTTGAGCGGCGAGGTGTTGATCAGCTGGCGGAGGTACTTCATCGCCGCCAGCAGCGCGTCGCGATCGTGCTGGACTGCCAGATAGTTGGGCTGGATCTCGGGCTTGGCCGCGGGATCGGCACTCAGCGCCTTCACGTGGCCGGTGCTCTCGGGCCGCAGTTGCGAGCAGCCCAGCGTCATGCCCGGCACCGAATCCAGCACCGAGGTGCCGTAGCTGCCGGGCGCGTAGCTGGCCGGCGCGAAATAGAGCTGCATGTCGGGTGTCTCGAGGCCCGGCCGCGTCTTGAAATAGCCGCCGGCGTGGCTGGGACTGGCCGCCAGCAGGCCCTTGCGCGTGAAGGCATAGCGGATCACCTCGCCGACCAGCCGCAGCCCGTGGCTGCGCTCGTTCAGCGAGCCCGCGCCCTTCACCAGCGCCGAGACGCGCACGGCATAGTGGTCGCGCAGGTTGCGGCCGACGCCGGGCAAAACGTGCTTCACCGCGACGCCGATGGCGTTCAGGTCCTCGGGGTTGCCGATGCCGGAGATCTGCAGGAGTTGCGGCGTGTTGATGGCGCCGCCGCTCAGGATCACGTCGCGCCGCGCGCGGATCGTCTTCGTCTGGCCGTCCTGTCGATAGGTGACGCCGACGGCTTTCCGACCCTCGAGGTCGATCCGCTCCACCAGCGCGCGGGTGATGACCTTCAGGTTCTGCCGGCCCAGGGCGGGGCGCAGATAGGCGTCGACGGGGCTCCAGCGCCGGCCGCGCTTCATCATCTGCTGATAAAGCATCGTGCCTTCCTGGTTGCCGCCATTGTAGTCAGGGGAACGCTTCAGCCCGAGCGCCTCGTTGGCCGCCATGAAGGCATCGGACAGGTCGTGCGGATCGCCCTGGTCCTCGATGCTGAGGGGACCTGCGCGGCCGCGCACCTCATCGCTGCCGCCGACCCGGCTCTCGGCACGCTTGAAGAAGGGCAACCGCGGCAGCCGAGCTGCGCCCAGGTGTCGTAGTCGGCCGACTGGCCGCGCACATAGAGATGGCCGTTGATCGAGCCCGAGCCGCCCAGCACCTTTCCACGCGGAAACCTGATCTTGCGGCCGTCGATGTGCGGGCCGGGCGCCGTCTCGTAACCCCAGTTGAGATTATCGTTGTAGACTGTCTTGTTGAAGCCGGCCGGCACCTTGATCCAGATATGGTTGTCCTTGCCGCCGGCCTCGATGACGGCGACCGTGTTCTTGCCCGAAGCGGACAGGCGATTGGCCAGCACGCAGCCCGCGGCGCCGGCGCCGACGATGACATAGTCGAACTCTTCCATTTTTGATCTCCCCTTCATTCATTGACCTCATCCTGAGGAGGTCGCGGAGCGACCGTCTCGAAGGATGGGCCACGGTCGCGATCTGTGGCCCATGCTTCGAGACGGCTGCTGCGCAGCCTCCTCAGCATGAGGTTGGGCTAGGCGGCGACCACCAGGGTCGACGCCAGTTGGCGCACCGACTTGACCATCGCCATGGCGACCAGCTTGCCGGTCTTGCGGTTCTCGTCGCTGACGGCCACGTCTTCCATGAAGGTGAAGCGGCCGAAGGCGCCCCTGGCTTCCAGCTCGACGACGTGCGTGGTGATGGTGGGGTCGGCCACGATGACGACACGGGTCCGGTCGAGGCCGAGGCCGGCGATTGCAGCGGCGGCCGAGATGTTGACGTTCTGCGGATAGAGCCGTGCGCCCTCGCGTACCGGCCCGTCGAAGACGGTGTGCGGGGCTTTCAACGCGTCGAGATCGACCAGCGTTTCGGCTACCGTGCCTTTCCAGGCCGACGGGTCCTTGCGCACCGTGACGGTGACGCTCTCCAGCCCACCGACCGCGGCGCTGCTCAGGATATCGAGCGCACCGATGCCGGCCGACGGCAGGATCAATCGCACCCCGTTGGCCTTGGCGACCGTCAGCAGCCGCTCGAACAGGACCGTGTCGGTGAAGGCGCCAACCGACGTCACGAGGAAATCCGCGCCGCTTTCCAGAACGCGCTGCCCGTGCGTGCGGACGGCCTCATGGCCGGCGCATTCGGCCACGGCGTCGAAGGCATGGGCAAAGAAGCGGTCGGGCTCGTGCGTCAGCAGGTCCCCTTCGGAACGCGGACGCTTCACCAGCGCCGCGACCAGTTTGAGGTTCTCGATGCTGCCAGCCTTGAGCGCCGCCTCGACATGCTTGCCGATGGCGCCGTAGCCGATCATGCCCAGCCGGACGGCGGGCCTCGCCGTCAAGACAGCCTGCTTTCGACCCAGCGCGCCCAGGAGATGAGCTGGTCGTCGCTGCCATGCTTGCCGATGAGCTGCACGGAGAGCGGCAGTCCGAACGGCCCGGTGTTGAAGGGCAGCGCAATGCAGGGCGTGCCCAGCAGGGTCCAGAAGCGATTGAAGATCGCGTCGCCGGTGCTGCCGAGGCCGGCCGGCGCCTCACCCTTGGCAGATGGCGCCAGCAGGATGTCGAATTTTTCCCAGGCGTCGTCGAGCTGGGCCACCGCCGTCTTCTTGCGCTTCTTCGCGTCGGCATACTGCCGGGCCGTCACCGCATCGCCGTCGGCCAGGCCCTGCTGCATCACCGGCGAGAGAAGGTGCGGGAAGCGCCTGCGTTCCGGCGCGTAGGACTGCGTCGCCTCCTTGGTCATGATGCGGTGCTGCGCCTCCATCAGTCCGGCCCAGTCCGCCGGCGCCTGCCATTCGCGCACTTTCGCGCCCGCGGCGCGCAACGTGCGAATCGCTTCGAGAATGTTCTTCTGATTGTACGGCTCGGCCAGGTCCCACCACGGGGTGCGGATCAGGCCGATGCGCGGGCCTTCGCGGACCGGATCGGCCGCTTCGTGGCCGTAGGCGGCGCGGATCAGCGCGAGGTCGTTGGCTTCGCGCGCGAAGAAGCCCAGCGTGTCGAGCGACGTGGCGTAGGTCTTCACGCCCGTCATGTCGGCCCAGCCATAGGTGCCCTTGTAGGCCACCACGCCATTGAAGGCGCCGGGCCGGATGACCGAGCCCGCCGTCTGCGTGCCGTATCCGACCGGCGCCATGAAGTCGGCGACGGCGGCCGCCGAGCCGGAAGAGGAACCCGCCGGCGTATGGCGGAGATTGTGCGGGTTGTGGGTCTTGCCGGCATGGGCGCCGGCGAACTCGGTGGTGACCGCCTTGCCGAGCACGATGGCGCCGGCCTTCACGAGTTGTGTGACGCAGGCGGCGTCGAAGCCCGCGACATGGTCGCGGTAGATCGGCGAGCCGCAGGTCGTGGGCATGGTCCTGGTCGAGATGATGTCCTTCACTGCGAGCGGCACGCCGTGCAGCGGGCCGATCGGTTTGGCACGCTTGTCGAGCAGGTCCGCACGTTTGCGGGCACCTTCGGGATCAAGCGCCTCCCAGGCATGGACCTGGCCCTCGCGCTGGTCGATGCGCTCCAGACAAGCCTCGACGAGGTCGCGGGCCTTCAGCCGCTTCTCGCCCATCCGTCGCACGGCCTCGCTGGCCGACAGCCTGTTCGGCGATTTCGCCATTCGCTCGTTCCCCCTTCTTCAGCGCGTTCTGCGCATGATGACCGAGCGGCGGTCGGAAGGGTAGCCCGGGCCCGGCAGGCCGGCTGGCATGCCGCTTGCTGCCGGGAGCCCATCCAAGAGGAGGGCTCCATGGACATCGGTGTTTTCATTCCGATCGGAAACAATGGCTGGCTGATCTCCACCACGTCGCCTCAATACATGCCGAGTTTCGATCTCAACCGGGAGATCGTGCAGAAGGCCGAGGGGTACGGGCTCGATTTTGCCCTGTCGATGATCAAGCTGCGCGGCTTCGGCGGCGAGAGCGAGTTCTGGGACCACAATCTCGAATCCTTCACCCTGATGGCGGGACTGGCCGCGGTGACCGAGCGCATCAGGCTTTATGCCTCGGTCGCGGTGTTGACCATCCCGCCCGCCATCATCGCGCGCATGGCCTCGACCATCGATTCGATCTCGAGCGGCCGGTTCGGCGTCAACATCGTGTCGGGCTGGGCCAAGGACGAATACGAGCAGATGGGCCTGTGGCCCGGCGAGGCCTATTTCGGCTACCGCTACGACTATTCCACCGAGTTCGTGACGGTGATGAAGGAGCTCTGGGAGACCGGCACGTCCGACTTCAAGGGCAAGTACTTCCAGATGTCGGACTGCAAGCTTTCCCCGCGGCCGAAGACGCCGATCAAGATCGTCAGCGCTGGCCAGAGCCCGCGCGGCATGGAGTTCGGCGCGACCTACTGCAACTACAACTTCACCCTGGGCAAGGGCGTGAACACGCCGACGGCGCATGCGCCGACCAACCAGCTGATGGTCGAGGCGGCCGCGAAGACCGGCCGCGACGTCGGCAACTACGTGCTCATGATGGTGATCGCCGACGAGACCGACGAGAAGGCGATGGCCAAGTGGAAGCTCTACAACGAGGGGGCCGACATCGGCGCGATGGCCTGGATGTCGGGCCAGGCCGATGCCGATCCCAATGCGGTCGAGGGCGGCACCGCCAAGGCGATCTCCGCGCCCGAGGGGGCCATCAACTTCAACATGGGAACGCTGGTCGGCTCCTATGCCAGCGTGGCGAAGATGCTCGACGAATGCGCCACCGTGCCCGGGACCAAGGGCATCATGCTGACCTTCGACGACTTCCTGGCCGGCATGGACCAGTTCGGCCAGCACATCCAGCCGCTCATGAAGTGCCGCAGCGACCGCCTGGTCAAAGTCGCCGCCTGAGCGTCCTTCCGGACGAAGCAGGATTGCGTCCCTCCCCATTCAAATGCAGGAGTGTCCGGGGAAAGATTGAAGAGGTCCGGCAAATCGCCAGCAGCGGCAACGACACGTTACAATCCAGGGAGTG
>LNFM01005908.1_pt1 | contig 25667 bp, 27 predicted proteins | sample 596031 | NCBI WGS metagenome assembly LNFM01 (sample SAMN04254537, study PRJNA301005) | activated carbon metagenome | isolation source: dual media filters at the Ann Arbor, Michigan drinking water treatment plant | place: USA: Ann Arbor | reverse complement strand
TCATCTTGCCGTCCTCTCCGCTTTTGTGGCTCTCACTTCCACATTCTTGGCACATTGCGATGCCGTCTGGGGAGGGCGGCAACCATCCCATCTATTTCCGGGGCTTCTACTGCTGGAATTCCGAGGTGGGCGCGAAGACCCTCGGCATGGCGAGCTTCTACCTGCGGGCCGTGTGTCAGAACCGTAACCTCTGGGGCGTCGAGGATTTCCAGGAGATCAAGATCCGCCACTCGAAATACGCCGCCTCGCGCTTCGCCCACGAGGCGGCCCCAGCGCTGACGCGGTTCGCCAATTCCTCGCCGCAGGGCTTCGTGAATGGCATCAAGGCGGCGCGGCAGCAGATTGTGGCGCGGACGGATGAGGACCGGGATGACTTCCTGAGGAAGCGCGGTTTCTCGAAGGCCGAATCCGGCAAGATCATCGAGAAGGTGCTGATGGAAGAGGGCCGCCCGCCCGAAAGCATCTTCGACTTCGTGCAGGGCATCACGCGGCTTGCGCGCGACAAGAACCAGCAGGATGCGCGCCTCGATATGGAAGGTCGCGCCAAGAAGCTCCTCGACCGGGTCGGCTGACGTCGGGCCCGACAACGCGACCGCCCTCGCACGCGGCGGTCGCGCACTCCCCTTCCACACGCACGCTACTGGCCTCGCCCCGAGAGGGCAGGGGGCTTCGGCCTGCGCAATTCAGCGAGACCCCCATGACCCCCCAGGAAGAAACCATCATCTTCGAGGCCCGTGATATCCTCGGCCGTTACCTCAGCCAGAACCCGGTCATCGGCAGTTGGCAGGCGCTGATCGACTATTGCGCTCTGACTGTCAGAGGGCCCATCGAGCGCTTCCATGTCCTTTACCTCGACCGCAAGAACCGCATCATCTCCGATGAGCTTCTGTCGATCGGCACGGTCGACCATGTCCCGGTCTATCCGCGCGAGGTGATCAAGCGGGCGCTGATACTGAACGCCAGCGCCCTGATCCTGATACACAACCACCCATCCGGTGATCCGACGCCCTCGGAAGCCGATCTCAGCATGACAAAGGAGATCCAGAAGGGCTGCAAGTATCTCGGTCTGACGCTGCACGACCACATCATCGTCGGGGCAGGGACCGAGCTGAGCCTGCGGGCCCTCGGCAAGCTCTGACGCGTCTCTCCGACCTGGCACCGCTGCCCCTTCGAGGAAGAGGGCGGCGGTTTGGTCATTGACGGATGAGGCGGGGAGAGAGGCTTCCCGCGCCGTCGGAGATTTCCCCCATGTTCGATTTTCCCCTGACAACCTACCCCAGCAACGGCGTGCGCGGCCTCCCGCCGGGTTGTCCGTCTGGAAACACTGATCTCAGTCACCCCTTCGCCCTGACCCTGTCGCGCCGCGCACCGGCCAACCACCTGTCGGGCCGGGCCGCGCCGATGGTCCTCTCCCGTTTCGCGACTCTGGCGGACGCCATGCAGGGCGCGATCGACCACGCGGAGGCGATGACCACGGACGCCGCGCCCCAGCTTCTGGCGATCCTCGACCGCGACGAGCGCCTTGTTCTGGCCGGGGCCGCCAGCAACCACGCCGTCGCCTGGTGCCACCCAGTAACGAGCGCGGTCGAGGCGCGCGGCGTCGTGACCGAAGCAAGCCAGGTGCGCGCGCAGGCGGGCCGAGCCTCCGCTTGGGGTGAGCCCGATCTGGCGGTTCGGCTGCGCCACCGCGCCGAACTTCTGGATGCGCGGCTCGTCGACCCGCTCTGGCGCGCCTTCGCCGCCCGAGTGCTGCAGGTCGCTGCGTGAGGACTGAGAGATAGAGAAGGGCAGGGGGATTTGGAGCTTGTCTGGGTAAGAGAGATCGCCTCGGCCTGCTCCGATCTCTTCCCCTTACCGGAGACACACGATGAACCTGACTGAACCCACCCTCGCGCCGCCGATGGCCCCCCCGACCGTCGACATGGCGCAGATCTTCGCGGCGCATGCCGAACGCGCGGCCCGGATTGAAGCTCTGCGCCCCGGCAACAAGGACCGCCTCTTCTATGGCCTCACAGTCGCCGGCATCACCCATGTCACAGTGACCTTCAACGGGGCCGGGGACAGCGGCCAGATCGAAAGCATCGGGGCTTGGTCCGGCGAGAATGCCGTCGATTTCCCCGCCACCGAGATCGCATACGCCGCGCTCACCTGGGACGATCCCGAGGTCGAGATGCGGCAGCTCTCGCTGGAAGATGTCGTCGAGCAGCTGGCCTACGACTTCCTTTCCGACACCCATAGCGGCTGGGAAAACAACGACGGCGAATGGGGCGAGTTCTGCTTCGACGCCGCGGCCCGCTGCATCCATCTCGAGTTAAACGAGCGGTACGCCTCGTCCGAACTCACCACCCACGATTTCTGAGGGGGCGACGATGGCACATCCTTATCACCATGCCCTGTCCTCGGTGAAGAAATGGGGCGGCACGGTCGACTGCTACATGGCCGTGCATTCATGGTTAGACCAGAGCAAGGAGATCACAGCGGACTTCCGGCACCGCGCGCGGCGCCACCATGCCGAGGGCATCTTCATGGCCGGGACCATCTTCGGTCCCACCCTCACACTCTCGACCGGGCGGATCATTCCGACCCGCTGGGTGGCCGAGCAGTATGTGAAGGAAGACCTCGGCTTCATCCCGAGCTTCGCCGATTGGGTGAAGGCCATTCGGCCCGAGCCCTGGATGGGTCGGACCGAACGTATCGAGGCACAGGTCGATCCGCATCTCGTCTCGCCCGTGGTCGAGGTCACCTGAGATGACCGACCCGGCCTATCAGCGCCTCGGCCTGCCAGCGACGGCCTCGCCATACACCGTCTTGCGGGCTGCGGTCCGGGCGCTGCACCCCGACACGCGCGCCGTTCGCGGCTTCCGGATCGCACGCAAGCGCTTCTACCTGCAGATGCTTTGTGCCCATGCTGCGCGACAGACGGCAGGCGACGATCCGGCCCGCTGATCGTTCCCGACCACCCCCTCATCCCGACACAGCGCCCGGCCACTTGGCCGGGTCTTCCCTATTCAGGAGGTTCCCATGGCGGATTACTTCACCCATTTCTCGTGCCTGCTCGACGTTGGCACCCCCGACAAAGCTGCCCGCGCGCTCGCCCTGTTCCAGAGCTTGCGCGAAGCCGATCACGATGCCGAGGACCCGGAGGTCGCAGGCTTCGACCTCGTGCGCCAGGACGCGCCCGAGGGCAGTACCCTCTGGTTCCATGACGAGGACCACGGCGATGTCGAAGCCGCCATCCGCTTCGTCCTGCGCCTCGCGGAAGAATTCGATCTCACCGGCCTCTGGGGCTTTCAGTATGCCCTCACCTGCTCCCGACCGCGCCTCGACGCCTTCGGCGGCGGCGCGCATGTCATCGATCTCGGCACACGCAAATCCGTCGGCTGGACCAGCAGCCAGGAATGGCTGGCCGCCGCGCTGAACGGGGAGGACGTCGATGCCTGAGGTCATCTGCACTACCGTCTACCAGTTCCCCGAACTCTCGGATGCGGCCAAGGAAAAGGCGCGGAGCTGGTATCGCGAGCTTGGCCCCCACGACGATTGGTGGGACGCGGTCTATGACGATTTCGAGCGGGTCTGCGAGATCCTCGGCATCCGCCTGAAGACTACGCTCGTGCGCCTGATGGGCGGTGGCACGCGGGCCAAGCCCTGCATCTGGTTCTCCGGCTTCTGGAGTCAGGGCGACGGAGCGTCGTTCGAAGGATATCTCAGCCACGCCAAGGGCGCGGCCGCGCGCATCCGGGACTACGCCCCGAGCGACGCGACGCTGCACGGCATTGCCGACCGGCTGCAGGCCATCCAGCGGCGGAACTTCTACCAGCTCGCCGCCGAGATCAGCCATCGTGGGCGCTACTACCACGAATACACCATGGCCGTTGACGTCACGCGCGACAGTCCGACCTGGCAGCCGCCCACCGAGGACGCCGAAGAGATCGTGACCAAGGCGCTGCGTGATCTGGCCCGCTGGCTCTACCGCCAGCTTGAGGCTGAATACGACCACCTGACCTCGGACGAGGCCATCGAGGAGGGGATCATCGTCAACGAGTACACCTTCACCGAAGCCGGGCGGCTGTTCGGGTGAGAGCGCACGGTTGAAAACTGTCAGAAAACCGTATATGTTTCTGACAAAGGAGCGATCATGGAGCGCATGGCCGAAAGCATTATGAATGTTGCGACGACGTTGCCGGAGGGAGTGCCCTTGGCAGCGAAGGGGCTCCTGCACCTCGGCTCGCGCGCGGCGGTCGATCAGACGCTGTCGCGTCTGGCCGCGCGCGGCGAGTTGATCCGTGCGGGACGCGGCATCTACATGAGGCCCGTCCAGACACGCTTTGGTCCGCGCAGTCCGTCGGCTGAACAGGCGATTGAAGCGCTCGCTGTGCAGCGGGGTGAGACGATCGTCCCGAGCGGTGCTGCTGCGGCAAACGCTCTGGGCCTCACGACACAGGTGCCGGTCAAGTCGGTTTACCTCACTTCCGGTCGAAGCCGTGTGCTGAACCTTGGCCGGCAAGCGGTCGAACTGCGTCATGCGCCGCGCTGGCAGTTGGCCCTTGGGAGCAAGACCTCGGGCCAGGCCGTCCGTGCGCTGGCATGGCTCGGGCCGGATGAGGCTCCCAAGGCCCTGCAAATCCTGCGATCCAAGCTTACGGAGACGGCAAAGACTGAGCTGATGTCCGCCGCGCCGCAGTTCCCGACTTGGCTGGCACGATTGATCGGAGAGATGGTCCATGGCTGAGGCATTCATGCGCCTCAGCGCCAAGGACCGGCTGGACGCCATTGGTGTCGCAGCCGATCTTGTTGGCCAGCCGTCTGCGACCGGTCAGCCTGCTCGCGCGATCGCTTCGACCAGGACTGCCTTCGTTACTCCCTGTGCATGGCCCTGAAGAATCTGAAATCCCTCTGACACCAACAACTTGCCTGTGAGGGCATCAACCAGCGCAGGATTCATTTTCTCGGCGACTGCGAGCGCTTCCCGGCAAGCATCAGGAAATCTGGAGCAGGCTTCAACGACGTAGTCGGTGCCAAGTGCATGGGCGACGGCGGCGATGTCGAACATGTCCCGGGGCTGGAGGTGTGAACCGCGGAAGACTACCTTCTTGGCCAGGATTTCGGCTGGCGTCTCGAGTTTGACGCGTCGTCCGCGGATATCGGTAATGACATACGGTTCTTGGGTGACTGGGTCGCAGCAGATGAAGTCGATCTCGCCGACGCCATTGAACACGATCTTCAAGGCGCGCGTGCCATCGGTTTCATAGTCGCTCGGTGCGAGTTCGAGATTGTATCCTTGCGTCTCAGGGTTCAAATACGGGAGATACTGGGCATCGTCGATAAAGAGATCGATGTCGTGGCTTTCGCGATGCTTGATTTGGAGCATGAGAGCCGTTCCGCCCCCAAAGCTCCAGTTGGACATGCCGATACCCTGACCGTTGGCTTGGTCAACGATCGCCATAGCCACATCAAAAAGCTCGGGCCAGCGGCTTGGCTGCGGGACGTTCATTCAGATCGCGAGCGGGAGCTTGTATCCGGCGAGCTCGGAGAATTTTTTTGCGACCACGATGACTGCGTCCTTGCTAACACCCATCTCGTCGATAAACGACTGCTGCAGTTTGGGGGACACTTCGGACAGGAAGGCGAACACGCTGCAATCGAAGGCATCGACGCTCTTGCTGTCGGCGATTTTTTCGGCCAGCTGGGTAGCCGTCACCTGCACGCCGTAGGGCGCGCTGACTGTCGACATCACTTTCGCTGCGACCGAGGTCATTGCATCATCTCTGTGAGGTAACTTCTCGCGTAATGTAGTCGATGGGCATCAACAAAGCAATAAAGCCCCGCTTTACCTGGGCTTCCTAGGTCTCACGCGCCACTGCCGGTCTCCGGTTTCACGAAATCTTCCGGCACCATGATCCGATAGCGCGGGTGGATCTTGCCGCCTTGAACCAAGGCTCGGTCGCCGCTGCCGAGATCAAATGCCTGCGGGTCGATCCTTTTGCGCCAAGGATGATTGTGACGGTCGGCAAAGACGAAGAACAGGCGCTTGACCTTGATCTTGCGGCAAGCCTCGAGGAGGTCGGAAAGCAGTTTCGGGCGCAGGGTTGTCAGGCTCTCGAAAGCCATGTCGAGCGTGTGGAAACTCTCATGGTCGGGCAACTCGTCCATGGCCTCCAGGATCGCGCGCTCCGGCGTCGACATCGTGAGACCCCAGTCCCACGGCTGGCCGGTCGTCATGCCTTCGATCAAGCCCAGTTTCGGGTCGGCAAACAAGGATCGGGGGCGGGTTCTTATCGGGGCATCCATCGGCAGTTTCGCCAGCCAATTGGGGATACTGACCCCATAGACCCAAACTGGAGCGCTTTCGCCGAGGCGCAGATAGTGGGCATGTCCCTGTTCGCCGAGCGCCGTGGTGCCGCCAACATGCAGGTCATGACCCATGATATGCTGCGTGGAGAGGATGCAGGTCTTCCAGTCGATGCTGTTCGACGTCGGGGGGGCTGCGGTTCTGGGGAGTGGGCGGCGGAATACGCCTCGGGTGATGCGGTCGAGCCAGCCGCGCTTCACATAGTCACGGAAGCTCTCATAGGCGATGCCTTGGGAGACGAGCCACGCGGCATCGACCAGATACCCGGCGGGCACGGCATCAAGCAGCTTCTTCAGATTCTGTGACCTTACGGCGTCCATGATGCCTAAAGTGACATATTTTTAAAGAGAGCACCATGGATTTCTTTGACGGAAGCGACACTTTAGCGTTTCGGACGCTCCAAAGTCAGAATTTCCAAAGAACTGAGGGTAGCCCTAATTGATGGGAGATTTGAATGCGCGGGGATAAGGGACGGCTATAGGTTTGCGGTGGTTGCCGAAGGTCGCAGCGGTGTACCTCTCGGAGAGCCGCCGCGACCAGACCGTGGTCCTTCGGACAGAAGCTTGACCGAGGCTGATGTCCCTAAGCGCCCCTGCCAACCTATAGGTTGGCAACTACGCTCGGTTTGCCAAGCCACGGTATCGTTCTCAATAGCGATTGCCTTGTCCTACAATAGCTTGCGGGCCCGCAGTGGAGCCCGACAAGACGTGTTCGACTACATCGAGTTCTTCTACAACCCGCAGCGCAAACACGTTAGGAACGGCATGCTGTCACCGATCGCCTTCGAACAGCAGCAGAAACTGAAACTGCAAGGAGTCTAGCAAACTAGGGGCTGTTCACTGACCCTAAGAACCTCGTCCCGTTGTCAAACCCGCTATGGACTGCGCAAGGGAGTCACGGTCCAGCCCGAAGTGGTGATAGAGGTCGCCGATTGTGCCAGTCTGGCCGAAATGCTCGACCCCGTGTGACACTGTCTTGTGCCCGCCGACCGACCCTAGCCAGGCCAAAGTGGCCGGGTGTCCGTCAATGGCCGTGACCAGCAGACAATCTCGTGGCAGGTCCGCCAACAATGTCTCAATGTGGCTGCGTGCCGCCCGGTTACCACGTGCGCGGGCGCGCTGTGCGGCCGTCCAGCCCGCGTTCAGCCGATCGGCCGAGGTAACGGCCAGCACCCCCACATCGCGGCGGTGTTCGCCGATGATGCCCGCTGCCGCAATAGCCTCAGGCGCTACAGCCCCCTGATAGGCGATCACTGACTGGCAATTTGGTCCGGGCTTTCGCAGCCAGTAAGCTCCGTCGATGGCTCCTTGCAAGAAGGCGTTGTCGTGGCGCTTGCCCGGCTGTTCGAGCGGGTTTGTCGTCAACCGCAGATAGACCGACCCGCCTGTTTTGTCGCGCAGCCAGGTGCGTTCGTCCGGGTCGCCATCGCCGTCGCGTTGAAGGTAGTCGAAGGCCCATTCCATGATCACCGCCAATTCATCGGCAAAGGCCGGTTCAAACGCCGCCAAACCATCCTGCGACATGCCGGTCAAGGGTGTCCCGATGGACTGATGCGCGCCGCCTTCGGGCGCCAGTGTAACGCCCGACGGGGTGCCGATGATGATGAAGCGGGCATCCTGATAGCAGGCATAATTCAGGGCATCGAGGCCCCGATGCACAAAGGGGTCATAGACTGTGCCGATGGGGAACAGCCGCTTGCCGAATAGGCTGTGTGACAGGCCCGCCGCCCCCAGCAGCAAGAACAGGTTCATCTCGGCGATGCCCAGTTCGATATGCTGTCCCTCGGGCGCAAACTCCCACTTCGCGGTCGAGGGGATGCGGTGCTCAATGAAGGCATCGGCCTGCGGCTGACGCGCAAACAACTTGCGCCGGTTGACCCAGGGGCCGAGGCTGGTGGTTCCCGTTACGTCAGGCGAGGTGGTAACGATCCGCGCGGCCAACGCAGAGGAGCTCTTGGAAAGATCGTCGAGGATCTTGCCGAAGGCAGCCTGGGTCGAGATCTCGCGGCCAGTATCGACGATGATCTTCGGCACGGCAATGCGGTCGTCGTGATAGCGGCGGCTGCCATTTGCAAAAAACGGCACACGCGAGAGGAAACTGCGCAGGGCGGTCGGGTCTTGGACGGTGGCCATCGGCTCCCACTCCTGGCCCTGCGGCACGCCCATGTGCCTTTGCCATGACGCAAACTGAGTGGGGTTCATCAGCCCGCCGTGGTTGTCCTTGTGGCCGGCAATCGGGGTGCCCCAGCCCTTGATCGTATAGGCGAGAAAGCAGGTCGGCCGGTCGTGGGTGACGGCGTCAAACGCCTCGGCCATGGTCTGCACGCAGTTGCCGCCAAGGTTTTCCATCAGCGCTGCCAATCCTGCGTCGTCGCGCCGGTCGATCAGCGCCGACACATCGCCCTGATCGCCCAGATCCTCCATCAGCCGCTTGCGCCAGACGGCCCCGCCCATAAAGGTCAGCGCGGCGTATTGCTGGTTCGGGCAGCGGTCGATCCAGTCGCGCAGGGCGCTGCCTCCCGGCTCGGCAAAAGCCGCGCGTTGCAGGGCGCCGTATTTGACCCGCACCACATCCCAGCCGAAGGCGTCGAAGATCTGCTCGATCCGCGCAAACAGCCCTTCACGCACGATCCCGTCCAGCGACTGGCGGTTGTAGTCGATGATCCACCAGCAGTTTCTCAGATCGTTCTTCCAGCCCTCTTGCAGCGTCTCATAGACGTTGCCTTCGTCCATCTCGGCATCACCGACCAACGCCACCATGCGGCCCAAAGGCAGATCGCCGCCCCAGTCCTTGGCGGCGATATAGTCCTGCACGATCGACGCAAACGACGTGATCGCGACGCCAAGGCCGACCGATCCGGTAGAGAAATCGACATCATCCACGTCCTTGGTCCGGCTGGGGTAGCTTTGCACCCCACCGAAACCGCGGAAATTCTCCATCTTTTCGCGGGTCTGGTTGCCCATCAGATACTGGATGGCGTGAAAGAGCGGCGAGGCATGGGGTTTGACCGCGACCCGGTCTTGTGGCCGCAGCGCGTGGAAATAGAGCGCTGTCAGGATCGACACCATCGAGGCCGACGACGCCTGATGCCCGCCGACCTTGATCCCGTCTACCTTGGGCCGGATGTGATTGGCGTGATGGATCATCCAGTGCGACAACCACAGCAAGCGCTGTTCAATGGTTTTCAGATGGGGAAAATCAGGCATCGGCAACTCCTTTAGGCAAGAATATCGCAGTCCTTGGGCGAGATACCTGCATTTTACCTGTCTTTTCGCACTCCGATTGCTCATATTCGGCGTCAAATTGACAAGGGGCGCTGATTTTCGGCGTATATCATGTGAAACTGGATCAGATCGACCACCGAATTCTGAAAGAACTGCAGGCAGATGCGCGCATCTCACATCAGGAACTGAGCGAGCGTGTCGGCCTGTCGCCCTCACCCTGTGCGCGGCGCATCCGTCGGCTAGAGGCCGACGGCTTCATCACCGGCTACAGCGCCGTGGTGGACGAGGTACGCATGGGCTTTGGCTTCAGTGTCTTCGTCTCTGTCAAGCTGGATCAGCAGGTGGACCGCAAACTTGTCGAGTTCGAGCGTGAGGTCAAACTCTGCCCCGAAGTTGTGGAGTGTTGGCTGATGACCGGCAGCTTCGACTATCTACTTCGAATTTCGGTTGCCGACCTGAACGACTTCGAGCACTTTTTGACTGGACGTCTAACGAAGATCGGCGGAGTCGCTTCGATTGAGTCTTCAATACCTATCCGATGGGTAAAGCGGCAATCCGCGCGGATCAGCTGAGCTTAGGACGAGACTCCAGACGCAATCAAGTCCACCAGATGACTGATCAGATCGCCCGCAAGAAGATAGCCTAGACCTGTTCACCTAGCAGCCCGGAGAGAGCCGCGTTGATCTGCGGCATGTAATCAGGCTCGATGGCGAAAAGACCAAGATGGCCTGCCTTGCCTTCGATCACGGTCAGGCGGGCACCGGGGATCAATGCTGCCTCTGCGATGCAGGTGGTCACAGGGAAAATCTGGTCTGACGATATCGGCATCAGCAGCACCTTCGACTTCACCTTCGCGTAGGCGGCCTTTGCATCGCCGCCCGCAATGCCACCCACATCGGCGCGTTGCCATTTGCTGACCTGTGCCAGCAGGTTGTTGGCATCCATCGGCGCGAAATAGCCGGTCATGAAATCGGTCAGAAAGGCATCCAGAGACGCATGGCCCAAGGGTTCCCACCCCTTGCGGTCTAGAAAATCAGGGCACCAAGCAAGGTTTGTCCAGTAAAGCGCGTGCTGGCGCAGTGGCACTGCCATGTCGGCAGCGGCATAGGCTCCGCCGTTGAAGCCTGGAGCAGAGGTCAGGATGTCCTGCACGATCTTGCCTATGACCACGGCATGGGGGCGCGTGGTGCCAACCCCCGCCAAGGCCGCAACACGCTGTGCAAAACCGGGGTAACGGCAGGCCCATTCCAGCGCCTGCCCCGCCCCCATCGACCCGCCGAACACCAGCGCCAGATGATCGAGGCCAAACGCCTCTGTCACCAGCCGGTGCTGTGCGTTGACGTCATCTCCCATTGACACTGCGGGAAAGGCCGCCCCCCCTTGCGCCGCAGAGTTAGAGGGCGATGTGGACAGGCCTGATCCCAACTGATTTGCCAGAATGATGAAATACTTCGATGGGTCCAGCGCATGGCCCGCGCCTATGTAAATCTGCTCCATAATCTTGGTGGTGCCCGTGTACCAGGTGGTGACCAGCACTGCGTTGTCCTTGGCCGCGTTCAGCGTGCCTTGGGTGGCGTAGGCAATTTGCGCGTCCTTCAGCACCTGCCCCGAGGTCAGGGTGAAATCGCCAAGGCTGTGCAGATGAAACGGACCGTGGTTTTCCTGTGAATAGTAATCACTCATTGTTGCCATCTCCTCAGGTTGCAAATTTCTCAGGCCACAAGGCGGCCTTGGTGGTATAGCCGCAAGCAGTCTTGCGGCACGTCAAAACGCACGATTGCCCCGACCGTTTCGGCCCCTGCTACGGCACGGATGCGCAACGACGCGTCGCCGACCGACAAGGCCAGCACCTGATCGGCACCTTCAAACCAAATGCGCGTCACGGTGCCTGCCAGGGGGCCACCCGCAACCGCATGCTCCGGGCGAAAGGCCAGTGTCAGATCTGTGGTAGGCAGGTCCGCGGGGGCTGTGCGGGACAGGCCGGCGCCGGGGACAAGCACCCGGTCACCCTCGCGCACGGCGGGCAAAAAGTTCATCGCTGGGCTGCCGATAAAGGTCCCAACATGGGTGGTGGCAGGGCGTTCAAACAGCTCTTGCGGAGTGCCCGCCTGTATCACCTCACCGTGGTTCATCACGACAACTGTATCGGCAAAGGTCAGCGCCTCGTTCTGGTCATGCGTGACCAGCACCATAGTCAGGCGAAACTCGCGGTTGATGTCCTTCAGGATCTTGCGCAGCTCGAACTTCATCTGCGGGTCGATCACCGTCAGCGGTTCGTCCAGCAGCACCGCTGAAACATCTTCGCGCACCAGCCCGCGGCCCAGCGAGATCAGTTGTTTCTGATCTGCCGTAAGCGCCACGGCGCGGCTGTTCAGATGCCGCGACAGGCCCAGCCGCTCGGCAATCGCCTCGACCCGCGCCTTGATGCGGGGGGTGGGCACGCGGCGGCACACCAACGGGAAGGCCAGATTTTCGCCCACCGTCATCGACCGGTAGATCACCGGCACCTGAAACACCTGCGCGATATTCCGCGCGCCGGTGTCTTTATCAGTCACATCCTGCCCGTCAAACAGGACCCGGCCCTCAGACGGCTTCAATAGGCCCGAGATGATATTGAGCATGGTGGATTTGCCACAACCAGATGGCCCGAGCAGCGCATAGGTGCCGCCATCGCGCCAGGTCATGTCCAGCGGTTTCAGCGCATTTGTTCCGTTGCCGTAGGAGTGGGCCAGTTTGGCCAGACGAATTTCTGCCATGTCAGACCCCTGCCCTTTGCCCGTCTGCGCCAAAGACTAATCCTTTGTGCAGATCAAGATGCACGCCCACCACATCACCGGGGCTTCGCAGCACGACGCTTTTTTCCTGCATCACCAGGTCAAGGCCGTTCAACGACAGGTGGGTCAGCGTTTCAGACCCGGTGACTTCGGTAAGCGTGACCCGCGCCTGATGCGGCCCGCCCGCGCGGATATCGCTTGCGCGCAGGCCCAGCGTGTAGGCACCCGACGGCAGAGTAATTGCCTGCTGGCCAAGCGCGCCGAAATCGGCAACGCCGTTCTGGTGAAATGGGATCGGGTTGATCGGCGGGTCGTTCACGACCCTGGCGGCGGTCAGGCTGGCCGGGTTGGCAAAGACATCACGCGGGCTGCCCGATTGCACGATGCGACCGTCCGCCAGCAGCACGATCTGGTCGCCCATCTGCAAGGCCTCACGCGGATCGGTCGAGGCGTAAAGCACCACTGTGCCCGTCTCTACTGCCAAGAGGTCAACCAGATCTTTGCGAAACGCCTCGCGCAGATTGTAATCAAGGTTCACAAACGGCTCGTCCAACAGAAGGACCGGGGCCTTTTTCACCAGCGCGCGGGCGATCGCCACACGCTGTTGCTGGCCACCTGACAGCGCCGAGGGGCGGCGGTCCACCATCGCGGCAAGACCCACGCGCGCTAGGGCCGCCTCGGCGCGGGCGGCGGCGTCGGCCTTGGCCACACCCGCGCGCACCAGGGGGAAGGCCACATTGTCGCGCACGTTCAGATGTGGATAGTTGATGAATTGCTGCGTCACCATCGCCACCGGGCGCTTCCAGGGCGGCAGGCGCGTCCAACCCGTGCCGTCCAGCAAGATCTGGCCCCTGTCCGGCGCAATCAGCCCCGCAATCGCGCGCATCAGCGTGGTCTTGCCCGCCCCAGTGCGGCCCAGAATGGTGGTCAGCGTGCCGGGCTGAAAGCTGGCGTTAATGGCGGCTAGATGCGCCACGCCCCCCACCAGCAGCTCAAGATCTGTGATCTTCAGCATCAGCGCACCGCCCCGGCCAAGCCGCCCTTTGACAGGAACCGCTCTACCACAAACGCCAGCACAACCAGCGGCGCGATGGATACCAGCGCCGCCGCCGACAGCGACCACCACGGCGTCACCGATGAATTCAGCGACACGATGGCCACTGGCAAAAGCTGCGTCTCGGTAAAGGTCAGCGTGAAGGCAAAGAAAAAGTCATTCCAGCCAAAGATGATGCAGAACATCCCGGCCACCACCAACCCCGGCAGAGCATTGGGCAGGATCACCCGCCAGAAGGTGGTGATCGGATTGCAGCCATCCATCCACGCCATCTCATCCAGCCCACGCGGCACGCCGTTGAAGAAATCGACCATGACCCACACGGCAATCGGCATCAGCAGCGCCACATAAACGAGGATCAACCCCGGCAGACTATCCAGCAGGCCAAGCGAGCGCAGCATCAGGAAAAAGGGAATGGCCAGCACGATAGGTGGCATGATTCGCTGGCTGATGAAGAAGAAGGTAATGTCGCTGTTGCGCATCCACAGAAACCGGAAGGTGAACCGCGACAGCGCATAGGCGGCCAGTGTGCCAAGCGTGATGCTGATCACGCTGGCCGAAAGGGTAACGACGAGGGAATTGTAGAACGGCTTCACCACATTGATACCGCCCACCCCGCCGAAAAGCGACTGCCAGCCCTGCAAGGATGGTTCATACTGCACCCACGGGATCCATGTCGCCCCGCCGGTCACGCCATTGGCGGATTTGAAACTGGTGGTCAGCGCCCAGAGGAACGGGAACACGACAAAGGCCGACCACAGCGCGATCGCCAGATATTTCAGCGCCAGATACAGGGTTTTCATGCCGCGTCCTTTACCAATGCGCGCACCAGAAGCTTGGCAATCACCGTCAGCGCCACGATCATGATGATCAGGTAGGTCAGCGACAGCGCCGCCGAATAACCGATCTGGAAATCCCGCATCCCCCGAATGTAGATGTAATAGCTGGATGTTTCGGTACTGGTGCCCGGCCCGCCAGATGTCAGCACATAGACCGTTTCCATGATCTTTGACGCCTCGATCAGGCGGATCAGGATGGCCCCCACCGAAATCGCGCCCAGCATCGGAAAGGTTACTGAAAAGAACGTCCGCACAGGCCCCGCACCATCAATCTTTGCAGCGAGATATGGCTCGTTCGGCAAGGACAAAAGCCCCGCCAGCAGCAGCAGAAACATGAACGGCGTCCATTGCCAGACCTCGACAATCACCACCGCCGCAAAGGCCCAGCCTGCGCTGGAGAGCCAAGGTGCGGCGCCGATGCCGAGACTTTCCAGAATGGGGTTCAGCGGCCCGAGGCTTTCATGAAAGATTGTGCGCCACAGCACCGACATGACGACGGGCGTGGTCATCATCGGGATCAGGAACAACACCCGGAACAGCCGCCGCGCGGCTAGGTCGCGCCAGACCATCAGTGCCAGCGCAAAGCCAAGGACATACTGGATCAGCACCGTGGTGACCGAGAGCAGCGTCAATCGCCCGAGAGCCTGCCAATAGCGGGCGTCCTCCCACAGGCGGCCATAGTTCTCGCCGCCGATCCAGTTCAAGCCGGGGTTATACACATCCCAGGAGGAAAAGCTGACGCGGATGGTGAACAGAAGCGGGAAAAGGATGATCGCCACCAGCACCAGAAGGCCGGGCAGAAGGAACAGGTATTTCTGGCGGTACATCGGCGTGCGGTCCTTTTTGGTTTCGGATCGGCTTGGTTGCCGTCACTAAAGCCGCCCCACCCAACCCTCCGCCCAAAGGCGGGAGGGAGAAGCGGGATCTGCAAAGCTGTCTTGCGACGCATCCGGCAAGACGTGCCACGTCAGTGCAGGGGCCTCCCCCATGGGGAGGCGATGGGGGTGGGGGGGGCTGCAACAGCCCCCCTTTGATCACTTGTCTTCCAGTGCCACCACGTTTGCATAGGCGGCTTTCACCTTGTCCTTGCCAATCCGGTCCACGATTGCGGTCCATTCGGCGGCCACACCATCCAGCGCCTCTTGCGCCGTGGCCTCGCCCGATTGCGCCCGTGCCACACCTGCAGCCAGCGACGACATGAACTCGCCCACCCCCGGCACGCGCAGGTCGAACACCTGATTGGGGGCGCTGTCCACCGCCTTCAGCGTGTCGGCATAGGTGGTGGCAACGGCAGCATCCCAGCCAAGGTCGTTCTGATAGAACGCCGGGTCGAAATGTTCGGCCCGGTACGGGTTCACGCCAAAGCGGCCGATTTGCAGGTCAGCCATGGTGTTCGCCTCGTTGGAAAAGAAGCACAGATAGTCGAATGCCATATCCTGATTGGGGCTTGCCGCGGCCACTGCAGACGACCAGCCCCAGGTGACATAGGATACCTGATTTGGCGTCTCGAACGTATCCCACGCGCCGGTGGTGCGGTTCCAGACCTCTTTCGCGCCCGGCAAGGGTGCTGCGGCCACCTTGTTGCGGATCGGGCTGTCAGCCTGCATGGCCTGAATGAAAGCATCGTCCCATGAATAGGACATCAATGTCTGCCCGCCACCGAACGAAAAGATCTCATCCCCCAGACCGAAAGACGTGCCACCGGGCGGCATCGACGCCTGTGCCGCCACGAACAGTTCCAGCCCGCGCACCCAGCCGGGGGTGTTGATCAGGGGCGTCATGGTTTCCAGATCAAAGAAGAAACCACCCTTCACGTCGGGGTGCTTGGCATAGGCCGCAACACGGCTGATGAAGGCGGAAAACATCAGGTCGTCGCGCTTGGTCACTTCGGCAGTGCCGAAGTTCGGCGCACCGTCGCCGTCAAAGTCGAAATCGTTGAAGACGGCGGCGACCTCGTTATATTCCTCCCATGTTGCAGGCACGGTCAGATCGCGGCCAGTGGCCTCTTTGAACTTCGCCTGCATATCCGGGTTTGCGAACACATCGCTGCGGTACTTCAGATAATGGCGGTCGCCGTCCATCGGGTATTGCAACAGCTTGCCATCCACAAGCGACACGCCACGGTAGGTGTCGGTCACAGATTTCATCCCCGATGTTTCCTGATATGCCGCAGGCACTTCGGCAAAAAACGGACTGAAATCCCCCAGCCACAGCGAGGCATGGAACAGCACGTCATACGCCGCCTGCTGTGTCTGGAACGGAATCATGATCCGCTGGAACAGATCGCCGAACGGCACGTGCACCACGTTGACGGTGGCCCCGGTCAGTTCCTGAAACTGCTGAGCGTGCAGCGCTGTCGGCTCGCCGATCACCGGGATGGCATGGGTGATGATGTTCAGCGTGCGCCCGGTGTAGTCCTTGGCATCAATCGCTTCGAAGGAACAGGTGCCCGGCACATCGGCCTTGATGCCGTATTTGGTGTAATCCTCAGCCATTGCCGTGCTGGCAATCAGGCTCAGGGCCGTCGTTGCGGCAAACGCGCCGCGCAGCGTTGTCTTGGTCATGGTTTCCTCCCGAAAGATCATGTTTATTGCAAGGGAAGCGGACGGTCAGGGGACCAGAACCGCACGTCCCTTGATCTTGCCGTGGTGCAGGTCTTGCAGTGCCTGATTTGCTTCGCTGAGTTTGTAGTGCTTGGTCGCCAGTTCCACCAAACCGCGGTCAGCCAGCGCCATCAATTCGGTCAGTTCGGCCCAGGTGCCGACAAGATTGCCGATAATGTTTCGCTCGGTAGAGATCAGGTCAACGGTGGGAATATTGATGTTTTCGCCGTATCCCACGATGTAATAGCTGCCGTTGGCTCGGGTCATGTCGAGCCCCTTCTTCGTGGTGCCTTTTTCGCCCACGAAGTCGATCACTGCCTCGGCTCCCTTGCCGCCAGTCAGCGCCAGCACGGCGTCAACCTCGTCACCGTCAGCCTTGACCAGATGATCGGCCCCGCCTTCACCTGCCAGCTTCAGCGACACATCGGAAATATCAACGACGATGATCCGCGCTGCACACATGGCGCGCAGAACCTGCACACCGATGTGGCCCAGACCGCCCGCGCCGATGACAACCGCCGTCTGGTCGGGCAGCAACACTTGCGCGGCTTTCTTGGCTGCGCGGTAGGCCGTCAGTCCGGCGTCGGCATAAGGGGCCACGTCCTTGGGGGCCAGCGTCTTGGGCAAGGCTACAAGATTGCGCGACGATGTCAGCAGCGCCTCGGCATAGCCGCCGTTGCTGTCCAGCCCCGGAAACTTGCCGTCACCGTGCATGTCATGGCCACGGCGGCAGGCAAGACAAGTGCCACCCGTGACCTTCGGGTGCACGATGACCGGATCGCCAATCTTGAAGCCTTCAACCTCAGGGCCGATTTCTTCGACCCAGCCTGCGTTCTCATGCCCCATAATGAGCGGCAGCAGCTTATCGCCGGTGGGGTCGGTGATCGGCATCCACACGCCTTCAACGATATGAAGATCGGTGCGGCACACACCGGCCCCGCCGATGCGAACAATTACATCTGTCGATTTTGCAATCTTGGGATCCGGCACGTCCTGCAACGTCACCCAGTTTGGCGCGGTCAAAGCCATGTCGTATTTGTGAAGAACCTGCGCCTTCATGGGGTGACCTTTCCTGTTTTCCGCCCGGTCGGGCATTATGGTTGCCGGGTCCACAAAGCAGCCTTCTCTCAGCCTGGCAAATCAAAGGCTGCCCCCCTGCAGAAGCGTTCAAAGTCTGGACAGATCAGCCCCGAAGCGTGGGTTCTCTGAACAGGGTCCAGGCGGTTCAGGGCCATGGCGGACAGGCTGCGGCGACAGCATCCGGCCACAGCATCCGGCCACTGTGCAGAATCTGGACAGTGACCTGCGAATCGGTTGGCGCGTTGACAAACCGGCGCTGACCACTACACCGAAAGCAGGGTCAGCCTGGGGAGGAGGACCGAAAATGTCACACCAAAGCCCGGCGCTGTCGCGCGCGCGTATTATGCTGGAATCGCAAGGGCGGTTTCCGGGCGGCGCATTGCCGGGTGATATCTCTGATAGCTGGCTGCGCAGTCTTGGGCTCGGCCTTGATCCGCTGGCGCGTAGCGAGGATCTGGTGCTGACGGACACAGCCTTTCGCGCCAGCCGCGCGGACCACGCCGACCTGATCCATTTCGCCCGGCCAGAACTGGAATTGCTGTTCGACCAGATCGCCGGGTCAAATTTCATGATCGCGCTTGGATCGCCCGATGGGGTGGTGCTGGACACGCTGACCGACGGGCAGTTCGCCGATACCGATGCCGGGCGGGCGGTCATTGCGGGGTCGGTCTGGACGGAAGCGGCACGCGGCACCAACGCTTTGGGTCTGTGCATCATCAACCGCGCACCGACGCAGATTTACGGTGGCGAACATTTCCTGCGCGCGCATGGCGATGTCAGCTGCATTTCGGCCCCGATCTTTGACGGGCGGGGTGGTCTGGCGGGGGTGCTGGATGCGTCATCGGGGTCCACGATCCGGCAGCAACATACGGCGGCGCTGGTGCAGATGTCGGCCAGCAACATCGAAAACAGCCTGATCCGCGCCACACATGACCGGCTGATCGTGCTGCAGTTCCACCCACGGCCAGAGTATCTGGGCACGCTGTCGGTGGGCATGCTGGTGCTGGATGAGGACTTTCGGATCCATGCCGTGAACCGGCGGGGCGAGATGTTTCTGACCGGGTTCAAGAACCAGCTGTCCGAACGGTTTGACCGGCTGTTTGACCGGCAGTTCGAGGATATTGCACAGCGCCTGCTGCAGGGCGAAACCCTGCGCCTGCGTGACAGGATGGGGTCGGGCGTGTCGATGCGCTGCGTGGCCAACCGCGCCAGCTTCGCGCTGGCGGGGCGCCTAAGCCCGGTGGTGCCGATGCGCGCCGAACCTGTGGCCGTCCCAGACCGCGACCCCGACCCGTTCCGCGACATCGTGCTGGATGACCCTGCCCTGCGCCGCGCGCTGTCCGGCCTGCCGGATGCGGCGCGCAAAGCCCAGCCAATCTGCCTGATCGGGCAAAGCGGTACGGGCAAAGAAACCTATGCCCGCATTGCCCATGCCATCGCCCGGAAGGGCAAGCCGTTCGTGGCCGTGGATGCAGCCACTTTGAATGCCGCGCAGGCAGTCACCACACTGCTGGGACAGACGGAAAGCACGGGCCTTTTGGCCGAGGCGGCAGGGGGCAGCCTGTATCTTGGGGACATGACGGTCCTGCCCGGACCCTTGCAGATGGTCATCGCGCGGCTGCTGGAACAGGGCGAGTATCGCCATCCGGTGACCGGCGCGCTCGTGCGGCCCGACGTCCTGTTCTTGCTCGGCGCGACCACTGCCCCGGCTGCTGCTGACCTTGCACCACAACTGCGCTATGCAGCGATGGGGACGGCGATTACCCTGCCATTGTTGAACGAGCGCAGTGATCTGGCCGCGCTGGCATTGCGCTTTGCGCGGGCAGCACGCGCGGATGCCACGCTTGGCCCAAGGGTCGCAGACCTGCTGGCGGCACATGATTGGCCGGGCAACCTGCGCGAATTGCGGGCGGCGATGGCGCAGGCCGCGGGGCGGCGGCAAAGCGGGCCTGTGCAAATGGCGGATTTCGCGGGCCTGCTGGTCAACAGGTCAATCCCTGCCATTCAGCATGCCTGCGCCAGTTGTGAAGGCGTGCAGTGGAAGGCCGATCAGTGCCTTGCCGTGCGGGCCGCCGTGCGCCGCCACGACGGCAACGTCACCCGTGCGGCGCAGGAACTTGGCATGTCGCGCACCACGGTCTACAAGCACATTGGTGCTGCGGACTGACGGGCGCCTGCTGGCTACAGATCATACATGACATTGATGCGCGCCACATATTTGCTGGTTCCCGCGCCCAGCCGTGCGCCTGCATGCAGCACCGACGCCCGGTTCTGCCCGTGGCGGAAAAACAGAGCCCGTCCGGTGTGGGGGGTGATGGTGGCCCCGGCTTCGCCCTTGTCGTAAAGCACGGTTTCGCCGCCGATGATGCCATCTTCGGCACCGTTCAGGTACAGCAGCATCGTCAGCATGGAATGGGTGCCGCGCCATTGCACCATTCCCGTACCGTCAGTCGAAAGCCCGAATCCCGGCCAGTCGCCATCGGTGTGCAGGTTGAATTCATCCCCGATGTCGTAGCGGTACATGTTGATCCGCTGGCTAAGGCGCGGTGACAGCGCGCGCCCTTCAAGCGTGGCGGGAAGCAAGGCCGCCTCGGGCGCAATCCAGTGCACGGTCTTGTTGCGGCGCATGCCCGGCGGGGTCTGAATGCCGGGGGCGGCATCGCGGTAGCCCAGACTTTCGGTCAGGTCGATGAACCGCGCGGCCTCGGCGCGGGTGATCACGTCTTCCATCAGAAAGGCCAGCTTTTCACCCAATGGCACGGCGTCAAGCCGTGTTTCGGGTGCGTCGGCTGGGTCCAGCAGGCCCGGCGCGTCACAGGCCCAGATCGGCGTGCCCTCTTCAAAACCGCCTTCGGGCAAGGTGCCGGTCAAGCGGGCGACAACGCGGGAATCAACGGCAAGCTGGGTCATGATGTCGGGAACTTTCGGGGCATGAGGCGGGAAGATCGGGCGGATGGAAGGGGATATCCCCATCCATCCGTTTTGTTTGGGATCAGACCCAATCAGCCGGCAGATAGACAAAGCCGCTGTCCTTGGCCTTGAATTTGCCAAAGCCGGGGAAGTTGACATGGGTGAACGCCGTCAGGATACCATCGGCGGCTGCCATATCCAAGAGTTTGCGGCGCGACTGCGCCGCAAGGGTGGCATCGGTATCAAACCCGAATCCGGCTTCAGGCACCGCCGTGTGGATGGCGATGTTGTGCAGCGTGTCGCCCATGATCATCATCTGCTGATCACCACTGGCAATGTGCAGCACCGAATGACCCATCGTGTGGCCGGGCGCATGCTTCAGCGTCAGGCCGGGGAACACCTCACTTTCGGCCACTTGCCGCGTGCGGTCGGCATAGGCGCCAAGCGTGCGACGGGCGGATTCGAACAGGCCCTTGGCACTGTCGGGCGCTTGGGCAAGGATCGCGTCATCGCCCCAGAACTTCAGCTCGGCTTCGTGGACGACGATCTCGGCATTCGGGAAGACCGCCTTGCCGTCCGCGTCCACCAGCCCTTCGGCGTGATCGGGGTGCGCGTGGGTAAGGATCACCCCGTCGATCTGGTCGGGCGTGATGCCAACGGCGGCCAGGTTTGCCAGCGTGTTGCCAAGGCCGGGGCCGAACAGCTGTGCGCCCCCAAGACCTGCATCGACCAGATAGGTACCGGTTTCGGTGTTCACGACAAAGGTGTTGATCGGGGTTTCCAGCGTGGAATCCTGCCCGACCGATTCCAGAATAGCGGCCATATTGGAGGGATCGACGCCCGAGAAGTAATCGGGGCTCAGCGCCAGAACGCCGTCCAAAAGCGCTGTCACCTCAGTAGTGCCCACTTTGACACGGTGAAAGCTGGGCAGGGTCACACCAAGCGGCGCGCGGGCAAAAGCGGGGAGTGCGGCACTTGTGCCAAAGGCGGCGCCCATCAGGGCGAAGGAGCGACGTGACAACATCAGATACCCTTTCATATATCAAATAACGGCGGATTTCCGTGGGTCGTAATCGGATGTCTCCGCCGGGCCTTTAGCGCAGTTTGGCACAACGAGTATGACCTGATCAGCGAATGCAATGAACAGGCACTGTGCGCTTTTCTGTGATTGAATAATGACCAGCGAATATTCAGCAACAATATCAATGTGAAGCAGCAATGCAACGCGCTGCATTCTGACCGTTGTCATCCCGAAGTGTGAATAGTGGTGGATCGCCTCGATGCCCTTTTTGCGGCCATATTCATTGTTTTTGTGGACGCCAAAGGGCGTTTGCAACGACACCGTATTCTAGACCTTGATGAGACACTGCCCTGCCTTTACCCGGACGGCCACGCGCAGGCCACGACTGATAGTGCGGGTTCACAGCGCGCCAATCAGGCCATGGTCGCTGCCATTGGCGATACGGCTCGCATTATGGTCGGTGTCAAAGGGGATGAGCACGCCCACTGGGCCGAATGCCTCTTCGCGGGCCACGCGCATATCGTTGATCACATCAGCATAGACTGCCGGGGCGATGTCGAAGCCGCCGTCCTGCCCTGTGATCGTGGCAGCTGCGCCACCAGTAATCAACTTGGCCCCGTCCAATTTCGCCACGTCGAAGAACGCCCGCACCCGGCCAAACTGCTGTGGTGTGATGGTCGGCCCCAAGTGTTTCGCCGGGCACAAGTGCCTCGGCCACGCGCTTTACCGCCGTCACGAACGTCGGATACTCTGCGCGCCGCATAAAATGCCGCGTGCCCGCCTAACAGACCTGCCCTGCATTCAGAGTGAAATTCTTCACCGCCCCGGTCGCGGCAATGTCAGGGTAGGCATCGGCAAAGATGAAGTTGGCCGATTTTTCCACAGGTCCAGCGTCAGGGGGATGATCTGATCAGCCGCGATTTACCTGCCGACGCGGTCCAAGCCGACAGGCCCGGTAAGGGCCATGTTGGTGTAGACTTCCAATCGCATGTGCCGAAAATCAGCTTTTGATGAACCCGACCAACACCCCATTTGACGCTGAATCTGCATAGGTGCACCACGCACACAACCCTTTCTCTCGATGAAGATGTCCTGCTTTTAGCCAAGGCAATCGCGGGTCAACAGGGGTGCTACTTTTGGTAAGGTGGTTTCCGGGTTTGCGCGGCGTTCCTTGCAACGACCTGTCTCCCGGGCCAAACGCAAGGGCATCCCACTGCTGGCATCACATCTCGACATCGAGTACATCTAACAGAGCACAGTTGCCGCTCGTCTGAGATGCTCGATCACCTGTTCCCGTCGATCCACTTCGACATGAGCCCCTTGTCGCGGAAGCATTCCTCTGGAACGGCGCGCCGCTTGATGCGCGCGAGCTTCTCCGCAAAGGCCACCTGCTTCGAGGTCGGCAGCCTGTCCATGTCAGATACCGGCTTAAGCAGGGCCTGAGCCTCGATCCAGGCGCTGAGCGACCGGCGGGTCTGGTTGCGCAGGGCGAGCGAGCGCGCATAGGCGATCTGCTTGGGCGTCGCGGGCAGGGCGTATGTGGTGCTGTCCATCGGGAAACTCCCTTTCTGGCTTGGCCCCCAATATAGAACATAACAGGAACAAAATCAAGCCAAGCGTCCGGGACGCGTCGGCTCGAGAGGAAGAGGGGGGCCGGGGAAGATTAGGCCTGAGGGTGCCCGAGAGAGGGTGTCCGGGGCTGGTCCTGTCCCTCATTCCGGAGTTCCCCGATGACCTATCTCGCTGCTGTTGCGCCTCTCGTTCCTGTTCCATCTCGCGATCCCGCGCCCGCGATCCTCGCCGTCGCCGAGGCGCTGCAGCCCGATCTCGCCCAGGGCTTCCAGATCGACGCGCTGCGTCTGCGCCTTGAGATGGAGCGCGCCTTTGGCGGCTCCGATGCCGACGGCGCCTGGGACTGGAAGCTTGCCTACGAGGCGGGCGAGGTGGCGCTGGTCCTCTTCCTGCGGAAGTTCGGCCGTGCGCTGCTCGCCCGGGCGGGCTCGCCTGCCGCGCTGCTGCCGATCCTTGCCAGAGTGTCCGGCCTTTTGCCGACCCATACGCGACGCTCGGAGGAGATGGAGCGGTTTCAGCAGTTCTCGACGCCGCTGCCCATGGGGCTGGCGGCACTGGCGGCGGCACAGATCACCGCGCGCGATCTGGTGCTGGAGCCATCGGCCGGGACCGGGCTTCTGGCGATCCTCGTCGAAATCGTGGGCGGTAGCCTGATGCTCAATGAGCTGGCCGATACGCGCGCCGATCTTCTGCGCCACCTTTTCCCTGGGCGACCCGTCACCAGTTTTGATGCCGCACAGATCGACGATCATCTGGACGCAGGCCTTCGCCCGAGCGTCATCCTGATGAACCCGCCGTTTTCGGTTGTGGCGAATGTCGATGGCCGGACGACCGAGGCGACAGCGCGGCATCTGCGCTCGGCGCTTGCGCGCCTCGTGCCCGGCGGGCGTCTGGTTGCAATCACCGGGGCCGGTTTCGCACCGGATGCGCCCGCCTGGTTCGAAACCTTCGGCCGCCTCACTGAGTCTGCGCATCTGGTCTTCACCGGCGCAGTGTCGGGCGCGGCCTTCGCCAAGCATGGCACCAGCTTCGAGACGCGGATCTCGGTCTTCGACAAATGCCGGCGCGGCGAGCGGGGCGGCATCACGGCCGATCTCAATCAGCCGATGTCTTCCGATGTGGTGCAGCTCCTCGCCCGGATCGTGGCCGAAGTCCCTCCGCGCCTCGCGTTGGATGCGGGTGTAGGCGCATGCTCCCAGCCCATTTCCTCTTTCCGGGGAATTCCGGGCCGTTCCTCCGGCCTCACCGCTCGACCCTCGCGGTCAACGGCGTCGGCTAAGATGGATACGCATGTCACCACGCCCGATGTCGAGGACCTCGTCTACACCCCGCGCAAGACAGCGGCGATCTACGAGACCTTCCGCCTGCAGGCGATCGACATCCCCGGCGCGGCACCGCACCCGACCAAGCTCGTGCAGTCGGCGGCCATGGCTTCGGTCGCGCCCCCGAAGCCCACCTACCGGCCGAAACTCCCCGCCGCCGTGCTGCGCAACGGTCTGCTCTCCGAAGCGCAAATCGAGACCGTGATCTACGCGGGCGAAGCGCATGGCGCCTATCTCGCGGGGTCGTGGAGTGTAGATGAAGCCGGCGACATGGTCTCGGCCGCACCCGACGATGCCGCGGACGCTGTCCGCTTCCGCCGCGGCTTCTTCCTCGGCGATGGCACCGGCGCGGGCAAGGGCCGCCAATCGGCCGGGATCCTGCTCGACAACTGGTGCAAAGGTCGCCGCAAGGCGCTCTGGATCTCGAAGAGCGACAAGCTTCTCGAGGACGCGCAGCGCGACTGGTCGGCCCTTGGCCAGGAACGCTTGCTGGTCACGCCCCTGTCGCGCTTTGCCCAAGGCAAGGACATTCCGCTCACGGAAGGCATCTTGTTCACCACCTATGCGACGCTGCGCTCTGAGGAGCGCGGTGCCAAGAAGTCCCGCGTCGACCAGATCGTCGACTGGCTGGGTGCCGACTTCGACGGGGTGATCCTGTTCGATGAAAGCCATGCCATGGCCAATGCCGCAGGGTCCAAGGGCGAGCGCGGTGACACCGAGGCGTCGCAGCAGGGCAGGGCGGGTCTGCGCCTGCAACACAAGCTGCCCAATGCTCGCGTGGTCTATGTCTCGGCCACCGGTGCAACGACCGTCCACAACCTCGCCTATGCACAACGGCTCGGTCTCTGGGGCGGGGAAGATTTCCCCTTCGCGACGCGGGCGGAATTCGTGCAAGCCATCGAAGCTGGCGGCGTGGCTG
>LNFM01004484.1_pt1 | contig 25667 bp, 22 predicted proteins | sample 596031 | NCBI WGS metagenome assembly LNFM01 (sample SAMN04254537, study PRJNA301005) | activated carbon metagenome | isolation source: dual media filters at the Ann Arbor, Michigan drinking water treatment plant | place: USA: Ann Arbor | reverse complement strand
CTGCCATGCGCGATCATGTTGCGGCCGTGCGTGTCGGTCAGGATCCCTTCGGTGCGCGTGGAAACCCACTTCACCGGCCGGCCGAGCGCCTTGGCAGCAATCATGAGCGCCGCATATTCCGGATAGGCGCTCGAGCGCTGGCCGAAGCCGCCGCCGATATCGTGCGCTTCGAACACGAGCTTCTCGGCAGGCACCTTGGTATAGCTCGCAAGCTGCGAACGAAGATTGGTAACCCCCTGCATCGGTGAATTGATGCGATAGCTCTCGGTCTTCGCATCGTAGGCAACGAGACAGGCGCGAGGCTCCATGGGATTCGGCGCGACCCGGGTCGAGATGATCTTGGCACGCGTCACATGCGCTGCGGATGCGAAGGCCGCCTCGACCGCTTGTTCGTCACCGACTTCGGATTCCCAGGCGAGGTTGCCCGGCACTTCGTCGGACAATTCGGGCGCACCCGCGACGAGCGCCCCTTCCGGATCGGTCACGCTCGGCAGATCGCGATACTCGATCTCGATCAATTCGGAAGCATCCTGAGCGACGCCAGCGCTATCGGCCACGACGAGTGCGACGGCCTCGCCGACGAATCGCACTTTGCCGTGCGCGAGCACCGGACGCCCGGGCGCGCGCGCCTTCATGCCGTTCTTGCCGGCGAACTGCATCGTGTGCGGCGCACGAACGTAGCCGGCACGCACCGCATCTTCACCGGTATAGACACCCTTCACCCCCGGATACGCCGCGGCCTTGCTCGTGTCCACCGAAAGGATCTCCGCGTGCGCCCGGTCGGCGCGCACGAAGTGGCCATAGAGCTGCTTCGGAGCCTGCCAGTCCGACGCGTATCGGCCGGCGCCCGTGATGAGCCGGAAGTCTTCGACGCGGCGGGCGTCGTGGTGGTGATGGGTTTCATTGCTCATCGCGATGCATCCTCCGTAGGTGTTCGTTTTGGCGTTGGCGGCCCCGGGGGCACGGGGTCAGGCCTTGCAACCATGCCCCTGGCACCTGTCCGACGGGCAAGTGTGCGCCGCTTGATGTGCGATCCGCAAGAGATTCGGCTCCTGTAGTAGGGCCGACGGCGGGGCCCGGGTATGGCATGATCTGGTCCTCGGCGCAATCCAGACTACCCCCAATGCTGATCGACGCCCATGTGCACCTCGACCACTATGGCGATTCCCTCGATGCCGCATTGAGCGAGATCGAGCGCGAGTGCATCTTTACCGTGGCGACGGCCATCGACGTGCCTTCCTATCTCGAACTGCGCGAGATCGGCAAGCGATCGGCGTGGGTTCTGCCCACGTTCGGGATCCATCCGCGACGTGCCGCCGACTACGCGGATCGCCTGGAGGATCTCGTTCCGTACATCGCGACGAGCCCCGCCATAGGCGAGATCGGGCTCGATTTTCATTGGGTGCGCGATACGTCCACCTATCCGAAACAGCGGCGCGTGTGCGAGTTCTTCTTCCAAGCCGCAGCCGAGCAGAACAAGTTCGTCAACCTGCACACGAAAGCCGGCGAAGCCGAGATTCTCGAACTGCTGCGCAAGTACAGGATCGAGCGCGCCATCGTCCACTGGTACTCCGGACCGCTGGATGTACTCGATGCAATGATCGAGCACGGGTGCCTGTTCACGATCGGCGTGGAGGTGCTTTACTCCGACGAAATCCGCGCGATCGCCAGAGCCGTACCCGATCACCTCCTGCTGGTCGAAACGGACAATCCGGGTGCGCTGCGTTGGTTGAAGAAAAACGACGAGATCGGCATGCCCGTTGCGATCAAGGATGTCGTCGGCGCGCTCACCGAGATCCGGCAGACGACGCGAGAGGCCATCGAGGCACTGGTCTTCGACAATTTCCGACGGCTGCTTGGAGATGATCCGAAACTCGCACACGCAAGTGCGTTTCTGGATCGGCATCGATCTGTCGGGAGTCAGTAGGGGGGGGCCCGGCGCGAACGCCATCCTGCATGCTTGAGTCAGGCCGCGCCATGCCTTCCCCGGTCACGACCTCTCGTCAGCGGCAGCGAGCCGCCGGACTACGAGGGATCGTCGTGGTGGAAAGATCGTCGGCGGTACGGCCGACGCCCCCCCGCCAAGGTTTAAGGTCGGTGCAAGGTGGGTAGCGCACGAGTAAACGTACGGCGCCCGCGCTTGAAGCCGATCAGAGGTTGGGCCACCCGCGCCACCGCCTCCGCAGGCGACTGCACATTCCAGACGACCAGATCCGCCGGGTTGCCGACGGCGATCTCATGATCGGTGCGGCGCTGAATTCGGGCCGCGCGACGCGTCAGCATTTCGAAACACTCGGCCAACTCCTCCGCTGCGCCTCGCTGGATGATGTTGGCGTAGAGGTTGGCGATACGAACGAGGGAACCGTCGCCGAAGGGCGTGAACGGATTGAGCACGTTGTTGGTCGAGAGCGAGCAGTTGACGCCGCAGGCCACCAGCGCGTTCGCATCGGCCACGCCGCGGATGATGTCGTGGTCGAGCTGGCGCCCCATGACGAAAAGATCAGTCGCCGGCAGCACCGTGACGGCAACGCCGGCATCGGCCAGGCGCTTGCCGAGATCCGCCAGGCGTTGCGGTGGCAGGTTGGCGTATTTCGTGCCGTGGCCGATCGCTGTCCGTCCGCCCCAGCCATAGCGCTCGGCCAGGTCACATACGAGCAGGACATCCAGTTCCTCGGCACTCGCCCCGACGTCGAGATGGATGTCGACATCGACGTCGAATTCGCGCGCCAATTCGAAGATGCGCCGGATCTGTCCGGGCCGATCCGGGTCATATCCGGGCGCCCCGCCAATCACGCTCGCACCCCGCTTCAGTGCCGCAACCAGATTCGCATCGGCCTCGGGTACGTTGGTATGGCCTTCCTGCGCGAACACGCAGACTTCCAGGTCGATGGCCCAGCGATAGTCGCGGGCAAGCTGCTCGATCGCATCGAAGCCGCGCAGACCGACATTCGGATCCACCTCGACGTGCGTTCGCATGTGCGTTGCACCGTGCAGGACGCACTCCTCTAGCGTCTGCTTCGCTCGCGCGTATACGTCCTCGACCGTGAAATCCGACTTGACCGCGGCGACCCGCTTCATGTGGTCGGTTCCCCGGTTCGGCGAAGGGGGCGCCCGATCGACGATGCGTGACTTGTCGAGGTGGACGTGGGTTTCCACCAGGCCCGTGGACACCATTTTTCCGCCGGCATCGACCTCTTCGCCCCCACCGGGCAGGAGTGCTCCGATGTCGACGATCCGGCCATCGGCAATGCCGATGTCGACCTGTCCGGCATCGGGGGTGCCTCCGGCGAGGCGCGCGTTGCGTATCGTTAGGTCGAAGCTCACTGCAGACTCCTCTCCGGCGCCACACGTACCATCATCACGTTACCGATCGAACTGTACGCCGGCCGCACGAACGACCTTGCCCCACTTTTCGATGTCCTTGCGGATGAAATCGGTGAAATCCGCGACCGACATGGTCAACGGATCGGCGCCGCTCGCGAGCAGGCGATCGCGTACCGCCGGCGTCGCCACCGTCTTCACGATGGCGTCGTGCAGCTTGGCGACGACCTCCTGCGGCGTTTTCGCAGTGGTCAACAAGGCGTACGAGTTCGTCATCTCCACCGTCGGGAAACCTGCCTCCTTGGCTGTCGGTATGTCCGGGAAATGCTGTGTTCGCGCAGGATTCGCGGCCGCGAGGGCACGAACACGACCGTTGCGCACGTAGGGTGAGATCACCGGCAGATCGACGAACATGCCCGTGATCTGTCCGCCCACGACCTCCTGCACCGCGGGTGCCGCGCCCTTGTAGGGCACGTGGGTCATCTTGACGTTGGCATCACGCATCAGCATCTCCAGTCCGAGGTGCAGCGTACCGCCGACCCCGGCAGAGCCGAACACCACCTGACCGGGACGCGATCGGGCAATGGCGACCAGTTCCTTGAGCGTCTTCGCGGGTACGGACGGGTGTACCACGATCAGGCTCGACGTCGTCATCACCATGGTGAGGGGTTGCAGATCCCGCAGCGTGTTGTAGGGCGGATTCGCATACGTCACCATGTTGATCGAGGAGACGCTTGCCGTGGCAAGCAGCATGGTGTGCCCATCGGGAGCCGCCCGCACCACCGCATCCGCGCCGATGGTGCCGTTGGCACCGGCACGGTTATCGACGATTACCTGCTGACCGAGGAGTTCGGTGAGTCGCGGTGCAATCGCGCGGGCCGTGATATCAGCGGGCCCTCCGGCAGCGAAGGGGACCACGATTCGAACAACTTTGGTCGGATAAGCCTGAGCCTGTACCAGCAGCGGTGTCAGACAGACCAGAGCGACCGACGTCACGCGCATTGAACCCATTGCAACTCTCCTCTCGTAAGAATCGACGCCGGTGATGGATCGTGGGTCATGGCCGTCGGATCAGGTCTTGTAAACATGCAATCGGTACGTGATTGCAGCCCCCCCCAGCGATGACCGACCCGTCGGGCAGGCGTCTCGCGAAATTTCCCTGCGGGCACCTCCGGCGGGGAAGCCGCACAGCATGCCCATTTCGGCAGGCTCTGTGAAGCGAAACATCGTCAGGCCACACTGCTGCGTCTTCCCGCCACCGCACGTCGTGGCTACTGCTTTGCAGCATCCGTACCGCAGCCCCCGCTCCGGTATCCCGAACAGCGGCATCTGCGCTCTGCTCGGGACCCTGGATCTCGCCACTCCGTGTCATGAGATTGTAAGACTCGCACCCTAGCCTCGTGGGCGTGATCCGGGCCCCGCTTGTCATCGGCCGCAGGGTCCGGAGAAGTCGATCAACCCTTTGCCCACGCGCAGGCGAGCACCGCTGCGCCGCATGCCCTATTGGAGACGTCATGCTTCGAACTTTGACCTCAGTGAGTGTTGCAGCAGCTTTGTTCATGCCTGCAGCCCATTTGCTTGCCGCTTCGCCTCTGGCCGGCTTCAGTGCCGCCTGGACCTACAACCACGCATCGACCGGCGTGGCCGGCCAAACGTCGGAGATCCCGGCGTTCGATCCCGCGACCGGCACGCTTTGGGTGGTCGGCTTCCGGGGAGTCGACGTATTGAACGCGGCGACCGGCAGTTTCATCGGTCATATCGATACCACGCCGTTCGGCGGCGGCGCAAACAGCGTCGCCATCTACAACGGGCTTGCAGCCATCGCCGTGGAGTCCCCCACCCGGTCCCAGTCTGGCGTCGTGACGTTCTTCGACACGGCGACCCGCAGTCTTTCCGGCGGCTTCTATCCGAGCAGCGTCACCGTCGGCGCTTTGCCCGATATGCTGACGTTCACGCCGGACGGCAAGAAGGTGCTCGTTGCAAACGAAGGAACACCGGATGCCTACGGCGCGCAAGTGGGCAACAGCGTGCCTCGGATCTACGGATCTGCCCTGAACGATCCCGTCGGAAGCGTATCGATCATCGATGTGGCCACGCGTTCGGTCATCGCGACAGCCGGCTTTGCGGGTGTGCCCGCGAGCGGCAGCCACCTGCGCACCACCACGGGCATGGACTTCGAGCCCGAGTACATCACCGTCAACAAGGCAGGAACGAAGGCCTTCGTCGCATTGCAGGAGGCCAACGGCATGGCGGTGCTCGACCTCACGACCAACGCCTTCCAGAAAGTCGTGGGACTCGGCGCCAAGGACTTCTCGATCGCGGGCAACGAGATCGATCCCCGCAACGACAACTCGGTGAACTTCGGTACGCACAAGGTGAAGGGCCTCTACATGCCCGACAGCATGGCGACCCTCGAAAAGGGCGGCAAGACATACGTTCTGATGGCGAACGAAGGCGACTTCCGCGAAGACGACGGCGACCGTGTCGCAGCCGGCTCGTTTCTCGGCGCGGCCGTCCCGCTCGACCGACTGCGCATCTCGAACACGGATTCTTCCGGCACAGAACTCTTTGCAGCCGGAACACGCTCGTTCTCGATTCGCGACGAGAACGGCACGCTCGTCTACGACAGCGGATCGATTCTCGACATGATGGCTCATGCGAAGGGCATCTACGACGACGGCCGCAGCCGCGACAAGGGGGTGGAGCCGGAGGGGCTCACCGTGTTCGAGATCAACGGACGCACGCTGGCATTCGTCGGGCTCGAGCGCACGACCAAGTCGGCCGTTGCGATCTTCGACGTTACCGACCCGACCAACGTCGCGTATCTGGACATGATCGTGAGCGACGGCGATCTGAGCCCCGAGGGCCTGGCTGCCTACGAACTGGGCGGCAAGTATTACCTCGCGTTCTCGAACGAGGTGTCCGGGACGACCACGGCGTTCACGCTGACGCCTGTTCCCGAGCCGCGGACGTATGCCATGCTGCTTGCCGGGCTGGGCCTCGTCGGGTGGATCGCGCGTCGGCGCAAGCGCTGATAAATGGCAACAGGGGCCGGCGCAGATTGCCTGACCGCCCCTGATCCACATGATGAAATTCGGTGCCAGGCACGTGCCTGGCACCGAATTTTCCGAATTTTCAGACCTCGCCGAAGTGGATGCGGCGATAAGGCATCGACGGGATCTTGTCGTCGACGTGCAGATCCCACAGTTCGGCCTGATTGCCCGCCTGATGCGCTTCGAACAACGCCTTAAAACGCCCCAGACCGGTGATCTTCTCGCCGCGCAGACCGAATCCGCGAGCAATCGATGCAATGTCACCGCGCCCGTGGACAGACTCCGTGGGATCGTAGCCTTGCGCGCGGAACTTGTGGACTTCGGCGCCGTAGCCGCCGTCGTTCACCGTGCAGATCAACATCCTGATCCCTTGCCGGCGCAGCGTCTCCATTTCCTGGATGTGCATCATCAGGCTGCCATCGCCCTCAATCAGCAGCACCTTGCCATCCCCGCGCGCAGCGGCCACGCCGATCGCCGTCGGAAACGCGGAGCCGATGGCGCCGAAATCGTTGATGACGTGCACGTTCTCCGCACGCCGACCATGGAAATGCGTCATCGCGATACCAGCGAAATGGGCGCCGCCGCTGACGACCGTCCAGTCCTTCGGGATGGCCGCGTCGAGTTCCAGCATGGCCGGACGCGGATCGACCGTGTTCGGTGCCACCAGAAATTCCTTGGGATCAGGTCTTGCGGCCACCTGCGCAATCTTGTTCGCAAGCATCGGCGAACGCGCGCCCGCCGATGAATAACCCTTCGCTTCCAGCTTCGCAAGCAAGGCCTCGGCCGTCGCCTTGCCGTCGGCACGGATGTGCATGTCGGCAACCCGCAGCCCTTGATAAAGACCGCGCGGATTGAGATCGACCTGCACGGATTTCGCGTTCGGATACAGATAGCCGGCCTCGGTCGTATAGTGGCCCAGCCCGGCACCGAATCCGATGAGCAAGTCACAGGCTGCGAATTCTTCTCGTGCCACAGGGCTTGCGTAGGCCCCCGCGATGCCGATCCCGAACTTGTTGTGATCGAAGAGCCCCTTGCCGAAGAGCGATGTCGCGAGCAACGCCCCGATGCGTTCGGCGAGCGCTTCGAGTGCCGGACCGGCACCCGACCGGATGCATCCCCGACCGCCGAGAATGATCGGTCGCTGTGCTTCCGTGATCATGGCGACCAGTCGATCGACCAATTCGGGATCGGGTGCGGGTCGCTGCGGCGTGGGCATGAGATCGGTCGAGGGCGAATACTCCGCGCCCCAGGGGAACGGCGCCTTCTGCAGATCCATGGGCACGCCCAGCACAACGGGGCAACGCTCCTGGCGTGCTGTGTAGAAGGCTTCGCGCACCGTGTCGAGCATGCGATCGACGCTCTTCACAGCCAGATAGCGTGCACCCGTAGCCGTCGCGAGAGGGCCGAGTTCGAGCTGCTGGATGTACCAGGCGGCGGACGTCGGTGAATCGCCCGCGAAGACCACCATCGGAATGCTGCCCCGCGCTGCCGTCGTCAGAGCAGTCATGATCTGCGTGAAACCCGGGCCGCACGTGACGGTCGCGACGCCGACCTTGCCGGTATGGCGTGCATAGCCATCGGCCATCGAGCAGGCGCAATGCTCATGACGAGCGTGCACGATGTTGACGCCGTGCTTCTGCGCCATGACTGCGCCCCAATACATGTTCGCATCGCCCAGCAGGGCGAACATCGTGTCGACGCCTTCCGCCTTGAAGGCCTGCGACAACACCTCGTAACCGTTGATATCGCTCATGCGCTTCCCTTGTCCTTGTCGTTTTTGCCGATGATGCTGCGTGCGCCGTCCATGAGGGCGCGACCGAGGATCTTGGCCCCCGATGCGGCCGGTGCCTGTTCGATCGTTGCGTCCGCGCCTTGCGTCCGCCGCTGTTCGATGACCCGCGCGATGTTGGCGGCGAACTCGCCCAGCAACGCCCGCGCGACGTGTACGCCGCCTGCCGAAGCGAACATCTCCAGTGGCCCCGCGACTTCGAAACCACCGACGAGACTCACCTCGGTCGACGTATCGCCCGTCGCTGCGACGTCGAACTTCGCGCGCGCACGGGAAGCCCCGCGCTGATCGATGCCGCGCGCTTCGATCAGACAGCGCTTCACGGGATGGTCGTAAGTCAGTTTGGTTTCGCCGCGAAAGACGGCAACCGTCGGACCGAACTTGAATGTCACCTTGCCCCGATAGGCCCCTTCTGGGGTCAATTCGTTCATCTCGGCCCCGGGAATGCAGGCCGCGACGACGGCGGGATCCGACATCAGTGGCCACACCTCGTCCGGCGGTGCCGGAATCGAGAACGTCTCCTTCAAATCGATCACGCACTCTCCTTGGTTGAAGCGAAATCGGCGTTATCGGGACAGACCCCGAAAAGAAATCGGGGTCTGCCCCCGATTCCCCCGCCGGATATCCCCGAATTTCGTTTTCGGAATCGTACAGACATGACCCGCCCGACGCCATCGAGGCGGCCACGTTATGGAACTGAACCGAAGGCAGTTCGCTATTTCGCGGCTCGGGCGCGCTCGATCGATTCGACGATGACCTGCCTGGCCTCCGCCGCATCGCCCCATCCCAGCATCTCGACCCACTTGCTCGATTCGAGATCCTTGTAGTGCTGGAAGAAGTGCTCGATCTGCTTGATGGTGATTTCCGGCAAATCGCGGTAATCGTGAACCGACTCGTAGCGGCGCGTGAGACGCGGCACGGGCACGGCTACGATCTTTTCGTCGCCGCCCGCTTCGTCGCGCATCCTCAACACGCCGACCGGTCGCACCGCCACGACCGCGCCGGGAACGATCCCACGCTGATTGGCGATCAGCACGTCGCAGGGATCGCCGTCGTCGGAAAGCGTATGCGGAATGAATCCGTAGTTGCCCGGATATCGCATCGCCGTGTAGAGGAAGCGATCGACCACCAGCGTGCCGGCCGCCTTGTCCATCTCGTATTTGATCGGTTCGCCGCCGACGGGCACCTCGACGATGACGTTAACTTCTTCGGGGGGATTGGCTCCGGTGGAGATGGCGTCGAGGCGCAAAGTCGTTCCTTTCGGCAGCGATTTCAGAGTACGGAAGGATCTCGCACCGGCGTCGATGTAACAAGCGCGGAAAGGGGAAACGCGAAAATAGAAAGGGAACCTCAATCCCGTGACGCCCTGCCCCGGTCATGGGGAGAGCGACGTGAGCCGCGTCACCATCACCGGCGGTTCAAGCACTTCCCATGTCTCTTTTCGCCTTCCCGTCTCCCGCACCCTACTCAGCCTTGATCCCCGCCGCCTTCACGACCTCGCCCCACTGCTTCAACTCCGACACCAGAAACCGGTGGAACTCCTCGGGCGTCGTTGTGGCGATTTCGAGCGATAAGTTGCCGAAACGCTTCTGTCCATCCGCCGAGTGCAGCGCATCGAGCGTCGCCTTGTGCAGTTTCGCTACGAACGGTGCAGGCAACTTCGCCGGACCGAACAGCCCGAACCAGTTGCTGACCAGTACGTCGATGCCCTGCTCGCGGAAGGTCGGCAGATCGGGTAAGGCAGCTGCACGCTTGTCGCTGCTCACGGCGAGCGCGCGGAGCCGTCCCGCACGGACATGCGGCACGGCCCCCGGGATCGTCGGAAACGCCGCAGCGATCTGACCGCCGATCACGTCTGCCGAAGCAAACGCAATGCTGCGGTAAGGCACATGGACGATATTCACCTTCGCGGCGAGCTTGAACAGTTCCCCGGTCAGGTGGGTGACGGCACCGTTGCCGCCCGAACCGTAGTTGATCTGCCCGGGCTTTTCTCTCGCGACGGCGATGAAGTCCTTGAGCGTCTTCGCACTGAAGTTCGGGTTGACGACGAACACCTGGGGTGCCGTGGCGATACGCGTGATGGGTGTGAAATCCCGGATGGGATCGTAGGGGACGTGCTTCAACACATGCACGTTGATGGTGTGGGGCGAGTCGCCGACGAGCAGCGTATGGCCATCGGGCGACGCGCGCACGACCACTTCCCGACCGAGCGACCCGGCCGCGCCCGGACGATTGTCGATGACGAACTGTTGGCCCAGGCTCTCGGTGAGCTTCTGACTCAGGATGCGCGCCACCGCATCGGACGAACCGCCCGGCGCATAGGGAACCACCACCCGGACCGGCCGATCGGGATAGCTCGCCGAGTCGGCGGCTGGCCTGGACTGAGCCACCGCTGTCGCCGCTGCGAAGGTGGCAGCCATCGACAGACCGCCAAACACCCAGCATCGAACGCGGGTTCTGGAACTACGGATAGAGAAACACTGCGACATCGAGCACTCCTGATTGATGCATCACGGACAGGTATCTCGGGGATGCCTTGCCATTGGGGCTATTTTTCTGCGAGACCGAGCGCGTTGACGAGCTTGGTCCACTTGGCGAGTTCCGACTGCAGAAAGTTCGCCAATTCCTCGGGTGTGCTGCCGACGGGCTCCACCCCCAGGTTCAAGAGTTTTTCCCGAACGTCCGGCACCTTCACGGCCTTTGCGATTTCCGTACTCAAGCGCGTGACGATCGCGGGCGACGTCGCGGCGGGCGCAAGGACGGAATACGATGCGTTGACGTCGTAGCCCGGATAGCCTTGCTCGGCGACGGTCGGCACGTCCGGCATGGTGCTCATGCGCTTCGGCGTCGTCACCGCGAGCAGGCGTAGACGCCCCGAGCGGACATGCGGAAGGGCCGCCGGTGCACCGATGAAGGTCAATTCGAGCTGGCCGGAGATGACATCGTTGAGCGCCGGGGCGCCCCCCTTGTAGGGCACGTGCACCATGTCGATCCTGGCCATCGTCTTCAACAGTTCCGCGGCAAGGTGTGTCGGCCCACCCGCCCCCGACGATGCGAAGTTGATCTGGCCGGGACGCTTGCGCGCCAGTTCGACGAGTTCGTTGACGTTGCGCGCCGGCACCGAGGGATTGACGACGAGCACCTGCGCACCCAGTGCCACGAGGGAGACGGGCGCGAAACTCTTGAGCGGATGGTAGGGCATCGACTTGCCGCGCGTCGCGGGATTCATCGTATGCCCAGCACTCACATAGGCGAGCGTATGCCCGTCGGGTGCAGACTTCGCCACGAAGTCTCCGGCCAGGATGCCGTCCGCCCCTGGACGGTTCTCGACGATGACCTGTTGCCCGAGGAACTCGCTCACCTTCTGCATGACGATGCGGGCGGAAATGTCGACGGCACCGCCGGGACTGAATCCGACCGCCAGACGGACCGTCTTCGTCGGATACTTGTCCTGGGCGACGGCACAGGCACCCCCGAACAGGCTCGCATAAAGCAGCACGAGCATTGCACTGCGCTTGCATGATGTCACGGTGACGACTCCTCCTGAGGGGGCGCTTGGTCGAGTGGATACGCCGTCGAGACGCGCCGATGTCTCTCGACAGCCGGCCGCTCGTCGAACCAACGAGCGGCGAGTCCGAATGCGGCGCGGGTGTCGACGACGTCGGGCGCGCGGGGGCCACGAAGCCGCATTTGACAGCATTGCGCGCCTTGCCGCCTAATCGAGCGTGCGGGCGTCGCCCCGCGATCGCCCGCTGCCCAGACGGAAACTGCGTGACCGATTGTAATGAAGTCACACCGATTCCGTGCCCTCGAGCATGAAAGAATCGCTGCCATGTCCATCCAGATCAAACCCACAGGTGCAGCACTCGGTGCAGAGATCGTCGGTGCCGACCTCACTCGTCCTTTATCGGACGACGACTTCGCGACGATTCGCGATGGGTTCTACGAGCACGAAGTCGTTTATTTTCGAGGCAGGGAGCTGAGCGACGAGGACCACATCCGGTTCAGCGCACGGTTCGGCGAGCTGCGCAAATTGAAGCTCACCGACGACAAACTGCCCGACCACCTGCCCGAGATTTTCGTCATCTCGAACATCAGGAAGGACGGTCAGTACATCGGCAGCTACGATGCCGGCATCTTCTGGCACACCGACGGGGCCTACCTCGCGCGCCCCCACGCGGTCTCCGCCCTGCGCGCCCTGATCGTGCCCAAGGTGGACGGGCGCATCCTCGGGGATACCCAGTATTCGAGCACGACGGCCGCGTACGACGCACTGCCCGAGCGCATGAAGCAGCGCATCGAAGGCTTGCAGGCCGTGCACAGCATCCTGAAGCGCCTCGACAAGACCGTGCAGGCCGGCGGCAAGAAGGACTACACGAGCGCACTGAAGTCGAATCCGGAAGCGACGCACCCTCTGGTACGAGTGCATCCGGTCACCGGCCGCAAGTGCCTTTACGTGACCGAAGGCTACACGTCGCAAATCGTCGGCATGCCGGAAGACGAGAGCCGCGATCTCATCGCCGAACTCGCGCAGCACTGCATCAAACCCGAGTTCCTGTATCGACACCAATGGCAGCAACACGACCTCGTCATGTGGGACGATTGCTCCACCCAGCACAAGGCCACGTTCGACTACCCGGCGGATGCGCCCCGCCTCATGCACCGCACGACCGTCGTCTCCTGACAACCGAAATTCGGTGCCAGGCACGTGCCAGGCACCGAGTTTTTTTGCTTACCTCGTAGGAAAGGAACGCCATGAGCACCGTCGAAACACCCGATATCAGCGCCGAGGAGATCCTCTCCCTCCCCACATACAACTGGGATGCCGCGGACGCCGGCGACGAGGCACCGATCTTCAGCTACCCGGTCACGAAGGAAGCCATCGCGAAATACTGCGAAGCGGTGCGCAACATGAATCCACTGTATCTGGACGAAGCCGCTGCGAAGGCCGGCCCCTACGGACGCATCGTTGCGCCGCCGACGTTTGCGCTCATGGCCGCGCCGCTGCGTCGAAACGAAGCCATGCACACCAAGGGCTACGCTTCTCCCGAGGAAAAGGGCGAGTATCAGACGCCCTACGTCAAAGGCGAGCTGCGCTGGATGCGCCCGATCTTCCCCGGAGACACCGTGGTTTCTCGCGTGTACCTCGAAGCCAAGGTCGAAAGGCGCGGCAAACGGTTCGCGCAGTGGAAGTGCGAGGGCACGAACGACAAGGGCGAGGCGCTCTTCGACTATACCTATGTCACCATCTGGCCGGACGGCCCGGGCGTCGCCAACAAGAAGGAAGGCTCGAGCGAGCCTGATCCGATCCCAGAGATCGCCGCCGCTGACGCCCTCCCCGTCGTGACGAAGCTCGAAAGCCAGGAGAACATCGACCGCTTCGGCGTCACGACCAAGGTCCGGGCCCGCATCGGCAACAGCCTGCATCTCGATCCCGATTTCGCACGCCGGTCGCTGTTCGGCAAGACCGCCAACGCCGGTGTGGCCACGGTGGCCTTCTGCAGCGAAGTGATGGAACTCGGCTATGGCCCGCAGGCGTTGCTGCAGCCAGGCGGCCGCATCGAATTCAAGGCCACGCGCCCGATCTTCGGCGGCGACGAGATCGTTCTGCGCGGCAAGGTGGCGGCGCGCGAAGCCGGCAAGCACGAGATCGAGCTCTGGGTGCACGGCACCGACGGCAAGCTTCGCGGCGTGGGCGGCGGTACCGTCATCCTCGGTTGATACCGCATTCCGGAAATTCGGTGCCAGGCACGTGCCTGGCACCGAATTTCCGAATTCAAGGAACGAGGAGACGAACGATCTGCGTCACATCGGGGACGCTTTCCAGATTCCGCACGAGCTCGATCGCGCGCTCCACGTTTTCGGGCGGCACCGGCCGCGCCGAAAACGACATGCAGTCCCGAAACTTTGTTTCCAGCAGTTCGTCGCTCACGGGATGGTTGGGATCCCCCGGCACGCCGTCCGGACGGCACGAGTACGTGCGCCCGTCCTTCATCACGATCTCCACCGTCGGACGCGACAGCGACGAATAGCCGCCCACGGGCAGTTCGGCCGCCGGATCCAGTCGGTAGCTCACGCGATCGGCCATCGCGAGCACCTTCGGATCCCGCAAGCCATCCTCGGTATAGTCGCGCAGGGTGACGTTGCCCTTGACCATCATCACGGCGCTCGTAAACGGGATGCTGAACTTGCCGTCGATCGAGAGCTTCGGCCGTCGCTTCTTTTCCAGCGGCTCGGAGAGCAGCTGAGTCGCCCCCGTTCCGCCGATGATCGTGATGCTTTCGACCTCGTCCGGCAGCAACCCGTGCTGCGTGCGAAGCTCGCGGATGGCCGTATTCGTCGGACGCGTATAGCCGCACGCCGGCCAGACCTTGAACCCGTGCATATCGAGCAGCGGAAAGCGACTGCCGAGGCCGCCCACGATCGCTTCCCAATCGGGATCGCAGCGAACGTAGGTCTTGTATAGACCGTACCGACCCTCGAGCACTTCGCGCGAGCCCACGATGCCGCGACGTCCGAGCTCAACCGCCATCAGCGCGCCCTGCCCCGAGAAACCTGCCTGCATCGCCCGCAAATGCGTGGCTTCGCCGACGGCCATCTGCCGGCTGCCGCTAAGCTGGGTAAACGCGATGCCGAACGCATTCTCCATGGCCGCTTCATCGCAGCCATGTAGCCGTGCCGCAGTCGCCGCGCCCGAGAGATAACCGAACATCTGCGTCGGAAACCAACCTTCGGCGATCGTCCAGTCCGGGATGGGGATGCCAGCATTGAGGCGAGTATGCATGTCCGTCCCTGCTGCGATGGCGGTCAGAAACGCCTTTCCGTCGATGCCGCCCCGCTCCTCCGCCACCGCGAACGCCACCGGCACCGTGCAGATGCTCACATGCCCGCCGGCACCGACGTCGTCGTAGTCGACCATGTGGCCGAGGCTGCCATTCAGGAACACTGCCCAGGGTGCCGGCGCCGTATCCCCATAGCCCCATAACGTCGTCTTGCCCGTGCCGCCGAAGGACGTCACGTAGTCGCGAACGATCTGTGCCTCCGGCGCAAGGGTGGAAGCGGCAATCGACACGCCGAGCGTATCGAGCACGCACTGCTTGAGCAGCTTGATCAGCGGCTTCGGCAGTTCCTCGTACCGCAGCGTGGCCGCATGCTGTGCGAAGCGCAGCGTCGGCGAGATGGCCACACTCATTTCGCGTTCAATCCAATGCTCGCCACCACCTTGCGCCATTTGGCGATCTCGGCGCCGAGATAGGACTGGAACTCCGAGGGCGAACTGCCGATGGGCTCGGCCCCATCGCCCGACATGCGCTCGCGCACCTCCGGCGACATCACGCTCTTGTGGGCCGCCTGCGAGAGTCGATCGAGCACGGCCGGACGCGTGCCGGCCGGCGCCAGCAATCCGTACCAACTGCCGGTCGAATAGGCCGGATAACCCGCCTCGGCGATCGTGGGCACCTGCGGCATCGCGGAAGAGCGCTTCTTGCTCGTTACACCGAGCACGCGCAGCCGCTGCTGCTTCACGTGCGGCCCCGACGACAGCATGCTCGCGAACGTGAACGTGATCTGCCCGCCCAGCAGGTCGACGAGCGCCTGCCCCGCACCCTTGTACGGAACGTGCGTGAACTTCACGCCGGCCGTCGTCTCGAACAGCGCACCTGCCAGGTGCCCCGAGCTGCCCACGCCTCCGGATCCGTAGGTCAGCACATCGCCGCGGGTACGACCCATCGCCACCAGTTCCTTCACAGTTTTCACCGGCAGCGACGGATGCACCACCAGCAGGAACGGCGCTTCGGCCAGCAGCGTCACGGGCGCCAGATCCTTCTGCGGATCGAACGGAAGATTCGCATAAAGACTCGGATTGATCGCGAAACTGCTGGACACCACCAGCACGGTATAGCCGTCCGGCGTACTCTTGGCCACGGTCGATGCAGCGATCGAACCCGCCGCGCCGGTGCGATTCTCGACCAGTACGTTCTGGCCGATCACTTCGCTCATCTTCGTTGCCGCCATGCGGCCGACGATGTCCGTCGCCCCCCCTGGCGCCTGCCCGACGAGGAAGCGAATCGGCTTGACGGGGAAGTTCGCATCCTGCGCGCTCACGGCGCCGGAAAATACTGCGAACGATGCAGCCACCACACCCAAGCGAATGACGTTCATGAACCTTGAGTCTCCCGGACATAGCGCTGGAAGGCATATTCGGGCAGCCCGCCGGCGGCAAATATTTCTTCGATGAGCGGCGGAAACGCCCGCAAAGGCACGGATGCCCCGCTCGCTGGATTGCGCACGATGCAGTTCGGATAGTCGACCTCGAGCGATTCGCCGTCCTCGACGATGGCCGTGATGCCCGGCGCCATGAAGATGGGAATCGCACGGGCGATGCTGTTGCGCAGGAACAGCCGCGCCACCGACTCCGCGATGATCGCCACGATGCCGACTTCGCGCAGGACGAGACCCGGCCGACTCGATCCACAGCCGAAGTTGCGTCCGGCGACGAGGATGTCGCCCGGCTTCACCTGCTGCGGGAACTCGGGCCGATAGGCCTCCATCGTGTGCAGCTTGAGTTCCTCCATCGTCGGATAGCGATAGTACGGATTGATCGCATCGGTCTCGATCGAATCGCCGAACTTCCATACACGTCCCCGCAGCACCTGATTCAGTCTAGCGTCCATCGAGCACCTCCCGCGGATCGACGATCCTGCCCGCCAGCGCCGCAGCCGCCACCGTGAGCGGCCCGGCAAGATAGATGTCGGCCTTCATGCTGCCCTTGCGGCCCTTGAAGTTGCGCGTCGTCGAGGTGATGCACGCCTCGCCGTCGGAGAGAAAACCGACCTTGGGCTGGCACACCCCGCAGCCCGGCGTCACCACTTGCGCGCCAGCCTCCAGCAGCGATTCCACCAACCCTGCCTTCACGCATTGCAGATACACCTGCTGCGATGCCGGCGACAGGATGAAGCGCACGCCGCGCGCGACCTTGCGACCTTTCAGCACGCGCGCTGCGATCTCGATGTCCTCGAAGCGCCCGTTCGCGCAAGAGCCGATGATTGCCTGATTGATGGGGCTGCCCGCGACTTCATTCACCGGCGACACGTTGCCGAACTGGTGCGGCTTCGCCACAACGAAGGGCATTTCATCGACATCGAGCACCACTTCCTTTTCGTAACCCGCGCCCGGATCCGCTGCGACCGGCTCGAACGGTGCCTGCGTGCGGGCCTTCACGAACCGCTCGGTCGTCTCGTCGTAGGGGAACATCGCAAGCTTCGCACCGATCTCCACCCCGTGCGCGGCGAGACACATGCGGCTGTCGACGGACAACTGCGGCACCAGCGAGCCCGTGTACTCGATCGACATGTTGCCGGCGAAGTCGTCGCCGTACTTGCCCGCGAGATAGAGCACGATGTCCTTCGCGATCGGGTAGTTCGGCTGCTTGCCGTTGAGGACGATGCGAATCGACTGCGGCACCTGAAACCATAATTCGCCGAAGAGCAGCGTATAGAGCATGTCGGCGCGCGTAATGCCGATGCCCCCGCAGTTGAGCGCGCCGTAGCTAATCGTGTGCGAATCGTTGCCGACGACGAGTTCGCCCGGTCGCATCAACCCGTAGTCGGCCATCATCTGATGCGCGATGCCGGGTTCGGAGTCGTGGAAGCAGCGGATCCCCAGCCGCTCGACCTCGCGCCGGATCAGCGCGTTCTCGTCCGCCTGCTTCTGCGACAGCGTGGGCTGATGATGATCGAGCAGCACGAACACGCGGTCCTGGTCCCAGACGCGCGGCAGGCCGTCCTTGAACCCTGCCTGCAGGGCGAGATCGTGCATCGGTTCGTTCGCATGATAGTGCACCATGGCGCCCGTGATGCGCGCCTCGAGGATGTCGCCCGCGGCGACCGCCTTGCCGGCGAGGTTGTGCCTGGAAAAGAGTTTCTCGGCGATGGTCTGTGGCATGGATCAGGCCTCCGGAAAGAGCTGCTTCAGTCGCTGCCGCTGGGCGGAACGAATATGTTTGCGCGCGGCAGCCTCGGCTGCGTCGGCATCGCGCTTCAGGATGCACTTCACGATCTCGGCATGTTCGCTAACCGCTGTACGCGCGCGCTCGGGTAGCAACATCTGGCTGGGCCCGAGCAGATACATCGTATCGTTGACCGCGGCGAGACTCTTCTCGAGGTAGCGGTTGTGCGCGCCGCGATGGATCGCCTCGTGGATGAGCCGATTGTGGCGCGCAAGCGCCGCGGGATCCGACTGCATCTTCTGCTCGCGCTTGATCAATTCGTCCAGTTCCATGAGGTCGATGTCGGTAGCCGACGTCGCACACAGGCGTGCCGCCGTTCCTTCCAGCAGTTCGCGCATCACGTAGAGTTCCAGCATGGCCTCGCGCGAGATCGACGCAACCACCAGTCCGAGACGCGCCTCGATGCGCAGCAGCCCCTCGCTCTCGAGCCGCCGCAGCGCCTCGCGGACCGGCGTTCGACTTACCTGCAACCAATCCGCAACCTCGACTTCCATCACGCGCTCGCCCGGCTTCAGTGCACCGGAGGTCAGTGCATTTCGCAGTTGGAGATAGACGAACTCGCTGCGTGACTTCGCTTCACTGCGGGCGGATTCGCTGAGAACGCGTGATACCGGCTTGCGAAAGAGCACCGTGTTCGACTTCACGCGACGATCACCTCATCGCCCTCGACGCGAAACGGAGGCGCATGACCTTCCGATGCCCAATCCATGTAGCGCACCGCGTCGTCGAAACGCGGATCGCCCGCCTTCAGCACCTCGGGACGCAGCTGCTTGTCGATAAGCACGGGCAGGAACGACACCCGCTCGACCCCCTGCTTCGACAACTGCGCACGCGCGATCAGGCTGCGCTTGGCGTCCTCCCCGTAGGGCAGATTCGGATACTCGGGATCCAGCTTCACCCCGTAGCGTTTGCCGAAGGTTTCGTAGCGCTCGGGCTTGGCCGGCGGTGCGGACATGATGAAGTTGCTCAGGCTGTAGAAACAAGCCTTGCCGCCGTGAACCCCGATCGCCTTCGGAACGTGGGCATGATGCCCGAGAATGAGGTCCGCCCCTGCCTCGAACGCGGCGCACGCCGCGGTAGGCTGATAGTCCGCAATCAAACGCGGGATGAAGTGCAGCCCCCAGTGCAGCGAGACCACGACCACGTCGGCCTGCGAGCGCACGTTCCGGATATCCTCGACCATCCCGGCAAGATCCTCTTCATAGGGAATCGTCACGATGCGGGGCGGCATGCCGGCCTGATACTCGGCCGCCTGGTAATACGTGTGCGCACGCAACGGCGCCACGCCCGGATGATGGGCACGGGCGGCGTAGCCGTCGCGCAGCACCGAGCAGTAGGCGAGGAACGCGACCTTCACACCCTTGCGCTCGACGATCGCAGGTCGGCGCGCAGCGGCCAGATCGCATCCGGCACCGATCACCTGCATGCCTTGCGACCGAAGCAACTCTGCCGTATCCAGCATCGCGTCCGGCCCCCAATCCATCGCGTGATTGCTCGCCAGCGACACGACATCGAATCCGCATTCGGAGAAGATCTGCGCGAACCGCGGATGCTGACGGCTGTGCATGTCGCCCGAATGGACCTGCACGGCACCACGTTCGGAGTAGACGCGCTCGACTTGAGCGAATCGCAGATCGGCCGCCGCCAATGTCGGCTTCACCAGTTCGGCAAAGCGCGTCACCGGTTCATGGATCGGCCCGACGTCCCCGCATCCCAGCAATGTGATCATCGTCCCTCCTCCCGATTCACCGATCGTCAGCGATCCGACTTGCCCAACGCATGCGACGCTGCCGTACGCCCCGCGATGCGGCCGAACACCGAACCTGCCATGAGCCCCGAGCTGCCCGGATAGTTGAAGTAGAAGAGCCCGCCCACGAGTTCGCCTGCGGCATGCAGACCGCGAATCGGCTGATCGGCGATATCCAGCACCTGCGCGGTCGTATCGATCTTCAGGCCACCGAAGGTGAAGGTGATGCCGCACGTGACTGCGTACGCCGCGAACGGCGGTTTTTCCAATGCGAGGGCCCAGTTCGATTTGTCGATCGCTAGCCCCTGCGTGCGCCGGCCGTCCTTGATGTTCGGATTGAATGGCACGTCCCGCGTGATGGCCGCGTTGTACTCGCGCACGGTGCGCAGGAACTGCGGCGCATGCACGTCTTCCATCTTCGCCACGAGTTCTTCCAGCGTATCGGCGTGGACCTTGGTGGTGCCCTTGGAACGATACTCGTCGTGCAGCAGATGCTCGACCTGCGAATCGAATACGTGCCACGCAAAGCTGCCCGGCTGCTCCAGCACGATGCGGCCGTACTTCGCGTAGGTGTAATTGCGGAAATCCGCGCCTTCGTCGACGAAGCGCTTGCCCTCGGCATTGATCATGAGACTGAACGGGTAGCCGTTGCGGCTCGACACGATCGGATTGTCGAGTTCGCCGAAGTCCGGCGAGTAGCGCTCCCAGGAAACCGAGTGACACCCGGACCAGTGCCCGTACGCTTGCGCCCCGATGTCGAGCGCCATCTGGATGGCGTCGCCGGTGTTGTAGCGAGTGCCGCGTACCTTCGCCATGTCCCAGCCCGGGCCAAGATAACGGGTACGCATTTCCCGATTGGCTTCGAAGCCGCCGGCAGCCAGCACGACCGCGCTGGCGAAGATCTCCTCCTCCTCGCCGCCGACATCGATCTTCACGCCGCACACCGCACCGCCGGATCGCAGCAGCCCTGTCGCTCGGGCGTTGTAGCGCACTTCGATGCCCTTCTTCTCCGCGGCGACGTACTCGGCCTGCACGAGCCCCCTGCCACCGCCTGCGGCTTCGACGACGGTGCCGCCGAAGAACTTGAACTTGCCCTCGTGCTTGAAGGCGTAGCGACCGAAGCGCGGGATGAAGCGCACGCCTTGCCGATGCAGCCACTGGACAGTGCCCGTACTTTCCTGCACCACCGTCTCGGCCAGATCAGGATTGCAGTGCCACTGCGTCACGCGGCCGAGGTCATCCAGATATTGCGCCGCGCTGTAGATGCCGAAATCCGTGTTCTCGATCTCGCCTTGGGTCAGATCGGGGACGACGCTGCGCACCGTCTCCAGGCCATCGTGAACCATGCGGAAGCCGCCGCCGGTGAATGCGGAGTTGCCGCCTCGACGCTCCTGCGGCGCGCGTTCGAGCACGACGACTTTCGCGCCCTGCTCGTGTGCGGAAAGGGCTGCACACAAGGCGGCATTGCCGCCACCGACAACGATTACATCGACCCTGGAAGCGCTCATGATCCACTCGTGTATACATGCGAATACGCGATGATACACGGGACGACTTCGGGAGACACCCGATCAGCCGGGCGTAGTCGAACCGTTTCCCGACTCGTGACGCTCGACCGCCTCGAAGCGGCGCCGGGCGACGTTCAGCACGAGTACCCGCCCGTCCTCGATGAGATAGTGCCACCCGTGCAGAAACAGCCTGCGACTCTCGACCGCTTTTCGCACCAGCGGATAGTCGAACAGCCGTTCCAGCTGGAGGATCACCGAGCGCTGTTCGGTGCGCCGCAGGGCGTCCTCCGAAAGCGTGACCGGCAACACCGCATCCGCGCCCAGCTCCAGCCAGCGCCGCATGTGGGTCGCCTCCTCCGGCACGTCCTGATAAAGCGCCCTCACCGCGCCGCAATGGCTATGTCCGCATACGACGAGATGGCGGATGTCGAAATTCAGCAGGCCGAATTCGATTGCAGCGGCGGTGCCGTGATATCCCTTCGATGCATCGTAAGGCGGCACGAAGTTGCCCACGTTGCGAACCATGAAGATGTCGCCGGGGCCGGCACCCATCAGCAGGTAAGGCACGACACGCGAGTCGGAACAGCCGATGAACAGCACCTTGGGATGCTGCCCATGCTCGACCAGCTCCTGGAACTGCGCCTGATACCGCGGAAAGAAGCCATGTTCGAAACGCTCGATACGCGCAGCGAAGTCGTCATCCGCGCTCGCATGCATCTGCCCTGGCATGCCCATCGATTCGCCGACCGGGTTGTCCCCAGGGAGCATCTTCGTCGCCTCAGCCGTTGTCCATCACCTGTTCGAAAGCGTCCAGATCGACGCCATCGATGCGTGCCTCGGCGGCCAGCAATGCCACGTAGCGCCGCAGCTGCGTGACGTAACGCCGATTGCGCAGCGTCGCGGCGACCGCGCCCCTTGCCGTATCGAATGGAAGGGTCTGCCCCGGATCACGCGCCAACACTTCGACCACATGCAGGCCGAACCGGCTGTGGACGAGTCGCGGCAGCACGCCCACTTCGCTGTGCCCGAAGATTTCGGCAGCAAACTCCGGTGCGCAAGCGCTGCGCTCCAGCCAACCGAGCGCACCGCGTTCGGCGCCGCTCGGACAATTCGACAGGTCGTGCGCCGCCTGACCGAACCGGTCGGTGTCGCCCTCGTCATGACAACGAACCTGAAGCAACGTGGCTTCGGCCTGCCGACGCAGAGCGCGCAAGTCGCTTCCGGGCGTCACGGCGAACAGGATGTGGCGGACCTGGACCCGCTCCCCGCGGCGGTAGGAGGCCACGTTGTTGTCGTAGTACCGCCGACAGGCCTCCTCCGATGGATCGTCCACGGCGAGATTGCGATCCAGCAGCGCCTCGATGGCATCCGACGCCGCCTCGCTCAGGATGCCGTCCACACTCGGCGCATCCTCCTCTCCGAGCAGGCCGGCATGGCACGCGGCTTGCCGCAGCAGCTCCGAGCAGGCACGCTGACGCACCACCTCGGGGCCGAGACACTCGTCGACACCGCACAGCGGCACGTCATTGACGCTGGGTACCGGTGCTGCAAGCGTGGTCTGAGCCATAGCGTTCTCCTCAATCGCGCAACTGCGCAGTGTTGTGGCCCGGCGGCAGGTTGAGTCGGCGCGAGCGCACGACCTGATACGGCCGGAACAGATAGGCCACCGTGGCGAAGCCGCTCCACACGTGCACGAGGCGGCTGAACGGGAACAGCAGGAAAATCGTCATACCGAGCACCATGTGAGCGAGGAAATGCCACTCGATGCCCACCAATGGGGCAGCGTCGGGGCGAAAGGTCGCGATACCCTGCAGGTAGGTGGCGAGCGTCAGCATCGTCTGCGGATCCTTCACGTGCGACAGCGATGCCGGTAGCGTGGTCAAACCCACGACGAGCTGCACCCACAGGATGACCAGAATCGCGAGGTCGGTACGATGGCTGGTCAGGCGGATACGTGGATCGAAGATGCGCCGGTGCAGCAGCATCGTCAGGCCGATCAGGCAGATGAATCCGGCAATACCGCCGGCGATCACCGCCAGCATCTGCTTTTGCGGCGCTGTCATCACCAGTTCATAGACCGAATGCGGCGTGAGCTGGCCGAACAGGTGGCCGAAGAAGAGAAACAGGATGCCGACGTGGAACAGGTTGCTGCCGATCCTGAGTTGACGCGCGCGCAGCAGCTGTGACGAGTCGCTCTTCCACGTGTACTGGTCGCGGTCGTAGCGCGCCAGGCTGCCCATGAAGAACACGGCCAGACAGATGTATGGGTAGACGTTGAACAGAAAGTTGTGCAGAGAGGTGCTCAAGGCGTTCATGGGCGGACTCCTGGGGCGGCGCCGGTCGAGGGCTTGCGGTGGATACGAATCGGTTGCGGCTGATCGCGTCGCGACTGCCCGGCTGAGCTGCAGCCATCGAAAGCCGGGGGCTCGGCCCAGGTGGCATCCACCGGCTCTTCCTCGGGCACATCCATCGGTGCAACCTGCTCACCGGCCAGTTCGATCAACGCGCCGAGCACGGCGGCGTAGCGGCTGCGCCGCTTGGCCAGCGCACTGTAGATGGCACTCAGGATATGCGCCATCTCGGCCAGAAAGGCGCGCGCTTCGGACGTGGGCTGCGTCGAGGCATACTCCAGCACCACCGGCAGGTGGTCGGGCATCTCGCCTTCGGCCAGCAGCAGGCCGGCCGCCTCGAACGTGCGAGCCAGGTCGACCAGTGCCGGACCGCGATCGCGTGAATCGCCGTGTACATGCTCGAACAGCTGCAGGCTGGTTCGCCGCCCGCTGTCGAAGAGCTGCACGTAATCGGCCTCTGCATCCAACGGGCTTTGCGAAGCGATGCTTTCGATCAGCGCTTCGACTTCCGCGAGCCGCAGTGGTGCCAGCGCTGCCTCGCGACGCAGTACCTCGCGCAGTTCGTCCAGGTGCCCGCGTAGTTCGGCACCGGGATAGCTCAGCAGCCGCGCAAGCACGCGCAACGTCAGACTCATCGGTCGGGGCGTCATCATGTCAAACCTCCGCCTTGATGGGGATGGTGCGCTTCTTCTCGCTGCCGAAGAGACTCACTTCGCCGACACCTTCGCTGCAGCCGTTGCCGAAGCTGAAGCCGCAGCCGCCGCGTACGTTGAAGGCGTTCTCGGCGTACTCCCGGTGCGCGCTGGGGATGACGAAGCGATCCTCGTAGTTGGCGATCGCCATGATCTGGTACATCTCCTCGACCTGCTCCTCGCTCAGGTTCACCTGCTTGAGCACGTCGAGATTGATCCGGCCATCGACGTGCTTGTCCCGCTGGTAGGCGCGCATCGCCAGCATGCGCTGCAGCGCACGCTCGACAGGCATCGGATCGCCGGCCGTCAGCAGATTGGCGAGATAGGCGACAGGGATGCGAAGCTGCTGCACATCGGGGATCTGGCCGTTCAAGCCGATGTGCCCTGCGTTGGCCGCGGCGCTGATGGGCGACAACGGAGGCACGTACCAGACCATCGGCAGCGTGCGGTACTCCGGGTGCAGCGGCAGCGCCACCTTCCAGTCCACGGCCATCTTGTAGACGGGACTCGACTTCGCCGCTTCGAGCCACGCATCGGGAATGCCGTCCGCACGCGCCTGTGCGATCACTTCCGGATCATTGGGATCGAGAAAGATCTCCAGTTGCCGCCGATAGAGATCCCGGTCGTGCTCGGTACTGGCTGCCTCCTTGATGCGATCGGCATCGTACAGCAGCACACCGAGATAGCGGATGCGGCCCACGCAGGTCTCGCTGCATACGGTGGGCTGCCCGGCCTCGATGCGCGGGTAGCAGAAGATGCACTTCTCGGCCTTGCCGCTTTTCCAGTTGTAGTAGATCTTCTTGTAGGGGCAACCCGAGACGCACATGCGCCAGCCGCGGCACTTGTCCTGGTCGATGAGCACGATGCCGTCCTCCTCGCGCTTGTAGATCGAGCCCGACGGACACGAGGCGACGCAGGTGGGATTCAGGCAATGCTCGCAGAGCCTGGGCAGGTACATCATGAAGGTGTTCTCGAACTCGCCGACCATCGCCTTCTGCGCGGCCTCGAAGCCATCGAAGTTCTTGTCGGCGCTGCGCTTGCTGAACTCGCCGCCGAGGATCTCCTCCCAGTTCGGCCCCCACACGATCTTGTCCATCTGCTGGCCGGTGATGAGGCTGCGCGGGCGCGCCGTCGGACTCGCCTTCATCTCCGGGGCACTTTGCAGGTGGTCGTAGTCGAAGGTGAAGGGTTCGTAGTAGT
>LNFM01004483.1_pt1 | contig 25670 bp, 22 predicted proteins | sample 596031 | NCBI WGS metagenome assembly LNFM01 (sample SAMN04254537, study PRJNA301005) | activated carbon metagenome | isolation source: dual media filters at the Ann Arbor, Michigan drinking water treatment plant | place: USA: Ann Arbor | reverse complement strand
TCACGCCCACATTGCAGTCTTTCACGTATTCCAGGCGGGTGATCTCGTTCATGCCGTTGCGCGTCGAAATCGTTTCGTTCTTCAAACCGCCCTTGCCGTCCGGCACCTGGATGGTCATTTCGCTTTCGCGTTCGACGTGGTCGGCGAACTTGGCTTCATCGGGCCGGCCCTTGATGCCGTTGCTGAAGTAGTTCGCGGCGTTGGACGAGGCTTCCGAGCCGAACAGGTCCAGCGAGGAGGTGAACCAGAAGTTCATGAATTTCTGGATGGTCGGCAGGTCGATCACTCCGGCCTTGCGCAGGGTGTCCACGTTGTCGGTGTCCAGCTCTTTCATGACTTCCAGCGTGCGCTTGATCACACGGCCAATGCCGGTCTCGCCGACAAACATGTGGTGCGCTTCCTCGGTCAGCATGAAACGTGTGGTGCGCGCCAGCGGATCAAACGCGCTTTCGGCAAAGGACTTGAGCTGGAACTTGCCGTCGCGGTCGGTGAAGTAGGTGAACATGAAAAAGCTCAGCCAGTTGTCCATGGGCTCGTTGAAGGTGCCCAGGATGCGCGGCTTGTCGGCGTCGCCGCTGTGGCGGGTCAGCAGTTCCTCGGCTTCCTCGCGGCCGTCGCGGCCGAAATGCGCATGCAGCAAATAAACCATGGCCCACAGGTGACGGCCCTCCTCCACATTGACCTGGAACAGGTTGCGCAGGTCGTACAGCGACGGTGCGGTGTGGCCCAGCAGGCGCTGCTGCTCGACCGAGGCCGGCTCGGTGTCGCCCTGTGTCACGATCAGGCGGCGGAAGGCGCTGCGGTACTCGCCCGGCACTTCCTGCCAGACTTCTTCACCCATGTGGTCGCCAAAACCGATCTTGCGGTTTTCTTCCTTGTCGGCCAGGAAAATGCCCCAGCGGTAATCGGGCATGGGGGTGTAGCCGTAGCTGGCCCAGCCGGACGCGTCCACGCCGACAGCGGTGCGCAGGTAGACCTCTTTCGCGTTGAAGTCGCTCGGGCCCATCTCGTCCCACCAGCTCATGAAGGCCGGCTGCCAGTGCTCGAGCGCACGCTGCAGCTGGCGGTTCTCGCCGAGGTTGACGTTGTTGGGGATCAGGGCTTGCAGGTCAATATTGCTCATGGTGTTTCCTTGGTAGTTGTCATTGCGGACTTGATCCGCAATCCATGGCCCCACTGGCTGGCGAAGCATGGATGCCGGATCAGGTCCGGCATGACAGAAAAGTGGGTCTTAGATCCGTTTCCAGTCGAATTTGGCTTTTTTTCCGGTACCGAAGAGCTTCAAGGCGCCCTCCTCACCGACCGCATTCGGCCGGATGAAAATCCAGTTCTGCCAGGCCGAGAGCCTGCCGAAAATCCGCGTTTCCATGGTTTCCTTGCCGGGAAAACGCAGCGAGGCTTCCATGCCGGTCATGGCATCGGGCGACATCGAAGCACGCTCTTCCAGCGTGATGCGGATCTCGTCGTCCCAGTCGATGTCGTCGGGTGTCAGCGTGACCAGGCCCAACTCGAGCGCCTGGTCGGCGCGCAGCTTGCTGTCGCCGAGTTTTTCGAGCTGGCTGATGGTGGCCGCGTCTTCGCAGAAACGCGTCTGCAGCCGGGTCAGGCCATTGACCGCCGGGAACCAGCCGAAGTTGGTCGGGCTCAGCTGCAGCGCGGGCGCGGCATCGGGCGAATCCGGCAGGTCCAGCATGTAGATGCGGTCGCAGGCCAGCGCCAGTTCGTAAAAGGTGCCGGCAAAACACGAGCCGGCATCGACCAGTGCGATCAGCGAACGGCTGGTCACGTCGATACGCGCCAGCGTGCGGCGCAGCGCACCCGTGGTTTCCTTGACCAGCCAGTGGTCCTTCAATTTCGCCAGCACCTCGTCCATGCGTATCACCTGGCCGGCGTCGCCCGTGGTCTTGATGACCCAGGTGCCGACTTCGAGTTCATTGGTGCGCAGGTTCAGGATGGCGTCATCGAGTTCGCGCTGCAGCTTGAGCGGGTACCAGTTGGCGCCGGCAGCTTCAATCGCTTCCGGTGTGGATTCGATCGCGGCGGACGGCGCTTTCACGGTGATGGTGGCGATGCGGGTGGCGCGGTCCACTTGCGCATCGACCACGCTGTAGTGGTAGCCGGCATCGTCGATCAGCACCTTCAGCGCCGTCAGTTCAATGCCTTTTGAGCCTGCAGCCCTTGTGGACTGGGCGCGGAGCGCTTCAATTTCAGTAGCAAGCAAGGCGCCGAACTGTTGCGGCTTGGCGTGGGCGTCGATCAGTTTCCAGTCTTTCGCGCGGTCGGCGCGCACGCCTTCGGAGGTGGTGCAGAAGATGTCGGCCAGGTCGCGGCGCACCTTGCGCTTGTCGGTCACGCGGGTCAGGCCGCCGGTGCCCGGCAACACGCCGAGCAGCGGCACCTCGGGCAGGCTGACTGTCGAAGAACGGTCATCCACCATCACGATGCGGTCGCAGGCCAAAGCCAGCTCGTAGCCGCCGCCGGCGCAGGCGCCGGTGACGGCGGCGATGGCTTTCAGGCCGTCGTGGCGCGAGGAGTCTTCCAAGCCGTTGCGGGTTTCGTTGGTGAACTTGCAGAAGTTGACCTTCCAGCCGTGGGTGGACAGGCCCAGCATGTAGATGTTGGCGCCCGAGCACCAGATCTTTTCCTTGCCGGACTCGAACACCACCACCTTGACGGCGGGATGCTCAAAACGGATGCGGTTGATCGCGTCGTGCAGCTCGATGTCCACGCCGAGGTCGTAGCTGTTGAGCTTGAGCTTGTAGCCGGGCTTGATGCCGCCGTCCTCGTTGATGTCGAGCTTGAGGCGGGCCACATCGCCCTCCACGCTCAGGGTCCAGTGCTGGTATTTGGTCGGGTGGGTGGCAAAACTCACGAGCTCGCGCTCCTGGCCTTCAATCACCTGCTTGAACAACAGCGGTTCGGTCATGGCATTCATGGGGGTATCTCCTTGGGTGTTCGTTCAGGCCCGTTCGGCAGGCTCAGCCGGAACGGTCGATGCGGGAACCGAGCGCTTGAGGTCGCCCAGGCTTTGCTTGAGGGTGCGCGCCGCGGTGTCCACCACGGCATCGGCGCGTGCATACAGCGCTTCGCGGCTGGCCAGGATGCGGCGCAGGTCTTCCATGGCTTCGCTGGTCGCGCCGCGCGTGCTGTCGAAGGGCCGCATGTCGCCTTGTGCGACCACACGCGCCATGTGTTCTTCCGGGCTGGCCTTGAGCCAGACGCAGTAAAAGCGGCTTTGCAGCAGGTCGAAGGTCTCGCGTTCGCTGACGATGCTGCCGCCGGTGGTCATGACCACGCCGCCGGCATGGTCCTCCGCAATGCGGAACAAGGCGCGGCGCTCGTAGCGGCGGTAACCGGCCTGCCCGTGCAGCAGCAGGATCTCGTTCATGCTGGTGCCGGCCTCGCGTTCGATCTCGCGGTCCAGCTCGATAAACGGCACGCCGCGCTCATTGGCCAGTTGCAGGCCCAGCGTCGACTTGCCGGCGCCACGCAGGCCGATCAGCGCAATCCGCGCCTCCCGGCCGGAGGACTCGCTGAGCCCGAACGTGCTGCCCAGCAGTGCATAAGCCTGGTCCAGCTGGGTGTCGTCGAGCCGGCCCAGCAGGCCCTGCACCCGGGCCAGCGCGGGGCGCGGCGCATCCTGCATCAAATCCAGAATGGAGATGTTCAGCGCGCGGGCGGCAGCTTCCAGCGAGTTGATGGACACATTGCCCTTGCCGCTTTCGACGTCGGCGAGAAATCGCTCGCTCAGGCCGGAATCGGTGGCCAGCGCCTTGCGTGTCATGCCGCGGCGTGCGCGCCAGGCGCGTACCCGCGCGCCCAGCTCGGCGAGGGTGGCTTTGGCTTCGCTTTCAGACATGACTTGCATGGAACATCACTTTTTATGAAAAGTATTTGCGCTGGATCAAGATTGCAGTATACTTCACATCAATTCACCGTCAAGCAGTTTATTGCATCTTTTTTTTCCGGAGACCCTGAATGAAACTCAAAATTCTGGTGGGCACCATGACCAGCACGGCCGACTATGTGGCGCAGGCCATCCAGATGGATTGCGCCGACCTGGTCCCGGATATCGAGGTGCAGTTGATGGACGGCCTGGACATCAGCGTGTTCGATAGCGCGGCCGAGGAAGATGCGGTATATCTCATATGCACGTCCACCTATGGCCAGGGCGATGTGCCCGACAACGCCCGCGCGCTGTACGACTCGCTGGAAAGCCAGCCCAAGTTCCTCGGCCATCTGCGTTACGGCGTGATTGCCCTGGGCGACCGCACCTACCAGCAGACCTTTGCCTTCGGCGGCAAGAAGTTCGACGAACGCCTGCAGGGCCTGGGCGCCCAGCGCATAGGCGACATCTGGATCCATGACGCCAGCAGCGGCACGCTGCCCGAAACCGAAGGCACCGAATGGTGCCGCCAGTGGCTGGCGCAGGTGCTGGCCAGCACCGACAGTACCGCAGCCGCCACCTGAATTTCAGACCCGACAAGCTGCCAGCCCATGCTCAGCGGGCTCAGGCAGCTATAAAAAATAGAGCATCCGGAGACAGCCATGAACCTGAGCCGCGCCGACCACAGCAGCACCCCGCCCCGGGTGGACATTCCCCGCGACTACAACGCCGCGCATGACCTGCTGGCGCGCAATGCCGGCCGCCCCGGCAAGCTCGCCTTCATCGACGCGGCCAGCGGTGCCACCCTCACTTATGGCGAGCTCGATGACCAGGCGCACCGTTTCGCCAACGCACTGCGCGCCCAGGGTTTTGCGCCCGAAAGCCGCATCCTGCTGGCCATGCTGGACACGCCCGAATGGCCGGTGGCTTTTCTCGGTTGCATCCTGGCCGGCGTGGTGCCGGTGGCGGCCAACACCCTGCTGACCACCAGAGACTTCGACTTCATGCTGCGCGACTCGCGCGCCCAGGGACTGATCGTTTCCAACGCCCTGCTGCCGGCCTTCGAGCCGCTGATCGGCCAGATCGCCACGCTGCGCACGGTTATCACCGCCGGTGACAATTCAGCATCAAATACGGCCCTGGCCCATATGGTCCGTGGGCAGACAGCTACCAAAACCATAGCGCCGACCTGCGCCGACGATGCCTGCTTCTGGCTGTATTCGAGCGGCTCCACCGGCACGCCCAAGGGCACGGTGCACCTGCACAGCCATCTGATCCAGACCGCCGAGCTCTACGGCCGCGGCGTGCTCGGCATCCAGGAGTCCGACGTCGTTTACTCGGCCGCCAAGCTGTTTTTTGCCTATGGGCTGGGCAACGGCTTGACCTTCCCCATGAGTGTGGGCGCCACCGCCGTGCTGCTGCCGGCGCGCCCGACGCCGGCCGAGGTCTTCGCCATCTTGAAAAAACACCAGCCGACCATTTTTTACGGCGTACCCACGCTGTATGCCGCGCTGCTGGCCGACCCGGCGCGGCCGCCAAAGTCTGAACTCAAGCTGCGTGTCTGCACCAGCGCCGGTGAAGCCCTGCCCGCCGAGATCGGCAAGAAGTGGACCGCCCAGTACGGCTGCGACATCCTCGACGGCATTGGCTCGACCGAGATGCTGCACATCTTCCTGAGCAACCGCCCGGGCGAGGTGCGTTACGGCAGCACCGGCAAGGCCGTGCCCGGTTACAGCCTGCGCATCGTCGGCGACGACGGGCGCGACTGCGGCGTCGGCGAGATCGGCGAGTTGCAGATCAGCGGCCCGAGTTCGGCCCTGATGTACTGGAACAGCCGCGCCAAAACCAAGGCCACCTTTGCCGGTGAGTGGACCCGCAGCGGCGACAAGTACACGGTGGATGCCGATGGCTACTACACCTACAGCGGCCGCAGCGACGACATGCTCAAGGTCGGCGGCATCTATGTCTCGCCCTTCGAGGTCGAGGCCTGCCTGATGACGCACCCGGCGGTGCTCGAGGTCGCGGTGATCGGCGTGGCCGACAGCGACGAGCTGATCAAGCCCAAGGCCTGCGTGGTGCTCAAGGCCGGCCAGTCCGCCACAGCCGAGGAGCTCAAGGCCCACGTCAAGCAGCAACTCGCGCCTTACAAGTACCCGCGCTGGATAGAGTTTGTCGCCGAGCTGCCCAAAACAGCCACCGGCAAGATCCAGCGCTTCAAATTACGCCAGGCGCAGGCTTGAAAGGCGTGAGCGCAGGCTGGCAGAGAAATTGCTTTACATATAAACAATTTAATCTTCAATCTCGGGTTTTTCACTAGGGTGTTCCACATGCGGCGCCGTTACCATCGACAACAGTCCAGCGCTTCCTCTTCCGTCCCAACCAGGAGTTATCCATGACCTCACGTCCTTCTTCACGCCGTTTGATCCTGAGCCAGAGCGCTGCCGTCATCGGCGCGGCATCGACCGGCCTGCTGCTCCCTCAAATAGTGCGGGCGCAGTCCGGCAAGGTGCGCGTGGGCTTCATGCTGCCCTATACCGGCACATTTGCGCAGCTCGGTGTGGCGATTGAAAACGGCTTCCGCATGGCCATCGACCAGCAAGGCGGCAAGCTCGGCGGGCGCGAGATCGAATACTTCAAGGTGGACGATGAATCCGAGCCGTCCAAGGGTATCGAAAACGCCAGCAAGCTGGTGCAGCGCGACAAGGTCGACGTGCTGGTGGGCACCGTGCACTCGGGCGTGCAGATGGGCATCCAGAAAGTCGCACGCGACTCCGGCGTGCTGAGCCTGATCCCCAACGCCGGCGTGCATGCCGCCACGCGCGGCCTGTGCGCACCCAACGTGTTCCGCACTTCCTTCAGCAACTCCCAGCCGACACGCGCGCTGGGCCAGGCCATGATGGCCAAGGGCCACAAAAAGGCCGTCTGGATCACCTGGAAGTATGCGGCCGGTGACGAAGCCTTCGAAGGCTTCAAGGAAAGCTACACCGCTGCCGGCGGCACCATCGTCAAGGAACTGGGCCTGCCCTTCCCCAACGTCGAGTTCCAGGCGCTGCTGACCGAAATCGCCGCGCTCAAGCCCGATGCCGTGGCCTGCTTCTTCGCCGGTGGCGGCGCCGCCAAGTTCATCCGCGACTATGCCGCGGCCGGCCTCAAGGGCAAGATCCCGCTGTATGGCTCGGGCTTCCTGACCGAAGGTGTGCTCGACGCCGCGGGCCCCGCAGCGGACGGGATCATCACCACCATGCACTACAGCGATTCGCTGGACACGCCGCGCAACAAGGCCTTCCGAACGGCTTATGCAAGCCGCTTCAAGATGCAACCCGATGTGTACGCCGTGCAGGGCTACGACACCGGCCTGCTGCTGATCCAGGGCGCCAATGCCGTCAAGGGCGACCTGAACAGCAAACCGGCGCTCTACAAGGCGATGGAAGCGGCCGTGATCGACAGCCCGCGCGGCAAGTGGACCATGAGCAAATCGCACAACCCGGTGCAGGACATTTACCTGCGCGTGGTCGAGAACAAGGAAAACAAGGTCATCGGCGTCGCCGCCAAAGCCCTCGCCGATTCGGGCGCCGGCTGCAAGATGGCCTGAACCTGCTCGCATGAAAAAATGGGAGGTTCTCGGACCTCCCATTTTTTTGGTACGGAGCTTGCGTCACAACACCCGCTGGATGAATCTTTCCTCCTGAACCCACACCGCCCCGATGGATCTCGCCAACTTTCTCATCCAGCTGCTCAACAGCGTGCAGTACGGCCTGCTGCTGTTCATGCTGGCGGCCGGGCTCACGCTGATCTTCGGCATCATGGGGGTGGTCAACCTCGCGCATGGCAGCTTTTACATGCTGGGTGCCTACCTCGCCTGGTCGCTGAGCGCGCAGTTCGGCAGCCTGACGCTGGCGATCTTCGGCGGAGCGGTGCTGTCGGCGATTTTCGGGCTGGCGCTCGAGTGGCTGCTGTTTCGCCATTTCTACCACCGTGACCACCTCGACCAGGTCTTGCTGACCTTCGGCCTGATCTACATTTTTGAAGAGCTGCGTTCCATCCTCTGGGGCGACGACGTGCACGGCGTGCCCATTCCAGAATTGCTCGGCGCCTCGATCCCGCTGACCGAAAACCTGTCCTACCCGGTGTACCGCCTGTTCATGTCGGCCGTGTGTATTGCGCTGGCCGTGGGTCTGTACCTCCTCATCTCGAAAACGCGCCTGGGCATGAAGATACGCGCCGGCGCCTTCAACCGCGACATGGCCGGCGCGCTGGGCATCAACATCAAGCTGATCCACGCCGTGGTGTTTGCGCTCGGCGTGACGCTGGCCGCGGTGGCCGGCATGATCGCCGCGCCGGTCGCCAGCGTCTACCCCAACATGGGTTCACAGGTGCTGATCATGTGTTTTGTGGTCGTGGTGATAGGCGGCATCGGTTCGGTGCGCGGCGCCATGATTGCCGCCCTGCTGGTCGGCCTGGTCGACACCTTCGGCAAGGTGTTGCTGCCGCAAGTGGCCGGCATGCTGGTCTACATGCTGATGGCCGCAGTGCTTCTCTGGAAACCTGAAGGATTGTTCAAACAATGAGCGCGGCCAAAGCCAATCTCGAAGTCCTGCCGCGCGGCGTGCAGGTGGCGCTGGCGCTGGGCCTGATCGCGCTGGTCGCGTTCCCCTTCACCGGCACCGACTTCTACGTGCAGATGGTCACACGCATGATGATCATGGCGATTTTTGCGATGAGCCTGGACCTGCTGCAGGGCGTCACCGGCCTGGTGTCGCTGGGCCACGCGGCCTACTTCGGCCTGGCCGGTTACGCGCTGGCATTTTTGATGCCGCAGGGCGAGGCCGTCAGCCTGTGGTGGACCCTGCCGCTGGCGGTGCTGGCGTCCGGGCTGGGCGCGCTGATCATCGGTTTCTTCGTCGTCCGCACGCATGGCATCTACTTCATCATGGTGACCATGGCCTTTGCGCAGATGATCTTTTTCCTGTTCTTCGACAACAAGGCGCTGGGGGGCTCCGACGGCCTGTACATCAACTTCAAGCCCGACGTCTCGCTGTTCGGCTGGGTGCCGGCGGCCTGGTGGGACCTGGAGAACAAACGCACGCTGTATTACTTCACGCTGGCGGCGCTGCTGGCGGTTTATGCCTTTCTGCGCCGCCTGTTGTGGAGCCCTTTCGGCCGCACCCTGGCCGGCATACGCGTGAACGAACATCGCATGCGCGCCATGGGTTTCGGCACCTTCCGCTACAAGCTCACGGCCTTCACGCTGGCCGGCGCGCTGGCAGGCCTCGCCGGCTACCTCTGGGGCACGCAGACCGGCTACATCAATCCCGAACTCATGGGCTTCCACATGAGCGCGCACGCCATCATGATGGTCATCCTCGGCGGCATGGGCAACTTCGCCGGCGCCATCGTCGGCGCCTTTGCCTTCGAGTACCTGCTGCATGTGTTCAAGGACCTGCCACGCATAGGAAGCGTCAACCTCGGCAAACACTGGCAGCTCTGGATGGGCCTGTTCATCGTGCTGCTGGTGACTTTCGCGCCGCGCGGCATCCTCGGCCTGGCCGAACGGTTCGGCAAATCACGGAAATCCGGCGATGAGTGAGCTACTCCTTTCAGCACGGAACCTGACCAAGCGTTTCGGCGGCCTGGCGGCCGTCGACGATGTTTCGCTGGACCTGCTGCGCAACCACATCCATGCGGTGATCGGTCCCAACGGCGCCGGCAAATCCACGCTGACCAACCTGCTCTCCGGCGACCTGCCGCCGACCTCGGGTTCGGTGCGACTGGGCGGCCAGGACGTCACGGGCTGGAACCCGGAAAAAATCTCGCGCCAGGGCCTGGGCCGCAGCTACCAGAAAACCAACATCTTCCTGCCCTTCACGGTCTGGGAAAACGTGCGGCTCGCAGCCCAGTCGCGCGAGCCCCATGCCGCGCGCTGGCTCAGCCGCGCTACCGATTTTGTAGCACTCAATGACCGGGCGACAAGGGCTATCGAGCTTTCCGGTCTCGAAAACCGGAAAACCGCGATGGCCGGCACCATCAGCCACGGTGAGCAGCGCCAGCTCGAGATTGCCATGACGCTGGCGACCGAACCGCAGGTCTTGCTGCTTGATGAGCCGCTGGCCGGCATGGGGGTGGCCGAAGCCGAACGCATGGTCGCCCTCTTGCTCACGCTCAAGAAGGACCACGGCATCCTGCTGGTCGAACACGACATGGACGCGGTCTTCACGCTGGCCGATCGCCTGACGGTGATGGTGGACGGCAAGGTGATTGCCAGCGGAACACCCGCCGACATCCGTGCCGATGCCGGCGTTCAGGCGGCTTATCTCGGCGAGGAGCATTGATGGCCGAACTGCTCATCGATGCCAAAGGCATCCACACCTACTACGGCGCCAGCCACATCCTGCGCGGCATCGATTTTTCGGTCGCACGCGGCGAAACCATAGGCCTGATGGGGCGCAACGGCATGGGCAAAAGCACCTTGCTCAAAAGCATCATGGGCCTGGTCCGGCCGCGCGCGGGCAGCCTGGCCATCACCGGCCAGGACATGCTGGGCCGCGCGCCTTACGAAATCTCGCGCCTGGGCATCGCCTACGTGCCCGAGGGCCGCGGCATCTTCGGCAACCTCAGTGTGCTCGAAAACCTCAAGATGGCCGCGCGCGCCGGTACCCGCGGGCAGCGCGACTGGACCTACGAACGTGTGCTCGAGACCTTCCCCCGCCTGAAGGAACGCCTGGGCCACGGCGGCCAGCAGCTCAGCGGCGGCGAGCAGCAGATGCTGACCATAGGCCGCGCGCTGATGACCAATCCCGACGTGCTGATTCTCGACGAGGCCACCGAAGGGCTGGCGCCGCTGATCGCGCGCGAGATCTGGCGCATCTGCGGCGTGATCCGTGAAACCGGCATCAGCAGCGTGATCGTCGACAAGAACTGGAAACACGTCACGCAGATCACCGACCGCAACATCATCCTCGTCAAGGGTGAGGTGGTGTTTGAAGGCAGCTCCGCGGAGCTGCATGCCCGGCCTGAACTGCTGACGCAATACCTGGGCGTTTGAGCCTTTTCGGGCGGTGTCCCCGGGAATAACCTGACACCCGCAGCATCGACAAGCCCCCCGCCGCGTGGCATCATGACCGAACCGGACATTGCGCCGGCCGCCCGGCCAGATTCGTGCCGGTGTGGAACTGAAAGGTCGGATGCATGCGTTGGCCCGGGCAAGAGGATGCATCCACGCCGCTGGCAAGCAGGTACCCTGGTGGCGGGCGAGCGTCTTTGCGACGGCCCGTGGTCTGGATGGCGGTGGTCCTGGTTCTGGCGTCGGCTGCGGCCGTGGCCCTCGCCCTCTTCCACCTGCGTGGCGAAGCCCTGCGTTCCGGTGAAAGACTGACCCAGTCGCTGGCCCAGGTCATCGAGGAACAGACCAGCCGTACTTTTCAGACCGTGGACCAGCGGCTGCAACTGGTGCGCAGCAGCCTGCAGGCCATGCAGCGCGAACGCAAGGCCGACCCCGACGCGGTGCGGACCATGCTTCAGGAACAACTCGGCGAGTTGCCCTTTGTGCGGGCGATCTGGGTCCTGGACGCGGCAGGACGCATCATTTTCGATTCGGATATCGGCAACATCGGCGTCCTGCTGGCGGAGCGTGAGTATTTCCAGGTTTACAAGCAGCGCCCTGAAACCGGTTTTCATGTCAGCGCGGTGGTCCGCAGCCGAAGCACCAACACCTGGCTGATCAGCGCCTCGCGTCCCTTGCGCGCGCCCGACGGAACCATCACTGGCGTCATCGTCGCGGCGGTGGAGCCCCCCTACTTCGACCGGCTCTGGCGTGCCATTGACCTGGGGCCGGACGGCGCGGTTGCACTGTTCCGCAACGATGGCACCCTCATGATGCGCAGCCCGATGGACGACGCCGCCATGGGAAAAACATTCAGCGACATTCCCCTGTTTGCAGAGCTCAGGAACTCGCCCAACGGCACCTACACCACCACCAGCACCAGCACCTTCGACAAACGCGTGCGCATGATTGCTTACCGGCGTCTGGATGCCTATCCGGAACTGGCGCTCAGCGTCGGTTCGGAGTACAGCAACGTCCTGGCAGGATGGACCCGCTTCGCCACCCTGACAGGCCTGATCTGGCTGATTGCCGCCGCCGGTGTGGGAGCGATGTGCGTCTTGCTGTACCGGCAATCCGTCAAGCGCGAACAGACCGAACTGCGCTTTCATGAACTGGCCCAGGCCATGCCGCAAATCGTGTTCATCACCGACGCCCGCGGCCACATGGCGTTTGTCAACGACCAGTGGACCCACGTCACCGGGCAGGCGTCGGAAGCAGCGCGCAACAGCGGCTGGTTCCTGCGCGTCCATCCCGACGACCTGGACCGGACGGCGGACGATTTCCGGGATGCCATCGATGGCGCGCGGAGCATGCACAACGAACACCGCCTGCTCTACGCCGACGGGAGCTACCGCTGGCAACTGGCGCGGGTGATTCCCAACCGCGATGCACAGGGCCGTGTGGTGGCCTACTACGGAACCTCGACGGACGTTGACGACCTCAAACAGGCCGAGGCCGCCCTGAAATCCCAGGCCGAGTTGCTGAGCATGGCCGGCCAGCTTGCCCGCATGGGTGGCTGGGCGCTGGAGCTGCCGGCCATGCGTTTCCGGTGGTCGCAGGAGGCGTCATTTGTGCTGGAACTGCCACCGGGCACCGCGCCCACACTGGAAACGGCGATTGAGCTGTGCACCCCGCAATCCCGGGCGCTGGCCGCGCGGGTGGCGCAGGAATGCCTTGAAAACGGCACACTCTTCGATGTGGAAGTCGAAATGGTGACGGGCGCGGGCCGCAACATCTGGGTGCGCTCCATGGGTCGGGCCGTACGCAACAACCAGGACCAGATCGTGCGCGTGCAAGGTGCGCTGCAGGACGTGACCGCGCGGGTGCTTGCGGAGCGTGAGGTGCAGGCGCAGCTGCGGACCCTGCAAGGGGCGGCGGAGGCCGCGCAGGCCATTACCCGTCACCACACACTGGACGCGATGATGCAGGAAGTGGCCGAACAGGCGCGCGCGATCATAGGCGCGCACCAGGCCATCATGAGCCTCACGCAAAACAGCGACTGGGCGCAAGCCATCACCGCGCTGTCCCTGTCCGACAAATACGCGGCTTACCGCCATCTGGTGGAGCCACCCGACGGCAAGGGAATTTACGCCGTGATTTGCGAGACCAACCAGCCCCTGCGCCTGACCCAGGCCGAACTCGAGGCTCATCCGCGCTGGCGCGGTTTCGGTTCCTACGCCGACAAACACCCGCCCATGCGCGGCTGGCTGGCGGTGCCGCTCACCGGCCGCGACGGTGCCAACATCGGGGTGCTGCAACTGTCGGACAAAATGGAGGGCGAATTCACCCAGCAGGATGAATACATCGCCACCGAACTGGCCGAGCTGGCCCAGATCGCCATCGAAAACGTCCGCTTGCTGGGCCAGGTCCAGGAACTCAACAGCGGCCTCGAGGAAAAAATCACCCAGCGCACGCGCGAGTTGTCGCGTCAGGAAGCGCTGTTCCGGGCGCTGGCAGAGCAGGCGCCCCAGCCGATCTGGACGCTGGACCCGGCAGGCTCGGCGACATTTGCCAGCCGCGCCTGGTATGCGCTTTTTGGCGGTGCACCGCCCGACTGGATGGGCCATGCCTGGCTGGCCCTGGTGCATCCGGACGACGTGGGGGACATGACCCATCAATGGCGCGAAGCCAGCCAGACCGGCAAGGCCTACACGGGCATGCGGCGCCTGCGCGCGCGCGACGGCAACTACCACACCATGTCCTACCGCAGCTCGCCGGTGTTCAACAACAGCGGTGAGCTGCTGTTCTGGGTCGGTATCGATATCGACATCACCGAGTTGAAGGCGGTCGAAACCGCCTTGCGCATCTCCAACTCGGAGCTTGAGGCTTTTTCCTACTCGGTATCCCACGACCTGCGCGCGCCGCTGAACACGGTGGACGGCTTCAGCCGTTTGCTGGCCAAGGAACTGGGCAGTTCGCAGAGCCCCAGGGCGACCCACTACCTGTCGCGCATTCAGGCCGGTGTGACCCAGATGGGCCAGCTGATCGAGGGGCTGCTGTCGCTTGCGCACGTGACGCGGCAGGCCTTGCGCGTCGAGCCGGTCGACCTGAGCCAGATCGCGCGCGAGGTGCTTGACAGCCTGCGCGCGCATTCGCCCGGCCGCCATGTCGACCTCAACATCGCGCCGGGCCTGACGGTGCAGGGCGACACACGCCTGCTGCGCGCTGTCATGGACAACCTGCTTGGCAATGCCTGGAAGTTCAGCGAGCGGCGCGAACGGGCTGCCATCGAAGTCGGCTGGTCGGCCGAACAGCAGGCCTTTTTCGTGCGCGACAACGGCGCCGGTTTCGACATGGCGTATGCAGACAAGCTGTTCGGAACGTTCCAGCGGCTGCACGGCAGCACCGAATTCGCCGGCACCGGCATCGGCCTGGCCACGGTGGCCCGGATCATCACGCGGCATGACGGACGTATCTGGGCCGAAGCCGCGCCCGATCAGGGAGCTACTTTCTTTTTCGTGCTGCCCGGCGCCTGATCACGGACGCACCGGTGGTGAACCGGCCTTGAACCGCGCAGAAAGCCACGACCCGCCGTGGCCGGCATGAGCGGCCGACCCACGGACTGCGCGCACCTCAGCCGGGCTTGACGGGGCGGCTGACGCGCTTGATCAGGGCCCGGTACGAGGCGATGGCCTTGTCGGCTGTGTTGGCGTCGTTCATGATGCGGTACTCATACAGGGCGCCCAGCACCAGGCAGTGAATCTCGAACAGCAGCACCGAGGGATCGATGTCTTCCCTGAGCTGCCCGTGCGCCATCGCCTGCATGACGGTGCGCATCATCATGCCGCGCCAGCCGCGCACATGGCCGATCAGAATATCCCGCGTTTCCTGCGCAGCCTGGTCCATGGAAAAGGCAGTGACTTCAAACAGCGCCATGCTGTTGCCGGTACCGCTGCAGATCTTGCGGATCCAGAGTTCGATCACGGCGTTGAGCCGGTCCAGGCCGTGCGGTTTTTTCAGGGCGGGGAAGAAAATTTCAGCCAGGAAGCGCTTGCCGTATTCGTCCACCAGTGCAATGCGCAGGGCCTCGATCGAGCCGATGCGCGAGAACACCCCGCTGTTGGACAGCTTGAGTTTCTCGGCCAGGCTGGGAACCGTCACCGCGCCCAGGCCATGGCGTACGGCGATGTCGATGCCCGCCTCGACGATGGCGGCCCGCGTCAGTTCGCTCTTCCTGGTTTTGGCTTCCATGGGGGGATTTTAAATCCGGCAGCCTGCGCGAAGCCGGCTACATCAGTGACCGAAGTTCCCTGGCCGCATCGAAGAGCAGCGGCAGCAGGTCGCGCTGCATCTGCTGGGCGGGCAGGCGCTGCGGGGACGCCACCACATTCAGCGCCGCCACGGTCTTGCCCTGCATGTTGCGCAGCGGCACCGCCAGCGCGTGCACACCGAGCTCATGCTCCTCGACCGCCAGGCTGAAGTCATCCGCGCGCACCTGTTCGATCACGGCGCGGAACAGCCTGGGGTCAATCACGGTCTTGGGGGTCAGGCGCGCCAGCGAACGCCCCTTGAGCCATTGCGTGAAAGCCGTCTTGCCCTGCGCCGCCAGCAGCACGCGCCCGGTCGAGGTCGCATGCGCCGGCAGGCGCGCGCCCAGGTGCAGGCCGTAGGCCAGCACGCGCACCGCGCCGGGGGCGGCGCTTTTCCAGTCATAGCCGCTGCGCCCGACAATGACCACCTCGTCGCCGTCCAGCACGCCGGCGGAGAAGGACTCCTGGGTCTGCGCGGCGAGACGGTTCAGCGTCGGCTGGATGGCGCGCGGCAAACGTGCGGACGCCAGGTAGCTGCCCGAAAAACGCAGCACCTTGGCGGCCAGCCAGAAGTAGCTGCCGTCGGTTTCCAGATAACCCAGGTGCGCCAGCGTCAACAGGTGCCGGCGCGCGGCGGCGCGCGTGATGCCGGCGCGCTCGGCGGCCAGGGTGGCATTCAGGCGCTGGCGCTGCGTGTCAAAACTCTCCAGCACCGCCATGCCCTTGACCATGCCTTCAATCAGGTCGGCCTTTGCAATCGGCCGCTTGCCTTGCAGCGCGCCGGCCGTGCGGCTGGGCGGGGTCGAAATGGTGCTCATTGCGCGATCATCGCACAAGCGGCCTGCAGATCGTGCAAAGGGGACGTCCACCCTGCCTTGCGGTCTGGTCATGGCGCGGCGCAGCGCCTACGCTTGCGCATCAACAGTTTTGAACCGACAAGTGGAGACAAACATCATGCGTACCCAGGTTGCCATCATCGGCGCAGGCCCCTCCGGCCTGCTGCTCGGCCAGTTGCTGCACAAGGCCGGCATAGACGCCGTCATCGTCGAGCGCCAGAGCGGCGACTACGTGCTGGGCCGGATTCGCGCCGGCGTGCTGGAACAGGTCACCATCGACCTGCTGGACGAGGTGGGTGTCGGCGAACGCATGCACAAGGAGGGCATGGTGCACGGCGGTTTCGACATGTTGTTCAAGGGCGAGCGCCACCGCATCGACATGAACCGCCTGACCGGTGGCAAAAACGTCATGGTCTACGGCCAGACCGAAGTCACCCGCGACCTGATGGATGCCCGCCAGGCGGCGGGTCTCGTCACGATTTACGAAGCCGGCAACGTGGCCGTGCATGACTTCGACACGAAAAAACCCCGTGTGACTTACGAAAGGGACGGCCAGACGCATGAAATCCATTGCGACTTCATCGCCGGCTGCGACGGCTTTCACGGCGTGTGCCGCGCCAGCGTTCCCGAAGGATCCATCACCGAGTACGAAAAGGTCTACCCCTTCGGCTGGCTGGGCGTGCTCGCCGACACACCGCCGGTGCACCATGAACTGATTTACGTCAACAGCACGCGCGGCTTTGCGCTGTGTTCGCAGCGCAGCAGCACGCGCAGCCGCTACTACCTGCAGGTGCCGCTGACCGACAAGGTCGAGGCCTGGTCGGACGAGGCCTTCTGGAACGAGCTGCGCCTGCGACTGGATGCGGGTGGCCGCGAACACCTGGTCACCGGCCCGTCCATCGAAAAAAGCGTGGCGCCGCTGCGCAGCTTTGTCGCCGAACCCATGCGTTTCGGGCGCATGTTCCTGGCGGGAGACGCTGCGCACATCGTGCCGCCCACCGGTGCCAAGGGCCTGAACCTGGCCGCCAGCGATGTGAAGTACCTGTCCGGCGCGCTGATCGAGTTCTACGCGGAAAGGAGCGAAGCCGGCATCGACAGCTACTCCGAACGCTGCCTCCGGCGCGTCTGGCGCGCCGAGCGCTTTTCATGGTGGTTCACCAGCCTGATGCACAACTTCCCGGAAAACGGCCCCATCGGCCAGAAACTGCAGGACGCCGAGCTCGACTACATCGTCAATTCGGAGGTCGGGGCACGCTCGGTCGCCGAAAACTATGTGGGCCTGCCGCTGGATTTCGGCAGCTGATCGGCGAAGCCGGCGGCGCGTCAGCCCTGAACCCCGCCCTCGCCTTCGTACACCAGCAAGTCCCCGGGCTGGCAATCGAGAAACTCGCAGATCTTCATCAGGGTGTCAAAACGCACGCCTTTGACCTTGCCCTGCTTGAGCAGCGACAGGTTGGCTTCGGTGATGCCGACGTAGGCCGCGAGGTCCTTGGACCTGGCCTTGCGTTCCGACAGCATCACATCGAGTTTGACAACGATGGACACAGTATGGAGAACGGCTAGACGAACTGCGCGTTTTCTTCGGCCAGCGCCACGGCGCGCGACATCACGGCGGCGATCTGCCAGACCATGCCGGCAAACAGCAGCGTGATCAGCTCGTTGCTGCCCAGGCCCACGGCCAGCGCGCGCTGGCCGGCAGGCGCTCCCAGGGTCAGCAACACACTGATGGCCATGGCCGCCAGAAAGCCTGTCACCACCGACGCAAACACACCGGCGGCAAAACCGCGCAGGTAGCGCACCGTGCGCAGGCTGAAATATTCGCCCTGCGAGAAGCCCGAAAAACAGCGCATGGCGCAGACCAGGCCGTAAGACGCGCAGCACACCGGCAGCATGCCCAGGCCCACCGCCAGCATGCGCTGCCACAGTTCCACGTCCAGCATGGCCACTTGCACCGCCGACAGGCTGACCCCGGCGCGCAGCAGCAGGCCGTCGGTCGGCGTGGTCACCAGCTGGTAGAGCACGGCCAGCGGCAGCGTCACGGCCAGCAAGGCGCAGACCCAGGCAAAGGCGCTGTTCAGGCGCTGCACGTCCGGTCCCGACAGCGTGGCGGCAGTCAATGTGGTTTTCATGGGGCACCCCTTGAAGTCAAGGCGGCCAGTATGCCTCTATATTTTCTGTAAAACAATAATTAATTGCTGTAAAACATAAATATTTCAGAAATTCATGTCGAAATGAAGCTCAGACCTGTTTGAACTGTGATGCGGGTAGTTGGAAGCGGCGACTCTGTTAAGGTGAGATCAAAACCACGGCGCAATCCCCTGGCCCGCCGAACGCAGGAGACCTTCCCCATGCCATCCCCCACCCCCTCTTTCCAGCCGCTGCAGGGCGTGCGCATCCTGAGCCTGGCGCTCAACCTGCCCGGTCCGGCCGCGCTGATGCGTTGCCGCCGCATGGGCGCGACCTGCCTCAAGCTCGAACCACCTGCGGGCGATCCCATGGGCCAGTACAACCCGGCGGCTTATGCCGAACTGCATCAAGGCGTGAAGGTGCTGAGCGCCGACCTCAAGACCGAGGAAGGTCAGAAGGTATTGCAACGCGAACTGGCGAAGACCGATGTGCTGCTGACCTCCTTCCGCCCATCCGCGATTGAAAAGCTGGGCCTGGGCTGGAAGAAGATCCACAGCGCCTGGCCCGCCCTGTCGCACGTCGCCATCGTCGGCTTGCCCGGTGCACTCGGTGAAGCGCCCGGCCACGACCTGACCTACATGGCCGACAACGATCTGGTCCCCGGCCTGGAACTGCCGCCGACCTTGTACGCCGACATGGGCGGCTCGCTGATGGCCAGCGAAGCCGTGCTGCAGGCGGTGCTGCGCCAGCGCGAACCCTATGCCGGCACCGGCGATCCGCATCCGCAGGGCGTGTTCCTCGAAGTGGCACTGTCGGAATCGGCGAGTTACCTCGGCCTGCCGCGCGCCTGGGGTTTGACCAAACCCGGCTCGGCCGTCGGTGGCGGCCATGCCGGTTACCGCGTCTACCCCTGCAAGGACGGCCGCGTGGCCGTCGCTGCGCTGGAGCCGCATTTTGCGGCCAGCCTGTGCACGGCCTCAGGCGTGACGATGAAAGACATGAAAACCATGTTTGCGCCCGCGACGCATGAAGCCGTCGCCGCCTTCCTGCTCACGCAGACTTGCGGACAACTCGACAAGCTGGCGGTGGATGAGGATATTCCGATGCACACCTTGCAGGCCTGAACCACCGGCGCACCAGAAGAAAGTCGCTTGAGGGTTCGGCCAATCGCCTTTCCGAAGGTGAAAACACGCAAACAGTGACTCTAGTTGCCAGCAGCTGACGCAGCTGAGGTCAAAAAGTCGAACAAACGCCCCTGCGGCTGCCCCCTCGCCAGATCCGGCAAGGCACACACGACCAGCGCCCTCTTCGCCCACGCATCCGCCAGGGGCCGCACGGTCACCCGCTTGTCGCCCTTCGCGAGCACCGCCGCCGGCACCACAGCCGCACCCACCCCCTGCCCCACCAGCGTGCAGATCGCGTCGAAGCTGCCGAGGTTGGCGCGCAGGCGCAGGGGTTGGCCGAGTTGCGCGGCCTGCAGGCTCAGGTAGGTGTGCAGCGCGCTGGTGGTGGCGTAGCCGACCAGGTCCACATTCAGCGCCTGCGCGAAGGACACGCTGCGCTGGCGCGCCAGCGCGTGGCCGCGCGGCAGCACCAGCACCAGCGGATCCTGGCAGAAGAAGGCGGTTTGCAGCCCGGTCAGGTCTTCCGCATCCGATGTTATGCCGATATCGGTCGCCCCCTGCCGCACCGCCTGCACGGTGAGGGGGCTGGCACTTTCTTCCACCACGGTGTTGATGGCCGGGTGCTGCTGCAGAAACTTCGCGAGCAAGGGGGGCAAATGGTGTACCAGCGCCGAGGTGTTGCACATCAGGTGGATCTTGCCGAGCGCGCCGCGGCCGTGCAGCGCGAGTTCACCGCGCAGTTGCGCCATCTGGGCCAGCACCGCATGCGCATGGCGCAGCAGCGCCTCTCCGGCGGGCGTGGGACGCACGCCGCGCGAGTGGCGGCGCAACAGCGCCACGCCGGCCTGCGCCTCCATGCCACGCAGGCGCGCGCTGGCGGCGGCCAGTGTCAGGTGGGACCGTTCGGCGGCGGCGGTCATGCTGCCGGCCTCGCAGGCGTGCACAAAAAGCTGAAGGTCGGTCCAGTCAAAACGCATTTGATGATCCAGGGCTCTACACAGCGCTGAGCCTACCTCAAGCAAAGACAGATGGTCAGCGCGGCCGCGCCGCGCCACACTGCAGGCCATTCAGGAGGAGCGCGCATGTTTGTCCCCGACGTTCACGGGTTCATGGGGGTCAGTTTTGTTTTCCTGGCAGCCGGGGCCGTCAAGGGCGTGCTGGGCATGGGGCTGCCGACGGTGGCCATGGGCCTGCTGGGGCTGATGATGCCGGTGGCCGAGGGCGCGGCGCTGCTGGTGCTGCCCTCCCTCGTGACCAATCTCTGGCAGATGTTGCGCGGCTCCCATCTGCGCGCGCTCGCCAAACGGCTGTGGCCCATGATGATGGGCGTCTGCCTCGGCGTGGGCCTGGGCCACGGCTGGATGGCCACACCGGGCGGCCAGGCCATGTTGTGGCTGGGCCTGAGCCTGGTGGTGTATGCGCTGGCCGGGCTGGCGGGCCTGCGCTTGCCGCCACCCAGGCCGCGGCATGAAGCGGCGGCCTCCGGCATGGTGGGCACGCTGACCGGCTTGCTGACAGCCGCCACCGGCGTGTTTGTACTGCCGGCCGTGCCCTGGCTGCAGGCCCTGGGCCTGAGCAAGGACGAGATGGCGCAGGCGCTGGGCCTGTCCTTCACGGTGTCGACACTCGCGCTGGCCGTCACGCTGGCCGGCAGCCGGCACCTGAACGCCGATTCGGCCACGCAGTCGCTGCTGATGCTGCTGCCGGCGCTGCTGGGCATGTGGCTGGGCCAGCGGCTGCGCGACGAACTGAGCCAGCAGGCCTTTCGCGCCTTCTTCATGGGCGGTTTGCTGCTGCTGGGCGGCTGGCTGGTGTGGCAGGCCTGGTGAGCCTCTGCGCTCCTGATTTGATAGCTGCCAGCGCCTGTGCGGCATGGGCTGACAGCCGATTTGGCCACACAAGCGCAGGGGCAGGCCTGGCGCGCACCTTGCATTGAATCCTCGTGCGCGTAGGATGGACAGCCCCTTCCCTCCCACACGGCACCCCATGACCGAGTTCGAACTCAAGTTCGAAATTCCCCCCGCCCGGCGCCATGCGGTCGAGGCCGCGCTGCGCCGTGGCCGCGTCGCCCAGCAAAGGCTGCAGGCGCGTTATTTCGACACGCCCGAGGGTGCATTGGCGGCGCAAGGCGTGGTGTTGCGCCTGCGCAAGGAGGGCCGGTTATGGGTGCAGACAGCCAAGGCGCCCGGCAGCCGGCCGCTGGAACGGCTGGAACACAACGTCGCGCTGGGCGCCAAGGCGCCGTCGGCGCCTGAGCTGGCACGCCACAAGGGCACACCCGTCGGTGACGCCCTCCGCCAGGCCCTGAAGCTCCAACCCGGCGAAGCCTTCCCCGCACTGGTGCAGGTGTACGCCACCGACATCGTCCGCCTGACCCGTCTGGTGCGGGCGCGCGGCGCGCTGGTCGAGCTGGCGCTGGACCGCGGGCACATTACCGCCGGCGACAGGGCAGTGCCGGTGCACGAGCTGGAGCTGGAACTCAAGCAGGGGCCACCCGCCGGCGCCGTGGCGCTGGCCAGCAACTGGTGCCTCCAGCACGGCTTGTGGCTCAGCAGCGTGAGCAAGTCCCTGAAAGGCCAGCGCCTGGCCGCGGGCGAGAACTTCGGCGCAGCCGCGGGCGCGAGTCCGCCGCGCTTTCCCCGCCACGCCGCCAGCCGCGAGGTGGCTGCCGCCGTGGTGGCGGCCTGCCTGGACCAGGTACTGGCCAACGCCAGCGATGTAGCCGGCGGCTGTACCGCCGAAGAGCACATCCACCAGTTGCGCGTGGGCCTGCGCCGGCTGCGCACCGCGCTGCGCGAACTCGAGCCGCTGGCTGGCAACTGGGGCGGGCCCTGGGAACAGCCGCTGACGGATGCCTTCCGGGCGCTGGGCCAGCACCGCGACCGCGACTACCTGATGCACACGCTGCAGAAACGGATCGAAGCCGCCGGCGGTCCGCCGCTGGACTGGCAGGGTGCGCTGGGCGCCCTGCCCAGCGCCGCCAGATCTGTGCACTCGCCGGTGTTCCAGCAGGCTCTGCTGGGCCTGCTTGGTTTTGTTCATGGCGCTCCTGGCGAAGACGCCCCGGCGCCGGAGGACACGTCACCGAAAAAATTCCTGCGCAAACGCCTGGCCCGGCTGCACAGGCAGGTGCTGGCGCGCGGCCGCCGGTTCACGGACCTGCCCGACGCCGAACAACACGCGCTGCGCAAGCGCCTGAAGCGCCTGCGTTACCTGGCCGAATTTGCGCAAACCCTGTTTGCGAAGCGCAAGGCCGCCGCCTACCTGGCGGCCCTCAAGCCGCTGCAGGACGCACTCGGCACCTACCACGATGAAGTCGCGGCGCTGCAGGTCTGGCAAGGCCTGTCAGGCCACGACCCGCGCGCGCTGTTCGGCGCCGGCTGGCTGAGCGCGCGCCGCGACATGCATGTGCAGGCATGCCAGCAGGCCTGCGACAGTTTTGCCAAACAGGCCAGGCCGTTCTGGGACTGACTGCGGCCCCGATGCTCCTGATTTGATAGCTGCCGGCGCTTTTGCGGCATGGGCTGGAGGCCGATTTGGCTTGAAGACCTAACGCAGCCGCTCAACCCGGTAACCCCGCGCCGCCATCAGGGCCGGCAAGCCGCCCGGGCCGACCATGTGCAGCGCACCGACACCGGCGAACAACCGCCTGCCGGAGCGATGGATGTCATCAATGCGGGCGGCCAGCGCCGGGTTGCGGTCGTCGAGCAGGCGCTTGAGGAGCACGCGATCCATCTCGGTGTCCAGGCATTCGCACCACTGGGCATAATTTTCCAGGTCCGCCAGGTCAGCGCGCTCCCAGGCCCCGGTCGTGCGCAACAGCACCGTGCGCACGCGTCCATTCTCCATGTCGTCCAGCACGTCATGCACCATGGCCTGCGCCTCGGCATCCGTCCTGGCCAGCAGGGCCTGGAGTTGCAGGGCCACCGACTCCAGCGACACCACGGGCTGCGCCATGCTGCGGGCCAGGACCGACAGCAGCACTTCCGTTCCGTACAGGGCGTCCAGGCCCTCACGGCGACCGGCCGCCAGCATCAGCGTGTAGGCATGCATTTCAGGCGCGCCGGTTTTCAGGGCGTCCGCTTCCAGGCATTCGGCCTGCCAGCGGGCCGCCAGCCGGGCCTGCAGCGCAACCGGCAGGGCGCGCGCTGGCCGGCGCAACACCGCAGCCATGGCCCCGGAAACGGCCGGATCGAGCGGGTCCAGTTCCATCCCGATGAGGTCGGTCTCACGCAGCGCCTGCCGGGTCAGCGGGCCCGGCGCCATCCACGCGGCACGCCCGACGTGCATGGTGCCGTACAGGTAAGAACTGCGCTGGTCCTTGCTGATGCGCCACAGGTAACCGCGATCACGCGCCTGCGCAGCCGCCTGGCTGAACAGCTCGGGCGTGAAAGGTTTTGCTTCGGGTGGGCAGCTGGCCGGGTCGGGCGCAGCCCAGGCGCTTGCCGCCAGCAGGACGGCGCACAAGGCCGCCAGGTGTGTGATGAAACGCATGGGCCTCCCCGGTATTTTTCCAGCGAGTGTAGCCCTGCTCGGGTGCGCCAAAAGTGCCTGGCGGCTAGGCCAGTGTCTTGCCGAGCAGCCACAGCAGCGCCGCGCGCACCTCGGCCGCGTCGGCGCCGCCGTCGATGTCGAGCGCGGCGCGGTCAAACGCTGCCGACAGCAGGCTGGACAAGGCATCCACGGACACCTTGTCTGCGCCGGGGACGGCCGCCAGCAGGCCTTCGCGCAGGGTGTCGGCGGCGTTGTCTTCGTCCATCGCCAGCATCTCGGCCCGGCCCAGCACCGCCGGGCCGTCGATCAGCAGCAGGCGGGTGCGGCCCGACACGGTCATGGCGTCGAGGTAGGCCTCGCTGCCGGCGATCAGCGCGGCGCGCGGCGCCAGGCCGTCGGGCGTGGCGGCCAGGATGTCGGCCGTCACCGCCTCGGCTTCCCGCAGCAGCACATGGCGGAACAGGTCGCGTTTGTCGGTGAAGTGGTGGTACAGCGCGCCGCGCGTGGTTTCAGTCCAGGCGCAGATGTCCGGCGTGGAGGTGTCGTTGTAACCCTTGCTCACAAACAGCGCGCGGGCCGCGTCCAGCAAGGCCTGGCGCGTGGCTTCCGTGCGTTCGCGGTTGGTGCGGGAGGGTTTGGTTTCTTGCATACATACAGTCTGTAGGTTATTATCCATATTACATACAGACTGTATGTTAATTGAAAGGAGTCTCTTGTGAAAGTCAACAGCTACTACCCCGTGGTCATGACCGGCGACGTCGCCGGCACCGCCGCCTTCTGGCAGGCGCACTTCGGTTTTGTGCCGCTGTTCAGCGCTGACTGGTATGTGCACCTGCAGCTTGAAAGCGATCCCTCGGTCAACCTCGCCGTGCTGGATGGCCAGCACAGCACCATCCCTGCGGTTGGCCGCGGCCGCGTGGCCGGTTTGCTGCTCAACTTCGAGGTCGAAGACCCCGACGCCATGCACGAACGCCTCAAGGCAGCCGGCCTGCCCATCCTGCTGCCGCTGCGCGACGAGGCTTTTGGCCAGCGCCACTTCATCACCAGCGACCCGAACGGCGTGCTGATCGACATCATCAAACCGATCCCGCCGACCGGCGAGTTTGTGGCGCAGTACGAAGCCTCAGCCCTGCCCGCGGCCTGAGCATCCTGCCGACGCTATGGATTTGATAGCTGTTTGCGCTTGTTAGACGTGGGCTGGCGGTCAGTTTGGCTTGATAAATTTGCCAGCACCTCAGGGTACACGGGCGCGCAGTTCCTGCAGCGTCCCGACAATCAGCTTCAGGCCGAAGGCGCCGACGACCGCCCCTGACACCTTGGTCAGGCGGGCGAAGTTGCGCAGATACGCCAGCTGCACCGCCTTTTGCGAAAAGGCCACGGCCACGCCGGTGTGCCAGACGATGGAGTTGATATAGACCACAGCCACGGCACTGGTCACATGCAGCCACGACGGCGACGGCGGCAAGGCGGTCGCGAACACGCTGCCATAAAAGAGCGCGATTTTCGGATTGAGCGCACTGGTCATGAAGCCGACCCGAAACGCCGCCGCCCGGCTCAAGGTCCGCGCTGGCACGGAAGCCGCCGACGTGCCCGAACGCCATAGCTTGTAAGCGAGGTAGAGCAAATACAGCCCGCCCGCGATCTGCACGCCCTGGCGCAACACCGGCAGGGTCGAAAACACGATGCCAACCCCCAAAACCGCGAGCAAGGCCCAGGCCAGGGTGGCGCTTGTCATTCCCGCTACGGCGGCGAGCGCACTGGCGCGACTCTGCCCCCCTGCAAGTTGCGCGAGCAAGACGACATTGAAGCCGGGCACCAGAAGCACGGCCCAGTGGAGCAATGCGATGGTCAGGA
>LNFM01004482.1_pt1 | contig 25675 bp, 16 predicted proteins | sample 596031 | NCBI WGS metagenome assembly LNFM01 (sample SAMN04254537, study PRJNA301005) | activated carbon metagenome | isolation source: dual media filters at the Ann Arbor, Michigan drinking water treatment plant | place: USA: Ann Arbor | reverse complement strand
TCCAAGGTCTCGCAACCTGGTCGAATCACGATGAAGCCCGGCCATCCACCCCGGAACTGATTATCTCGAAGGCGTTCCGAGACGGCCTCTTAGCCGCCGGATCGTCGCCGCCCTTGGCGGCTGCGATGATGGCGATGGCGCGGTTCCGCGCCTGCTCGCATGAGAGGACAGTGGACGGGCCGAGGCTGATGCGGCGGGACCGCCGCCCGGCGCGAAACTGCACCGTATACCCCTTGCGTCCGCTGGGCATGACGCGGAGGCCGAAGCCAGGGAGCTCGTCGTCCCAGAGGAAATAGTCGGTGGTGCGTATTTCAGCTGCGTCGACGACGCGTTTCGTGAGTTTGGGCATGGGGGAGGGGGCCTCGCTCCGTCTTCTGTTTCGCTTCCAGGCCCCGCCCGTTTGCGTCCGTGGAAGCACTGTGGAAGCAAGAGGGCGCAAGTCGTGGCGAGTGCCTGCGAAAAACAGAATGGCGGGAGCGGCGCCAGTATTCAACTAACGTGCGGAAATATCGAAAGAAAAAGTGTTTGTGCGTAGTTGTGATAAATCGCTTCCGTCCCACTCATAACCTGAAGGTCACAGGTTCAAATCCTGTCCCCGCATCCACCGATACAGAACCACAAAACACATCAAGCCCAGCGGCAACCGTCGGTGGGCTTTTTGCTGTTCCGCCAACACCTGGACACCTCCGAAGCCCGCCGTCAGCCGGTTTCCAGAGGTGTCCAACTGCCAGACGTTTTCCATCACATTCAGCTCCGGGCACTTCGCGGGCAGCGGCAGCACGGTGATGTTGGCGGGCACCTCGGGGTCTGCTGACAGATGCCACCCGGCCTGATCCGGCAGCAGCACAGCGTGCCGACCTGGCTCTACCATCCTCGCGATCTCGGCCAGGTGCAGGCTCATCCCCACGGTGTTGCAGAATGGCAGGACGAGGGCCGCACCCTTGCCTTCGCGCGGGCAGACGGCGCCAAAGATGTAGGTCGATGCGGTGCGCTGGTCCTGCGGCGCTGGCGGCCTTGTGCCACGCCGGGCCCAGCGTCGGGTGATCTTGTTCTTCTGGCCGATCCGGGCCTCATCGGCGAACCAGATCTCTATCGCATCGAGGCCGATGCCTTGGTCGGTCGCGATGCCTGCCAGCGTGGTGGGGAAGTTTTTTTGAATGTCTCGATAGCCTCGGGCGCTTGGGCATGGTGCTTCGGCCGCGCCGAGAGCTTGCGTAGCCCCATGGCGCGCAACTCGCGGCTCAGGGTCTGCTTGGAGACAGAAAGCTGGAACTCCTCCCATAGCCATTGGCCGAGGTCGCACAACCGCCACCGCACTACGCCGTGGATGGCGGGAATGGGACCGCTTTCGATGATCGCCATCAGCGCCTGGCGATGATCTGCCGTGAGCAAGCGGGGCTGGCCTGGCGGCTTACGGTCGATCAGGCCACGTGGGCCTTCAGCGTTGAAACGCAGCACCCAATCACGCACGATCTGCAGGGTCACGTCGCCAAGGCGCGCGGCCTCGCTGCGCGCACCGCCGTCGTGGATCACCGCCAGCGCCAATAACCGCCTGGCCTGCGACGCGTCTTTCGATTGCCTGGCCAAGGCTCGAAGCTGCGCGCCAGTGAAGTCAGATCGAAGGGCGATGGCTCTGGCCATGGTGAAGCTCCAATGCTCACCACCTTGAATCAGACCACGCCCGCGTCGGGGAATCCCCTTTTTGAGTCAGGGCTTCAGGGATCTGGTATAAATCAGCCGCGGGTTGAGGGCGGAGAGTGCCTCGTAACCCAGGCCCAGCGCTTCGAAGGCGCCGGGCCGGTAGTTCTCCAGCAAGACATCCGCGCCGGCCGCGAGGCGCCGCATCGCCTCCACCCCGCCAGGTGTCTTGAGGTTCAGCGTGATGGCGCGCTTGTTCGACGCCTGGGTCAGGAAGGCCGTGCCCATGCGCGCCTCGCTGAGGCGGCGGTCGGAGCGCTGCATGCGCGCCTGATCCGGCGACTCCGGGGATTCCACCTTGATGACATCGGCGCCCAGCACCGCGAGTTGATAGGCTGCGAAGGGGCGGGCGTCATTCATGTCGTGATGTTGGCGGTGCGAACCACCGGGCCCCAGAAGGCGAAGTCACGTGCCACGACGGCATCCATCTCCTCAGGCGTGGAAGCGCGGGGGGGCCACGCCCAGCGCCAGGAAGCGGGCCTGCAGCGCCTCATCGGCCAGGGCCTCGCCGATGGCGGCGTTGAAGCGCGCGATCACCCGGGCAGGGGTCCCGCGCGGCACGAAGACGGCGGCCCAGGAGGGGACGAGTACGCCGGGAAGCCCCGCCTCCTCCAACGTCGGGATGTCGGGCTGAAGGGCGCTGCGGCGGGGCTCCGTGAGGCCCAGGATGCGCAGGGTGCCGGCCTGGGCCTGGGGCAGGATGGTCGGCAGGTTCAGGAAGGCCATGGTGATCTCGCCGGCCAGCAGGGCCGCCAGCGCGGGGCCGCCGCCGCGATAGGGCACATGGGTGATGTCCACGCCGGCCCGCTGGGCGAAGACCTCGCCGGCCAGGTGATGCGTGCTGCCCACGCCGGAGGAGGCGAAGCTGTGCCGGCCCGGCTCGCGCCGCAGCAGCGCGAGCAACTGGTCGAGGTTCGCGATGCCGAGGCGCGTGGGCACGGCCAGCACCAGCGGCACTTCGATGAGCGCCGAGACAGCCTGCAGCGTCTCGCGCGGGGTGCCGCCCTGCATGCGCGCCACATGCGGGTAGATCACATGGTTACTCGCGGCTGAGACGAGGGCGGTGTAGCCGTCGGCCGGCGCGCGCGCGACCTGCTGCGTGCCGATGGAGCCGCCGCCGCTGCGGTTCTCAACCACGAAGCTCTGGCCCAGCAGGGCTTGCAGCCTGGGGGCCAGGATACGCGCGGCGATGTCGTTGGAGCCACCCGGTGCGAAGGGCACCACAAGGGTGACCGCCCGGTCAGGCCAGCGCGTCTGCGCCCTGGCGGGCTGGCCGAGGGCCGCAAGGGGCAAGAGGGCAGCGCCACGCAGGGCATCCCGACGGGTCAGGTGGGCCATGTTTCCTCGCGCCTTTTCCCGGGGCAGCCGCGGTTCAGCGCCGCGTTGGGCAACAACGCGGTTCGCTCAGCCTTCCGTCAAGTGGAAGTTCACTCCGTCAGGTGAAATCACCCTGGCGTCGTCGCCGCCTCGCCTGGCAGCAGCCGGCGGGCGTCGCCGCCCAGCTCGCGCGTCACCTGCACCGCTTCGCGCATGGTCAGGCGGCGGCATAGCGCCTCCATCTCCGGCGTGAAGCGATAAAGCGGAACCGAAACCCCGATGGAGCCGACGACCGCGCCGCCCGCGTCCAGCACCGGGGCCGCGATGGCGGCCAGGTCCGGGTGGCGCTCGGCCCGCGTCACCACGGGGAGGGTCGGCGGGGCCGTGTCGTCCTCGAGCGCGATCAGCGCGCGGCCATGCGCGCCATGCCCCAGGGGGAAGACCTCGCCCACCGGGGCATAGGCCCGCACCAGCTGCGGCGAGTCGAGGCGGTAGAGGCAACGCCGCTGCTCGCCGTCGCGCGCGAAGAAGACGGCGCTTTCGTCGGTCTCCGTACGCAGCCGCTCCAGCGCCGGAAGGACGTGGTTCTCCAGCCGCAGTGAGCGCCGGAACCGCTCGCCCAGCAGCAGCAGCGTGGCGCCCAGAAGATAGCCGCCGGAGGGCAGGCGCTGCACGAAGCCGGGCGCCTCCAACGTCTGGAGCAGGCGAAGCGCCGTCGTCATGTTGAGGCCTACCCGGCGGGAGAGTTCCGCGAGGCCAAGCGGCCCATCCTCGTCACGAAAGGCGCCGAGCAGGGCCAGCGCACGGTCCACCGCGCGCACGCCCCCGTCGATGAGCTCGGGCCGCGCCGGGGTGGCGGCGGATGCCGGCTTGGCGGTCTTGCGGGTTGGCGTGCGGCTCACGGCAGGTGCTTCCTGGGGCAGGATTTGGTCAGGCTTCCCTGGCGTAGCACGAAACTCCGCGCCGCCACCTGCCGCTTCCCTGCCGTGCCCGTCGTGCGGCGCCATTTCGGCAAGCGCAGCGGCGTGTCCGAGATCACGGTGACGACCCATGCGGAGGGTCGCTACACCTACAGCATGGAATTGAGCGGCGAGACCGCCCGCCGGTGGGCCGCAGGCGCGAGGCGCCGCCGCCTAGGCGTTGGACAGGGCCGCTTCGATCTCGGCGATGGAATGGCCGGTCAGATCCTTCGCCAGCTCCACCACCAGCTTGGCCTCCAGGGCCTTGTGGTAATGCTTGCGCAGTTCGCCCAGCGATTTCGGCGCCGCGACGATCGCCAGGCTCTCGAAGCCCTTGGTCAAGGCCTGGCCGTTGAGCCAGACGGCAACCGCGGCGACGAAGCTGTCCTCCTCAAGCCGGCTGTTGTCCGGATTGGCTGCACTGCTGGCATGTCGCCTGCCGGAGGCCTTGTTCTCGCCGCTGAGTTCCGGCTCCTCGAGCGCCACGAGCTTGAGGGAACCGACCTGTGCGTGGTTGCGGAAGAGCCGAAGCTTCTCACCGTCGAGGACGGCCACGGTTGCGCCTGCTGGCAAAATCATATGTCGATTCCTGATATCATCCCACAACGGCTCAACTCCCCGGGGGTTGCCCCCGCACCCCACGAGCTGCCTGGGCTGAGGACGTGCCGTTCCTGCCCGGCGGGATGGCCTTCGCCGAGCGGTGCCAGGTGATCTCCAGTCTGGCGATCGCGACGCCCCGCAGCATCAAGTTGAGGGTGAAGCGGATCGTGCCGAGGGTCCGCCCAGCTAGCCGGGCTGGCCGCGAACGCTTCGCCGGTGCAACCATTGGGGAGGCGCGGCGTTTGTCGCCGTGTGCCGTGGCACGTCCCGGGTGGCATGTCTCGCCCTGGGCGAGGTTTGCGAAAGGTAACACTTGCTGTCGTCCCTTCGCTTTCGCGTCATGCTTCGCCTGATGAACCCGTCGCCCTTGTCCCTCCCCTGCCTGTTCCTGCTCACGGCCCTCCTGGCCGGCTGTGCGACGGTTCGCCCCGACCCGGCATCCGGCATTGCCCTGCCGGCGCAGTTCAGCGCCGCCTCCGCCGAGGCCGCGAATTGGCCTGACCCGGCCTGGTGGAGCGGCTTCGGCTCTGCCGAGCTGGATGCGCTGATGCAGCAGGCGGTGGTGGCCAATTTCGATATCCGCGCCGCCATCGCGCGGGTGCGGCAGGCGGATGCGCAGATCCGCATCGTCGGCCAGGCCCTGCTGCCCAGCGGCAACCTGACCGGCACCGTCACCCATACGCAGACGCCGCTTTCCACTGCGACGGCGATCAACCTCAACGGCGCGGCGGCGCGCGGCCGCTTCACCCACCGCACCCTCTACGCCACCGGGCTTCAGGCCGCCTATGAGATCGATTTCTGGGGCAAGAATCGCGCGGGGCTGGTGGCCGCGCAGCAGAATCTCCAGGCCACGCGCTTCGATGTCGGCGCCATCACGCTCACCACCGAGGCCTCGGTGGCGAATACCTATTTCCAGGTTCTGGCCTCGCGCGAGCAGCTCGGCATCCAGCAGCAGAATTTGGCGGCGGCGGAGCGGGTGCTGGCCATCCTGCAGCAGCGCGCCACGGCCGGCACCAGCACGGGGCTCGACATCGCGACGCAGCAGACCCTGGTGGAGCAGCAGCGCGCGGCCGTCCCGCCGCTGCGGCAATCCGTGCAGCAGAATACCTTTACGCTGGGCACCCTGACCGGCCAGGTGCCGGAGGCGGTGCCGCCGCCGCGCCTCACGCTCGCCGATGTGCGCGTGCCGGCGGTGCAGCCCGGCCTGCCGTCAGAGGTGTTGCAGCGCCGCCCGGATGTCGGGCTCGCGGAAGCGGCACTGGCCTCGGCCCAGGTCAGTGTCGAGCAGGCGCGGACGGCGATGTTCCCCTCGGTGACGCTTAGCGCCCAGGGCGGCTTCCAGAACCTGGCACTGGAAAACCTGTTGCGGCCGGGCTCCTCGCTCTTCTCCCTGGTGGGCGGGCTGACGCAACCCATCTTCCAGCTGGGGCAGCTTCGCGCCCAGTACCGCCTGACCCAGGCCCAGGCGGAGGAGCTGCTGGAGAACTACCGCGCGGCGATCGTCGCAGCATTGGTGGATGTGGAGAATGCCATCGTGGCGCTGCGCGAAACGACCGAGCAGGAAGCGCTGCAAGCCGCCGCGACCCGCAGCGCCGAGCGCGCCTATGCCATCTCCGAGGCGCAGCTGCGCGCCGGCACCATTGATCTGCTCGCGCTGCTGATCACCCAGCAGACGCTGTTCAACGCGCGCAACAATCTCGCCCAGGTGCGCCTCGCGCGGCTGCAGGCCGCTGTGGGCCTGTTCCGCGCCCTCGGCGGCGGCTGGACCTGAGGCCGAGGAGAGACGCCATGCCCGACACGCCCCTGCCGACGCACCAGAAGACGCTGCCCGCGCCCACGCAGCGCACTGACCCGCCCGCGCGCGCCCGTCGGGGCAGGGGCTGGCTGGTCCTCTTGCTGCTGGCGGCAGGCGGTGGCGCGGCCTGGTGGTATTGGCCGCAGATCACCGCACAATTCAGCACGCAGCCCGCGCCTACGGCGCCGGGTGGCCGCCGCATGGGTGGCGCCGTGCCGGTGACTGCGAGCGCCGCGCAGCGCAAGGACATTCCGGTGCAGCTGGACGCGCTCGGCACGGTGCAGGCGCTGAACGCCATCACCATCCGCTCGCAGGTGGATGGCATCCTCACCGAGATCGCCTTCACCGAGGGGCAGGAGGTGCGCCGCGGCGACGTGCTGGCGCGCATCGACCCCCGCAGCTACGCCGCCGCCCTGGCCCAGGCGGAGGCCAAGAGGGCGCAGGACCTGGCGGTGCTGGCCAATTCGCGGCTCGACCTCGAGCGCTATGCCGGGCTGGTGCGGAGCAATGGTGCCTCCCGCCAGCAGCTCGACACGCAGCGCGCCTTGGTCGCGCAGAATGAGGCGCTGGTGCAGGCGGATGAGGCGGCCATCGCCGCGGCGCGCGTGCAGCTCGACTTCACCACCATCCGCTCGCCGATCGATGGCCGTGTGGGGCTGCGCCAGGTGGACCAGGGCAATATCGTGCGCGCGGGCGATGCCAATGGCCTGGTCCTGGTGGCGCAGGTGGACCCGATCTCGGTGATCTACACCCTGCCGCAGCAGGAATTGCCGCGCGTCCTGGCCGCAATGAATGCCGGGCCCGTGGCGGTGCAGGTGATCGCGCCCGATGGCTCGGTGCGTGCCAATGGCGTGCTGCTGACGCCGGACAACATGGTGGATTCCACCACCGGCACCATCCGCCTCAAGGCCACATTTCCCAATCCGGACCGGCAGCTCTGGCCGGGCGCCTTCGTCAACCTGCGCATGCTGGTCGCGACCCTGCGCGATGTGGTGGCGATCCCGCTGGTGGCCGTCCAGCGCGGGCCGGACGGGCCCTATGCCTTCGTCATCAAGGCGGACAAAACGGTGGAGCAGCGCCCGCTCACCCTGGGTTTGCTCACCACGAGTGATGCGGTGGTGACGCGCGGGCTGGAGCCGGGCGAGCGCGTCGTGACGTCGGGCGGGTTGCGCCTCAGCGCCGGCAGCCAGGTTGCGGTGACGGAGCCGGTGGTGCCGGCCAATGTGCCGCGGCGCCGTCCGGGCGGCCCGCCGGCGGCCACGCCGTGAACTTCTCCTCACCCTTCATCGCGCGGCCCGTCGCCACCTCCCTGCTGGCGGTGGCGGTGCTGCTGATCGGCATCTTCGGCTATCTGCGCCTGCCGGTCTCGGCGCTGCCCGAGGTGGATTTCCCGACCATCGAGGTGACGACGCAGCTTCCGGGCGCCTCGCCCGAGACGGTGGCGGTGCAGATCACCGCCTCGCTCGAGCGGCAACTCGCGCAGATCGCGGGGCTGGCGGATCTGATCTCGGTCAGCAGCCCCGGCACCTCGCGCATCACGCTGCAATTCAACCTCGGGCGCGACATTGATGACGCGGCGCAGGATGTGCAGGCGGCGATCAACGCGGCGCGCGGCACATTGCCGTTGAACCTGCCCTATCCGCCCACCTACGCGAAGGTGAACCCGGCCGACCCGCCCATCCTGACGCTGGCGCTGACTTCCGACACGCGGCCGATCCACAGCCTCTCGGACGTGGCGGATACCTTGCTGGCGCAGCGGCTCGCGCAGGTGAGCGGTGTAGGACGCGTCACAGTTCAAGGAAACATGCGTCCGGCGGTCCGAATTCAGGCCGATCCCCGCCGGCTCGCCGCCTATGGGCTCTCGCTCGAGGATATCCGCAGCGCCGTGGTCGGCGGCAACCAGGCGGGGCCCAAGGGCGCGCTGGACGGGCCGCGGCAATCTTCGTCAGTCATGGCCAATGACCAGATCACCTCGGCCCAGGGCTTCGCCGATCTCATCATCGCCTGGCGCAATGGCGCGCCGGTGCGGATTTCCGATCTCGGCGGCGCCATCGAGGATCTGGAAAACACCCTCAACGCGGCCTGGTTCAATGATGCGCGCGCCGTGCTGATCGATGTGCAGCGCCAGCCCGGCGCCAACATCGTCGAGACGGTGGACCGCGTGCGGCTGCAGTTGCTGAACCTGCAAGGCGCGCTGCCCCAGGGGATCGCGCTGACCGTGGTCTCCGACCGGACCGAGACGATCCGGGCCTCCGTGCATGAGGTGCAGTTCACGCTGGTGCTCTCGGTCGTGCTGGTGGTGGCCGTGATCTACCTGTTCCTGCGCACGGGGCGGGCGACGCTGGTCCCGGGCGTGGCGTTGCCGCTTTCCATCATCGGCACCTTCGGGGTGATGTGGCTCTGCGGCTTCTCGATGGACAACCTCTCGCTGATGGCGCTGACCATCGCCACCGGCTTCGTGGTGGATGACGCCATCGTGATGATCGAGAACATCGTCCGCCTCATCGAGGAGGGCGAGAAGCCGCTGGCCGCCGCCTATAAGGGTGCGAAGCAGATCGGCTTCACCATCGTCTCGCTCACCGTCTCGCTCATCGCGGTGTTCATCCCGCTGTTGTTCATGAGCGGCGTGGTAGGCCGCCTGTTTCAGGAATTCGCGCTGACGCTGACCATCGCGGTCATCGTCTCCATGTTCGTCTCGCTGACGCTGACGCCGATGATGACCGGGCGCCTGCTGCGCCCCGCGGGCCAGGACCAGCCCGGCTGGGCAGCGCGCGTGGCCGAGCGCGGCTTCGACTGGATGCGCGCTCACTACGCCCGCAGCCTGCGCTGGGTGCTGCGGCATGAGGGGCTGATGCTGCTGCTGACGGCGGCGACGCTGGCCGGCACGGTGGCACTCTATGTCGTCATGCCCAAGGGCTTCCTGCCGGCGCAGGATACCGGCCTGCTGGTCATCACCACCGAAGGCCCGGAGGACGCCTCCTTCGCGCGGCTCGTGGTCCTGCAACAGCAGGTCGCGGCCCTGGTGCGGCAGGACCCGGATGTGACGGGCGTCACCTCCATCGCCGGCGCCGGCACGGTGAATGCCGCGCAGAACACCGGGCGCATCACCGCCATCCTGCGGCCGCGGGCCGAGCGCAGCGCCTCGGCGCAGGAGATCGCGGCCCGGCTGACCCCGCGGCTGGAGAGCGTCGCGGGCGTCGAGACGCGCATCCAGGCGGTGCAGGACATCCAGATCGGCGCGCGCGTCACCAGCACGCAATTCCAGTACACGCTGACGGATTCCGACGCCGGGCGGCTGCGCGAATGGGCGCCGCGCCTGGTGGAGCGGCTGCGCGAGGCGCCGAGCCTGCGCCAGGTGAGCAGCGACCAGCGCGAGGGCGGTTTGCGCATCCATGTCGAGGTGGATCGCGACCGGGCCGCCCAGCTCGGCGTGACCATGCAGGCGGTGGATGACGTGCTGTATGACGCCTTCGGCCAGCGGCAGATTTCGACCATCTACGCGCAGAGCAACCAGTATCGCGTCGTCCTCGAAGCCTCGCCCGAGATGCGGGACGACCCCATGATGATCGGCCAGCTGCGCGTGCCGGGGGCCGCGAGCGGGCAGGGGGGCAGCACCGGCGCCACCCAGGTGACGGCGGGCTCCACCGTCGCCGCCACATCGGCCAGCGGCAGTGGCAATTACCAGGTGCCGCTTTCGGCCATCGCCACCATCACCTGGCGCTCGGGGCCGATGACCATCACCCGGCAGGACCAGTTCCCCGCCGTCACCATCGGCTTTGACCTCGCGCAAGGCATTTCGCTCAGCCAGGCCGTGACGGAGATCCGCGCGATCGAGGCGGCGCTTGGCCTGCCCGAGACGGTGACGGGCGAATTCTCGGGCGATGCGGCGGAATTCACCGCCTCGCTCTCCAGCCAGCCCTGGTTGATCCTGGCGGCGGTGGTGGTGATCTATCTCGTGCTCGGCATGCTCTATGAGAGCGTGGTTCATCCCATCACCATCCTCTCCACCCTCCCTTCGGCCGGCATCGGCGCGCTGCTGGCGCTCTGGGCCTTCGGGCTTGATCTTTCGGTGGTGGGGCTGATCGGCATCGTGCTGCTGATGGGCATCGTGAAGAAGAACGCGATCATGATGATCGACTTCGCGCTGGACGCGCAGCGCGAACACGGCCGCCGCCCGGAGGAGGCGATCTACGAGGCCTGCATCATGCGCTTCCGACCCATCATGATGACCACCTTGGCGGCGCTGCTGGGCGCCGTGCCGCTGGTGCTGGGCTCTGGCCCCGGCAGCGAGCTGCGACTGCCGCTGGGCGTTTCCGTCATCGGCGGGCTCCTGCTGAGCCAGGTGATCACCCTCTACACCACGCCCGTGATCTACCTGGCGCTGGAGCGGTTGCGCCTGCGCATCGCGGGGCCCGCGCCCCAGCCGGCCGAATGACGTGAACATCTCCGAGCCCTTCATCCGCCGCCCCATCGCCACCGCGATGCTGGCGGTCGGGCTCGCCTTTGCCGGGATCGCCGCCTATTTCGGCCTGCCCATCGCGCCGCTGCCCCGCGTGGACATCCCGACCATCGTGGTCAGCGCGAGCCAGCCGGGGGCCGATCCCGCGATCATGGCCGCCTCGGTCGCCGCACCCCTGGAACGCCGGCTTGGCGCCATTGCCGGCGTGTCCGAGATGACGTCCACCTCCTCGCTCGGCAGCACCTCGGTGGTCGTGCAGTTCGACCTCAACCGGCGTGTGGCGGATGCGGCGAAGGATGTGATGGCGGCGATCAACGCGGCCGGCACCGACCTGCCCGCCGGGCTGCCCAACCCGCCCAGCTTCCGCAAGGCCAACCCGGCCGATGCGCCCGTCCTGATCCTCGCCGTGACCTCGGACACGCTGTCGCCCGGCGCGGTCTATGACGCGGTGGACAGCATCGTCTCGCCGCGCATCGCCCGCGTGCAAGGCGTGGCGCAGGTGCTGGTGACGGGCGCGGAACAGCCGGCCGTGCGGGTGCAGGTGAACCCCGAGGCCGCCGCCGCCGCCGGCATCGGCTTCGAGGATATCCGGCGCACCATCACCGCTGCCAACATCACTCAGCCCACCGGCCTCTTCGACGGCGCCGAGCAGGCCGGCGCCATCTCGGTGAATGACCGGATCGAGCGTCCGGAGGACTACGCCAATCTGATCCTGCGCGCCTCGAACGGCGCCATCCTGCGGTTGTCCTCCATCGCGAAGGTCGAGCTGGGTGTGCGGGACCGGCGGCAGGGCGGCACCTATAATGGCCGCCCCGCCGTCATCATGGTGATCTTCAAGCAGCCCGACGCCAATGTGATCGAGGTGGTGGACGGCATCCAGGCGCTGCTGCCCGATCTGCAGCGCTGGATTCCCGCCGGCGTGAATGTCCACACCATCCGGGACCGGTCCGAGACCATCCGCGCCAGCGTGCTGGAGGTGCAGCACACGCTGGTGATTTCCATCCTGCTGGTCGTGCTGGTGGTGGCGGTGTTCCTGCGCCAGCGCGCGGCCGTTATCGCGGCGGCCATCACCGTGCCGCTCTCGCTGCTCGGCACGCTCGCGGTGATGTGGCTGATCGGCTATTCGCTGGACAACCTCTCCCTCATGGCACTGACGATCTCGGTCGGCTTCGTGGTCGATGATGCGATCGTGATGATCGAGAACATGTCCCGCCTCAGGGCCAAGGGCATGGCGGCGCTGCCGGCCGCGATCGAGGGCGCCCGGCGCATCGGCTTCACCGTGATCTCCATCACGGTCTCGCTCATCGCGGTCTTCATTCCGCTCCTGTTCATGCCGGGCATCGTGGGAAGGCTGTTCCGGGAATTCTCGGTGACGCTGGCCATCGCCGTCGCCTTCTCGGCCGTCATTTCGCTCACCATCACGCCGATGATCGCGGCCCGCCTCGCGCCCGCGGTGGAGCGCCCGCCCGGCTGGTTCGGGCGGTGGTTCGAGCGTGGGATGGAGGCGCTGATCGGCGGCTACATCCGCAGCCTCAAGGTGGCGCTGCGCTTCCGCGCACTGATGCTGCTCTTCACCATCAGTCTCGTCGGCGTGACGGTCTGGCTCTACATCATCATCCCCAAGGACTTTTTCCCTCAGCAGGATACCGGGTTGATCGCCGGCGCCGTGCAGGCCTCGCCGGACACGTCCTTCCAGAGCATGATGGTGATCCAGCAGCGCGCCGCCGAAATCATCCTGCGGGATCCGGCCGTTGCCTCGCTCGGCGTCTCCATCGGCGGGGGCGGCGGCAATTCCGGCAGCTCGGCGCGGATGTTCATCTCGCTCAAGCCGCTGGCGGAGCGGCCAGGCGTCAGCGCCAATGACGTGATCAACCGGCTGCGAGGGCCGCTGGGGCGCCTGCCGGGCGCGCAGACCTTCATGCGCGCGGTGCAGGACATCAATGTGGGCGGCCGCGCCGGCAATGCGCAGTTCCAGTATGTGCTGCTCTCGCCCAACCTCGATGAGTTGCAGAGCTGGGCCGAGACGCTGGTGCGGCAATTGCGCAGCCTCCCGCAACTGGCCGATGTCTCCTCCAACCAGGAACGCGCGGGCCTTGTCTCCCGCCTCGTGGTGGATCGCGATGCGGCGACGCGGCTCGGCGTCAGCGTGCAGGCCGTGGGCCAGGCGCTGAACAACGCCTTCGCGCAGCGCCAGGTCAGCGTGATCTACCGCGCCCGCAACCAGTATCGCGTCATCATGGAGGTGGACCCGAGCCTGACGGAGGATCCCCGCCAGCTGGAACGGATCTATGTGCCGGGCCGCGGCGGCGTGCAGGTTCCCATCGGCGCGCTGGCGCGGCTGGAACGCGCCAGCGCGCCGCTTTCCATCACGCATCAGGGGCAGTTCCCTGCCGCCACCATCACCTTCAACCTGCAACCCGGCATCGCGCTCGGCGAGGCTTCGGTCCTGATCGAGCAGGCGCAGCGGGACATCCACATGCCGCCCTCGGTGCGCGGCGAATTTGCCGGCAATGCGCGCGTGTTCCAGTCTTTCCAGACCGGGCAGACGGTGCTGATCCTGGCCGCGCTGCTGAGCATCTACCTGGTGCTGGGCATTCTCTATGAGAGCCTGATCCATCCGCTGACCATCATCTCCACCCTGCCGACGGCCGGCATCGGCGCGCTGGTGGCGCTGATGGTGACGAACACGCCCTTCACGGTGATCGCGCTGATCGGCGTGATCCTTCTCATGGGCATCGTGAAGAAGAACGCCATCATGCTGGTGGATTTCGCCCTCGAGCATGAGCGCGAAGGCGGGGAGCCGGGCGAGCAGGCCATCCTCGAAGCCTGTCGCGAACGCTTCCGGCCGATCCTGATGACGACCTTGGCCGCGCTGTTCGGCGCCATTCCCTTGGCACTCGCCACCGGGCCGGGCAGTGAGCTGCGCCAGCCGCTCGGCATCGCGATCATCGGCGGCATGCTGCTCTCGCAGTTGCTGACGCTCTACACCACGCCCGTGGTGTACCTCGCGCTGGAGCGCCTGGCAGGCGGCGGCCGCGCGAAGCTGGCGCCGATGGCCGCGGAATAGGGCGTGCTGGCGCGGCGGCGCCGCGGAGCGGTCGGAGACCGCGACCCATTCACGGGCGGCGTCGAGAAGCCCCCCGGAACAGGGCCACCGCGCTTGCTCCTGTTGACCCTTGCGGGGAGCGGGGCATCAGTTGGCCCCTGATGTCTTCATGCGAACACACAATTTCCATTCTGCTTGCCCGTGGCGGAACCGGCATGATAGCCCGGACGTTACCTAAGCTGGAGCTTGGCACAGAGCGGCGAGGCGGAGGTTTGCATGGAGTTCCTTGACGGGCCGAACCCGGCGCGGCCACCTTTGCTCGATCCCGCTGCGCGCGGAGGTGACATGGGCGCCCGGATCGAGGCGCATGACTGGGCGGCGACGCCCCTTGGCCCGCGCGAAGCCTGGCCCGTCGCCCTGCGGACAACGGTGCGCACCATGCTGGGTTCGCGCTACGCGATGTGGATGGCCTGGGGCCCCGAACTGACCTTCCTTTGCAATGATGCGTATCTGCCCACCGTCGGGATCAAGCGGGACTGGGTGTTGGGCGCGCGTTCGGACAAGGTCTGGGAAGAGATCTGGCCCGATATCGGCCCGCGTATCCAGCGCGTCCTGTCCACCGGCGAAGCGACCTGGGACGAGGGCCTGCTGCTGTTCCTGGAGCGCTCCGGCTTTCCGGAGGAGACCTACCACACCTTCTCCTACAGCCCCCTGGCGGATGATGAAGGCCATGTCGCCGGCATGCTCTGCGTGGTGACGGAGGAGACCGAGCGGGTTCTGGGCGAGCGTCGGCTGCGTGTGCTGGGCGAGCTCGGTGCAAGGGCGAAGGAAGCGCGCAATGCCGAGGACGCTTGCGCCCGGGCCGCCGAAACCTTGGCGACCTCGCCGGCGGATGTGCCTTTCTCGCTGGTGTATCTCATGGATGAGGCGCGGTGCTGCGTGAGGCTGGCCGCCCATGCCGGCCTTCCGCTGCACCATCCGGCCGCGCCTGCGGAAATCCAGCCTGGATCGGAAAGCGATGTGTGGTCACTGGACGTGGTGTCCCGCGCGGCCACCGCGGTCCAGGTCGAGCTTGGCAGCCTGCCGCCCTTGCCGGGCGGGCCCTGGGGGGACACGGCGTCCCTCGCACTTGTCCTGCCGATCGCTGCACCCGGGCAGCATGCACCGGCCGGCTTCCTGGTCTGCGGCGTGAACCCACGGCGCCCGCTGGACGGCGCCTATCAGTCTTTCTTCGAGCTGGCGGCCGGGCATATCGGGACCGCGGTCGCCAATGTCCGGGCCTATGAGGCGGAACGGCGGCGTGCAGAGGCGCTGGCCGAGCTCGATCGCTCCAAGACCGCCTTCTTTTCCAATGTCAGCCATGAGTTCCGTACACCCTTGACGCTCATGCTGGGGCCGCTGGAAGAACTGCTCCATGCCTCGCTGAGACAGGGTGAGCAGGAGCTGGTCCAGGCAGCGCATCGCAACGGCCTCAGGCTGCTCCGGCTCGTCAATACGCTGCTGGATTTTTCCCGCGTCGAGGCAGGGCGTGCGCAGGCACACTTCACACCCACCGATCTCGCCACCGTCACAGCCGATCTGGCGAGCGCCTTCCGCTCGGCCATCGAAAGGGCCGGCCTCCGGCTGGAGGTGGATTGCCCCCCTCTGGAGGAGGCCGTGCATGTGGACCGCGAGATGTGGGAGAAGATTGTCCTCAACCTCCTGTCGAACGCCTTCAAGTTCACCTTTTCCGGGTCGATCTCGGTCTCCCTGCGCGCGGCGGGGGACAGCGTGCGGCTCATCGTGCGGGATACTGGCACGGGCATCCCCGCGGCCGAGTTGCCGCGGCTCTTCGATCGCTTTCACCGCGTCGAGGGCGCCGCCGGACGCACGCATGAGGGCAGCGGAATCGGTCTTGCGCTGATCCAGGAATTGGTGCGGCTGCACGGTGGAGAGGTGTCGGTCGAAAGCGAAGTCGGCCGCGGGAGCAGCTTCACCGTGCAGGTCCCGCGCGGCACGGCCCATCTTCCCGTCGAATTGCTGTCCACGGCCCCTGCCAGGAAGCCGGGCGATTCCACCGCCACCCGCGCCGAGGCGTTTGTGGGGGAGGCGTTGCGTTGGCTGCCTGATTCCGGATCGGCCGGCGCGGAGGGATGGCCCGGCGGCCTCCTGACAGAGGCCATGCCTGACACGCCGCAGGCGGCGGGCGCGCATGTGCTTGTGGTCGACGACAACGCCGATATGCGCGAATACCTCCGGCGGCTCCTCACGGCGGCCGGCTATCGGGTCGAGACCGCGCAAGACGGGGAGGCGGGGCTGGCGGCGGCACAAGCCCACCCGCCAAATCTCGTCCTCTCGGACATCATGATGCCGCGTCTGGATGGCTTCGGGTTGCTGCGCGCGCTCCGGGCCAACCCGCTCACGCGCGAAGCGCCGGTGCTGCTGCTCTCGGCGCGCGCGGGCGAGGAGGCAGAGGTCGAGGGCCTTGACGCCGGTGCCGATGATTACCTGGTCAAGCCGTTTTCCGCGCGGGAATTGCTGGCGCGCGTCGGTGCCAACCTGCGCCTCGCGCGGTTCCGCCGCGAAGCGGCCGAGGCCGTGCTGGCCAGCGAAACGCGCTGGCAGGATCTCTTTGATCGCATGCAGGAAGGCTGCTTCATCGGTGAATTGATCTACGATGCGCAGGGGCGGGCCGTGGATTTTCGCCATGTCCAGGTCAACGCCGCGGTGGAGCGCCTGACCGGCATTCCCATGGATCGCCTGGTCGGGAAGGTGGGCTCCGAAGCGCTTCCTGGCATGGACCCCTTCTGGCTGGACACCTACGCCCGCGTCGTCGAGACCGGGACGCCGGAGCATGTCGAGCATGAATCGATCCCGCTCGGCCGGTGGTATGAGCTCTCCGCCTATCGAGTCGGTCCGGGCCGCTTTGGCGCCATGTTCCTCGACGTCACCGCACGTCGGGTCGCCAGCGAGCGCCAGGCCCTGCTCGCCCGCGAAGTGGACCACCGTGCTAAGAACGCCCTGGCCGTGGTGCAAAGCGTGATGCGCCTGACAAGCGCCGCGGACGCCCAGGAATATGCCCGCGCGGTCCAGGGCCGCGTTGCCGCGCTCGCCCGCGCCCACACGCTCCTCGCCGAGGATCGCTGGCGTGGCGCGGATCTTCGCACTGTTGTCGAAGAAGAACTCTCGCCCCACTGCGACGAGGAGTGCTTCGTCATCTCGGGCCCGGCGCTCCGCCTGCAGCCGGAGGCCATTCAGCCGCTATCCATGGTGCTGCACGAGCTGGCGACGAACGCGATCAAGTATGGCGCCCTCTCGATTCCGGAAGGGCGCGTTGAGGTCTCCTGGCGGCAGGATGTGGCTGGAGGCGGCCTGCGGATCCGTTGGAAGGAGCGGCACGGGCCGCCCATCCTCGTTCCGCCGAGCCACCGGGGCTTCGGTTCGACACTGATCGAAGCGACGGCAAGCGGACAGCTTGGCGGCCAGGCGACCATGTCCTGGGCGAAGGATGGGCTGTGCTGCGAGGTGACGATAGCCCCCGATCGGATCGGGGGTGCAGAGCGGGGCGGGGGTGCAGAGCGGGGCGCCGAGGGGAGTGCGGAGCCCCTGCGGGGGGGTAGGTTCGATGCCGTCGCAGGGCCTGCTCCCACCGCATCGGCGCTGGCGAAGGGGGAGCTGCATGGCCGCGCCGTGCTGGTGGTGGAGGATGAGGCGATCATCGCCATCGAGATGGCGCGGACCATTGCCGCCTTCGGCTGCGACGTCATCGGGCCCGCCATGGAACTGAATGAAGCCATTCGCCTGGCCTCCGTGGAGGCGCAGCGCCTTGCCGCGGCCGTGCTGGACGTCAACCTGCGTGGCAAGCCCTCATTCCCGGTCGCGGATATCCTCCGGGCGCGAGGTGTGCCGGTCATCTGGGTGACGGGCTACGGACACCTGCCGCCGGCCTACGATGCCGGCCCTGATGCGGTGATCTTGCAGAAACCCGTCGGTGACGCCGAGTTGAAGTCCGGGCTCAAGCGCGCCGTATCAGGGACAAGAGGGGAAAATCCCGCCAAAGGCACCGGGGTGAGCGATGGGCTGCGTTTCGATGGCCCGTCACCCCCTGCGCCGATACCCCGCGCGCGATAGGCCAGCGCCCCGCGGCGTCATGGTGGCCGGGAAATCCTGGCCAGGGCGGCACGCAGGCGCAGGGTCGCAATCCGCCCCAGCGGCAAGGGCGCCTCCAGCCCCTCCAGCACCACCTGGTTCTGGTCCCGCCCGCGCGACGTCACATGCCGCACCCGTTCGAGATTGAGAATCATCGAGCGGCCAATCCGCGCGAAGGGCGGATTCGGCAAGTTCGCCTCGAACTGGGTGAGCGTGCGCAGCATCAGCAGGCTCGGCTGGCCCACGAGGTGGATGCGGGTGAAATCTCCCTCCGCGCAGAGGGCCGCCAGCTCGGCGGGTGCCGTCACCACGGTGCGGCTGGGCGTGCGCAAGGTGAGGGCGCGGCGCAACGGCCCCGCGGCGGCCATGCGCGCCAGGCTCTCGGCCAGTCGTTCCGGTTGGACCGGCTTCAGCAGGTAATCCAGCGCGGCCACGGCGAAGGCATCGACCGCATGCCGGGCATGGGCGGTCACGAAGATGATGCGCGGCTGCGGCTCCAGCTGCGCCAGCAGGTCGAAGCCATTGCCGCCGCCCAGCTCGATGTCGAGGAACACAAGCTCGGGCTGGGCGTCGCGGATGATCTCCATCGCCGTCGGCAGGCTGTCCGCCGTGCCGACCACGGTGACCTCGGCATGCGCGGCGAGCAGCCTGCGCATGGCGCGGATGGCCAGCGGCTCGTCATCCACGATCACGACGCGGAGCAAGGCTCGCCCTCAAGCCGCAATTGCGCGGTCACCATGCCATCCAGCGCGCGCAGGTCGAAGCTGTGCCGCCCCGGGTAATGCAGCGCAAGCCGGCTGCGGATATTCGCAAGCCCCACGCCCGTGCGGCCCTCGCCTTCCAGGGGGAGCGCGCCGGGATTGCTCACCAGCACCTCCAGCACATCGCCCACCCGCAGGATGGCGATGCGCACCTCCAGCACCGGGTCGCGCCGTCCGTGCTTGATGGCATTCTCGACCAGGGGCTGCAGCAGCAGGCTGGGCAGGTGTTGCGCCGCGGCCTCGGGCGCCACGTCGAGATGCAGCTTCAGCCGGTCACCGAACCTAGCCTGCTGCACCCTGAGATAGGCGGAGAGGGCCTCGGCCTCGGCCGCCACCGTCGCGACCGGCGCTTCGATCCCGGCGAGGGAATGGCGCAGAAAAAGCGAGAGGTTGCGCAGCATCCCCAGCGCGGCGTCCGGGTTTTCGGGGATTTCTTCGCCGATGCCGTTCAGGGCGTTGAACAGGAAATGCGGGTCGATCTGCAGGCGCAGCCGCTCCAGCTCCGCGCGCAGCGCCTGGGCTTCCGCCTTTGCCGCGCGCTCCCGCTCGGCCTGGCGGGCGATTTCGCTGCGAGTCCAGAAGCAGATCACGCTCCAGATCACGAAGATCAGGAAGTAGTAGATCAGCGCGGTCAACATGCCGCGCGGGGCGGCGCGCGGGTCGAAATCCAGCGCGAAGAAGCCGCGCAACAGATGGGCGGCAGCGGTGACGATCACGGCCGCCACGAGGCTCAGGCCGACGATGCGCGGCAGGATGCGCGGCGTGATCCGGGGCGCGACCGGGCCGTGGTTGAACAGGGCCAGCAGGGCCATGGCCAGGCCCAGCATCACGGGCTCGAGCAGCAAGGCGACGCCGAGCGCCACGCCGAGGCTGCCATAGACGCTGACATGCGCCGTTACGTCCACCAGGACGAAGACCACAAGTGCCGCGGCCTGCAAACGCCGCAGTCCGGGCAGCGCATCCGCCAAACGGGGCTGCCCTGCCCGATCCATCATCAAGCCCCCTCTCACGCCATTTGGGTTCACCGCCCAGGGCGCGGGCGGCGCGGCCTTCGGAACTAGCGGCAGCGCATCCCAGCGGCAAGCGCCGCCCCGTCGCGCCCGCACCGCCAAGCTCGCCGAGTTTACGGCCCGCTTCGCCGATTGGCGCGCCGTGACGCGATGAGGCCGCGATATCAGCGACTCGCGTTTCTTTTCCGACCAGGAGTCATGAACTTGTCCGACGCTTCCGCCCCCGGGCGCATCATCGCCATCAGCACCTCCGGCGCCGACATCACCGGCTTCAACCCGGCGCGCGACAAGCTCGATTTCGGGGGAGTGTCGGTGCACAACTTCATCGTGGTGGATACGCCGACCGGCGTGGGCTTCATGGACCCCTGGTCGGGCGAAACCATCATCATCCAGGGCGTCTCGCTCGGGCAGCTGACGATCGACAGCTTCACCCCCATCGAGAATGACCACCTGCGCCAATGCCTGAGCGGCGCGCTGGCCTGGGAGCAGGGCATCACCCAGCGCCCCAACACCGTCTACGCGCGCTCGCATGAACTGGGCCAGGTGGACCGCGTCGCCTTCAACCCGGCGACCGATGTGGTGGATTTCCGCTTCTATGGCTCGCGCGAGCAGATCTCGATGACCGATGGCGCGGAGGGCGTGATCATCGCCAATGCCGGCACCGGCCAGGCGCTGGTCCTGCTGGGCGTGACCAAGGCGCAGCTGAAGATACAGAACTTCCTGTTCTACCCCGCCGAGGTGCGGGAGGACCGGGTGCATCTGCAACTCGGCTTCGGGCCGGTGCCGGACAGCCAGGTCTTGCCGCAGGGCGTGCCCATCGCCGGCACCACGGCCTGGCCCACCAGTGCCGGCCCCGGCGCCCCGCCCGCCGGCAGCGCGGGCGTGACCCATGTGATCGACTGGCAACACGGCGTGAACAGCCGGATCGAGTTTGATCCGGCCGCGGACAGGCTGGATTTCGACTGGTTCAAGGCGTCGGAGATCACGCTGTCAGAGGCGAATGGCTCGGCCGTCATCACCATCGTGGGCAACCGCCAGACCTACACGCTGACGGGTGTGGGCCTCGGTGAATTGACCATGAGCAACATCGTGGCGCGCGATCCCGCGCTGCGGGCCGAGTGGCAGGCGACCCTCGATGCGGCGCCCAAGCCGCCCTCGGTCTCCATCAGCGACGCGCAGCTGACGGAGGGTGATGCAGGCAGCGCGCAGATGGTCTTCACGGTGACCCTCTCCGCCGCTGCCGCCACCCCCGTCACCGTCAGCTATTCCACCCTGAACGGCACGGCCCGATCAGGCGAGGATTTCACCGCGAGCGTGGGGAATGTCACCTTCGCCCCGGGTGAGACGCGCAAGAGCGTGAGCGTGCCGGTGCTGGGCGACCGCGTGGTGGAACTGCGCGAATCCTTCACCATCCAGTTCTCCGACGCGCGGGGCGCGCGGATCCTGGATGGCAGCGCCACCGGCACGATCACCGACAATGACGTGGACCCATCCCCCGCCACGCCGCCCAGCATTTCCATCACCGATTACGTGACCACCGAGGGCGACGCCGACCTGACCCACATGCGCGTGGTGCTGACCCTCTCCAAGGCGTCCAGCGAACCGGTCACGGTTCGCTACACGAGCGAGGACATCACGGCAGTCGGCGATGTGGATTACGAGGTGCTTTCGGGCATCGTCACCTTCGCGCCGGGCGAGACGCGGCAGACCATCCATGCCCACATCAATGGCGACAGGGTGGTCGAGGCGACCGAGACCTACCGCATTCGCCTCTCGGCGCCGACCAACGCGACCATCGCGGATGGCGTCGGCATCGTGACCATCACCAATGACGACACGGTGGCGCTGCCGTCGCTCTCCATCGCCGATGCGAGCATTGTGGAAGGGAATTCCGGCACGAAGCAGATGACCCTGACGGTGACGCTCTCGGCGCCCGCCACCGGCCCCGTCACGGTGGGCTATGCCACCACCAATGGCACCGCCACCGCGGGCACCGACTACACGGCCAAGAGTGGCACGCTGAGCTTCGCGGCGGGCGAGACCTCCAAGACCTTCCAGGTCGCCATCGCGGGAGATGCAACGAGCGAGGCGAATGAAAGCTTCAAGATCAACCTGAGCAACCCCGCCGGCGCGGTCATCGCGGATGGCGAGGCCATCGCGACCATCACCAATGACGACGCCGCCCCCCTGCCGACGCTCTCGATCGCCGATGCGAGCATTGCCGAGGGCAATGCCGGCACCAAGCTGCTCAACCTCACGGTGACGCTGTCCAGGCCGGCCGCCGGCGCGGTCACGGTCGGCTATGCCACGGCCGATGACACGGCCCGCGCGGGTTCCGACTACACGGCCAAGAGCGGCACGCTGAGCTTCGCGGCGGGCGAGACCTCCAAGACCATCCAGGTCGTGGTGCGGGGTGACACGCTGGTCGAGGGCAATGAGGCCTTCGGCGTGCGGCTCACCAGCCCAACGGGCGCCACCATCGCCGATGGCGCTGCGGTCGCCACCATCACCAATGATGACGCGGCGGCGCCCTCGGCCGGTGGCGGGCTGGAATACGCCATCTCCAGCAATTGGGGCGCGGGCTTCACCGCCGCGATGACGGTCGAGGCCGGGGCCCGTGCGCTGAATGGCTGGACGGCGCAATTCCGTGCGCCTTTCACCATCACCAACATCTGGAATGCCGAGATCGTCAGCCACGTCGGCGATCTCTATTTGATCCGCAACCTGAGCTACAATGCGCGCGTGCCGGCCGGGGGTGAGACCAGCTTCGGCTTCCAGGCCTCGGGCGGGCCGGCGGCATCGGTCACCGGCCTCGTGCTGAACGGCGCACCGGTCCAGACCACGCCGAGCCTGGCCGTGGCCGATGCCTCCATCAGCGAGGGCGCCAGCGGCAGCGCGACCATGAGCTTCGCCGTGACGCTCTCGGCGCCGTCCAGCACGCCGGTCACGGTCAACTTCGCCACCTCCAACGGCACGGCGATGGCGGGCTCGGACTACACGGCCAGGAGCGGCAACCTGACCTTCGCCGCGGGCGAGACCTCCAAGATCGTGCAGGTCGCCGTCACGGGGGATCGGGTGGTGGAGGCGAATGAGAGCTTCAACCTCACCCTCTCCGGCGCCTCGGGCGCCAGCATCCGCGACGGCCAGGCGGTGGGCACCATCGTCAATGACGACGCGGGCGCGGTGCCGCCGCGTGTCTCCGTTGGTGCGGCCTCGGTGGCCGAGGGTGCGAGCGGCACGGCCAATCTGGTCTTCACCGTTTCGCTCTCGGCGCCCGCCGCCGGTCCGGTGACGGTGAACTACGCGACCGCCAATGGCACGGCGACCGCCGGCACCGACTATACGGCCACCAGCGGCACGCTCAGCTTCGCGGCCGGCGAGACCACAAAGAGCGTCACGGTGGCGGTGCGCGGCGACAGGGTGGTGGAAGCGAATGAAACGCTGAGTCTCACGCTCTCCGCGCCTTCGGGCGCCACCATCGGGACCGGCACGGGCACCGGCACCATCCGCAATGACGACCTGCCCACGATCAGCATCCGGGACGCCTCGATCCAGGAGGGGAACCCGTCCGCGGGCGGCGGCTGGCTCAGCACGCTGGGCAACCAGATCGTGGATGGGGCAGGACGCAGCGTGCAGATCGCAGGGGTGAACTGGTTCGGCTTCGAGGGCGACAACATGTCGCCCAACGGGCTCTGGACGCGCGGCTACAAGGAGATGATGCAGCAGATGGTGGAGCTGGACTTCAACACCATCCGCCTGCCCTTCTCCAGCGAGATGCTGCACTCCACCGGCGTGGCGCGCGGCATCGACTACAGCCAGAATGCCGATCTGCGTGGCCTGACGCCGCTGCAGGTGATGGACAAGATCCTCGCCTATGCGCAGGAGATCGGTCTCAAGGTCATCCTCGACCACCACCGCAGCGACGCGGGCGCCGGCACCTCGCCCAACGGGCTCTGGTATGACACGACATACACCGAGGCCGCCTGGGTGGATGACTGGGAGATGCTGGCCCAGCGCTACGCCGACAACACCGCCGTGATCGGCGCCGACCTGCACAATGAGCCGCATGCCGGCACCTGGGGCGGCGGCGGCGCCAAGGATTGGGCGGCGGCGGCGGAGCTGGCCGGCAATGCCATCGGCGCGGTCAATCCGAACTGGCTCATCTTCGTCGAGGGTGTCGGCTCCTATCAGGGGAACAACTACTGGTGGGGCGGCAACCTGATGGGCGTGCGGGACCGGCCGATCGAGCTCGATGTGCCCAACAAGCTGGTCTATTCGCCGCATGACTACCCGAACTCGGTCTATGAACAGCCCTGGTTCAAGGGGGCTGATTTTCCCGCCAACCTGCCGGCCAAGTTCGACCAGATGTGGGGCTACATCTTCAAGGAAGGCATCGCGCCGATCTACCTTGGCGAATTCGGCACCAAGCTGACTGACCCGAAGGACGCGCCCTGGTTCGAAGCCATCACCTCCTACCTTTCGGGTGATTTCGACAACAATGGCACGAATGACCTGGCCGCCGGCCAGCAGGGCATCAGCTGGACCTTCTGGTCCTGGAACCCGAATTCCGGCGATACCGGCGGCATCCTGAAGGATGACTGGCGCTCGGTGAACGAGGAGAAGATGGCCTATCTCCGGCCCATCACATTCGACATGCCCGAAGGCGGCGGCGGCACGGCGCAGGCCAGCTTCGAGGTCAGCCTCTCGGCGCCGGCGACCGAGGCCGTCTCGGTCGCCTGGCGGACCGTCGCGGGCACGGCGGATGCCGCCGACTTCACCGCGGCCCAGGGCAGCGTCACCTTCGCGGTGGGCGAGCAGACCAAGCTGATCCGCATCGCCATCGCGAGCGATGCGGTGGATGAGGCGAATCAGGGCTTTACCATCCAGCTCAGCAATCCCGTGGGTGCGAGCATCCTGCGCGGCACGGCGCAGGGCACCATCATCGATGACGATCCTGCGGGCGGAAGCGCCGCCGTCACGCTGCGCGGCACCGCGCTTGGGGATCGCCTGGCGGGCGGCACGGCGGCGGATGCCATCTTCGGCCTGGGCGGCAGCGATATCCTGACCGGCGGCGGCGGCGCGGATCGCTTCCACTTCACGCCCGGCGAGGCGGGAAGCGACACCATCACCGACTTCAACGCCCTGGATGGCGGCGCGGCGGAGGGCGATCGCATCGTGATCGACGCCCCGGCGCTGGGCCGTTTCGCCTATCGCGGCGACGCTGCCTTCACCGGCGGCAATGACAACAGCGAAGCGCGCATCCTGGGCGACAAGCTGCTGATCGACGCGAATGGCGATGGGGTGGCCGATGTCACGGTGACGCTGACAGGCCTCGTCTCCGCGCGGCAGGTGACGGAGAGCGACTTTCTCTTCAGCTGAACCCGCCCAACCCGGAAGCGCGCTCTATCCCCATGCAAGCCCGAACACCCGCGCGGGTTTGTCCCGCACCAGCCGCCGCAGCTCCTGCTCCGCGAATCCCTCCGCGAGCAGCATCAGCAGGAACTCCCTCAGCGCCTCGACCGGTGGCGGCACCTGGCCAAGCCCCGCCTCGGAGGAGAGCACGGCGCGCAGACCGGCGGCGCGGAGATGGTGCAGGGGCCGCGCCGCTGCGCACCTGACCCGCATGTGGCTTGAGCAGCCTCACCAGCGCGCGCAACAGCGAGGACCGGCCCGCAGGAGCGGGTCATTCCTCTCCCTGGCTGGACCCTGCCGGGCGTGATCGGCCTGTTCGCCGCGACCATCCTGCTCAAGGCGCCAGCCTTGCTGCCGGGGCGCCATGCAGCTGGTCTCCCCCCTGGCCGCGGCCGTCTAGAGCATCATCCGTTCAAACGGAATCGTTTGGACGGATAAAGATGCTCGGAAAACAATAGGCTAGAGCTTGTGAAGTGAGCCCTTGCGAACG
>LNFM01004481.1_pt1 | contig 25680 bp, 27 predicted proteins | sample 596031 | NCBI WGS metagenome assembly LNFM01 (sample SAMN04254537, study PRJNA301005) | activated carbon metagenome | isolation source: dual media filters at the Ann Arbor, Michigan drinking water treatment plant | place: USA: Ann Arbor | reverse complement strand
CGAGTGCCTGGAGGCGGCACGGTAGGGCTGCGCATTGACATCACGGACCAGAAGGAACGCGAGTTGGCGTTGCTTCACAGCCAGGAGCGGCTGGCAAAGCTGGCCGGCGCGGCGATCGATTGCGTCATCGGCATCGACGATCAGGGGCGCATCCTGGAGTTCAATCCTGCTGCCGAGAGAACGTTCGGATATCTACGGGCGGATGTGGTCGGCAAGGAAATGTCCAACCTCATCGTGCCCGAGAAGTACCGGGAGGCTCACCGCAACGGCTTGCGTCGCTATTTCTCGACGGGAGAGAGCACCGTCCTCGGGAAGCGAATCGAGATCGAAGCACAACGCAGCGATGGTTCCGTATTTCCCTGCGAGCTCTCGATCGTTGCAATCAAGTCGCCGGATCGGCCGGGCTTCATCGCCTACCTTCGCGACATTACCGATCGCCGGCAGTCGGAGGAGAGGCTGCGACTGTCGGAGCAGAGCTATCGGCAGCTGTTCGAGAATTCGAGCGAAGGGATATTCGTCATCCAGGACGAGCGAATCGTGCTCGCAAATCCAGCGGCCGAGAGTCTCCTGCGCGACCGCCAGCGACCCCTCGCAGGGACATCCATCCAGGACCTTGTCGTCGCCGAGGATTGGCGTGAGGTGCGCGAGCACTACGGTCGCGAGATGCGTGCCGAGGGGGCGTCCCGAAAGATGGAATTGCGGATACGGTCCGGCGGAGAGTCGGTGCGCTGGTTCGAACATTCTGCCGTCTCGATCGAGTGGGAGGGCCGGCCGGCTCTGTTGTCGTTCGCGACCGATGTGACCGACCGAAGGCAGAAGGAGCAGGATCTGCGGCGGGCGAAGGAGGCGGCGGAAATCGCGGATCGTGCGAAGTCGGACTTCATTGCGAAGATGAGCCATGAAATACGAACGCCGATGAACGCGGTGATCGGGTTGTCCAGCCTCCTGGCCGATTCAACGCTCGATTCGACCCAGAAGCACTATGTTCGCATCATCGAAGAGTCTGCGGGGAATCTCCTCACCATCATCAACGACATCCTCGACTTCTCCCGGCTGGCGGCCGGCCGGCTGGAGATCGAGAGGAGCCCGTTCAATGTCCGCGAACTGGCGGAAAAAGCCGTCGACCTGGCGCGGAGGCTGCCGGGTGGAGCGGCCCTCGGTATATCCGCAAAGCTGGCGGCGGACCTGCCTGACGTGTTGGTGGGTGACGCGGGAAGGTTGAACCAGATCTTCCTGAACCTTCTCGGCAACGCCGTGAAGTTCACGGAGCATGGGACGGTTACCCTGTCCGCGGAAGTCGTCGAACGTCGTACCGATAGGATCCGCCTGCGCTTCGAAGTGCGCGACACCGGCGTGGGAATATCCCCCGCCACCAGAAGCCGTCTTTTCAAGCCTTTCGAGCAGGGCGCCGAATTGCAGATACGTCGGCAGGGCGGCACCGGTCTCGGGCTGGCGATCTGCCGGCAGCTCGTCGAGTTGATGGGCGGCCAGATCGATGTCGAGAGCGAAGCCGGTCGCGGCGCTCGATTCTGGTTCGAACTCGAGCTCGAGCGGGCCCCGGCACAGGGTTTCGTCGCGCCTGACATTCTCGCTACAGACGCCGCGGCTCCGGTTGCGCGCCACCTTCGTGTGCTGGTTGCCGAGGACACGCCAGCCAACCAGATCGTGGCGCGCGCCATGCTGGAGAAGATGGGGCATGACGTCGAGGTGGCGAGTGACGGCGGCGAGGCTCTCGTTGCCGCGAAGGCCGGGCGGTTCGACGTGATCCTGATGGACGTTCAGATGCCGATCATGGACGGTCATGAGGCGACCCGCAGGATTCGCGCGCTGGGCGGCGCCGCGGGTCGGGTTCCGATCATCGCGCTTACTGCATTTGCTCGGGAGGTCGACCGCGAGCTGGCCCTGGCCGCTGGTATGACCGACTACCTCAGCAAGCCCATTCGAGCCACAGACCTGGTCGCGATGATTGAGAAGACGCTGATGCGGGAGGCCGCCGGCGCCCCACTGACAGCCGCCGCGGGCCCGCTGGACATCGAAGCGCTCATAGCGTTGCGTGAGGCGGTTGGGGCCGAAACCTTCGTGCTCCTGTCATCCAGGTGTCAGCAGGATGCCGTGGCCTCGCTCGCCGAGGTCGAGAGCGCCGTCGCGACAGGAGACGTGGTACGCCTGCGCAAGGCGGCACATCGCCTGAGGGGCCTGTTCGGCCAGTTCGGAGCGCCGCAGGCTGCGGTGGCTGCCGGTGCCGTCGAGAGCGCCGACGATTCGGAGATCATGCATCGTGTCGCCGAGCTGCTGCGGCTTGGTCCCGCCGCAATGGAAGCGCTGAAGATCTGGAGCGACGCCGGCTCCTGATTCCCAATCGTCGCAGCATTCCGCGAATCGCGGTTTGCTACGGAGGGGGGAGTTTCTGGGGAGCAGGTCGCACCCCGGTACCCTGAGGGTTGCCGGAGGGGACGCCGGGAATCGCCTGTGAGGACGTCGGTGCCGTCCCTTGGTATCGGGTGGGTCGACGCCGGTCGGGGCCTGTGCCTCTCTGTGCTAATCTCGGGCGTCGGGCGAGGAGATGAGTTCATGCGGGTAGTTTTCGCGGCGCTGATGTCGGCGCTGCTGTTGATCGGGTTTGCGACCGGCTCCTGGGCGCAGAACGGGCTGGAGCGCTTCGAGAAGGAGATCAAACCCCAGTTCGAGCTCAAGACGCTGAGCTATGCCGGCGCCGAGCCGCTCGGCGCCACTGGGTTCGTGCTGAAGGACGTCTTGGCCGTGGTGCCGGCCAATCCGGCGACCGGCGACAAGGAAAGCACGATCAGGATCGACAAGGTGACGGTCGACGACCTCGACTTCGAGCGCCTCGCGAAGGATTCGAAGGACGACCGCGCGCCGCGTTTCGCCAGGCTGAAGCTGGAGGGCATGACGGGCGACGACGAGATGTTCACCGCCCTCGAGCCCTACGGGGTCCCGAAGGTTCCGTTCGACGTCGCACTGGACTATCGCATCGACCCGGCCGCCAAGGTCCTGACGCTGAACATGCTGGAAGTGACCCTGCGCGGCCAGGCCCGCTTTGCCCTGTCGATGATCGTGGACGGGGTGAGCGACGACACCGACATGGACACCGCCAAGGACGAGGGCCGGCTGCGCAGCGCTTCCTTCACGATCGACGACAAGCAACTGCTGGACAAGCTCGTCCCCGCGCTCGCCAGCGAGGAAGGGATCAAGCCCGAGGAGCTGATCACGACCGCGCTCGACGCGCTGGCCGGCTTCGCCCAGGCCCAGACAGGCGATACGCTGAAGGCGCTCGACGCCCTCGCCTCCTTCGTCGGCGACTGGAAGGCCCCCAAGGGACCGCTGTTGCTGGGCCTGAAGCCCGCCAAGACAGCCGGCCTGGGAGACCTCGACAAGATCATGGTCCCCGACGCGCTCTCGACCCTCTTCGGGTTCACCGCAACCTATCCCGGCACGCGCAGCGGAGCGGCCAAGGCAGGCTCCAAGGGCAAGTAACAAGCAAGACGTGAATGGAGGAAACGATGAAGCGGCGTACCCTTCTTGCCGGCACGGCGATGCTGCCGCTCGGCCTTCCGCTCCAGGCCCAGGAGGCCTGGCCGTCGCGGCCGATCACCATGATCGTACCGTTCCCGCCCGGCGGCGTGGCCGACATCACCGGCCGACCCACGGCCCACGTGATGGGCAAGCTGCTCAAGCAGTCGGTGGTCGTGCAGAACAAGGGCGGCGCCGGCGGTTCGGTGGGCACCGCGCAGGCCGCACGCTCGGCACCCGACGGCTACACGATCCTGATGGCGCTGTCGTCGATCTCGATCCTGCCGGTGGCCGATCGCCTGCAGGGCCGCGCGCCCGCCTACGAGCTCGACCAGTTTGCGCCGATCGCCCTGATCAGCGCCGATCCCACGGTGCTCGTGGTGCGCGCGGACGGTCCCTACAAGACGCTGAAGGATCTGGTCGAGGCCGCGAAAGCCAAGCCCGGAACGATCAATTACGGCTCCTCGGGCGTGTACGGCACGCTGCACGTGGCGATGGAGATCTTCGCCGACGCCGCGGGCATCGAGCTGTTCCACATTCCCTACCAGGGCGGCGGCCCGGCAGTCGCGGCGCTGCTCGGCGGCCAGATCGATGCGCTGGCCTCGGGCCCGTCGGCGGCCATCGGCCAGATCAAGGGCGGCAAGATGCGCGCGCTCGCGGTGTGGGGCGACAAGCGGCTGGCCTCGCTGCCGGACGTGCCCAGCATGAAGGAGCTGGGCTACGACGCCACCTTCTACATCTGGTCGGGGCTCTTCGCGCCCGCGGCCACGCCCTCGCCGATCCTCATGACGCTGCGCGACGCGGTCCGGCGCACGGCCGAAGATCCGGAGTTCAAGGAGGCGATGGCCAAGGTCGAGACCCCGATCGCCTATCTCGACGCTCCCGCGTTCAAGACCTTCCTCGATAAGGACGCCGCACGACTGAAAGTCGCCGTGGAGCGCATCGGCAAGGTACCGGAGAAATAGGAAGCGCTCTCCGTCAAGACACCGCGGCCGCGACGGCAGTCTGTGCACGTCCGACTGCATGAAGATTCGCTGCAACTGCGTACTTCTTGTTCGACCTTCGGCACCGCAAGAAACGGCAGGACGTGCAACTCCTGTCCCGAGGGCGGCGTTTGGTAAGCAGCGGTCGCCAGTCCGGCGATCGCGGCGAACATGGAGAAACGCCATGAACGACCAGAAGCAGAACCCGTCGCAGCAGCCGGATCGCGATCGCCAGCAGCGCGAGCAGGTCCAGCGCGAGCAGCACCAGAAGCAGAACCAGCAGCCCAATCAGCCGGGCCAGCCGGGTCAGCGCCCGCAGCCGCAGAACCAGGAACGCTAGACCTTGGTTCCAGGAAGTCGAATGCCCGCCTCTCGGCGGGCATTCGTTTTGGCATTTGCGCGAACGAACAGGAGAGATCGATGACGTTCCAGGCCGCCGACCCGCCGCGTGAGATTCCCGCCGTGCCGCCCGCACCCGGCAAGATCGATCCCGTGCCGCCGGAGATGCCGGCCCGGCCCGATATGCCGATGCCGGAGGATCACCCGACGCCCGTCCCGCATCCGTCGGGCCCACCCAGCCCGATCGCCTGAGTCGGCGTGTGCCTTCTTCTTCCGCGCTGGCGACAGCTTCACTGACGGGTTGGTAACCCGGTCACCAATGTGTCGCTTGTCGGAATATAGAGCCGCATTCAGGATGAGGCCCCGCGTTCTGTTTGGAGAAGTACTGCCATGAATTTCGACGCACTCGGCGCAGCCTGGGCCCCGCGCCTGCTCAGTATCGTGCGCATAATGAGCGGACTTCTCTTCCTCCAGCATGGCACCGCCAAGCTGCTGGCGTTTCCCGCCGGCGCCGTTCCGCCGAATTTCACGCTCATTTCGATGCCGGGCTATGCGGGCATGATCGAGTTCGTCTGCGGCATCCTGCTGGTCATTGGGCTGTTCAGCCGTCCGGCCGCCTTCATCGCTTCCGGCATGACGGCCGTTGCCTACTTCATGGTCCACGCCCCGATGGGCTTCTTCCCGATCCTCAACCGCGGCGAGCTCGCGGCCCTCTACTGCTTCGTCTTCCTCTATCTCGCCGCGGCCGGCCCCGGCCCCTGGAGCATCGACGCCGTGCGCCGGAAGTAGGGCTTAACGCGCCTTCGCCGAAACGCTATGGAACGAACGGACGGCTGCCTCGTGCAGCCGTTTCGTCGTGTGCACGACCGACAAGACAGAACAGGCGGCGCGTTCGTGTCCCCGCGGGCCTCGCGAAGCCCCGAACAGGAGAAAGCCATGGCGTTGAAGAAAGTGGCCCTCGAGATCGGCATGGGCACCGACATAAGGGGTGGCGACTACACCAAGGCCGCGGTCCGTGCCCTGCGTGACGCGCTGTGGCATAACTCGCTCACCGTCGCGACGGCGCTCGGCAAGTCGAGCGACGACATGGTGGTCGAGGTCCTGATCGGCGTGCCCCAGCCCGACAAGGTCGACACCGCCCAGGTGCTGGCGGTGCTGCCGCACGGCACCGGCACAGTGAAGGTCGTCGAGGGTGGACTGGAAATCGCCAACGAAGCCGGCACGGACAAGACGGTGATCGCCCAGGCGGCCGCCATCGTCCGTCTCGACCTGTAAAGCGGAGCAAGACCATGACCGCCAAGCGCGTGATCCTCGAACTCGGCACCGGCAACGATCTGCACGGGGGCGACTATACCAAGGCCGCCCTGCGCGCCGTACAGGACGCCCTGCACCATTCCTCGCTCGCAATGATCCGGACCCTCAGGGTCGACACCAAGACCGGCATGTTCGTCGACGTCACGATCGGCGTGCAGCAGCCCGACAAGGTCGACGCCGAGAAGGTTAAGGCCTCGCTGCCGCACGGCATCGTGACGGTGAAGGTGGTCAAGGGCGGGCTCGACATCGCCGATCCCGAGAACAACGACCCGGCGGTGATCGCCAGCGCCGCCATCGCGGTCCGCATGGAGATTCCTCAAGCGAAGTGAGCGCCATGCTGCTCTATGAACATCCGCTGTCCTCCTATGCCCAGAAGGTGAAGATCGCGCTGCGCGAGAAAGGTCTCGACTTCACGGTCGAGACGCCCGCCGCGCTGGGCACCGGGACGGCCGGCGGGGCGTTCGCCGCGGCCAGCCCGCGCAACGAGGTGCCGACGCTGATCGACGGCGAGGCGCGCATCTTCGATTCGACGATCATCCTCGAATATCTCGAAGACAAATATCCCTCGCCGCCCCTGCTGCCGCGCGACCCGGCGGCGCGCGCCGAGGCAAGGATGATCGAGGATCTCTGCGACACGCTCTACGAGGCGGTGAACTGGGGCCTGAGCGAGATCCGCTGGTTCAAGCGCGCCGAGGGCGAGCAGGCGGAGAAGATGAAGGCCACGGCGGCGCGCCAGACCGCCCAGTTGCAGGCCTGGCTTGCGGGCAAGCTGGGTGACCGGCCGTGGTTCAACGGCGCGAGCTTCGGCTGGGCCGATCTCAGCGTGGCGCCCTACCTCAATCGCTCGTTCTTCTACGGGTTGGGCACGCCGGCAGGGTCATCGCTGGCGACGTGGCGCGAACGGCTCATCGAGCGTCCATCGGTTGCCGCGACCTTCAAGGAGTTCGAGGCCGCCGCCGCCGGCATGGCAAGCGCAGCCGAGCGGCTCGCCTTGGGACAGATCCGACGCGAGTACCGCGATCATCGCCTGGAATGGATGATGAAGTCGGGCGGCCAGCAGGTCGTTCTCGACGGCCTGGCCAGAAACAACATCCGCTTCACCTGGCCGCTTGGCTGAAAAGCCCCGTCGTCCTGAGCGAAGCCGCCCGCAGGGCGGCGTAGTCGAAGGACCTCTTTTCCGACGCACGAGTCGGTGAAACGAAAAGAGGTCCTTCGACTGCGCGCCTTCGGCACTCCGCTCAGGACGACGGGCCTTATTATTACCCGCGGGCGGCGCGGCCCATGAACAGGAGGCCGGCACCCGCAATCACGGCGACGATGCCGGCGATCGTCGGGATGGGAATGGTGCGCTGTTCGTCGGCCGTGATCTTGAGCGGGCCGGCATCGACGATGGTCTTGCGCTCGGTGAAGGAGATGTTGTCGATCGCCAGACCGGCGATGCCGATCGCGATCAATAGCACGCCCACAATTGCCATCGGCTTCATGCCGTAAACTCCTTATCGGTTCCCCGGACAACGCAAAAAGCCGTCCAGGGTTGCCGAGTGGGGAATTCAGGCCTTCGGCCGGACCAGCATCGCCAGGCCCTGCTCGATGGCCGTGCGGGCCATGGCGCGGAGCTGGTCGTCGGTCGCGCTGCTGACCGGATGGCCGATCTGGGCAAACGCATAGCCCGGCATGCCGAGCACGCGGCTCATCATGTCGGCGGCACTCGCGAACCGCGTGGTCATCACGCTGAACGCAGGCACTTCCAGTCTTTCAGCGGTAACTGAGTCGTGCAGACTGCACGATGAGCAGCTCCCTCAATCTCCCAGGCCCGAGACGACGGCATCCCAGCCCTTGATCTCGGCCACGATGTGAGGATCGGCCGGCGCGCTGTAGTTCGACTTGGTGCGGCTCACCACCTGGGCGACGCCGTATTCCTCGCGCAGGATCTGGTCGAGGTGCCTGAAGAAGCCCTTGGTGCCTTCCTTGCCGTTGGAGATGAAGCCGATCGTCTTGCCTTCCAGCGTATCGAGGCGCGGGGCGAGCTGGCCGGCCGGCGGGGCGGTGCCTGGCGTGGGATCGAGAACTTCGAACATGGTGTTTCCTCTTACTTCTTGGGAGGTTCGCAATCGACGCAGACGCCGATCGGCAACGTCACGGCATAGCTCTTGTTGCCGAGCCAGGGCGGGATGACGGCGCCGAAGCCGCCCGCGGGCCCGCCGGCCGCCACGACCAGGAGCTGGTCGGGCGAATCCATCGCAGTGTAAACGCTGTCGCCACGATCACGCACGACGGCGCCCTTGCCGACATCGGCCCATTCGCGGCGGTGGATGCGGGCGCGTTCATGGATGAAGGTCGCGATGTCGGCCTTGGTCCAGCCGCCCGCCTGCAGATGCTCGCGCAGCTGCTTGGGGATGATCAGGGCGTAGTTGCCGGGATGGATCGAGTAGTGGCGCATGTTGGAGCGCATCTCGGCCGCGAAGGTCTCGAGGATCTCCTCCGGCTTGGTCGTCCATTCGTTCATCAGCTGGCGCGGCGCGCCGGCCGCCAGCACGGTCACGGAAGACGCGCCCTTCGGCACGCCGCGATGCTCGGCCAGCGGCAGCCAGGTCGTGTCCTCCTCGTCCTCGGCGACGCAGTAGCTGAACTTGCCGGGATGGCCGAGGGTCGACCGGTCGATCACGCCCGGTCGGTCGTCCAGCAGGTTGATCAGGCAGAGCCGGATGGCGCGGCCGATGACCGCCGTGGCGCGATCTGAGTTGGCGAGCGCGTTGAACGAGCCGCTGGCGCCAATCTCGAGCCGAATCGGTCCGTTCAGGATCACCAGCACCGCGCACCCACCAGTGCTCGCCGTCGCACCGTGCATCAGGAATTCTTCCTGCATCATGGCAGTCCAGGCCGTCACGACGACCGGGAAGTGCATGGGCAGGCAACCCGCCATCACGGCGTTGATCGCGAGCTTCTCGGCGGTGATGGCCAGCCCGCGCACCGGCTCGATGCCGATCAGCTGGTCGGGCGGCATCATCACCCACTCGAGGCACGCTTCTACAGCCTCGCGCGTCGGCGGGACGATGGGCAGACCGTCGGTCCAGCCGTTGGAATGATAGAGCTCCTGAACGGCCGAGATGCTGTCGGCCGAGTAGGATCGGGATGCAAACTGCACGTCGTTTCCTCCACCTTTCACAGTAGCGCGTCGGGCGTCGTCTGACGATGAACTAGGCGGCCAGCATGCGTTCGCGGTTGCGCTCGCGCAGGATCGGCATGATCCACTTGCCGAAGCGCTCCGCCTCCTCGTCGTGCAGATAGCCCGACAGGCAGAAGGAGTGGCAGCCGAGGTCGATGAACTTCTGCAGGGTATCGGCGCACTGCTCGGGATCGCCGACGATGGCGATGCCGGCGCCGGGGCGAACCTGGGTAATGCCGGTCCACAGGTGCGGCTCGATCGTCTCGCCGATCGCGGCCAGCTCGCGCACGCGGCGGTTGGCCTCCGAGGTGGCGAAGCGTTCCTTCACGAAGGCCTTCTGCGCCTCGCTGGCATGTTCGACCAGCCCATGGGCGAAGTCCCAGGCTTCCTTCTCGGTCTGCCGGCAGACGACCTGCAGGCGCATGCCGAAGCCGATCTCGTTCTCGCGGCCGTGGCGCGCCGCCATCGACTTGATCTCGGCCATGTTGGCGCGGATGCGCTCGTAGGTATCGCCCCAGAAGAGATGCACGTCGGAATGCTTCGCCGAAATCTCCCAGGCCTGCCTGGACCCACCGCCGAGATAGAAGCGCGGATGGGGCTGCTGCAGCGGATAGGGCCGGATCTGCGCGCCCTTGAGCTGATAGAATTTGCCGTCGAAGTTCACCGGCCCGCGCGTCGTCCACAGCGCCTTCAGGATCGAGACTTCCTCGTCCATGATCTCGTAGCGCTCTTCCTTGCCCCACTTGATGCCTTCCGACGCGTTCTCCGCCTCGCTCTGGCCCGCGATCAGGTTGATGCAGATGCGCCCCCCCGAGAGCTGGTCGAAGGCGGTGATCATCTTGGCCAGCAACACGGGATTGATGTAGCTCGGCCGCGCGGCCACCAGCATCCGCATCGACTTGGAGCGCGCCACCATCATCGCGCTGGTGATCCAGGCCTCCCAGCACGCGGTCTGGACCGGCACCAGCATGTATTCGAAGCCCGCCGCCTCGGCCGCGCCGACGATCTTGTCGAACAGTTCGAGCGACGGCGGCACGAGTGCGCTCGGCAGTCCATAGGCGGTCGTGTCGCCCGCGGTGGGCAGGAACCAGCCGAATTCGAGTTTGCGCATGAGATCCGTTTCCTTCTGCTGGCAGCTTAGCGCAATTCAGTGTGGTCGCGACCGTCTGGAAACGGCACGATCCGCGCCACCTTAAGGGAGAGACGGGCAGATGCTGCAACATGGTAAGCGTCCGACAATCGCATCGCGGCACGGCATGGTCGCGGCGGCCCATCCGCTGGCGGCGGCGGCCGGTGCGCGCATCCTGTCGAACGGCGGCAACGCCTTCGATGCGGCGGTCGCGACGGCAGCGGCACTGAACGTCGTCGAACCCTACATGTCGGGCCTTGCCGGCCGCGGTGTCGCAACCTGCTACATTGCCCGCGAGAAGCGCGTCCGCACGCTCGACTTCGTCGGGCCGATCTCCAGGAACTTCCCGGTCGACAAGCTCAGCAACCGCTCGCAACTGCAGCGCGGTGCCGTGGCGGTGGGCGCGCCGGGCAATCTCGCCGGCTGGTGCGAGCTGAACCGCGCGCACGGAAAGAAGAAGCTGCCCGAACTTTTCGCGCCGGCGATCGCCATTGCGCGCGATGGCTTCCAGCTGATCGAGTTCAACATCGAGGAGATCCAGGGCGTCGCCGGCGAACTGGCCGGCTACAAATCGCTGCATCCGGAATGGTCGCGGGTCTATACCGGCGGCGCCGGCAACGTGACGCCAGGCTACGTGCTGAAGCAGCCCGACCTGGCCCGCACGCTCGAGGCACTCGCCAACGAAGGCCCCGGCCTGCTCTACGGCGGCGCGCTGGGCCAGAAGATCCTCGACCGGCTGACAGAGCTGGGCGGCTGCATGGTGATGGACGACCTGCTGGACGCCAAGGCGACCTGGCGGGACCCGGTCTCCGTCACCTATCGCGGCCGCACCGTGCACGTGCCGCCGCCCCCCTGCGAGGGCTTCCAGTTCCTGCTGACGCTGCGCATCCTCGAAGGCTTCGACCTCGCCGCGATGAAGCGCAATTCGACGGAGCATCTCGACACGGTGCTGCGCGCCGTCCGCCTCGCCGCCGGCGTTCGCATCGCGGCCGGCGTGCCGGCGCCGCAGAAGCTGGCGGAGATCCTCTCGGACGCCCATGTCGAGACGCTGCGCGCCCGGGTGCGCGACGGCAAGCCGGTGATCGGCCCGACCGAACAGTGGACGCCGCCGCAGCAACTGGTCTCGCCGACCGACGAGAGCCACACGACGTCCTTCTCGATCGCCGACAACGACGGCAACCTGATCTGCCTGACGCAGAGCCTGGGCAGCGTCTTCGGCTCGGGCGTGGTGGTGCCCGGCACCGGCCTCTGCCTCAACAACTTCCTTTACTGGGCCGATGTGAACCCGCAGAGCCCCAACCGCGTGAAGCCCGGCGACCAGCTGCCGATGTGCATGGCGCCGTCGATCTCGACCAAGGATGGCACCCCGATCCTCGCGCTCGGCACCCCGGGCAGCTACGGCATCCTGCAGACCCAGCCGCAGGCCATGGTCCAGCATGTAGATTTCGGCCTGCCGCTGCAGCAGGCGATCGAGGCGCCGCGCGGACGGTTGACCGATGGTGCCGAGGTCTACCTGGAATCGCGCCTGCCGCCGCAGATCCACGAAGACCTGCGCAAGCTCGGCCACAACGTCACGACCGGCCCGGAATGGACGATGAAGGTGGGCGGCATGCAGGGCGTCGCTGTCGATCCCGACACCGGCATCTTCACCGGCGGCTGCGACCCCCGCCGCGACGGCTACTGCGTTCCGGCCTGAGCCGCTACTTCAGCGGCCGCGACGAGATCGCCAGCGCGCTCAACCCGCCCTCGGGCTGCGATTTCAATCCGCGCTGCCCGCTGACGGCCGACATCCGCACGGCCGAGCATCCCGCGTTCAGCGAGGTGTCTCCGGGTCATCGTGCGGCTTGTCATTTCCGTGACCGCGTGAGTTGATGGGGCAATCGTCCCATGGCTCCCCTCGACACCGATCAACTTTTCGACTGGATCGTTCGCCGCGGCCTTGAGGGCGCTGGGGGCTCCCAGCTGGTGCGAGAGTTCAGCGAACGGTGCAACGAGGCAGGGCTCGCACTATCGCGTTCCCTCGCGTTCATCGATACGCTGCATCCCGTGCATGAAGGCACCGTCTATCGCTGGCGCAGCGATGACGTCGAGGAGAAGGCCGCCGTTGAGTATGGCCGCAGCAACGAAGGCGAGGGCGCCGTATCCTGGCAGCGAAGTCCTTTCTATCACCTGCTGCAGACGGGCGGCGAGGAGTTGCGCCGCCGCATCGGCTTTGGCGAGCCAGCCGACTTCACGATCATTCAGGAAATGAAGGATCTCGGTCATACCGACTACATCGTCTTCATTCATCGTTTCGCCGACGAGGCCACCATTGGCGAAATGGATGGCGTCTACTCGGCCTGGTCGACGCGCCATCCTGACGGTTTCAGCGAGGCGAATCTGATTGCGTTGCGCCGCCTGGTGCCGGCGCTCGGCCTGGCGATCAAGAGCGCGGCCCTGGCGCGCGTGGCCGACACGCTGGTCCAAGTCTATCTCGGACGCGATGCCGGCCGGCGGGTGCTGAAAGGAAGCATCCAGCGCGGCGTCGCGGACCGGATCGAGGCGGCCCTGTGGTTCTCCGACCTGCGCAGCTACACCGCCATCACCGACACCGCGAAACCCAGCGAGATCATCCCGCTCCTGAACGATTATGCCGAGGCGGTGATCACCTCGATCCACGAGGCCGGCGGTGACGTGCTGAAGCTGATCGGCGACGGCACGCTCGCGGTCTTTCGCGCCGACGATCCGGCCGAAGCCTGCCGGTGCGCGCTGCGGGCCGAGGAGAATCTGCGGACCCGGATGAAAGAGCTGAACGAACGACGCCTCGCCGCGGAGCAACCGGTCACGACGGCCTATATCGGCCTGCATATCGGCGAGGTCTTCTACGGCAATATCGGCAGCGTCGACCGTCTCGACTTCACGGTGGTGGGACCCGCGGTCAACGAGACCAGCCGCATCGCCTCGATGTGCCGCTCGGTCGACCGGCCCGTCCTCGTCTCTTCGACCTTTGCCGAAGCTCTTCCCGCGGAGGAACGCGCCCCCCTGGTCTCGGTCGGCCGGTTCGCGCTGCGCGGCGTCGGCAGGGCGCAGGACCTGTTCACGATCGATCCGGAGCTGCTCTGATCTCTGGTATGGTTGCCGATGGCGCGGACGCTGCTACGTTCGCGGCCTGACTTCAGAGGAGCAGCCCATGGCCAAGACGCCCGCCATCTCGATCGGCATCAAGGAAGCAGACCGCAAGCAGATCGCCGACGGCCTCAGCCACCTGCTGGCCGACACCTACACGCTTTATCTCACGACCCACAATTTCCACTGGAACGTCACCGGGCCGATGTTCACGTCGCTCCACACGATGTTCATGACCCAGTACACCGAGCTCTGGAACGCCGTCGATCCGATCGCCGAGCGTATCCGCTCGCTGGGCTATCCCGCCCCCGGTTCCTACGGCCAGTTCGGCAAACTGAGCTCGCTCGCCGACGCACCGGCCAAGCCGCCGAAGGCGCTCGAGATGGTGAGCATCCTCGTCGCCGGCCACGAGGCCGTGGCGCGCACCGCGCGCGGCATCTTCCCGGTGGCCGACAAGGCCGGCGACGAGCCGACGGCGGATCTGCTGACCCAGCGCCTGACCGTGCACGAGCAGTCGGCCTGGATGCTGCGTTCGCTGCTGGAGTAGCCTCACCAACATGCCCCGCACCAGACGCCGCCGCCTGTTCAGGCTGGCCGGCGGCAGCGCTGCCGCGTCCATGGCTGCCATCCTGACCACCGGCCGCATGCCGGCGCTGGCGCGGCAGAGAACGGTCCACTGGCTGAAGTGGGTCGACTTCGTCCCCGCGTCCGACGCGCTGCTGCGCGGAGAGATGCTGCCGGAAGCCGAGCGGGCTCTGGGCATCAGGATCGTTCTCGAGACGGTCAACGGCAACGACCTGCAGCCGCGTGTGACCGCCGCGATCAAGTCGGGCGCCGGCCCCGACCTGGTCATGGCCTTCAACGAACAGACCTACCTCTATGCCCGCGCCGCGGTCGATCTCACCGGCATCGCCCAGTCCGTCGCGCACGCCCAGGGCGGCCTCTACCCCTATGCCCGCGCGACCTGCAGCGACGGTGACGCGTTCATGGCCCTGCCATGGGCCGTGATCGGCAGCATGATCGCCTATCGCCGATCATGGTTCGAGGAAGCCGGCGCAACCGCCTTCCCCACGAGCTGGCCCGAATACCTCGACATTGCGAAGAAGCTGAAAGCGCGAGGCCGCCCGATCGGCCAGACCCTGGCCCATACGCTGGGCGACACACCCGGCTTCGCCTATCCCTTCCTGTGGTCATGGGGCGGCATGGAGGTCGATCCGGCCGGCAGGGTGATCCTCGATTCGCCGGCGACGCTCGAGTCGGTGAAGTTCATGCAGGCATTCTGGAAGGACGCCTGCGACGAACGCGGCTTCGGGTGGGACGATACCGGCAACAACCGGGCCTTCCTGTCCCAGGCCATTTCGGCGACGCTCAACGGCGCCTCGATCTACATCGAGACGCTGCGCCGGCCCGAGCGCTACCGGACCGCCGAGGGCACGCCGCTGAACAGGGACATCCTGCACGCGCCGCTGCCGGCGGGGCCAGCGGGGCAGTTCGGCATGCACCTGCTGCAGTCGAACATGCTGATGAAGTATTCCAAGAACCAGGAGGCAGCCAAGGAGTTCCTGACGTGGATTCATGCCGAGACGAACTTCGAGAAATGGTTCGTGTCGCAGAAGGGCTTCTCGACACCCTGCACCGAACGGTGGGAGGGTCACGCGGCCTGGACAGACGATCCCGTCATGGCGCCCTTCAGGTTCGCAGCGAAGCTTGGCCAAGCGCCCGGCCGGGCCGGCCCGCCCAACACCAGAGCAGCGGAAGCGCTGTCGCAGTACGTCATCTCGGACATGTACGCCAAGGCCGTGCAGGGCATGCCGGCCGATGAGGCCGTGAGATGGGCCGACGGCAGGCTGAGGAAGATCTACGGCTGAGCCGGCCCCGCCCACGAGTCCAGCGCGTCCCACTTCGCCTTGCGCTGCTCGCCGCGCGGCTTCTTGAAGTCGTGGCCGTACGGCGCCGTGTCGAACGAGCCGTAGGTGGGGTTGGGCAGCATCAGCCACTGCCTGCCCCAGTAGGGCATGCCGGCCTCGAATGCCTTCACCCGGTCGGCCTCGCTGCTGCGATAGCGGTCGTCGAAGTCGCCGAGATTGTCGCCGATGTTCAACAGGACGCGATAGTCCCTGGCAATCGCGGCACGGCGCGTGCTCTTGGCGCCGGTCCAGTCGGGCTTCTCGCCCTGCATCAGGAACGTGTCGACGTTGCCGCCCAGGGGAAAGCCGAGCTTCGCCATATTCTCGCGCGTATCCGTCTCGGTTTCCGCGCCCCGGTTGGTGACGTAGAACACCTTCACGCCCTTCGACTCGGCGTACTTCGTGAACTCGACGGCGCCCGGAATCGCCGCGGAAATTCGGGCAGCGCAGAACTGGTTCCAGCTTTTCGTGCTGAAGCTCTGGTCCGCCCGCATCAGCCAGACCTGGTACTTCGAGTTGTCGAGCACGGTCTCGTCGACGTCGAGCACGACGGCCGGCGGCAGGCCCTGGAAATCGCCCGTCTGCTCGCCCGGGGCCGCCGTCCAGCTCCTGTCGGCCAGCGCCTCGTCGAGACGCAGGCGCGCCAGCGCATACACGGTCAGTGCATTGGCCTTGTATTCGACAGCGCGCTGCATCCACAGATTGGCCAGCAGCAAATCGTGGGCCGGCGGGGCATCCTGGGCGCGGACCGCGCCCCCGGAGAGCACGGCGAGCAGAAGACCGAGCAGCAGAGTCTTGCGGGCGGTCATGGCGATACCCTCTCCAGCAGCTGCCGCCTGGTCGCCTCGTCGGCGAACGACGCCTCGATCGTCGTGCGGGCGATGCCGCGGAGCTGTCGCACGTCGAGACCTGACAGGTCGTATTCGGTGCCCAGCGTCGTATGAAAGAAGGGCGGATCGTCGGAGTTCAGCGTGACCCTGACGCCCGCCGCGATCAGACGGTGCAACGGGTGCGAGGCACGGTCGGGGTAGAGGCCCAGGGCCACGTTGCTGCCCGGACAGACCTCCAGCACGATGCCGCGCCGCGCCAGCTCCTCCATCAGGGCCGGATCGTCGGCCGAGCGCACGCCATGGCCGATGCGCGTCACCGGCAGGTCGCGGATCGCGGCCCACACGCTCTCCGGTCCCACGACCTCGCCGGCGTGGACGGTGCAGCCATAGCCGTTCTCGTGCGCGAGACGATAGGCCGGGGCGAAATCGACGGGTGCGAACTTGGCCTCGTCGCCGCCCATGCCGAAGCCCACGACATAGGGATGCGGCTCGGCCAGCATGGCGCGGACCATCGCCTCGGCCCGTTCCGGTCCGAGATGCCGGATGCAGATGATGATGATGCGGCCCACGATGCCGAACTCGCGGCGGGCGTCGTCGATGCCCTGCGCCAGCGCCTCGAGCCAATGGAGGTAGGAGATGCCCAGCGCGGCCGGCCGTTCGGGCGAACAGAACATCTCGACATAGACCGCGCCCTCGCGCGCCGCCCCCGCGAGATAGGTGTAGATGACGTCGCGGAAATCGCGCGGCGTCTTCAGCGCCGTGCAGACCCGGTCATAGGCGTCGAGGAAGCTCCAGAAATTCGTCCAGGCGTAGTGGCCGTTTGCATCCAGCAGGTTTGGCGGCAGCACCAGGCCATTTCGGTCGGCCAGTTCGAGGGCGAGCCTGGGCGGGATCGAGCCTTCGAGATGACAGTGGATTTCGGCCTTGGGAATCACGCGAATCCTCGGAGCGGCAGGTCGGGGCGTTGCAGCCAGTTGTCGGCCGGATAATCGGCCCGCCCGTCGATCAGGTGCAAGCTGTAGGCCTGACGCGGCCGTGACGAACGGTTGGCCGTGCTGGCATGCGGCAGGAGTCCATGCAGGACGACGAGCGTGCCGCGCCGAACCTCCAGGGGCACCGGCTCGACCGGCGGCCACGGCGTCGAGTCGATCGTACGGCTGACGAGTTCCCCGTCCTGATAGCCGAACCACTCCCGCAGCGGCCCGCGATGGGCACCCGGCAGGGCGACCAGGCAGCCATTGTCCCGGTCGGCGTCGTCGAGGGCGATCCAGAAGCCCGTGACGCTGGGCGGATCGGTGCGCAGATAGGTGGCGTCCTGGTGCCAGCCGACCTCGGCACCGACATGCGGCTGCTTGAACAGGTACATCGACTGCAGCAGTAGCGGCGCCTCGAGGCCGAGACCGGCCGCGAGCGCGGCGAGCCGGGGCTGGCGCGAGAAGCGGTCGAACACCGGATCGAGATCGTGCAGGGCATGGCCGATCTTGTTCAGCTGGTCCGATGCGTCCGCCTCGACGAAGAAACGGATGTCACCACCCGAGTCGCGGAAGTAGCGGTCGCGGGCGTGGGACTGATCGCCGGTCGAGAAGGCCGTGGGAGCGGCACCCGGTTCGAAGCCAGCCACGAGCTCGGCGGCCCGTGCCTTGAGCGCCTCGCAGTCGGCGAGTGGGACGAAATCCGGCAGGACCAAGAAACCATCGCGCGCGTAGGCGTCGAGGTCGATCACAGCGCGACCCGTTCGAGGATCGCGGGCGTCTCGGACGGCGCGGCCTCTTCGATGCGGACGGCTCGGCGTATCAAGGCAATCGCCGCGTCGGCGTCGGCATCGCTGGCGGCATGGACGAGGCAAAGCGGCTCGCCGCCCTCGATCCGCCGGCCGACATCCACAAACCCTGTGAGACCGACGGATGTATCGATGGCATCGTCGGCATGGCGGCGGCCGCCGCCCAGTTCAACGACGGCGATGCCCACCTGGCGGGCGTCCATGCCGGCGACATGACCGGACCGCTCGGCCGTGCAGGGCTTCACGACCGGGGCATGGCCGAGATAGCGGGCGCTGTGTTCGAGGAAATCGCCGGGACCGCCCAGCGCCGACACCATGCGGGCAAAGGTCTCGGCGGCGCGACCGTCGGCCAGGACGGCCTCGGCCCTGGCCCGCCCCTCGCCAGCGTCCGCCGCCAGTCCGCCCAGCACCAGCATCTCGCCCGCCAGTGCCATCGTGACCTCGTGCAGGCGCGGCTCGCGCGCGCCGTTTCCCGTGAGATAGGCGACGGTCTCCGCGACTTCGAGCGCGTTACCGACCTCGCGGCCCAGCACGCGATCCATGTCGGTGATCAGCGCCACCGTCGGCAGGCCCGCCCGGTTGGCGACATCGACCAGACTCTGTGCCAGGTCGCGCGCCATCTCCTCGGTGTCGCAGAAGGCGCCGGAGCCGCACTTCACGTCCATCACCAGCCCGTCCAGCCCTTCGGCGACCTTCTTGCTGAGGATCGAGCTCACCAGCAGCGGGATCGATTCGACGCTGCCGGTGACGTCGCGCGTCGCGTAGAGCCGCCGGTCGGCGGGCGCGAGATCGTCGGTCTGGCCGATCACGGCGCAGCCGACCTCGCGCACGACGCGGCGGAACGTGTCGATGTCGGGTTGGGTCTCGTAGCCCGAGATGGCCGAGAGCTTGTCGAGCGTGCCTCCGGTGTGGCCGAGACCGCGACCGGAGATCATCGGCACGAAGGCGCCGCAGGCGGCCACGATCGGCGCCAGCATCAGGCTCACCTTGTCGCCGACACCGCCGCTCGAATGCTTGTCGAGCACCGGCCCCGGCAGGGCGAGGTCTCGCCAGTCGAGCATGATGCCCGAACGCGCGAGTCCCAGGGTCAGCGCGACCCGTTCCGGCACCGTCATGCCGCGAAAGAACACGGTCATCGCGAAGGCCGCCACCTGGCCCTCGCTCAGGCCACCGTCGTGGATGCCGCGCACGATGAAGGCGATCTCCTCATCGGAGAGTTCGTGCCCGTCGCGCTTCCGGCGAATGATCTCCTGCGGCAGCATGTCAGGCGCACCGTTCGAGGAAGGTGCGCAGGACGAGGCGCACCTTGTCCGCCGCCGCGGTCGCCACCGAGAGCGTCTGCTCATGGGCGAGCGCGCCGGGCACGAGGCCGGCGGCATAATTCGTCATCAGCGACAGCGCCGCCACCTTGAGGCCGGCATGGCGCGCCAGGATGGTCTCGGGGGCCGTCGACATGCCGACGGCATCGGCGCCCAGCACGCGCGCGGCACGGATCTCGGCCGGCGTCTCGAAGCTCGGCCCGCTGAAGAAGATGTAGACGCCCTCATGGCAGACGACGTTCGCGGCCTTCGCCGAGTCGAGAAGCATGCGGCGCAGGACGGGATCGTAGGCGTCGACCATGTCGACGAAGCGGCTGTCGCCTGTCCCCACGCCGAACAGCGGATTGACGCCGGTGAAGTTGATGTGATCGCTGATCGCCATCACCGAGCCCGGCGGCATGTCGAGCCGCAGGCTGCCGGCCGCATTGGTCTGCAGCAGGATCTCGCAGCCCAGTCCGGCCATCGCATCGATGGCGCCCTTCATCTCGTCGGCCCGGCCGTGCTCGTAGTAGTGCGCCCGGCCCTGCAGCACCGCGACCGGTGTCGACCCGACATGACCCAGCACCAACCGTCCGGCATGACCGCCCACCGTCGGCTGCGGGAAGCCCTGCAGGTCCGCATAGGGAATCGTGGCAATCGCCGCGACTTCCTCGACGAAGCCGCCGAGGCCGGAGCCGAGGATCAAGGCAACCTTCGGCCGAAAGCCCGGGGCTGCGCGTTCGAGCACGTCACTCACGGCTGGGCGAAATGCTGCGGACCGAAGGACATCGGCAGGAGCTGCCCCAGGGTCACCGTGCGGCGCAGCCCGTCGGGCCCGCAGAGATGGACCGGCACGTCGTCGGCGGCGAATTCGCGCAGCTTCTGCCGGCAGCCGCCGCAGGGCGTGATGACTTCAGGACCGGGACCGACCACGACGCATTCGAGGATGCGCTTGTGGCCCGCCGCGACCAGGGCCGCGACGGCGCCGGCCTCGGCGCAAAGCCCCTGCGGATAGGCCGCGTTCTCGACGTTGCAGCCGCCGTGGATCGAGCCGTCCTCGGCGCGCAGCGCGGCGCCGACATGGAACTTCGAGTAGGGGGCATAGGCGCGCAGCATCATCTGTTGCGCCAGGTGGAGAAGGTCGTTCATCTCAATGCTCCTTCTCGTAGGGTACACCGGCCGCTTTCGGGGCGACGGTGCGGCCGATGAACCCGGCCAGCAGGAACAGGGTGAGAAGATAGGGCAAAGCCTGAATCAATTGCACCGGGACTTCGCCGATACCCGGCAGCTTCACGCCCTGCAGGCGGATGGCGATGGCATCGAGCAGGCCGAAGGCAAGGCAGGCGCCGAAGGCCGGCACCGGCCGCCAGCGCCCGAAGATGATCGCGGCCAGGGCGATGAAGCCCTGCCCTGCCGTCATGTCGCGGCTGAACCCGGCATTCTGGGCGATCGAGAGGTAGGCGCCCGCCAGGCCGGCGAACAGGCCGCACAGCAGCACCGCCCGGTAGCGCAGCCACGACACGGAGATGCCGGCGGCATCGACCGCCAGCGGCACCTCGCCCACGGCGCGAAGTCGCAGGCCAAAGCGCGTGCGATCGATCACCCACCAAGCGAAGGGCACGGAGAGAAGCGCCACATAGACCAGGACATTGTCGCCGGCGACGGGGAAGAAAATTGGGTTGAGGCGCTCCGTCCCGGCCAGCGGCGGCGTCTGGCCGCCCCGCCCGAACCATGCCGCGCCCAGAACCACCGTGAGACCCATCGCCAGGATGTTGATCGCGATGCCGCTCACCACCTGGTTGCCGCGATGGGTGATGCAGGCGAAGCCGTGCAGCAGGGCCAGCACCTCGGCCGCGAGGATCGCGGCGCCGACGCCCGCCCAGGCGGACCCGGTGAGCGACGCCGTCGCCGCCGCGAAGAACGCCGCCATCAGCATCTTGCCCTCGAGCCCGACATCGATGATGCCGCTCTTCTCGGAGAACAGCCCGCCCATGGCACAGAGCACCAGCGGCGTCGCCACGCGTAGGGTGGCGGCGAGCGTCGCGATGACGAGGGTGAGCGTCTCCTCCATCTCAGCCCCGTCGCGCGAACAACGCCTGCAGCCACGGCCGCGGCAGATGGACGAGCGCGCCCGAGAACAGGATCACCAGCCCCTGGATCACGACGACCATCTCGCGCGTGATCGCGGGAATCTCGAAGGCGAGTTCCGCACCGCCCTGCTGCAGTGCGCCGAACAGCAGCGCCGCCAGCACGATGCCCAGCGGATGGCCTCTTCCCATCAGCGCGACCGCGATGCCGGTGAAGCCGTAGCCGGCGGCGAAGTCGAGTACGAGCCGATGATGCACGCCCAGCAGTTCGTTGACCGCGACGCCGCCGGCCAGCGCGCCGGACAGGCACATGGCCAGCATGGTCATGCGCTTCAGGTTGGTGCCGGCATAGACCGCCGCTTCCGGATTGTGCCCCATGGTGCGCAAGCCATAGCCCCACGGCGTGTGCCACAGGAAGATCCAGACGCCGACGCACGCCAGAAGCGCCAGCAGCAGCGACAGGTTGAGCGCCGACGGCGCGACCGCGATGCCGATCCACTGCAGCGCGGCCTGCATCGACGGTACCGCGGCGGAGGCGGCGAAGCCCCGGCTCTGTGGCGTCATCGAGCCCGGCGCGATCAGCACGTTCACCATCAGGTAGACCATCAGGGCCGAGGCCACGAAGTTGAACATGATGGTGGTGATGACGATGTGGCTGCCGCGCCAGGCCTGCATCCAGGCGGGAATGGCCGCCCAGGCCGCACCGAACGCCGCCGAGGCGAGGATGGCGAGCGGGATCACGAGCAATGGCGGCAGGTAGCGGTCGAGCGCCAGCACGGCGAGGCCGCAGCCCAGCCCGCCGATATAGGCCTGACCTTCGCCGCCGATGTTGAACAGGCCGGCATGGAAGGCCACCGCGACGGCGAGGCCGGTGAAGATGAAATTGGTGGCGTAATAGAGCGTGTAGCCGATCGCCTCGGACGAACCCACGGCGCCCAGGACCAGGAGCTTCAACGCGTGGAGGGGATCGACGCCGATGACCTCCACGATCACCCCGACGAGCAGGAAGGCCATCGCGATGTTGGCCAGCGGCAACAAACCGATCTCGACCCAGCCGGGCAACGGACGGCGCGAGGCGCTCATGCCGCCCGCGCGCCCGCCATCATCAGGCCCAGCATGCGCTCGTCCGCCTCGCCTGCGGCGACCTCGCCCACGATGCGCCCGCCGAACATCACCAGGATGCGGTCGGCCAGCGACAGAATCTCCTCCAGTTCGACCGACACGACCAGCACCGCGCAGCCCGCGTCGCGGCTCTTGATCAGCTCGCGACGGATGAATTCGATGGCGCCGATGTCGACGCCGCGCGTCGGCTGCCCGACCAGCAGCACCTTGGGATTGCGCGCCATCTCGCGTGCCAGGATCAGCTTCTGCTGGTTGCCGCCGGAGAAGTTCGAGGAGCGCAGGCCCGGCGCGCGCGGCCGCACGTCGAAGCGCTCCATGAGATCGGCGCAGTATCTGCCGACCGCCGGACCGTCCATGAGGTAGTTGTGGCAGAACGGCTCGCGATCCTGGTAGCCGAGGATCGAGGTCTCCGACGCGAGGAAGGCCGGCACAAGTCCCTGTCGCAGCCGGTCTTCCGGCACATGGGCCACCCCGAGATCCCGCATCTCGGCCGGATCGACGGGATGGGCGGCATCGACCCTGCGCCCGCAGGCTTCCATCTCGCCGCCCGTAGGCGGCCGGATGCCCGAGAGGACCTGCAGCAACTCGGTCTGGCCGTTGCCGGAAACGCCGGCGATGCCCACGATCTCCCCCGCCCTCACCTCGAGCGAGATGTCGTCGAGCAGGCGGACGCCGCGGCCATCGACCAGCGACAGGTGCCGTGCGGCCAGCATCGTCTCCCCTTCCCGCGCCGGCGCCTTGTCGAGATCGAAGCGCACCGTGCGGCCGACCATCAGCTCGGCGAGATCCTGGGCATCGGTCTCCGCCGTCCGCCGCTCCGCCACCACCTCGCCTCGGCGCATGACGATCACCTTGTCGGTCACCGCAAGGATCTCGCGCAGCTTGTGGGTGATCAGCACCACCGTGACGCCGCGATCGCGCAGCAGGCGCAGGATCTGCAGCAGCCGGTCAGTCTCCTGGGGCGTGAGCACGGCGCTGGGTTCGTCCAGGATGAGGATCCGCGCGCCGCGAAGAAGCACCTTGAGAATCTCGACCCGCTGCTGCTCGCCCACCGACAGGTCGGCGACCCGCGCATCGGGATCGACGGCCAACCCATATTCACCGGCGAGCCGCGCCAGCTCGGTCCGCGCCGCCGCCAACCCGCCCGCCAGCAGCGCCCCGCCTTCGGCGCCCAGGATCAGGTTCTCCAGCACGGTGAAGCTGTCGACCAGCATGAAGTGCTGGTGGACCATGCCGATCCCGTGGCCGATGGCATCGCGCGGACTCGCCATCTCGACCGGACGCCCCTCGATCAGAATCTCGCCGGCATCGGCGCGATAGAGCCCGTAGAGGATGCTCATCAGCGTCGACTTGCCGGCGCCGTTCTCGCCCACGATGCCGGTGATACTGCCGCGCTCGACCCGCAGCGAGGCGCCCCGCACCGCGTGCACGCTGCCGAAAGACTTGTCGATTCCCCGGAGCTCGATGGCAGCGTCGGCCGTCAGCTCTTGCACGAATTGTTGCTCATGTAGTCGTGGACGACGATCTGGCCCGAGATAATGGCGGCCTTCGCAGCCTCGACCGCGGCCTTCATCTGCGGAGTGATGAGTTTCTCGTTGTCCTTGTCGAGCGCCCAGTCGACGCCGCCCTCCTTGAGCCCCAGTACCTGCACGCCGCCCTTCCACTCGTTGCTGCGGGCCGCCTTGAAGCTGTTGTAGGCCGCGAGATCGACGCGCTTCAGCATCGAGGTCAGCATGTTGCCGGGATGCAGGTGGTTCTGGTTGGAGTCGACGCCGATCCCGAGCTTGCCGCGGTCCTTGGTCGCCTGGAGGATGCCGAGGCCGGTGCTGCCGGCGGCGGCATAGACGACGTCGACCCCGCGATCGAACTGTCCCTTGGCCAGCTCCGCGCCGCGGCCCGGATCGTTCCAGGCGGCGGGCGTCGTGCCCGTCATGTTGGTGATCAGCTCGGCACTGGGGCTGGCGTACTTGATGCCCTGCTCGAAGCCGCACTGGAAGCGGCGCACCAGCGGGATGTCCATACCGCCCACGAACCCGATCTTGCCGGTCTTCGAGGCCATCGCCGCCAGCACGCCGACCAGGAAGGAGCCTTCCTGCTCCTTGAACACCACCGACTGGACGTTGGGCAGGTCGACCACGCTGTCGATGACGGTGAAGTGGATGTTGGGGAACTCCCGGGCGACCTTCGCCAGGGCGACCGCCTGCGCGAAGCCGACGGCGATGATCGGATCCTGGCCGCGCTGGGCGAAGCGACGCAGCGCCTGCTCGAACTGGGTCTCGTTACTGGGCTCGAACTCCGCAACGGCGATGTTCGTCTCCTTCTTGAAGCGCTCGGCGCCCTGCGAGACTCCCTCGTTGAAGGACTTGTCGAACTTGCCGCCAGTGCTGAAGACGACGGCCGGCTTGATGGCGACGGTCTGTGCCTGCGCGAGAGTGCCGAGACCGACGGCCGCCAGTACGGAGATCAGGGAGCCAACCCAGCGTTTCATTGCCATTCCCATTTTGTTGGCGATAGTTTGGACCGGGCCGCGTCCCCGGTCTAGACGAAGACAGGGCAACCGGAAACGGGCACGGGACTTGCTATACTAGAACCCAAAGCAGCCGCCCCGGGAGGACTCATGGCCGAGTACGATCTCGTCATCCGCAACACGACGATTGCCACGGCCTCCGACGTGGTGAAGGGCGACATCGGCATCGTCCGCGGGCGTGTGGTCGCACTGGGCGAAAAGCTCGACAAGGGGCGTCGCGAAATCGACGCCACGGGCCTGATCGCGGTGCCCGGCGGCATCGACGCACATGTCCATTTCGACCAGGACACCGCCGACGGTTCGGTCTTCTGCGACGATTTCGAGAGCGGCAGCCGCGCCGCCGCGGCCGGCGGAACCACGACCATCATTCCCTTCGCCTACCAGAACAAGGGCCAGCCCCTGCGCGACGCGGTGAACAAGTATCACAAGCGCGCCGAAGGCAAGTCGCTGATCGACTACGCCTTCCACGTGATCCTGTCGGACGCCAGCGAGAAGATCATGGGGCAGGATTTCACCGCCCTGGTCGCCGACGGCTACACCTCGTTCAAGGTCTACATGACCT
>LNFM01005429.1_pt1 | contig 25685 bp, 37 predicted proteins | sample 596031 | NCBI WGS metagenome assembly LNFM01 (sample SAMN04254537, study PRJNA301005) | activated carbon metagenome | isolation source: dual media filters at the Ann Arbor, Michigan drinking water treatment plant | place: USA: Ann Arbor | reverse complement strand
GACACGCACGAGCGCATCGACCCTATGTCAGAACTTTCCGAGAAGGTTCACCCAGACAAGATCACCATAGTCGCACTACCGCGATCCTGAGCAGACACCGTCAGAGGAGACATTAATGTGGGTACTGTGCTTAAACGACATGAGAGCATCGCAGATTGAAATCTTGTCGCCCGTTGCGAGGGCCGAAAGCCGCGAAGCTCTACAAGCTATGCTAGACCGCGAAAAAACCGACCCCTACAACGATGGGCGCTGGGGCAAGGCTTACCGCAGTGGCGGCCCGCTGGAATGGTTTAATCCTCCGTGGGACAGCGATAGCCATCGTCATTTCGTCAATGTAGGCACTCGCGAGGACGCAGCCCGACAAGCGGCCGAACGATGGGAGGCGCAAGTGATGAGTCTCCCTCAATGCTAAACAGGGAGTAAAAGCGATGGCTGATGTGCCGAACAAAATGTACTGGATGGGTCAACCTATTGACGACATGCCGCGCGACGAACTGATTCAGATCATCAGTGACCTCGACGCCCAACTCGCTGGACATTATACGCCCAATGCCATTCGCGCCCGCGCTTTGGGGTCAGTTGAGATGATTAAGCGGGGCGAGGTAAAAGACAACCGCCCCCCTTCTAGCCCAATCTTAAGCGATGACTGAGGAACAGCTACAGGAAAGGCTTGCGGAGCGGCGCATATGTGAGGCCGAGCACGGCGCTTTGCGGGTGCCCCACAACGGATTCGGCTGGACCGGAACGCGCTGCTCTAAATGCGGTTTCATGTTCTTCGGGGAATGGGAGCCGGGCTTCCCCACTCCTGGCCAACCACCACAACACCAATAGGAGGAGAAGGATGGGAGTAGACCGTACCGATTATCTGATGTTTGGAGCCGACATAGGCGCCGGCGATTTCGATCTCGACAAATTTGAGCCAGAGATCGACGGCGCACCCGGAAGGTGCTTCGACATCGTCTATGACGGCATGGGCGGGCAATACTGCCTTGCCGGTCAGATCATCGCAAAAAGCGAGCCCTACGAAGGATTTGAAATGGCAAAAATCGAGAAGCTGGACTTCGACCGGGAGGGTTTGGCCAAAGCCGTTTCCGAGCGGCTGGGCCGAGCAGTGATGCCGGAAGATTTTTCCCTGATACTGTTCTCTCATTTCAGTTAGGGCCTCCGCTATCTCCCTGAGAGAGCCCGAGGGCTATCAGGGCGTAGCGGGCGAGTTGGATCATTCGTGATATAGTTTCCGCTGGTGATTTGGAGGACTGAACGATGAGCGAGAACAAGATCACGCGCGAAGAAATGGTTGAATGGTTTGGCTCTGAAGCGCCAATCGAAGCCATCAATCTCATATGGAATTCGGATGGCTCAAAAACGATCGGAGAAATAAGAGCGGAACTGCGCGCGATGGGAGAGCGAAAACGGGCGGGTGATGCTACCGCCCGGTAGTGCTTAGGCCGAATGGGCGCTTTACTGCCACCCCTCCCACCATTCCTGCACTACAGCGGCAACAATGAGCAGGACGACAACGATCAGATACGCTTCAATGAAGGAAAGCCAGTATCCGGTCATTCCGCAGGCCCGACAAGCGCCCTCGCCTCGACCCTGGCAAAATGCTCATGGGCCAGCCGTAGCCAGCGCTGGACGTGCTTCGGTGCCGGCCCCGGCCTGACGACAACCAGACCGAGTTGACGCGCCTTGTTCCGTACCGAATCCACGGGATGGCGAGGAAACGCCGCAGCCAGATCCTCCCCCGATGGCCGCCGGCATACTTCGTACATCGCCCGCAGCCGCAGGATTTCCTTGTTGGTCCAGTGGGCGTATTTCACTGGTCAGTTAGGCTGGTTGTTTTTCAGGATGGCCCGCATGTCGTTCTTGAGATCGGCAATCGCGACCCGGAAGGTTTCGCCAAGCCGGTCGATGGCCTTGTCGAAGTCGGGAATCTTCACGTAATTGTCGCGGCCGTATATCTCGACATCGCGGACCTTCTTCTCGACATCGGCTATATATTGGCGCACTGACATACCGACTTCTCCGAAGTTGCGATCCTGGCTGCGCTGGCTATCTTCAAATTTCTCTTCGAGAAGCTTGACTTCAGCGATTATCTTTTCCCTCTCGTCCCCAACATGCTTTTTGAATTCGGCGCGCATCTGCTCGACAAATCGGCCGGCCCCAAACCACATTCCCGTCCATGTGATCAGGAAGCCGAGCCCGCCGAGCCCCAGCGTCACCCATTGATAGACCGTCATTCCGTTGTTCTCCTAGCCGCCGTCCGCTAGGATAAGTCCCAGCCTCCAGTAAGGGTTACTCTTCACTGTGGGGTCAGGCTCGTCACAACGTTGCTGCGCTGTGGCGGGCCGCTTCGTTATTTCTTGTTGCACTGCTCGCGATAGGTCAGTTCGTTCGCGAGCAGCCGCCGCTTGACGGCGGGAGAGGCTTCGATCCTGCCCTCGCCCTTCGCCACGATCACCTGGTTGTAGACCTGACAGAACGAGTCCACCTGCTCCGGCGTGCAGCTACTTAGGCTCAAGGCCGCGCAAAGCAGCATCAACTTCCTCATCTGACATCCTGTTCACTTTTTCGAGGATCGCCTTGCCGGCCGCCGTCTTGGCAAGGATCGATTGCGAAACCTCCGCAATCGCCTTGTCATAGCCCTGAGATATCAACTCGCGCGCATTTGCCCACGACATGATCTTGTTCACAATCTGAAGCAGTGTGAGCGCGAGCGATACCCAGGTCATTTGCTGACGTTCGCCGGCGCTGCCATTTCGATCGGAGCGGACTGCTCAAGCTTGATCGACTGCACCTCGGGAAGTGCCGCGGCATTCGCCACCATGTTGTTCGGCGTCTTGTTGATCATGCTCCAGATGACGCCGCCGATGGTGATGATGGCGCCGACGATATCGAGCATCACGCCATCGGAAATCCACCCCTTGGCCACCAAGAAGCCGCCGCCGAAGGTGAGGATGTGCCGCAGGATGCCGCTGATCTGTTGCCAGTTCATTTTGATAGTTCTCCTTTAGTGATTGCGTGATGCCGTCACGCGGCGGTTTAGGTCAGACGTAAGCCCTGCCGCTCTCCAGCGAGGCGCGAACCTGCTTCGTCGTCATTCCGGTATGCAGCTCGTAATGCGGATAGTCCTTCGAGGATTTCCAGTCGCCTCCCCAATCGAGTTCAAGGACGGCGGGCTTGGTCAGCTTCCTCAGTTTCAGATAGGCGTCGGTCTGCGCCTTGGTTGCGCCCGTGAAATAGGTTTTGCCGTCGAATATCCCCACATCGAAGGCGATGCCGAAATTGTGGTTGGACGATCCAGCCGGCGCGTTGGTCACGACCTTGCCGGGCCTGCTTCGGCCCTGAGCATAGATTGCGGTCTGTTCGGCGTAGGTCCGGCCGCCTGACAGGATTTTCACCGTGTACGGGAACACCTTGGCGGCCACGAGGAATTGACGGGCGGCCCGCTGGGCCTTTGGAACCAGAGAGGCTATGTTTTCCTCGGTCCTCGGATCGAACGTGCCGTAGGTCTTCGCTGTGGCTGCTGAGAGCTTGTCCCACGCATCGGCCGCGCCTTGTGTTAGCGGCCCCCAGCTTCCGTCGAGACTGCCATCTTTCTTAAAGACAGCGGCGACCATCATGCAGCCCTTTTCAATTGTTGCCGCTCGCGTTCGCATGTGCGGCAAACTCGGTTTTTATATCCGTCAGTTCCAACGACAGTTCGCGTATTGTCGGCGTCGTACAGGTGCCCGTGCACACAATGCGTTTTGGCAAGGTTTCGTCGGCGACGGTTTTCCTGCAACGTGACCGCCTCTAGATGAGAGGGCTTCACGCAAGCTCGGTTTCGGCAAAGATGGTCAACCTCGAAGCCCTCCGGAATCTCTCCGCAGAAGATTTCATACGAAGCGCGGCTGGCGGTTGTCTGGCTCCACTTATCGCCACGCTTTACAGCGAACGTACCGTAGCCGTTGCTCCGCTTCCCGCCGGTCCAATTCCAGCACCCCTCGAAACCGGACAGGTCCGTGCGGCTCATCAGCCGCTCAAACACACCATCGGAATCCTTGCGCCGATGGGGGTTTTCCGCGTTCACCTGGTCGAGCAGCGTCTTGATGCTCTTAGCTAGCCGCCAAGCCATTCAGAATTCTCCAATGTTTCTAGTTGGTTGATTCAACCGCCGCTATCGCGGTGGAACCCGGCGATCACAGGTTGAACCCGGCTCGGTTGTGTGGTTAGATTTTTGCCCGGTGGAGAGGGCCTATGGATTGGGTTCGCACAGCGATAGCCACAACCGTGATTGTCGCTCTCCTGATCATCGCATCCTGCCATCCGGAGATTTCACCCTCACCAATTTGAGTAGAGTTCCAGATGAACGCAGATGAAAAACTGGCAACTTTTATCGAAGGTCTAGGCCCGCTCCTGCAGGAAGCCATGCTGGACGCTAACGCCACGGAAAATCACGATCTCCGGCGACGGCTGCAACAGAGCTACATGGCTTCGCTGGAGTTGCTGGCGAAATCCGAAACGGCATCGGCCTTACCCTAGCCACTGCGCTGTTAGCAGGTTGCTGCTCTCGCCGCCGGAAGCTGCCGTTGGTGCCGCTGCAACGGTGTTCAAATACGCCTCCAGATGCGTGGCCACGTTGACGCCGATTGATCCAGACGGAAGAACGTACTTGCCTATCGCAGAGTCAGTGAAGGTAAAGTTGCCGACCACGCCACCGCCAAAGGCGGCGCCATAAGTCCCTGGGGTTCCTGATACCGTGCTGGTGGAATTGAAGCCGATTCCGGTATAAAATTGGGCAGACTGGCTGGTTGTCGCGGTAAACGTCGCCCGCAAATACGATGTGAATTCGTAGGTTTGTTCAGGAAGTCCAGTAAAGAGTTGTATCGCGTTGGCCGTACTTCCGTTCAGCGCCCTGAAACCCCCGGCCCCGCCGCCTCCCAGTGACCATCCGGCGGTTGCGTCGCCGGCCTTGAGGATGATCGGAACGCGGTTGTATGCATTCCAGATGCCCCACTTTGCGGACTGGCGATAGGCGTTGTGACAGGTCACCTGCCCGGCCGTACCATCGACGTACATCGAACCGAGATACGTCGCAAGGTTCGCGCCTACCGAGTAGGTCGTCGATCCGTTGCGGGCCGTCATGGAAACGGCGTTGGTCCAAAGCCCCTTCACGCGGGTGAGTTGTGAGGTGCCAGCGCCCGTTCCTCTGGCGCCGGCCGCCGCAGCAGAGTTCGACCACGCCGGGCCGGTGACCAGCGTCAGCACGCCGGCATTGGAAAACACGAAAACATCGTAGATCGTGTTGATCGCATGGCTGGCCGATAGCGTCAAAGTGAGTTCGGAAAACTCCGTTGGGATCATCGCCGAGCCGTTATAGATCGGCACCAGGTTTCCCGTGTAATGCGTGTAGAAAACGGCAGTAGCGGACGTGACCTCGGTGGTGATGACAGGCGTGGAGCTGGTCACGGTGAGCCTGCCTTGGGGGGACGGAACAGCCGGCGTGGCGGCCGAAGCGTTGACCGCCGTCCAGACCGCGGTGGAGGAGCTTCCCGTGGTCGTACAGACGTACAGAATCGAGTTGGTATAATCCCAATAGAAGTCTGGAAGAATGCTGGACGACCCCGCCGTGCCCGCCACGGAACCGTTTGGCGAGCCTGATCCGGTCAGGGTCTTGGCGACCAGCAGGGAATCCCGGTGCGATACCGGGTCGGCGGTCCAGATCGGGGAGGTCGGCGGGTCGGTATCGGTCGAGGGCGCCAGAACAACCTTGTATTCCAGGTCTTGCAGAAAGATGTCAACGGCCGGCCGGCCCGCTGAATTTAGGATGATCGGGTTTGGGTTGGCGACCGAGAGCGCCTTTGTGGTATAGGTATTGAGTTTCGTGGAGGTACCGGAGGCGTAGAAAAATAGCTTCCCGCCAGCATAGACATCTGGCGTTGCATCCATGAACTGAGGGAACGGGTTGTTGAATCTGCCGGCCATGAATGATCCTCGAAGAAAAAACCGCCCGAAATGGACGGCCCTTGCCTGTTTTGTGTTGGTGTGGCTCTGCGTGCCTTACCCTTACGGGCTACTTCTGTTCGTCCTCGGCGCCAGCGGGCACGGCACCTTGGAACTGTCGCGCCAGCGTTCCCGCATCGATGTTGACGATCTGCCGCTCGACGCTGTTGGCGATCGTCGCCGCGAATAGCTTGGAAGCCTGTTGGTAGCCATGCACACTGGCTGTGGTTGGTTTCGTTGCCGCTCTCTCATAGGCGCGCGCCCATGCCGCCATGGATCGGGCCGAAGCGGGTCGGGAAAGCACGGCAGACAGGCCGAGCGAGCCCAGAAACGTCGTTGCGGTCGTGATGGGATCAGCGACGGCTCCAGCTCCAAGCGCGCCGCCCAAGGTCGTCTGCCCCGTTCCGCTCGGGTTGGCGTACTGGTTCAGTTGCTTGAACCGCTTTGATATGGTGGCGATATCGTCAATAACATCGGCGTGGCTGGAAAGGCCCGTTGACCGGAACAACAGCCTTTTGCCTTCCTCGCTCAACCCTCCGAGCCCGCTCGGTCCAAGCATGCGATCGGGGCTGAACGTGCCATCCGGGGCGCGGCCCAACCGCTCGATCAAGGCCGCGGAAACCTCGTTCCATCGGTCCGGGCCGACCGCGCCGCGCACCCGGCCCAAGAGATTGATGTCGGCGCTTGATTTCGAGCCGGCCGCGGTCACGATCTTGGAAAACACGCCCTCTTCGCTCTGGACATTGAGGATGCGCTGTAAATCCTCCCGCACCCCGGCCCAGCGCTTCGCGGCCTTTTCGGCCGAGTCATAGGCTTTCAGGCCATCAGCCCCGCCAGCGCGGGCGATCACCAGCCGCATATCCTTGGAGAGCGCGCCGTAAATCTGCTTGACCTCGCCCATGGACATTCCTTGCGGGATTTCCTTGGCGCCGTTCATCATTTCGCCGAAATAGGACCGGAGATCCTTGATGCCCTCGTAATTCATGCCGGGGCGGGATAGCGCCTCCCCGAGTTCATCGACGTTTTTGCTGCCCGGTAGTGCCGCGTTGGTCCGGCGGGCGTTCAACGTACTGGACAGCGCCTGGGTGTTCGGCATCGGCGCCGTCACGGTCGGATCGACCAAATTGTCAACCGCGGCGTAAAGACTATCCACCTTTTGCTTGATCGGGCCGGACTTGATCGCCTCCGACACGCCCTCCCGAACCGCCTGGCCCGCCGCGGCCGGGTCGCTGGAGCCAAACCCGGCCCTCGCGCCGGTCATGGCCTCGTCCATCTGCTGAACCGCACTCCGAGAGGCATTCCGGAGCGGCATTCCGGCAACCGGCACATTGGCCGCGATCTTGCCGACCTGCTGCACGCTCTTGCTGTCGCTGATGACGGCGCGAGGCAGATCGACCCCGACCCGCTGGCCGGCAAGCGCCACTTCCTGGCCTTCGGTCAACGGAACCGCGGCAGCCGGCGCTTTCACCTTGGCCGGCATTCCCGCCGCCATGGCAGTATCCACAGACCGCTTGGCGTCCTCGTAGGCCGCGCCGCTTTGCTCCCGCTGTCTGGCGACCTCGGGATTGATAAGCCCGCCCAAGGACGTTTCCAGGTCGGCAATCGGGTGTCCAAGCATGGACCGGGCGGTTCCGGTCATCGGGGACAACGCCACGCGCGCCGCGCCCATGACCGCCTTGGGCAGCGACATCAATCCTTCGACCGCGCCCATTTCACCGCGGCGACCAAGGGCCATGACATCGGCCGCGCCGGCCTTGGCTTCGTCCGCGATCTCCTTGGGAACGTCGCGAATAAACGCTGGAACAGAAGATGATTCCTGTTCCTTCGTTGGGATTAGATCGGCAAAGGGGTTGGCTGACTTCGCGCCGGCTTCCTTCGGGATCAGATCGGCAAAGGGATTATCCGCCATCAAAGCGAACTCGGGTCAATGCCGGCATCTTGCAGGCGCTTCATCACGGCATCCTTTGGCGCACCCTGCGAGATGGCGTCGCGGGCCTGCTGAAGCATGGTGTCGGCCCCCTTACCCTGACCGGACGACTTTGCAGCGCCTTCGGACTTGAAATAGGTGCCGCCGCGCAATTCATTGACGCGCTTTTCCTTCAATTCCAGTTGGCGTTCAGCAAGCTTGACCATGCGGTCGATGATGCGGCCGCGGATTTCCGGCGGCGTGGTCGGGTCGGCCAGCATCATCTCGAATTTCTTCATTTCGAAGTCGGTCGTGGCACCCTTCAGGGTTTCGGACATCGTTTTGATGGCCTCGCCGGACATCACCTTGCCGAACTCGCTGGTTGCCATCGCGGCGTCTTTGTCAACGAGCAATCCCCCGCCCGGAATGGCGGTTCCGATAAATCCGCGGGCGTTGGCCGTCATGCCCGTGAATGTCTTTGAATTCAGGTCTTTCGCGGCTTTCAGCGCATCAATCGTGCCCTGCAAATTGGGGATTTCATCCTCGGCGGCCGTGATGATCTTCTTGTCGGCGGCGGTCAGGGCCTGGGCATCCTCCCGAGGCATCTTGCCGGTGAGCATGAAGCTCTTGAACGCCGGATCGGTCTCCCCGAGACCAACGAGCTTTGCGGCGTCCCTGCGCTGCCTGATGGTTTCCGCGAACTTGTTGTCAGCCGCTTCCGGCAACGCGCCAGTCAGCGCGAACGTGCGACCCTGCGGACTGTTCGGGTCAAGCCCATACTTGGCCGCAGCCTTTGCGCGATCATCCGCTTCATCGACCGCCCCTTCGTCGAGCCGGTCGGCTGTGCGGACGGCCAAACCGTGGTTGCGATCGGCGTTGCCCTGCGATCGTGCCGCTTCCGACTTCTGAAACTGAAGCGTCGGGTCTTCCGTCTTCGCGATCATCTGCTTGAGCAGCAGCGGCGACGGGGTATTGCGCCATTGCGCGTGCGCCCGCTCGTCCAGAAGCCCCCTCGCCCGCATCCGATCCGCGGCTTCCGCCCACAGTTTTGGGAATTCGGGCGAGTTCTGCGCCGCGGCAAGCCCGCGGGCTTCGGTGCCGATTTCGAGCTGCGCTTGCTTGAACTGCGCCTGGCGGGCTTCCTGATCGACCGCCTGTAGTTTTGCCGCCTGCATCAGCGGCGTGGCCGGATCGAAGGTCGGCATCTGGGCCGCAAGGGTGTTGTCAATGATCGCCATCAGTAGAGCCCTCCGGTCCCGGTGAGACTAAAGCCGGTGCCGCCCCCGCCGCCGCCATAGCTGGATTTGCTCATCTGGTTATAGAGCGAGAGCGAATTGAGGCCCTGGTTGAAGCCGCCCAGCATGCCCTTGATGCCGGACGCCTCGGCCGTACCCGCCGCCATCATCGAATTGCCGATGTTGTTCGCGGACGAACCGATTTGAGCGCCAGCGCCGCTGCCGATCTGGCCCAGGATGCCGCCAGCCTGGATGCCCTGCCCGGACATGCCGGAAAGTCGGGAGAAATAGTTTTGCAGGTTCTGCGTTGCCAGCCCCTGGCCGTATTCGGTCTGCGCCCTGATCTGGTTGCCGCCCAAAACCCCGCCCTTGGCGGCCGCAGAATTGTCCAGCGCCTCGCTGCCGCCCCTGAGCGCGAACTGATAATCGGGCGACTGCTGGAAGCGGGAAAGCACGCTGTCGGAAAGCGCCCGGTCGCCCCTGAGCCCATAGGCCGACGCGAGCAGATTGCTGGCGCCGATGCCGTTATTGACGAACGGGTCAAGATCGCCGCGCGACCGCTCATAATTGGCCTTCTGGTATTCCATCGCCTCGCGCTGGGCGGCGGCGGCCGAATTGGCGGCATCTTTCTGCACGCCGGCGGCTTTGTTGGCGCCATAGATCGAAGCTCCGGCGCCGAGCACGCCAGCGCCGAGAACGGCAAGACCTGTACCGATCATGAGAGTTTCCTGATAAATGTGTTTTCGACTGGCCTATAGCCACGTCGCTCGTAAACCCGTGCGATTGCACCATCTCTAAGACCCGCGAGAGCGGCCGTCATAAAAACGTCTGCGCCGCGACGAGAGGCTTCCGCTTCAAGTTCATCCAATAACAGTCTCCCAGCACCTTTGCGACTATCTGGCTTGCAATACCAAAATAGCTCTTGGCACCCCTTCAAAGACAAGTTGAAGTAGAGTGGAAACAATATGCCGGCGGTCATTCCAACCACCTCGCCGTCGGATTCAGCAACCAGAACAAATCCACTTACAGGTCCGTCAATCATTGCAACGATGGTATTTTCAAGAGACGTGGCATCGAAAGCGCCCATGTCTTTCATACCGGAAAGAATGTGAAACTGCTCTCCCATTACTATTATTTCCGGCATGTCATCGCGGGTCGCGGCACGCACCAAAACATTTACTTCTGCCGAATTATCAACTATAATTTTGCCTCCAGAAGGAATGTCCATCATGGCTGCTCGGTTAGACGTTTTGGGGCAAAGGTTTGCGAGCCTAACGGTGACAGGCGACGACGATGATCATATTTTCCCCACCGGAGTTAGAGCCCGCAAAGTCCTTGCGGAATGTGATTGCGGGTCGAAAGTTAGCGTCATGTTGAAACACATCCGCTCAGGCCTGACGACAAGCTGCGGTTGCGTCCACAAAGAGCGGACTAGTACCGCCAGAACCACTCATGGCGATACGAGAGGCAAGAAACGAGACTGGGCGGTCGAACACATCACTTGGTCAAGCATGAAAACCCGCTGCGAAAACCCAAACAGTACTAGATACCCATATTGGGGAGGTCGCGGCATTAAGGTTTGCGAGCGTTGGCGGAACAGTTACGAAAACTTCCTCAAAGACATGGGCCGCCGCCCCTCTCCAGAACACTCATTGGACCGCATTGACAACGACGGCGACTACACACCCGAAAACTGCCGGTGGGCGACGCGGAGCCAGCAAATGAAAAACCGCCGAGAATGGCGATAGTCTACTTGAGGACCAACCCCCCGGCCCCGCCGTCGAGGTGATCCGCATAGGTGGCAAAGTAGAGCGAGCCGGCGACGACATCCCCCGCCCCCGCCTGTGCGGCGCCGTTGGTCTTGTACGCCTTCAGCGTCGCCAGCGCGCCGTTTCGCGTGACAACCAGCATGGTCACCGCGGCCCCCGAGGTGTTTTCGGCGGCAAAGGCGAACACGTCGAAAACGGAGTATTTTTCAATCAGGGGCGACGCATCCAGCGGCGTCAGCGTCACCACATTGGTCCCGCTGGCATTGCAGGGGATGATCCGGTTCATGCCGACGATGAATGCGTGATACTGGTTCATCAATTGGAGGCCGTGTTCGGTCAGGCATCCGGTGCTGAGGTCGACGAACGGAAAAACCCCGTTCGGCTTGGAAATCGGCCTTGGCGTTCCGGCGGTCGTGATCGTGGTCATGTGCCGGTATACCCGTCGCCATTGGCCGCGATGATCGTCCGCTTCGCCGGGTCGGTCGTCGTCAGTTCAAACACCCACTCCCGCGCCTGGCCGAGTCTCAGCCAACGAAGTCTTATGCGGTAACGGCCGATCGCGCCCGCTGACTTCCAGACCTGGCGGGTGCTGTAGGTTCGCCCCCCGTCCTTCGAGATGCGGAGCATCCATTGCGGGTCCGAGCCCTGCCCCGAGGTGATGCCGACGCCGGCCTCGATATCCAGTTCAAGGCGGGAAATGAACACCCGCTTCCGATCGGAATGGATCGGTGGCGAGGTCACCAGCGCCTGAACCGTGTTGCCCAGTTCCGTATAGGTCGAGGAGCTGAGATAGCCGACCACGCCGGAGAACGCATCGCCGATCAATTCCCGGTCGTAGCAGGACAGATGGCAGTTCGCCCGCCAGCGGCCCAGATCCCTGCCGTTGATGTCCCATGAGTTGCGTTCGTGCCAGAGCCCGGTCGCGACATCGAAGGCGAATGTCTTGTTGGCGGTCGGGAATTGCAGGATGATGAACTTGTGCCCGGCCCACGGATAAGAAAAGCAATGGGCGTCATGTACAATGCTGTAGGTCTCCCATTCCGCTTCCAGCGCCGGGGTGCTGACCCCGACCGGCGTCAACCCGTCCAGCCGGTAGAAGCGATGATCGTTGCCGAAGAAGAAAACCGAATTGTCCTCCTTGGCTGTTGCTCTGGTCGCGCCCAGTCCCCGTTCGATCACGACGCCGGGGACGCGCTCCAGCGGCATGTTCGCGGCGCCGACATCCTGCCAAGGCTCGATCGTGGTTTCACCGAACACCAGCAGCATTTGCTTGTTCAGCACCACCGCCTTGACGTTATCAGGCCGCGCCTCGGCCGAGGCAAACACCAGCGCATTGTAGGCCGTGCCGTCCAGAAGGTCGGAGCCGAAAAACTTGTTGGTGTCCTTCCAGTCGAAATAGAACCGCTGGTCGAAAAACTGTACGGTTTCCGCCGCGTTGAAGTCGGTATCGGTGATCAGGACAAAGCCGAGCGTCGTACTGTAGAGATAGCCGTTGGTTCCGTTGACAATGACGAGCTGCGACCCGTTATTGTCCATCGAAACCGGATCGGTGCCGGAGATATTGCCGCCGATGTCGGTCGCGATTCCGCCCGAGGTGACCGAATAGAGCCGCTGCCCCGACACGACATAGGCCACGCCGCCCATCTTGTTCATGCCGCGCACCGGGCCGGTGCCGCAGGTCGTGAAGGTGAGCATGCCGGGATGGCCGAACACCGCCACGTCGGTCTTGGCGTCCGGCGGCTGGCGCTCGGCGTACATGTTGACCAGCCGCTGCGCCGAGATGGGAAGCGATTGGCTTTTGTAGGACTGGGTTCCGAAGGCTATTTTCAAGGGACGAACTCGACGGTCAAGAGTTCACCTTCCTGCCAGTTCACTTCCTGAAGATACTGAGCAGCCTTGCGCTCGATCCTAGTCCGCTTGGGCTCAGGCACGTCGTAGTCATCGGCGATTTGGTCAGCCAGATTCCAGATAACGGTCTGCGTCCATTCCTGCGGAAAATCAGCATCATCGCCCGCGACCGTGAAATCCTCGATCGGCCGGGCCACCGTCATCTTGATCGCCTCGTCCACCGAAGCGGGCGCCGGCCACAGATCGAGATATCCGGTTGCGTTGGTGCGGCGGTCGTAGAAGAAGGCATTGACCGAACTCGATGCCGTCTTGTTCGGCATGTCCTGATATTCGATGCGGTCCATCTCGCTCAGCGGCGTGTCAATGGCGCTGTCGAAATTATACCTGCGGGCGGCCAGAACGCGGAGCGGGCGAACCATCTTGGTCTGGTACGCCAGAACGCGATTGCCGAGGGCGGCGGAATCGGTCAGGGCCGCGGTCAATGTCACCACCGACCCCGAGGGCGCCCCGTTGACCGTCGTCCAGTGGATCACGCCGTCATCCATCTGGATGCCGATGTTATAGGTCGTGGCAATCCCGGTTGTGGCGTCAACCGAGATCGTCGATGCCCCGGCCAATGCCGCGGATGTAAGTTCGGTTTCGGCCCAGCTTTCGGTGATATGATCGGTGGAGGTGGTGCCGATCGCATAGCGGGATTGGCCCCGCTGCGGAAACAGGATGGCTTCCCTCGTTCGCCAGATATGGATGCCGCTGCCCTGCCAATGCTTGACCATGGCGTTCAGCGCATCCGACGCATCCTGGACGCTCTCGCTGTCAGGGGTTTCGCCGGATTCGAACGCTGAGACTTTCCGCAGCGCCGACCGGATCAACTGGTCGCGGTTGCGGGCAAATGTAGCCGTGCCGGAAGTAGCCATTTATCCGATATCCGGGTGAGAGACTGCCGAGTAATCGATCACGACATTGCCGATCGAGACCGGCCCGCCGAGCGGTTCGAGCAGAATGACGCTGGTTCCGTCAGGTACGCTGTGGACCGTGTTCCGTTCGAAATTGCCGTCATTGAGCCCAACTCCTATTCTGTCAGTCGCCATGAACCGAACCGATGACGCAACGCTGATGGTTGTTGCGCCTGCGGAAGCCGCGGAGCTGATAGTTGTCGTCAATGGTCCGATCACGGTATCCAATGGTTCTGGGCGTGGATCGGGGACGTTCTGGTCATCCTTGCGGCCCCTCACCAAATCTTGCGGATGGCGGGGCTCGAAGTCCTCGCGGCAGACGATCAGCCCGTCCCATCGCTTCGAGGTTTGAGACGAACGGGTCTTGAATCCGCAGACTTCGCAAATTCTCCACGGGTCCCCTCGGATATAGGCCGGGTCGTTCATGTCGCCCCGCCTTTCCAGTAGCTCGCGCCGCGCCGGTAGAGCGGCTTCCTGAATGAAGTCACAAACTGGGCATCGTTGAACGTCACGATGTAGGAGCCGGCGGATACGGTCCAAACCGTGCTGAACGTGGCGGGCTGTCCCGTCACTGCGTAACTGCCAACCTCTGCCGGGAAGTTCACCCGGAACAGCGCGTCTTGACCGGAAAACGTGAACGGGCCGACGTTAGAAAGAAGAGAGGTCCGAAACGTCGCGGCCTGCCCGGTCAGCGCGTAAGATGTTCCCGCCGACAAAAAGGAAATGAGAAACAGTGCCGGTTGCCCTGCCACCGCAAATGAACCTGCCGCCGCTGCTAGCGTGATGGTTATTGCGCCGCCCTGCGCGATCTGCCCGATCGCTAGCCGGCCGGTCGCGTCAAAGCTAAGCATTTACGGCAGGCTCTTCAGCGCCGTCTTGAGTTGCGCCATGGTGATGGCGGGCTTGCCTCCCAGCGCCCGGATGCGGTTTTCATGGTTGAACGCCACGCGCAACGAAACCTCATCCCAGCGGTCCACCGGATCGATGGGGGGCGGATTGAGAAACGCATCGACTTCCGGATTGTTTGCGGGAAGCAACTCCTCAGCGAATCCATTTTGCCGGTTTGCGAACACGCCGCGGATTGCGTTTTGTGCGTCACGCTGGACCCATGGCATCAGGAATCCCTCCCGCGCGTATCGTTCCAGCCATAAGTGTTGACATAGGCCGATGCGCCCGCAGCATCGCTGACCGTGAGGCGAATCTGTGCCGATGTATTGGTTCTTTGAGACAGCCCCGTGCTGCCCGGTGTGGTGCCGCTACCGCTGTAGAGCGATGCGGTGCCGATCCCCGCCGTTGGCGCGGCAATGGCCGGGCTTGATACCGTCAGGTAGTTCGCCGCGCCCGTGTTGAAGTAAAGCCCATAGCCGATGACGTTGACGATGATCCCGGTCGGAACGGTCAGCGTGTAGAGCGTCCCGGCGGTGCCGGGGTTGGCGGCGGCCACGTCGGCGACAATGACATCCCAGAGAAATTCATCCCCGTTCTGGGAAAATTTTGTCCACTGCGCCGAACCGTTGGTTTTCATCGACCCGATGCGGCGAAACAGCGTGTAGTTGGTCGGCATGGTAGGCGCGGTCGCCGACAGCGAAATCAGCACATCGGTTACGCCGGTATCGAGGCGTTTGATGATGAAAACGTGGTACCATGTCGAGTTGGCGATTGCGCCGGTATCGAGCGCGCCAGACGCCGCGCCAACCGCCCATGCCGAGGTCGTCTTGGCAAGCGAGGCATAAAGCCGCAGAATGTTGACGGCCGTACTATCGGCGGCCCAGCCCGCCGCGGTCGTGAACGTCGCGCTTGAGCCCGCCGTCGATAGCGTCAATCCGAACAGCGCGCCATCGGTCGGTATGATATCCTCGGCCGAGGCAAGAAGGGCCACCTGCGGGGCCGCTGAGAAGTTGATTGCCGAGGTCGTCCCTGACGAGTTTGACAGGATCGTGGTGCGCGCCAGCGAAGTCCCGGCCACCGTATAGGCACCGTAGCCAACTTCCCATTGAGACAGGTCGGAGCTTTCGGCCCTGTACTTGTGAATTGCGCCGTTCGTAACCTGCGCCGACGCCGGGGTTTGATACCCCGTCACCGTAGAGGAGACGACGAAAGCCCCGGTCCCGGCCGACGCCGCGTTGAACCTGGCTACGTTCGCAAAGGATGCCATGCTAGACGATCGTCAGCACGCCGGCCGCGGCGTCGAGGTCAACCGTGAACGTGTTGCCGGTTGTCAGCGTAATGTTGGTCCCGTAATCCCAATAGCCGATCAGCTCATCATTGGTCGCGGTGTCGTTGTAAAGCACCGCGTAACGGAACGGCCCGATCGAGCTTGGGGTCGCGGTCCATGACACATCCGCCAGAACAAGTTTGTAGGTTCCGGCCGTCTGTGCCGATGAAGTCAGCGCCGCCGTCGCGCCGCCGGTCAGATAGCCGTTGCCGTTCGCGATCTGCGTGATGTTGGCAAGAACGGTATTCGTCGCCAATGGTGCCGAGTTGGTCAGCGCGATCTTGAGCGTGTCGGCGCCGAGGTCATGTTTTTTTTCGGCTACCGCCTCGGTGAACGAGTCAAATTTGTTGAAAACCGCCACGGCATTAATCCTTGATCATTTCAAGAATGATCGTGTAGCTGTCGGCCAGCGTGTGGCCGGTCGTTGTCAGGTTGATGTCCCCGGTGATGCCCGCCCCAGCGTTGTTCCAGAGCCCGCCATACTCGGCGCAATCGATCGTCCCATCCCCCTGGAGATCCACGATGCGAACGTCGGTCGTGGCGTCCCAGAGCAAGGTCGCGACCATGCCGGCGACGGAATAGTGAATCCGCTTGATGCGAACCAGGGCTGGGGCTCCGGCCAGCGCGGACACGTCCACCTTGAGGACGGCGGCCTCTCCGGTTCCGTCGCTCAGACTGGTGAATTTCATCACCACATTCTTGGGGCCGTCGATTAAAGTTTGGGAAGAAACCGCGTCTACCATCTAAGTCTCCAATAAAATTGGCGGGACCGAAGCCCCGCCAGAGTTGATGGCTATTACGCGGCGTCATTGCCGGCGGCCGGCAACAGAACGCCGGAGGTGCCAACGTCACCGCTGTAGAGGTTATCGAACAGGCCGTACTGTACGGCAGTCGCCGTCACAACAATCGCCAAGGCAACATCGAGCGCCCGGATGCGGTTGTGGGCAATGAAGCCCGAACCCGTCGTCGCCGTGGTCTTGACCAGGATCGCGCCGGTCGCCGTGTCGGTGTTGACCGAGTAGACGAAGTTGCCGACGATTTCCGCATCCGTCATGACCAGCGCGCCATGCTCGAGCAGCGCCGCCACGTTGTTCGACGCCACGGTGTGGATCGACTTGTTGTAGTTGACCGTCAACCGGCTCATGGTGTTCGCCACCACGATGTCAGGCCCCGGCGATGTGGTCGCGTCCGATTTGCGCCGGTTGTTGGTGTAGGTCAGGCCGTCCGAGTTGACCGAAACCGTCGTGGTGACGATCGACAGGAAGCCCAGGGTTGCCGACGTGTCGCGGAACTCGCAGCCGTCAATCCAGAAATCAGCCGCCGCGGCCACCGTAAAACACGACGCGATCGACAGGAAGTTGCCGACGAACAGGATGCCCCGAACCGTGATGTTGTCGGCCGAAACCGGAATCGTGGCGGTGTTGGCGGTCGTGAAGGTGAAGGTCGGACGCTTCGATCCAGAACCAAGGCCGATGATGGTAATGCCGGCGACGTTGAACGGGAGCGCCGTTGCGGACGTTACAGATTCGGCATGACCGGGCTTGATGTAGATGTAATCGCCGCGGCCCGCCACGCATTGCGTGATCGCATAGGCGAGCGTCGAGAACGGGGAATCAAACGTGCCCTTGTTGCCGTTCGACCCGCCGCGCTGGCCGGTCAAGAGCGTGGTGGCGTTGGAAACCCAGAACACCTTGCCGGCTTCCGGCTGCGGGTTGGGGAAATTGCGGATCACAAGGCCGTCGGCAAAGCCGTTCGGATAGTTGGAAACAGGCATGGAAAGTCTCCCAATCGACCCGTGAGGGCCTTGGTTAAAGGATGTCCGATGGTGAGAAGGAAAACGGGAGCCGTAGCTCCCGTTAAGCTATTGAATAATAAGAGGTTTCACGCCCCGCTCGATCCGAACATGCTGAGCGGATCGGTCCAGCCGACGCTGAACCGCATCGTCGCCTTGGCCTTCGCATTTCCAGTATCGTGGTCATTGTCTGTCGTGAACGCCAGCGCGCGGCGGTCAAACATCGTCATGCCGTTCGGGCAGTCGGTCTTGACGAACCACGCATCGGTATCCGTCAGGTAGTGATTGACGGTAAAGTCAAACATTCCCTTCAGGGCATTGATGTCGTTGTTCGCTGTGCCGGACTGCAATTCCGACTTGAGGATGCGCTTGGCGTCGAACATGAGGTTGACCGGAACGATCAGCTTCTTCGGACGAAGCGCGATGTTCAAACCGCGCTCGTTCTTGGCCTGACCGATCAGGATCACTATGTCCTCAAGGGCCGCTTCGGACAGGTCCGCTGCGGTTGTCAGTTCGTTCTGGAAGGTGCCGGCCAGAGACGGATGGTCCGTCGCCAGCAGTTCCTTCGCATCGCCGCCCGGATAGGACGAATTGAACGCGCGGTTCAGCACGTTCGCGCCGACGATCTCCTTGGTCTGTCGCATCGAGAACGCGAGGCGCTTGATCCGCTTGCGCGAAACCTGCTCATACAGGTTATCCTCAAGCTCCTCCTCGGTCACGATGTAGCCGAGCCCGTAAACCGTGTGGGTATACCGCTTAGTATAGCCCTGGGTTTCGGTATCGTAGGAGATCGCGCCGCCCTCCGTCTTGACGGGCGCGAGCCCGAAGCCGGCGAGTTTGGTGTCTTCCTCGTAGTTCTTGCTCGATTTCTCGATCGAGAAGATTTCGCGGTATTCCTCGGGATGCTCATTGTACTGAGCGCCGAAGAACTTGTGCATCCCAGGCCAGAGCGCCTTCGGATGATTGCCAGTGGTGATGGTTCCAGCCATGTTGCCATGCTCCTGTTAGATGCCAGCGACTTGGTTGGCGCGCTGATGACGGTTGATGCGGACAAGCCACTTGGCATGCTCGCCGATTTCGTTGCCCTGCCGGTTGGCGAAGGAAACGATCTGCAAATCGAGCGTGTTGGTGGTGGCCTCGGTCGCGTTGTTCAGTTCGACGCCGGACTGGCCAGTCGTGGCCGATCCTGCCGCAACAACGAAGTTGGCGTTCAGGCCCATATCGTTCGCGGTCAACGCCGTGCCGCCGGAGACTTCCTGAATCTCGAACAGAAGATTGGGGTCGTCGGCAACGAACACGATGCGCTGGGTCGAGGCGGCCCGGTAGATCAGGGAGTCGCGGGTGTCGGGCTTGACGCCCACAACCACGCCCACGATCACATCGCCGGTCGCGGCCTGATCGACGTCCTGATAGATCACGCCGTCGATGGTCTGGGCCGTGCCGGAGATGATAACCGGATCGCCAATGTAGATGGCCGTGGCGTCACCCGCCGCGGTCGAATAGGCATTCACGGCGCCGTTGTAAGGGGCTCCGCTCGTGTACCGCACGGGCCGCAGCCCGAACGGAGAGTCGATGTTCGGCATTTAAGCCTCCAAAGGTATGTGTGGGTTGGCCTACCGCCCGTTGACGATGTTTCGTCCGTTAGGCACGTAGGATTCAGAGCCGGTCAGGCCCTCTGCGCTGGGAGGGGGGGCGTGACGCATCGCTTCGTCTCTGGCGTCGAGCACCTCTTGCTCCTTGCGCTTGTCAGCATCAAAGAAATTCTTCGGCTTGCGCAGCAGTACGGCTCTTTCACCGGCTGTCTTGTCCACCACGCGCGTTTCAACAGTGCCTTCTCCAGCATTCTGTTCGGTGACGATGGGCGCTACATCCCAATCGTCCATTTTCGTGAGCTGCTGGACCCGGCCCGGCCGGTCGTTCACCCAGCGATACTCGAAATCCTTGTCCTTGAGTTCGTCGGGAACGTGCAGCTTGAGGCCACTGACCAGGCCTGACCCGGTGCGACGGCGGCGCTCAATCTTGACTTCCTCGGTACGATCGGGACGGGCCATTTCATTGATCTCCAAGATAATCGGCGGCGTAGCGTTCACGCGCCTTGTTAAGGTCTTTCACGGCGTCTTCTCCCTTTTCGAGGAAAAGCCCGTCCTCCTTGATGAACTTGTCGGCCTGGGCCTTGGCGTCGGCCGGCAGCTTGGAGAATTTTGACCCGCTACCTCCCCCAGCCACGCGAGAACCGCCTTCAACGCGCGAGCCTCGCGCCGGCTTGTCAGGCTCGTCTTGGTCATCGGGATCATCCTCGACCTTGAACTTCTCGGGATAGCGCTTGGCGACGTATTTGCGGGTTTCTTCGAGGTTTTCCGCCAGCGTCAGGCCCGGCTTGTCCTTCAAAAGCTTGCCGTGATAGGTGTTGGCGACGGCCTGCATTTCCTCGTCGGTCGTGTACCAGCGGTTGTCGCCGATCCATGCCCCGATGGTGTCCTGCGTCTCCTTCGAGAGCGCGCCGTTAACGGTTTCCTTGCCTTCCTCGGTCTTCTTTTCGGTCGCGACCTCGGCGGCCTGGTCGAACTCCTTCAAGTCCTTGCGCTCGGCCTCGCGAAGCTTTCGCACCTGGTCGCGGTCGCCGACCTCGGTTGCGGCGTCGATCGCCGCGGAATACTTGTCCTCAAGCTGGGTGCGCTGGCGGTCAAGAGCCACCTTGGACATCTTCGCCATGTTGGCGACGGTCAGCTTGGTTTCTTCCTTGAACTCCTTCAGCTCCTTGCGAAGCGAATCGGCCTCGTCCTTGAGCTTCTTGTTTTCCGAGCGCATGATCGGAATGACGGTTTCCGCGCGCTCCAGGTATTCCTTGGCCTTGACAAAGCCGTTCTTGGGCGGCGCCCCCTTCCAGTCCTTCGGATTCTTCCAGCCGATTTCCTTGGCCTTTTCGACATCCTCAGGCGCGGAATCGTCTACGAACTGCTCCAGCGGGGATTCGATCTCGGTGTCGGTATTGCTCATAGCAGCACCGCCGAAATGTCCTTGTCGTTGATGATGCGATAGTCTTCGCCGTCCTTGCCCTTCACGGCAGCGCCGGCATACCTCGCAAACATCACCTTGTCGCCCGGCTTGGGCTTTTCGGCCTCGCCCCAATCGGCCTTGTCGGCGTAGGTGAACGCCAGCGGCGAAACGGCCACCAGCATGCCCTGCATCTGCGCGAACTGATCGCGCTCCTTGGTTTCGTCGGGCAGGATGATTCCGCCCTTGGTTTTCTCGTCCACCTTGATCGGCTTTACGAGGGCCTTGTATTCGGTAGGGGATATGCCGCTAGGATTGGTCATCAATATCGCTCCATGTCAGTTCGCTCAGGTCTTTCGCGGCTTCTGCCCGCGCCTTCAGGTCAACCAAAACCATGGGATCGCAGTTGCCCGCCCCCCAGGATTCATCGATCCATTTCTGCTTATTCTGCTCCGCCAGCTCCCCGACACGCTTGAGGACGTGTTCGGTGACCGGATGGGCCAGCCATTCCTCAAATATCTCGCGGTCGATCATTTTCGACGGCTCATGATCTGCTTTAGCAATTCGCTAGTGTAGGCTTGTTGCTCAATAGTTGCGTTGGCAGACGGATCGCCAGAATAAATGCGAGCGGCAATCGTTTGCCGCAGTGCGTCGTCGTCTGATCCGTAGGCCGTTCCAACGAATTGCTGCCGCTGCTGTGGAGTAACGTCAAATGACGGGATTACGGCATTATCACGCATATAAAGTCGCATCGCTTCGTTCTTCGCCACCGCGTCATGGTTAACGCCCGGCGGCGAATAGGGATTCAAAATCACGTCGCCGGTTTCAGCTGCCATCCCGGCCACATGCGGGTTTTCTTTGAAATACTTATCTTCGCCAGGGAATAGTTCAGATCGTTTTTTGTAACCCAGCAACGGATCTGGTGCGGCTTGGGCAAGCTGCCCCGTGTTACCGGGAGGCGATCTGGACAAGAGCGTCTGATATAATTCCAGGACGCCGGGGTCCATTACGCCGCCTCGCTTGCTTTCTTTTCTGCCTGCTCGACTTTGGCTTGATCGCGGTCCTTGTCCTTATGCGCACCTTCCATGTCCTGCCGTTGCGCCTCCATCAAACGGTCGGCGGGTGCAAGCTGTGTCTCAATCATCGTCTTCTGCGCTTCGGAGAGTGTCTTGGTCACGTCAGCATCTGCCTGCCGCGGCAGCAACGAGGTTTCAGCCGTGGCCTTGTCAGCCAGCGCAGCATCCTTCTGCGCGCCCGCCATGTTCTTGGCGGTCTTGGACTGAAGCTCCTCAAGCTGGGCAACTTCACCAGGCGCAGGCCCTTGCTGCTTGACGATCAGCCTGTCCGGCTCTTCCGTGCCCGTTGCCTCGTAAACGCGCCGGAGGGCTTCTTCCGGGTTCTGTATCTTCCCGAACACGGGATGCTCCTGGAGCTGCATCAGCAACTGCGCATGCGTCATGCGCTGCATGTCCGTGACCATCTTCGGATCGGCCACGGGGCAGATATCCATCGACGCCAGATCGTAATCCGACTTCTCGACCACTTCCTGCTGGTCGTTGAACGTGTAATAGGCCTTTTCGTCGATGTGACGGGCGTTCAGTTCGAACAGCAGCTTGAACTCGTCTTTCAAGGCCCGGTAGATGCGCTTGTAGATCGCGGTAAAGACCTTCAGGCCCTGCTCGATCATCGCCAGCGTGGTCGTGGCGGTCTGGGTCTGGCCGTTGGTGTCGCCGGTCAGGATGTCCTTGACCGCGGTTATGTCCTTTGCTGCTTCAACCATCATCCCGAGCAACTGGAACAGGACCGGGCTTGGCCCCTGGAACTGGTGCATATGCACCTGGTCGCCTATCTTGCCCGTTGTCTCGATCTGCTCGAACTTGCCGGGCGAAACCTTGATCTGCCCGCCCTTCTTCAGCCGAATCCCGGTTCCGATGAACCCGCCGCCCGCGTTCTGAAGGTGGGCCGCGTCCAGCATCTGGTTGATCGCGGTGTCGATCGTCTCGCCAAGGCTTTCAAGCAGTTGCCCGAACCCGATATCGTAAAAGCCGCCCTGCGGATCAGGAATGAACGAGTATTTGACGAAATACTGCTCTTTCGCAATCCGGGTGATGCGCTTGCCGTTGTCCTTGACCTCTTCCATCCGGAAATTGGCGACGATCCGAACAACCTGGCACGATTCCTTGTGAACCGTGACGATGTAGGGCTCCTTGTAGCCGTCCTCGTCGAGGTCCAAATAGCAATGCTGCTCGAGGAACAGGTGCGGCGCGTCCTCGTCATTGTCGCCGTCCGAGGCCGGACACGGCAGGTCAATGTCGAGCCAGACGCCTGAAAGCTTCCGCTCCTCGATGTCCTGCGGGTAGATGTAGATTTCATGGGTAACAGCCGGCGCCTCGTCCAGCGAGCGGCACTTGTTGTTCACGATCAGGTGCTTGGCCGGCACCATTTCGGACTTGTTGCGGCCCAGCGTCTCCGAGCGCCAGACCTTGCGGAACGCGCAGCCCACGATGGGCAAATGGTGCAGCAGAACGTCGGTATCTTCCTCCCACTCCGTCATTTCGTTGAGGAGCTGATAGGACATGTGCTTGGAGACGCGTTCGGCCTTGCCGCGCTTCTCGCCGGGCTTCTTGATCCAAAGCGGTTCTTGGCTTAGCGGATCAACCCGCGGCGCCTTGTTGTCGTCCAGTTGCGGCACGCCAGCGTCGTTGCCGACCACCTGGCCCTTGACGATCCGAAACCCGTCAACGATCGCGGGATAGGCCCTCGCCCCGAATTGCAGTGCAGCAACGGTGACGAGCGGATATTTGATGTTGGCCGCGCCGTCGAACGGGTAGTTCTTTGGCTTTCGGACCTGAAGAGCCAAGTCCATCGCCCGCTTGGTGATGGTTTCCCACTCGGAGCGGGATTTCTTGTCGATCTCGTACTTGCGGTCTACGTCCTGCGCGATCTTGGCAAGCCGCTCGTCGTCCAGCCCTTCCCCATCGGCGATGTTCGGCGATTGCTCATAGGCAAGCAGCTTCGCAAGCGTCTTTTCAAGGGCCGGGGCTTTCTTGCGCTCGGTCGGCTGGTAGAGCATCAATACCCCGTCACGGTCGAACGGCCTCGGTCGCGCATGTCGTCATCGTCCTCATCGTCCCAATCCGGCGCTACAGGTTCGGCAAATGTCAATGCAACGGCGTCCCACTCGTCCGGGCTCGGAACGTCGCGGCGCCGCATGTCTTCCTTTTTCTCAAGAACAAGCCTGGTGCTGCTGTCCCACTTGTAGGACGGGCCGCACGCATCGGCCTGGAGGCTGTCACTGTCCGGGATTTGAGCCCCGGCAGGGTCTTCCAGCCATTCCTTTGACTTCATCCACATTTCAGCGCGGCGGTTGAGCGGCCCGCCACCATCCGGCCTTTCGGGCTCCAAAGGACTTGAACCGAAGTTGATGGCTCGCACGATGTAGCCGTAGCCCATCTCCTTGAGACGGTCGTAAACGCCGGCACCGACGCCGCCGACATCAAGGAACAGCCGGGCCGGGCTATGCGTGTCGATGACGTGCTTGCACCAACCAGCCGCCTGCATCGTGTCGAGCTTTGACTTGCTCTCGACCTTCAACAGCACACGGCCCTTGCGGAAGGCCATAGACGCCCGGTCGGCACCCATCCAGGCAGGATCGAACCCAATGACCAGCGGGCCAAAAGCCTCGCAGACGGCCTTCCTTGCCTTGGCAACGAGCGCTGGCGGGATATAGCTGTCGTGTCCGCTCATCTGGAACGCCTCGGCCGCAGTGGCCGGGTATTCCTGCTTGAACAGAATAGGGTCTTTCAGCTCCACAATCTTGGCCCGGCGCCACGCCATTTGCTCGAGGTCAAGGCCGTACAGTTCCGCATACTCCCGTTCCTCGTCATCCAAGCTGAACCCAGGAGGTACGGCCCTGCGATACTCATCCTGCCAGTACCAAGGCACAAAAATGGCCTGATAGTCGCTGACGCCGTTTTCGGCATCGCGCCACATCTTATGGAAGAGGTTGCCAAGTCCGTTGGCCGTGCTTTCGAGGATTACCTCCGTCCCCGGAGCGTCGGGGATGGCCTGCAATACGCCGGAAGCATGGGTCTCGGCATGAGGCCAGAAAGCAACCTCCGAACCGTGAAACAACTGCAGCGTAGACGATCGACCCACGCCCTTTGTGCCGGCCGTTCCGATCTTGTAACCAGAGTCCAGCTTGTCGAAATTAAGCTCCTTGGCGTTGGCGGCACCGGTCGATGGCTTGACCAGCCTCGGACAATGCTCGTGATAGCGGTTGACCATCTCGAACAGGTTTTGCGTCGCCGCGTCCTCATGCGTGAGGATGAATGTTCTAAGGCCACGCCCATGCGTCGCGCGATGATAGAACCTGGCGCCGACATAGGTCGAACAACCCTGCTGCCTGCCCTTTAGGATCAGAGCCCGGACCCATCTAGTTCGGCCCCTCTGTTCCTCCAGCCTGGAATGGATATACTTTTGCGCCCGGTTGAACGTCAGAGGCGCCACGGCGCCGGCCTTCGTTCGGATCTTCAGGCACTTTTGGGCGTAATGTTCTAAATCAGTCTTCAGCCGTTGGCGGATTTCCCGCTCGCGGCTCGTCATCAAGCTCATCTAGCGCATCCTCATGGCGCACCGTCATGTCGCCTGAGTGTTCGACAGCCGCCAAACGAGCATGAACGTAGGGCGCAGCCGCTTTGGCCGCCTCAAATCTGTCTTCTGTGGAGTTCTTCTCGTCTCTCAGGATCGTCAGCATGTAGGCCAGCGGGGTTATCCCGCCCTCTAGCGCCTGCTGCCTTGCCGCCTCGTTCAGCTTCGTGGTTTGGCCCGGCTTGCGTCCAGAGCCTTTTCTAGGTCCGCCGTGGGTCATCTTGAAAACTTGAATTCATTTCAAAGTTCGGCCGAAAAGCGCATTGCGGCCATTACAGCCAGCGTCCATAGCTGATCTGGAACCACGCGAAGTTGAACCACCAGATGGTTTCACCATC